>ERZ778022.5440-NODE-5440-length-10314-cov-4.351009_pt1 | contig 10314 bp, 8 predicted proteins | sample MGYA00375752_ERZ778022 | MGnify/ENA primary metagenome ERZ778022 (study PRJEB29350, sample SAMN05389826) | bioreactor metagenome | isolation source: Thiocyanate bioreactor | place: South Africa: University of Cape Town | collected 2014-04-04 ...
GGGTGGTGGGGCGGCCCCGGCGCAGGGCGTCATCATCCATGCAGGGCAGGTCGTCATGCACCAGCGAATAGGTGTGCAGGCACTCGATGGCCGCGCCGACCCGCAAGGCCCGCGCGTCGGGAACCCCGAACAACCGCGCCGATTGCAGCACCAGGAAGGGCCGCAGCCGCTTGCCGCCCGCCTGCACGGCATAGCGCATCGCCTCCTGCACCCGCGCCATGCGGCCGGTGGGCCGGGGCAGGACGGAATCCAGCGTTCCGTCCACCAGCCGGGCGCTGGCGGCGATGGCCGCGTTCAATGCGGCAGGCGACAGCCGCGCCGGATCGAAACCCGGCCGAATCCCGCCTTGGGGGGCGGTTTGGGCCGCCCCTTGCGAATTACTGGACACCATGACGCCCCATTCTTGCCTGCCGGAGGGCGAAAGGCCCCCCAATGGCCTTCCGACAGGCCTTGTCGAGACGCTTTTAGCCCGCCGCTCCGAGCGGTGCCAGCATGGTTTTCGACGGTTCCCTGACATTTTCCATGACGGCATTTTCATCACGCCGGCGCGCCGACGCTTTACCCATGTCGGGGAAAGGGTTGCACCCCCTATCCCGAACGGGGAAAATGGCTATGTTGCAGCGCCGTAACGCCACCGGAGCGACTGGCCCCTGGCCAGACCCGCGCCGGATTCCATCCGGGATTCTTAGGGACCGACATGCGAGTCATTCTAGCCCAGCCACGCGGCTTCTGCGCCGGCGTCGTGCGCGCCATCGACATCGTCGAAAAGGCGCTCGAAAAGTATGGCGAGCCCGTCTATGTGCGCCACGAGATCGTGCACAACAAGCATGTCGTGAACACCCTCAAGAGCAAGGGCGCCCGCTTCGTCGAGGAACTGGATGAAGTGCCCGAAGGCGCCGTCACGGTCTTTTCCGCCCATGGCGTGCCGCTGTCGGTGGTCAACACCGCCAAGGACCGCGGCCTGCCGGTGCTGGACGCCACCTGCCCGCTGGTGTCCAAGGTGCACAACCAGGGCAAGCGCTATGTCGCTCACGGCCGCACCCTGATCCTGATCGGCCATGCCGGCCACCCGGAAGTCGAAGGCACCATGGGCCAGGTCGGCGCGCCGGTGCATCTGGTGCAGGACGAAGAAGAGGTCGCGGCCCTGACCATCCCCACCGATACGCCGGTGGCCTATATCACCCAGACCACGCTGTCGATCGACGACACCAAGGGCATCATCCAGGCCCTGAAGAACAGGTTCAGCGACATTGTCGGGCCCGAAACCAGCGACATCTGCTACGCCACCCAGAACCGCCAGACCAGCGTGCGCGAACTGGCCAAGGTGGTGGATGTGATCCTGGTGGTGGGCGCCGCCAATTCGTCCAACTCCAACCGTCTGCGCGAGATCGGCATCGAGGAGGGCATCCCCTCCTATCTCATCAATGACGGCAGCGAGCTCAAGCCCGAATGGATCCGGGGCAAGCAGACCGTCGGCCTGACCGCCGGCGCGTCGGCCCCCGAAGAACTTGTGAATCACGTGATCGAGGCGCTGGGCGCCATCGAGGATGTGACCGTGGAAACCATGGACGGCAAGAAGGAACATATCGAGTTCCGCCTTCCCGCCGAGCTGAGGGCTTAAGCTTATGGGTCTGCCGCTGCGCCAGGCCGCCAAGATCGGCGCCTATGTGATCAAGAAGCACCTGTCGGGCGGCAAGTATCCGCTGGTGCTGATGCTGGAGCCCCAGTTCCGCTGCAACCTGGCCTGCTCCGGCTGCGGCAAGATCGACTATCCCGACGAAATCCTCAACCAGCGCCTGTCCTTCCAGCAGTGCATGGACGCGATCGAGGAATGCGGCGCCCCCGCCGTCTCCATCGCGGGCGGCGAGCCCCTGCTCCACCGCGACATGGCCAGGATCGTCGAAGGTTACATAGAGCGCGACAAGTTCGTGATCCTGTGCACCAACGCGCTGCTGCTGACCAAGAAGATCGACCAGTACAAGCCGCATCCCAACTTCACCTGGTCCATCCATCTGGACGGCGACAAGGTGATGCACGACAAGTCGGTCTGCCTGGACGGCACCTATGAAAAGGCGGTCAACGCGATCCGGCTGTGCAAGGAACGCGGCTTCCGCACCCAGATCAACTGCACCCTGTTCGACGGCGCCGATCCCGAGCGCACCGCCCGCTTCTTCGACGAGATGATGGCGATGGGCGTGGACGGCATCACCGTCTCGCCCGGCTATGCCTATGAGCGCGCCCCGGACCAGCAACACTTCCTGAACCGCGAACGCACCAAGACCATGTTCCGCGAGATCCTCAAGCGCGGCGACGGCGGCCGGAACTGGGAGTTCACCAACTCGCCGCTGTTCATGGATTTCCTGGCGGGCAACCAGACCTATGAATGCACCCCCTGGTCGATGCCGCTGCTGACCGTATTCGGCTGGCAGAAGCCCTGCTATCTGGTCGGCGAAGGCTATGCGAAGACCTTCAAGGAGCTGATGGAAGGCACCGAGTGGGAGAAGTACGGCGTCGGCAAGTATGAAAAATGCGCCAACTGCATGGTGCATTGCGGCTTTGAAGGCACCGCCGCCACCGACTCCATCCGCCGCCCCTGGAAGATGGCGGCCATCGCCATGAAGGGCGTGCGCACCGAAGGGCCCTTCGCGCCCGAGATCGACCTTTCAAACCAGCGCCCGGCCGAATTCGTCTTCTCCCGCCATGTCGAGAAGAAGATGTCAGAGATCAAGGCCGGCAAGTCCGACACCACAGAGGTCGCGGCAGCGGAGTAATTCGCCAAAGGCTTTCGACGAAGCCCGCCCCGTCCGGACCAGCGCCGGAATCTGGGCGGGCTTTTTCATGACCGACCAGAGGATGCGCCCCAGGGCCAGCCCGCCGTCCGGCTTCATCGCCACCAGGGCGGCGGGCGGCAGCACATGGCCGGCATCGTCGGAGATCACCCGCAGCGCCGCCAGCGGCAGGCCCCGCCGGGCGGCGAAACGGGCCGCCACCTGGCTTTCCATGTCCACCGCCAGCGCCCCGGTCACGGCGTGCAGCGCGGCCTTGGTCGCGGCCTGATCGATCACCACATCGCTGCCGAACTGTGTGCCCTGATGGGCATGGGGCAGGCGCGAGGTCAGGCGGTTGCGCCATATCTCATTGCAGTCCCATTTCTCGGCGCCAGTGATGACGTGATCGGCGATCACCACCTCGCCCACTTTCAGGTGCGGCGACAGCGCTCCGGCCAGCCCGATGGAAATGACACCGCGAATGTCGCCATGCAGCGCGTCCAGCTTCGCCTTCAGGCCGTCGCCATCGCCGCCGCCCGCCACCGCGATCACGCCACTAGAGCGGTTCCCGGAACCGCGGTCACTGGAAAAGCCGCCGACGGTTTCAGCTTCGCGGATCAGTCCGGTGACGGCGAGAATGGTCATGTGTCTCTGCCGTTGTCATTCCCGCGAAGGCGGGAATCCAACTTTGAAAAAACCAGCAACCCGAAAGGACGTTGGGTTCCCGTCCCTCGCATCGCCATGGCGATGCTCGCCGGGAATGACAGGCTGTGTTTCACAGCCCGTATTCCACCCGGCGCGAATTACCGGTCTTGAGATTGCGGTAGCGCGCCAGCGCCCAGAGCGGGAAGAATTTGGGATAGCCGTGATAGTTCAGATAGAAAACGCGCGGGAAGCCGCCGCCGGTGTAATGGGCCTGGGTCCACAGCCCATCCGGACCTTGCGTCGCCTTCAGCCAGTTCACCCCGCGCGTCACCGCCGGATGATCCACCTGCCCCGCCGCCATCAGGCCCAGCACCGCCCAGGCGGTCTGTGACGCGGTGGAGGGCGCGGGCTCATAGCCCTTATAGTCCAGCTTGTAGCTGCTGCAGTCCTCGCCCCAGCCGCCATCCGGATTCTGGACGGCGATCAGCCAGTCCGCGCCCCGCTTGATGGCGGGATGATCGGGATCGAGTCCGGCGCCGTTCAGGCCCGCCAGCGCCGACCAGGTGCCGTAGACGTAATTGACGCCCCAGCGCCCCCACCAGGAGCCGTCGGCGCACTGTTTGGCGAGCAGATAATCCACCCCCGCTTTCAGCCTGGGATCGTCCGGCTTGGCGCCAAGCTGCGCCAGCATCCCGACGCAGCGGCCCGACACATCCTCGGTCGGCGGATCCAGCAGCGCGCCATGATCGGCGAACGGGATGTTGTTGAGATAATAATAAGAGTTGTCGGCGTCGAAGGCGCCCCAGCCGCCGTCACGGCTTTGCAGTCCTTCGACCCATTCGCGGCCCCGCGCGATGGCCTTGTCGCCGCGCGACACGCCCGCCCGGTCCATCGCCATCACCACCACGGCGGTGTCGTCCAGGTCGGGATAATGGTCGTTGCGATACTGGAAGGCCCAGCCGCCGGGCCGCACGCCGGGCTTTTCCTCGGCCCAGTCGCCCGCCACATCCAGCACCTGCAAGGGCTTCAGCCAGTCCAGCCCGCGCCGCACCGCGGCCATCGCCTGCTCGTCCTTGGTTTCCATCAGGGCATGGGCGACCAGCGCGGTGTCCCACACCGGCGAGACGCAGGGCTGGCAATAGGCCTCGTCTTCCTTCACCACCAGCAGCTTTTCCACCGACAGCCGCGCGATGGCGCGGTCCGGATGGTCCGGCGGATAGCCCAGCAGATCGTACATCATCACGCTGTTGGCCATGGCGGGATAGATCGCGCCCAGACCGTCCTCGCCGTTCAGGCGCGCGGTGGTCCAGACACGGCATTTCTCGATGGCGCGGGCGCGCACGCCGCGCGGCCAGGGCACGACCTTGAGCACCTTGTCCAGCGCATTGAAGAAGGCCGACCACCCCGCGCTCTGATGCGGGGCGCGGGGGCTGGCGGCAGGCACGCCCGGCACGAACAGTTCGGGCACATGGACAGCGCGCGGATTGCGGGCCAGCGGCTGGCGCGCGCACAGGACCAGCAGCGGCACGATCACCGTGCGCGCCCAATAGCTCATCTTGGACAGGTGGATGGGAAACCAGCGCGGCAGCAGGATCAGTTCCGGCGGCACGGTGGGAACGTCGTTCCAGGAACATTCGCCATACAGCGCCAGCAGGATGCGGGTGAAGACATTGGCCTTGATGGCGCCGCCCCGTTCATGGATGGCGGCGCGGGCGCGCGCCATGTGCGGGGCATCGATGTCGTCGCCGATCATCTTGAGGGCGAAATAGGCTTTCACCGTGGCGGAGATGTCGAAGGCGCCGTCGTGATACAGCGGCCAGCCGCCATGCGCGCCCTGGATGCGGCGCAGATAGACGCCGATCTTGCGCTCCAGCTCCAGGTTCGGCGCTTCCGCCAGATAATGGACCAGAAGGACATATTCCGCCGGAATGGTGGCGTCGGCCTCCAGTTCATAGACCCAATGCCCGTCAGGCTTCTGCTGCGCCAGGATGGCATCGGTGGCGGCGCGGATCGCGCCTTCCACATCGCTGAATTCACCGGGATGAAGCTGGTTCATGGTCGCACTATACGGAAAGGTGGCGCAGGGCCAAGGCGGCCGCGGTTTCGCCGGACCGCAGGGCGCCTTCGATGGTGGCGGGCAATCCGGTGCGGGTCCAGTCGCCCGCCAGGAACAGGTTCCGCAGGCCGGTCCGGGCGGCGGGACGGCGGGCCTCCTGCTGCGGCGTGGCCGAGAAGGTGGCGCGCTTTTCCTTGACGATCTGCCATGCGGGCATCGGCGCGGCGATGTTCAGGGCGCGGGCCGCATCGGTCCAGATGCGCGGCGCCAGCTCCTCGCGGTCCAGGTCCACGATGGCGTCGGCGAAACTGCATGTGACCGAGATGCGGTCGTCGAAGGAGAATATCCATTCGGCGGTTCCCCCCACCACGCCCAGCATGGCGGGCGCGCCGGGCGGGCGCGGCATCTTATAATGGGCGTTGACGATGGCGTGGAAACGATCGGGCACCGTGAGGCCCGGCCCCAGGTCGGCCGCCGTCCAGGGTGGCACCGCCAGCACCACAGCATCGCGCCGCGTCAGCGCGATGGCGCCTTCGGACGCCTGCAACGCCGTGACGGTGCTGCCCTCCAGCGTCAGGCCGCGCAGGCGCGCTCCCAGCCGCGCCGTGCCGCCATGGGTGGCGATATAGGCCAGCGCCGGATCGACTAAGGCGGCCGCCAGGGTGGGATGGGCGATGCGCGGCCGGTAATGGCGCCCGCCCTTGGCCAGGGTCTCGCGCAGGACGGCGCCCGCCAGCGCGGCGCAGGAGTCCGCCGGTTCGGTGTTCAGCGCCGCCACGAAAAAGGGCGTCATCAGCCGGTCCCACCGCGCCCCGCGCGGCGGCACGAAACGGTCGATCCGCGCCTCCTTGCCGGCCCAGAGCAGCGGCAGATAGCGGACATAGTCGCCCAGCCGTGTGCCGGGCACGCGGCGGCGGTCCGATGCCATCCACCAGGGCAGCGGGCCTTCATTGGGCCGCAGCGTCCAGCGGGTGCCGTCGCGCAAATCCACGAACGGGAATTCGGCATGGTCGGGCCCGGAAAGCCCGTCCAGCGCGCCGATGCGCGCCAGGTAATCATGCACCGTGCGGTTGCCCGACAGCACCAGATGATTGCCATTGTCGATCACCGCATCCATCGCCGGATCGAAATAGGAGCGGCAGCGGCCACCGGCCTGCCCCGCGCCTTCGATCACCGCGACGGCCTGCCCGCGCCCGGCCAGCCAAGTCGCCGCCGAAAGGCCCGCAAGCCCCGCGCCGATGACATAGACCTTGCCCATCATTCCAACAGGCGCTTCATGCGAGGGCGCTCCTGCACGACAGGATTCTTCATGACAGGATACCCTTTCATGACAGGAGTCCCAGGCGCAGCACCAGCGACAGCAGCTTGCCGCGCGGGATCGACACCCGGTGACGCGGCGGGGCGAAGCCCTGGGCCTCGCTGAGGCGCAGGATTTCGGAATAGACCGCACCCATCAGGCGCGGCGTCTTGATCCGTCCCTTGGGCCGGGTGGCGAAGATGCGACCCGCCTGCTCATAATGGCCATGGGCCAACGCCGCCACCTTGCGGCAGACGTCGTCGATCGCGGGTTGATTGATGATGGCCTTGGGATCCATCTGGCGGCAGCAATCCATTTCCATCAGATATTCGCGCGGCAGATAGAGACGGCCGATGGCGGCGTCCTCGTCGATATCGCGCAGGATATTGGTGAGTTGCAGCGCCCGGCCCAGATGATGCGCCAGGTCGAAGCCCGGCCCTTCCTCCATGCCGAACACCTTGATGGACAGCCGCCCCACCGCGCTGGCGACCCGGTCGCAATACAGGTCCAGCGTCGCCAGGTCAGGCGCGACGATGTCCTCGGCCACATCCATGTCCATGCCGTCCAGCACCGCCAGGAAATCGTCCAGCCGCAGGCCATAGGTCTTCACCGCGGGCGCCAGGAAGCGGACCTGGGCGGGCATTTCGCCCGCATAGAGCCCGCGCAGGTCGGCGCGCCACTGTTCCAGTTTTTCATGCCGCTCCGCGCGCGTGCCCACGCCGTCATCGGCGATGTCGTCCACCTTGCGGCAGAAGGCATAGATGGCGAACATCGCGTCGCGTTCCTCCACCGGCATCAGCCGCATGGCGAGGTAGAAGGAGCTGCCGCTGGCCTTCTTCTTGACGGCCAGAGCGGCGGGGCCGCCCAGATTTTCCGCGTTGGTCATGGCTTTGACGTCCACGGCCGCCGCAGCCGCGTCAGGGCAAAGCCCGGAAGGCGTTTCACGAACAGGGTCGCGACATCCCTCTTGGAATGGTGCACGGGCTGGGACAGCGGATCACGGGTCATCAGCAGGGCATTCAAATCGTCGGCGAGGGTTTGGATGAGATCGACCTCCAAGGCAAGCCTGGCGTCGGCGATCCGGCCCGCGAAAGGCCGGGATAGGTCCAGCAATTGCGCGTTTTTCCGGGCCAGGCCCGCAATAATCCCGGCCAGGGCGGGGTTCGCCCGGTCCGCGCCCAGCGCCGCCACCCCGATCCCGGCCTGTTCCAGCAGCGGCTCGGGAATGTAGACACGGCCCAGTTCCCGCCAGTCCTTGGCGCAATCCTGCAGGTGGTTGATGATTTGCAGGGCGGCGCACAGCGCATCGTTGAGAGGCCACAGGTCCGGGCTTTCGCCATGCACCTCCAGCACGAAACGGCCCACCGGCATGGCGCTGTAGCGGCAATAATCCAGCAGATCGTCCCAGTCGCGATAGCGCAGCTTGGTGCAGTCGCGGCGGAAGGCTTCCAGCAGATCCAGCGCATGAACCGGCGACAGATTGCGCGCCGCCAGGATGGTCCGCAGGGCCACCCCTTCGGGCACCGCGTCGCTTTCACCCACCAGACTGGCGCGCATAGCGTCCAGCAGCGCCAGCTTTTCGTCGGTGGGCGCATCGGCATTGTCGGCCACATCGTCGGCGGCGCGCACGAAACGATAGAAGGCCATCACCGGCGGGCGGTGGCGGGGCGCGATCAGGAACGAGGCGACGGGGAAATTCTCGTCACCGGCGCCCTTGCCCGATTGCAGGTCCGAAACGCTCATGTCTTCTCGCTTTCCACGGCGCTGGCCTGGGCGCGGCCTTTCCACATGCCGCCCCGGCCGGTCCAGTGCAGGATGGCCGATTCCAGGGTGAAGACGGCATAGAAGGCCCCGATCAGCGGCAGCGCGAAACCCCACAGCGGCGACAGGCGATAGAAACGCAGCATGGGCTGGAACATCACCGCCATCACCAGCCAGGCCAGCCAGCCCGCCAGTTGCGAGATGCCCCAGGCGAACAGCGCCGTCATCACCGGGGCGATATAGACCAGCAGCAGGCCCAGCAGGGTTCCGGCCAGAACCAGCGGCGAATAGCCCAGCTGGGCATAGGCGCTGCGCGTCACCATGCGGCGGATATCGGCCAGGTGTTCGTAAGGCCGCAAGGATACCGCGCGGTCGGTCAGGCCCAGCCAGATCGGGCCTTGCGCCTTCATCGCCCGGCCCAGCGCGCAATCGTCGATGATATTGTGCCGGATGGCGGCGATGCCGCCCGCCTTTTCCAGCGCCGCGCGCCGCGCCAACATGCAGCCGCCCGCCGCCGCCGCCACGCGGCTGCGCGGATCGTTGACCGCGCCGAAGGGAAACAGCATGTCGAAAAAGAAGACAAAGGCCGGGATCAGGAAATGCTCGGCGGGCGTCTTGCAGGACAGCCGCGCCATCAGCGACACCAGCGTGCGATCGCCGTCCTGGGCGCGCGCCACCAGCAGGCGCAGATTGTCGGGACTGTGGGCGATGTCGGCGTCGGTGAACCAGACGAATTCGGGATCGCGCGCGGCGGCCGCGATGCCGCCCTGCTGCATGGCCCAGAGCTTGCCGGTCCAGCCCGCCGGACGCGCCGCGCCCGCCAGCACCGTCAGGCGGCCGGGCTTTTGCGCCGCCAGGCCCCGCGCCAGTTCGCCGGTGCCGTCGTCGCTCTGGTCGTCCACCAGCACGATATGGAAATCACCAGAATAATCCTGCGCCAGCAGACTCTCCAGACTGCGGCGGATCACATCGACCTCGTTGCGGGCGGGCACCACCGCCACCACGCCCGGCCATTGATCCGGTTCCGCCACCGGCAGGGTGTCTCGCTCGCGCAGCCGCCAGAAGCCGTGATGGAACAGCAGCAGATAGAGCCAGATCGCCAGCGGCACGAAGCCGAACAGGAAGCCCGCGATCATGCCCCCGCGCCCTTCGTCAGATAGCCGTGCCTGCCGAACCAGGCCAGCGCGTCTTCCAGTCCGGCGCGATAGGGCCGCGCGCTGTAGCCCAGCTCGGCCTTGGCCTTGTCGGAACGGAAGAACATGCGAGTGCGCGACATGCGCAGCGCGTCGGCGGTGAGGAAGGGCTCCTTGCCGGTCAGGCGCGCCACCGCCTCGGCGCCCCAGGCCAGCGGGAACAACGGGGCGCGGGGCAGCTTGAGGCGCGGCGGCTTGCGGCCCGTCAGCGCCGCGATGTCGGCCAGCATGGTTTCCAGCGCCACATCGTCGCCGCCCAGGATGTAATTCTCGCCGACGCGGCCCTTGTCCAGCGCCAAAAGGTGCCCCGCCGCCACATCGTCCACATGCACCAGGTTCAGGCCGGTATCGACAAAGGCCGGGATTTTTCCCGTGGCCGCCTCCACGATGATGCGGCCGGTGGGGGTGGGCTTGATGTCGCGCGGCCCGATGGGGGTGGAAGGCGAGACGATCACGGCGGGCAGATTCTGTTCGGCGATCAGCCGCTCGACCGCGCGCTCGGCCACCAGCTTGCTGCGCTTGTAGGCGCCGATCACGCTGTCGGCGGTGTGGCGGGCGGTTTCATCCACTGCAACCCTACTCTGCACGCCATCG
>ERZ778022.5447-NODE-5447-length-10307-cov-4.866563_pt1 | contig 10307 bp, 2 predicted proteins | sample MGYA00375752_ERZ778022 | MGnify/ENA primary metagenome ERZ778022 (study PRJEB29350, sample SAMN05389826) | bioreactor metagenome | isolation source: Thiocyanate bioreactor | place: South Africa: University of Cape Town | collected 2014-04-04 ...
TCCCACAGGCGCACCGTGGTGTCGTCCGACCCACTTGCCAGCCGTCCATCAGACAGAACTGCAAGCGCGAATACTACCAACGTGTGCCCCTCCAAAACTGCCGCAACAATGCCTGCATCCATGTCCACGATGCGCACCGCACCATCCTCGCACCCAGCGGCAACAAGCTGGTCAGCCAGAACCTCAAGTGCGTATATACCACTGCTGCAGTCAACGGTCACACGGCGTGTGGGCGGCGTGTTGGCCACGTCCCACACCTCAATGGCTCCACTTGTTCCTGAATGGATGACGGCAGCCAGGCGGTGGCCGGTGGGCAACGGTGCCAGAGCCGTCACAAACCTGCCAGCTAACTTCAGAACCACGTCCGCCTCACCCTGGCCACTCGCCATGTCCCACAACCGCACCTCGCCACCTTCATTGCCGCTCGCCAGCCGGCCATCTGCCAGCAGCGCCAATGACGCCACAGCATCCCGGTGCCCGCGCAGCTCGCCGGTAGCAAATACCACTGCACATCCACGCGCGCGACAAGCAGAAATCACAGCAGGTGCGAGCGCGGTGTCCATGCTGTGCAGCAGCCGCAGTGCGCGCACATGATCCAGCGTGGCGCCGCCCGTCACGCCGTGGCAGCCTGCAATGCGCAGCTCCTCCAGGGTCGCCGGCAGGCTGGCCACCAGCGCGTCCCCAATAGCAGTGTCGCTCACGTCCAGCAGCCGCAACGCCGGCAGGAGCGGCAGCAACGCGGCAGGGGTGAGGTTCCTGCATGCTCGGACAATGAGACACTCCAGGGACAGCGGCATACTTGCCAGCGACGCGTCGCCAATGGCAGTGACCGATACATCCAGGATGCGCAGCGCAGGCAGGTGCGCAAGCCTCAATTCTGGGGTCAGCCTATCGCAGTGCGCTGCGTGCAGCTCCAGCAGGCTGGGCGGTAGGGAGCCCAGCGATGCATTGTCCAGCCAAGTGTTAAAGGCGCGCAACACCCGCAAGCGGCTCAGTCGCGCCAGCGACGCGCTATCGGGGAAGGGCGTTGGGATAAAGGGAGGTGAACTGATATCCAGCTCCTGCAGCGATTCTGGCAGGCCAGCCACCCCGTCATGAACCACCGGCGCCCCACGGCAGTCCAGCGACGTTAGCGCCGTCAAGTGCGCAAAGTTGGCCGCCGGTGTCAGGCTCTTGCACCCGCGTACACTCAGTGCGCGCAGGCAAGTTGGCAGGTAGCCAAGGAGCTCGTCGGTGACGTCTGCGCAAGCGGGGAGGTCAAGGGCTGTGACGCCAGTCAGTGCCGCCGCGGCCTCTTGTGCACGCCTCGGCGGCGCCATCCACCACTTGTTGGGGCCAGCCGGCGGAGTGGCCACCAGAGCCACCTGCTGCAGCCACCGCAGAGTGTTTGCGTCGGTACCGGTAATGCCGTCTGCAAGCAGGGACGCAAGCGACTGGAGACCAGGTGGCTGGGCTGGCAAGGGTGAGGCGTCCCAAAGGTCCATCGTGCTGGAGGAATACCCACGGTAAGACACCGAGCAAGCGCTTATGAGGCGGCCGTCCGGTCCTGGAATCAGCGCCTGTAGGGGGCCCAATGTGTGCCCTAATGACACCACCGGCACGGTGTTTGCGGCGCGACTGGTTGCACCAACTCTGGCGGCAGCGATGGCGCGCGTGTCCCACAGCTGGATGGTGCCGTCCTCAGACCCGCTCACCAAACAGCCATTCGGCAGCGCGGCCAGTGTTGACACGCCCTCGCTATGACCTGCCAGCACTCCCACGCAGGTACGCGCACTTACGTCCCACAGCCACACTGTGCCGTCGTGTAGCCCACTCGCCAGCCGCCCGTCCTGCAGCACTGTCAGGGCGCGTATAATGCCGTCAGGGTGCCCAGTACTAGAAGTAGTCAGCACGGCCACGCAGGCGCCGGCCCTTACATCCCACATTCGCAATGTAGTGTCCATGGACCCACTCACCAGCCGGCCGTCTGGCAGAGCCGCCAGCGCTGTAATATGTACCCCACCCACGTGGCCCTCCAGCACTGCCCCTACGGCACTTGCATCCACATCTACAACTCGCACCTTTCCGTCGTAGCACCCAGCCGCGAAGCGACCATCGTGTAGCACAGTGAGCGCCATCACACAGCTGCTACAGTCGATGGTCGCCTGGCGCGTGGGAGGCGCGCTGCCGACGTCCCAAATCTCTATGCATCCCGAACCAACTACGGGTGCCGGCATCGGGAACCATACCGGTAGCATCCCGAAGCCACGTGTACCCACACCAGCAGCAAGTCGGTGGCCGTCGGGGAGCGCCGCAAGTGCGTGCACAGCGTTGCTTGTAGTCAGTGTCATCTCCGCCGCGTGCGGACGCGCAGCTCCGAACAACCGCAAATTGCCACTTACATCACCGGCCGCCAGCCTGCCATCTGCCAACAGCGCGAATGACAATATGGTGTGCTCACACTCGCGCGACTCAATGGCCTTTGGCATGAAACACTTGTGTCGGCGCCTCTCATCCAACAAATCGAAGGCGAGAAACGTGCCCATGATGTGCAACTCGCGCAGTGCTGGCACGTGGTGCAAGGTTGCCCTGTGTGTCACGCGGAGGCAATGCAAAAGGTGTAGCTTTGCCAATCCGGGCGGTAGGCTAGCCACCAGCACGTCCCCGACCTCTGTGTCGCTCCCGTCCAGCACGCGCAGCGACGGCAGCGGCGGCAGCGACGCAGCCGGAGTGAGCCTCCGACACCCTCGAAGGTTGAGGCACGCCAGCGACGGCGGCATGCTTGCCAGCGACGCGTCGCCAATGGCAGTGGCACACACGTCCAGGATGTGCAGTGCTGGCAGGTGCGCAAACCTCGACTCCGGGGTTAGCCTCTCGCAGTGCGCTGCGTGCAGCTCCAGCAGGCTGGGTGGCAAGGTGTGCAGCGAAATATTGTCCAACACGCTGTGCGTGGCGCGCAACACCCGCAGCTGGTTCAGGTGCGCCAGCGACACACCAGCCGGTAATCTGTCATCTACCGCATCGATAACAAGCTCCTGCAGCGATGGTGGCAGGCCGGCCATGCCACGGCTTACAACACGCGTGGCGCCGCAGTCAATTGACGTCAGTGCACTCAAGTGCGCGAAGTTCGCACGGCCCGTCAGCCGCGCGCACCCACGCACATTCAGTGTGCGCAGCGTTGGTGGCAGGAGGCACGCGAGCTTGTCGGTAACGTCGCTGCTGTATTGCAGGTCAAGGCGCGTGACGCCCGCCAGTGCCGCCAGCGCCGGCACCGTCGTGACAACATTCCGGTACCGCGCGCCTTCTGGTAGCCGTGCGCCCACTGCTGCTGGCAGCGCCGCGCGCCACCGAACCGTGTCGTGCACGCGGGTAACCATGTCGTCCCACGGCATGCCTGCCACCACGTCCGCCACGGCTGGATCCAGCCGCCGCAGTGCGCGCGTGTCGGCGGTGTTGAGGCAGGCAAGCACGGCGGCACCCGTCGCAGGGTTGCCAGCCAGCACGCGTACCAGCAGCGGCGCGTCGTCAACTGGCGCCGCCATGTCCCCCGCCCTGCCGCCGCGCTGCAGCTGCGGCGGCCGCCTGCGACTGCAGCAGCACCCGCACGCCCGCAGTAGCGACCAGAGACTCAGCGGCGATCCTGCTGCGCCGCCAGCGCCTGCGCGTGCTGCCGCCATCTTGGTGTGAAGTGGTGCGCTGGAGTGGCACCGGAAAATGTGGATTCCTCGCGTTCGCCACCGAAAAAATGGAACCTCACACACGGCGATATGATGGTAGTATCGATGCGCGTGCGTGAGAGTTTGCAGGTGGTACAATCCCCAAATTGCGTGAGTGCGCACCGTGCCAATTGTGTGCGTTGAGCGGGCGCCGGGCAGCTGGTGCAGTGGCACGGGAAAATGTGGATGGCGTGCGTACCACACCGGAAAATTGAGCCTCACACACCGAAACTTGATGGTGGTACCAATATACGTGGTGTGCGCGTGCGTGTGCGCGTGCGGACTGTGCGGTGCCGAAAAATGCATGTGAGTGGGTCACACGCGGCGGGGAGGGGGAATCAAGAGAGGGTTTTCAAGCGGTTTCCCGACATCAATAAAAGCTTTTCCACACTATTTCCGCACTTCCTACACACACCCCTCCAAACTGTGTCATCTACATCGTTTCCTGTGTCAAACCAACTGCCAGTCGCCTCATTTTTGTCGCGTATGCTGACCCCGCATTAATGCGGGCGAAAATAAAGCACCGCCGCATTAAATTTAATCAGAGGCGAAACCGTTGCTGAGGCGGTCCAAACACCGGTATATACATATCGCCACCCACACGCCTGCACACCAATTTTATGGTTGCGACCCTACTTTTTGATGACAATAATCCGTTTGTGCGCGTTCCCGGCCGCGGAGACGCCGTATTTAAAAAGTCGATTTTTTGCACCTGTGGTGACCTCTGGTCTCTACTCTCCTACTGAGTACTCCCGACTGCTGCTGTTGGCTGCTGCTGCTGCTGCTGGCTGGGTACTGGCTGGTTGTCATCCTCTCACGCCTCTACTCGCTTGGCTACACCTTGTTACTTGCCTCCCTGTCCCTCCTGCTGCTTGCTGGCATCCAGCCTCCTCTTCTACCTCACCAACAACTCGACAACCACCTCGTCCACCACTGCTGTCCTCACTGTCTGTTGTCTCCTCCCCCACCCCTCAAAGCCATGGCGCTGGACCGCAGCGGCGAGTTTTTTGCGGCGGCCGCCAGTGCGGTGGCCAGCCGGGGTGGCGGCGGCCATGCAGCGGTAGGCGTGGGCGCGGCGGCGGCGGCAGCGGCCGGTGCATCGTCGTCAGAGCGCGCTGCGCTGCTGGGTGCCGGCGCCGCGGCAGCGGGTGGGTACCACCACGGTGCGGCGGCAGCGGCGGCAGCAGCACGGCCCGCGCCCTCCTCGTCCTCCACCTTCATGGCGGCCGCCAGCGAGCTGGGCGGCGACCTGCAGGCCGCCGCGTTCAAGATCGGTGCGCTGACCAAGCTGGTGAAGCGGCGCGGCATGTACAGCGACCCGGGCGAGGAGATTGAGCGGCTGACGGGCGCGGTGAAGGACGACATGGCGTCGCTGTCGGCGCGGCTGGACGTGCTGCAGGAGTACGTGGCGGCGCGGCGCAGCAAGGCGGCGGCGGTGGGGCTGACGCCGGGCAAGACAATGAAGGGCCCGCGGGCGGCAGGCGGGGAGGAGGACGACGCGGTGGCGACGGTGCAGGGCATCAACCACAGCGACGCCATTGTGGGTGCCATGCGCGGCACCCTCATGGGCTTCACGCGCAGCCTGCGCACCATCCTGGAGGTGCGCACCGAGTCGCTGAAGAGCCAGGCGGGCCGGCGGCAGGCATTTGGCACGGCGCGGGAGCTCGGCCGCCCGCTGGCAGCGCTGCCACCCGCCCTGGCAGACATGCCGCCACCACCACCGACGACATTTGACGCGCCGTCGCCCGGCGGTGACGGCCTGCACCGGCGACCGGGGCACAGCAGTGCGGCGGCGGCACGGCATGCCGCCCTGTTTGGCGGCGGCGGAGGTGGGGCTGAGAGTGGTGGCGGCGGCGGCGGTGGCGGCGGCGGACTATTTCCTGTCGGTGCGTCAGCAGCGTCAGCAGCAGCGGCAGGGGCGGCAGGGGCGATTACGCCTGGTGGCAGCACCGCCGCCGCCACCACCGCCGACGCCTTTGCACAGCTGTCCATGGCGCAGCTGCGACCCGACATGGACAACACGTACCTGGAGAGCCGCGCGCGCGACATGGTGGCGGTGGAGCGCCACATTGCGGAGCTGTCCACCATGTTTGGCCGCCTGGCGCACGTGGTGTCGGAGCAGGGCAGCCTGGTGGAGCGCATCGAGGACAACGTGGACGCTGCGGGGCGCGACCTGGAGGCGGGCGTGACAGAGCTGGAGCGCTGGAAGGGCCGCGTGTTTTCCAACTCCCGCCTCGCGCTGCGCATCACCGGCGTCCTCCTATTTGTCATCTTCATCCTTGTGTTCTTTGGCACGTAGCCTGTGTGAACGTGTTGGGGCCGCGCGCAGCCATTGAAGAGCACCACTAATGATCATGCAACACACTGCTATCGGGGTTCGCGCGCGCAGGTCAACAGTCAACGAAGGGCACATTAGTGAGGAGGCGCGGCGGCGCAAGCGGCGGCGGCCATATGGGTACAAACATAGTAGTGGGGGCACATCGCCGCGTTCCGGGGCTACGCGGCCACAGTGGCAAGCAGCGGCGCGTCAACGACGGCACGCAGGCGGGCGCGCAGGTGCGCGAGCGCGTCGGCCTGCGGCGACGCGGCGCCACCCGGTCCGGGCGCGGCGGCAGCAGGTGCGGTCGGTCGCGCCGGCTTGGGCAGCTGGTGCATGAGGCGGAAGAGGCCGGTGCCCACCGGGATGGGCGCGCCAATAATGATGGACTCGGACACGCCGCGGCAGGGGTCGCTGCGCGCATGCACGGCGGCGTCAAACAGGTGGTCTGGCGTCTTCTCAAACGACGCCAGCATGAGCACCGAGTCCTTCATGCGCGCGATGCCAAACCGCGTGATGCCCAGCACCTCGCCGCGGTACGTCATGACATCCGCCAGCAGCTGCAGGTGCCGTTGGTCAATGCCAATGCCGTAGCTGCCGTACGTGCGTGCTGCAGGTGTGCGGGTGGGTGGGAGCGTGTGTGGTGAGAGTACAAAATGCCGGTTGCTACGCCCCCCCCCCCCCCCCCCCCCCCCCCCCCCCCCAAGCGCCCACATACCCAACTCAGACTGGATGATGACGCGCGCTGCCTCCACGCCCAGTGTCTCCAGCATCTCAATGACGTGGTTGGACTTGGTGGCCTTGAACGCGACGCCGGGGGTGCCCATCACGCGCAGCAGGTCGTAGCCCTCCACCAGCAGCTTGTAGCGCGGCGGCGCGCCGGCGCCCGCCTTCTTGCGCGCGTCCTCATCCTCCGTGATGACGGCGCGGTTCACGGTGGCGATGCCCTGCAGCACCACGCCCGGCAGCTGCGCCTTCAGCGCCTGCAGGCCGTAGTACGTGTCCTCGCGCACCGCCTGCTTGATGTACGCCACGTAGTCTGACGTGGCACCACCACCGCCATGACGGCCAAACCCGCGGCCATACCCGCCGCCACCGCCGCCCTCGCCGTCATCATCGTCGTCGTCACCCATGTCCTCATCCACGGCATCCAGCACCGCTGCCGGCGCCTCATCCTCGCCGTCATCCTCGGCGTCACCACCGCCGCCGCCACCACCGCCACCGCCGCCACCACCGCCGCCACCGCCGCTGCCACCATGGCGGCCCTCCAACGCCAGCCGCTCCTCCTCCAGCGCACGCTCCTTGGCGCGTGCGCGAGCGGCACGCTGGCGCGACGCCGCGGCGCGGTGCGGCGGCAGCACAATGACGGTGTCAGGCGACGCCGCCACCACGTGCTCCTCGCGGAGGCGCAGCTTGGGCGAGCGGCGGATGGCGGCGGTGACGGTGGCAGCGGTGACGTCCAGGTGCAGCGCCTGGATGGCCGCCAGGTCCAGCCGCACCTCCAGCTTGGCGCCGCTGCCGTCGTACACCTCGCGGATGTACGTCGCCACGTCGCCCAGCGTCGTCTTCTCCAGCCGCGCCTTCACCATGCGCGCCGCCACCTCCTGCCCCGCCGCCTCCAGCGCCGTCTCAATGATGGGCGTGGAGATGACGCGCGACGCGTTCATGATCTCCTTGATGCGCGGCACGCCCAGCGTCACGTTCATGGACGCCACGCCCGCAAAGTGGAACGTCTTGAGCGTCATCTGCGTCGCCGGCTCACCGCAGCTGTGCGCCGCCAGCGCACCCACCGCCTCGCCCGGCTGGATGCGCGCGCGCCGGTACTTGGCGAGCGCCAGCTCCAGCGCGCGCAGCACACCGGACCGCGTCACCGCCAGCGTGCGCTCCACCACCGCCGCGCCCTCTTGCAGCCACACCCACGCATCTGATGACGCGCCGGCCGCGGCCGTCGCCGCTGCCGTGGCTGCTGCGCCGATGCGGGGGGCGTGCAGCGGCACAAAGAGAGGCGCCGTGTCGGACGGCGCGGCGGCAACAGCGGCGTTCAGTGCCGCCGCCGTCGCTGCAATCTCAGGCGACAGCTTGGATGGTAGCTCCGCCAGGTGGGTGCGCACCTGCCCCGCGGTGAGCGCCACCGACGTGAGGCGGCGCTCGATGCTGCCCGCCACGTCCTTGTCAAAGAAGGAATCCAGCTCCGCCAGGAACTTGGAGGCGCCCAGGTTGGCGCCCGCGATGGCAGGCGGCGCCGTCAGCGTCTCGCCGCCTGGCACGCCCGCCGCCCGCATGTCGCGGAACAGGGGGCCCGCCAGCGCGGTGCGCGCCAGGGTGCGGATGTCTGCAGGCGCCAGGGGCGCCTCGCGGACGCCTGGTGGCACAGCATACGGCGCGCACGTGCAGCCGGCAGCGCGCCGCCCGCCGCCGCGGCTGTCAGCTGCGCGATGGAGAACAAGCGGTGCAGGTCGGCGGGCCGCCCGTTGCCCTCCATGAAGGCAGGGTCCAGGCTGTCGTCGCCGTACGCAAACTGCACCACGTCGCCGTCCGCCGTGCGCACCGTGGAGTCGTACTGCACCGACAGGTCCTCCAGCGCCTTCATCATGCGCCGCTGCATGTACCCCGTCTCTGCCGTCTTCACGGCGGTGTCCACCAGGCCCTCGCGGCCGCCCATGGTGTGGAAGAAAAACTCGGTGGCGGTGAGGCCGGTGAAGAAGGAGTTGGCAACAAAGCCCTTAGCCGCGGGCTCCTTGGCGCGCGCGGGGAACGCGGGCAGGGTGCGGTCCACGAAGCCCTCTGCAATACGGCTGCCGCCCACGCTCTGCTGGCCCACGCACGCCACCATCTGCGCGATGTTAAGACTGGAGCCCTTGGAGCCGGAGGTGGCCATGATGCGCGGCGGGTTGGAGGCCGGCAGCTCGCGCATGCAAATGGTGCCCAGCTCGTCGCGCAGCTTGGACAGGATGCCGTTCAGCACCACCTCCAGCGACTGCTCCTCGTTGCAGCCCGGCTGCAGCGGCAGCGTGCCGCGCTTGAACTTGGCGATGGCGTCGGTGGAGGCGTCGTAGCCGCGCGCCACGGTGGTCACCTTGATGGCAGACAGGTGCGCCGCGGGCGCCACGTCCTCGATGCCAATGGAAAAGCCAAAGTTTTGCAGCCAGCGCGACGTCATCTTGGTGAGGCGGTGCAGCGCGCGCGCCGCCACGGAGGGCGACACGTCGCGCGCCAACATGTACACCAGACCCTTCTTGCTGCCGTTGCCCAGCACCGCCTTGCACAGGTTTCCCACCAGCAGCTCGCCGTCCCGGAACACCACCCAGCCGTCCTCCGGGCAGCGGTACTCGCCCGCCGTGTAGTTGCGCGCCTTGGCGTCAAAGGTGACGTGCAGCGCGACGCCGCGGTTGGGGCGCAGCAGCAGGTTCACCACCTGCTTGCCGGTCCACAGCGGCACCGGCTTCATGATGGCGGGCGGCGGCATGTCCACGTGCTCCGTGGCGTCCGACAGCGTGGCCACCGCCTGGCAAAACTCGCCGCGCGTCAGGAAGGCGTCGCGGCGCGTGAGCAGGAAAGCGGCGGTGAGGAAGTCCTGCGTGGCGGCGATGAGCGGCTCGCCGGAGCGCGGCGTGATGAGGTTCTCGCGCACGTCCATCAGCAGCGCCGCCTCCGCGCGCGCCTCCAGCGTCTGCGGCAGGTGCAGGTTCATCTCGTCGCCGTCAAAGTCGGCGTTGTACGGCGCGCAGTCGCACTCGTTGAACCGGAAGGTGCGCCACGGCATGACGACGGCGCGGTGGCACATGATGGACATGCGGTGCAGGCTGGGCTGGCGGTTGAACAGCACGGGGTCGCCGTCCTCCATGTGCCGCTCCACCACGTCGCCGATCTTGAGCGCCGCCGCGCTGCGCGTGCGGTTGCCAAACCGCAGGTTCATGAGGCCCATCGCGTTCTTCACAAAGTTGGCGCCCGGGTGCACATCGGGCCCGTTCTCTACCAGCTTGCGCAGCCGCGCCAGGTTGGCGGTCGTCACGCGCTCCGGGAACGTCATGTCGCGCGCCACGTGCACCGGCACGCCCACGCAGTACAGCGGCAGGTTAGGGTCCGGCGAGATGACGGTACGCGCCGAGAAGTCCACGCGCTTACCCGACAGGTTGCCGCCTGTGCATGGGTGGGTGGGGGGTGGGTGGGTGGGGGGCACGAGTGCAACCACATCGCATACACCACACGCAAACAACAATAACGTACGGAAGCGGCCCTGCTTGCCCTTCAGGCGCTGCGACAGGCCCCGGATGGGGCGCTTGGACTTCATGGCG
>ERZ778022.5448-NODE-5448-length-10306-cov-4.700907_pt1 | contig 10306 bp, 9 predicted proteins | sample MGYA00375752_ERZ778022 | MGnify/ENA primary metagenome ERZ778022 (study PRJEB29350, sample SAMN05389826) | bioreactor metagenome | isolation source: Thiocyanate bioreactor | place: South Africa: University of Cape Town | collected 2014-04-04 ...
CTGGTGACGCCGGCACAACCGGCGGCGACGGTGCCAGGGAGCGCGCAAAGGTTTGCGGCGTCGCCTCCAGGTCAATGGCTTGCGCCGTGGCGTCATCCTCCTCGTCGGCGTCATGGGTGGCGGCAGGCACCGCCGCCGGTACCGGCACAACGGCGGCGGATGATGGGCGGCCAGCCAAGGCAATGCCAGCCGCCCGCACATGCGTCCCATCGTCTACCGGTAGGCCAGCGTTCCGGCTCGATCCGCGCGACGCCGCCGATGCCAGCCGCGACGCACCGCGCGGCACGCCAGGCGCCGGGCCGCCGCCCACAACCACCGCGCCACTCGAGGTTGCAATGGAGGCGGCGTGCCGCACACCGAGGGCGGCAGCTGATGAGTGTGGGCTTGCGAGTCGCACTGGTGCCGCGGCGCCACGATGATGCGGCGACCGCGGGCTGGCTACCGGCATAGAGCTGCTGCCAGCATCTGACAACAGCGTGGCGCCATGCGGCGAGGCAAGCGGCACGACAGATGGCGACGCTCGCGCTGCCACCGCAACAACGGCAGGGTCAGTACCGGTAGGTGGCGATGGACCCATGCTGCCGCGTGAGCCGCCTCGCGGCATGTCCGACGGCGCTGCCACAACCGCTACCGCTGCCGCCGCTGCCGCCGCCGCCGCTGTTGCCGCTGCTGCCGCCACGCCGGCATGCCAGTCGGCGTCATCTGCTGCAGTCGCGGATTCCCAGGCATGTGGCGTGGACGGCAGGCTGCCATACGCACTCTGAGCCATGTCTGGGTCCACAAACAGGCGGTGGTCGCCGGCGGCGGCTTTGCTACCGGTATCAACAGGCGGCGCACACGACTCCATCAAGCCTGCTATATGCGCATCTGCGGCGTCGCCAGCCGGCACGGTGTACACGCGTTGCACCACGCCTTCCTCTTGCTCCTCGCAGCCCTCCTCGCTACGGCCGCCGTGCGGCGTCGGCGTACCGGTATGCTCGCTACCGGTACTGTCGCCACTGCCTCTCGCACAAATGCCGGTGGCGGAGTTTGGGTCGGAGGGCGCCGCAACCGTGGTGTACATGGTTGCCACGGCGTCCTGATCCACCAACGACTCATCCAGCGTGACGGCGGCGCGGTACATCGTCTCCACATAGCTGTCGCCGTCGTCGTCCGCCTCGATGGTGGTTGTGGGCCCTTGCGGGTCACACGAGTCATCGCGTGTAACGAAGCGCGGCCTGCCGCCAGTACCAGCGCCGGCATCAGGGTGGCGCATGACGGGAACCATGCTGGGGATGCTGCTCAGCATGGAGACGCGGGTTTGCACCCGTGCACGCGACTTGTCGCGCCGCTTGCTACGCCGACGGCGTGCGTAGCCCATGGCGGCGCCAATGCACACGGCGCTGGCAAGAATAAACACGCCCAACCCAATGCCCAGCGTCATGAAGTCGGTCGCGTCGGGCGCAACAAACAGCGCCAGGCCCGCCGTGGAGTTTGTGGTTGGCGACAGGACCGGCGACGCGGTGCTGCTGCCGGTGGGTAGCGCGCCATCAGACGCGACCGCAGATGATGAGGCGGCAGTCGGCGTGGCAAATGCCGTGGCAGACGCCGTGTAATTGAACGACGTCGTGGGGCTTGGTGATGCCGCAACCGACTCAGTAGCTGTCCCAGTTGCTGTCACCGACGGCGTCCTGGTTGTGGATGGGGAGGATCCCTCGGAGGACGTTGCCGTTGCTGACTCAGTTGCAGTCGGCGTCACTGACGGCGTTGACGTCGGCGTGCCTGTTGCCGTTGCTGTTGGCAAACGGGTGGATGTCACCGTTGCCGTTACCGACGGCGTCCGGGTCGCGGAGGGGGAGGTGCCTTCGGAGGACGTTGCTGTGGCGGACTCGGTTGCAGTCGGCGTCACGGATGGTGTTGATGTAGGTGTGCAGGTCAGTGTAGTTGTTAGCGATTGAGTCGATGTCACCGTTGTCGTCACCGACGGCGTCCTTGTTACGGACGGCGAGGTGCCGACGGAGGATGTTGGCGTTGCCGACTCACTTGCAGTCGGAGTCACCGACGGCGTCGACGTCGGCGTGCCGGTTGTGGTGGTTGACGCCGTTGCTGTGACGGTGACTGTTGATATTGGCGAACGGGTGCCTGTCACCGTCGCCGTTATGGAGGGCGTCCTGGTCACGGACGGTGAGGTGCCGACAGAGGACGTTGTAGTTGCAGACTCGGTTGCAGTTGGTGTCACCGACGCCGTTGATGTTGGCGTGCCGGTGGATGTTGCTGACGCCGTTGCTATAGCGGTGACGGTTGATGTGGGCGTGTGCGTTGCCGTTGCCGTTGCCGTCACCGTGGGCGAGTGTGTCACGGACGGTGAGGTGCCGACGGAGGACGTGGACGTTGCCGACTCGGTTGCAGTGGGCGTTACGGACGGCGTCGACGTCGGCGTGCCGGTCGATGTGGCCGAAGAGGTTTGTGTTGCTGTGCCAGTTGTTGTTGGTAAGCGAGTCGATGTCACGGTTGCCGTCACCGATGGCGTTCTGGTCACCGACAGTGAGGTGCCAACGGAGGATGTTGCTGTTGCAGACTCGGTCGCGGTGGGCGTCACCGACGATGTTGACGTCGGTGTGCCTGTTCCAGTTGCGGTAATGCTGGCAGACGTCGACACACTGGCCGTGACAGTCACAGATGCCGTCGACGCCAGCGAGCCGCCGGTTGCCGCTGCCGTCAGGGTTGCAGACGCCGAGGCGGCAGCGGCGGTGGATGATGATGGTGTTGCCGTGCCACTCGGTGTGCCAGTCGCTGTTGCCGTGGGGGTGGTGCTGACAGTTGATGTAGCCGACGGCGTCCCCGTTGCCGTGCCTGTACTGGTCCCCGTGCCGGTACCGGTACCGGTGACCGACGGCGACTTCGTCACTGACGGTGAAGTCCCAACCGAGGACGTTGCCGTTGCGGTCTCTGACGCGGTTGGCGTTGCCGACGACGTGGACGGCGGCGTGGCCGTGACAGTTGCGGTAGCGGTTGCAGAGCCCGACACGCTGGCCGTGACAGACACCGTTGCCGACATGGTTGCAGTGGCACTCCCGGACGCCGTCGCCGTTGCAGAGCCAGTCGCCGTCGTCGACACAGACGCTGACGCGGTTGACGTTGCAGTGTCGGAGGGCGTCGTTGTTGCGGAGGCCGTCTCTGACGGGCTTACCGTTCCTGTCGCACTTGCCGACGCCGACACCGTCGCCGTTGCAGTGGTTGACGCGGTGGCCGTTGGCGACGCGGTCTCAGACGCAGTGGTTGTGGCTGTCGGTGTCACTGACGCGGTGGGCGTGGCGGAACCAGTCTCCGACGCAGTGGCCGTCGCCGATGCAGTTACTGACGCGGTGGGTGTCGCAGACGCGGTCACCGAGGCGGTGGGCGTCGCCGACGCAGTTACTGATGCGGTGGGTGTGGCCGACGCTGTCACCGACGCGGTGGGTGTCGCTGACGCTGTTCCTGACGCGGAAGCCGTCGCCGTGCCGGTGCCCGACGCAGATGACGTGGCGGTGGCGGTCTCCGACGCAGATGTCGTGGCTGTGGCAGTCACCGACGTGGATGACGTGGCGGACGCAGTCACGGAGGCGGTGGGCGTTGCCGACGCAGTCACTGATGCGGACGCCGTTGCGGATGCAGTACCCGACGAGGACGCCGTTGCCGATGCAGTGCCCGACGCAGATACCGTCGCCGTGCCAGTATGCGACGCGGAAGTCGTCGCCGACGCGGTTTGTGATGAAGACTGCGTTGCCGACGCAGTACCCGATGCTGACGCTGTCGCCGACGCGGTCCCCGATGCCGATGCTGTTGCGGATGCAGTACCGGACGCAGATACCGTCCCGGTGGCAGTAGGTGTTGCAGTCGGGGTTGCCGACCCCGTCGACGTGGTCGTTTGCGTCTGGGACGCGGTTGCGGTGGCGGACTCCGACGCAGACGCCGTCGCCGTTGCAGACCGTGAGGACGACGCCGTTGTGGACGCGGACGGCGTCACAGTGGGCGTCGTGGTTGATGACGCGGTTTCTGAGGCAGTCGCAGATGCCGACAACGTGACCGTTGCCGTCGCGGTCGCTGACGCGCTGGTTGTGGCGGTTGCAGTCTCGGACGCGGTAGAAGTCGCAGTCAAGGTTGCCGTTGCAGTTGCGGTGGGCGACACCGTTGACGTTGGCGTCCCGCTTGGAGTCCATGATGACGTGGCCGTGTCGGTGGCGGTTGCCGAGGACGTGCCACTGCCAGAGGCGGTGCCCGTTGCAGTCAACGAAGACGTTGGCGTAGGCGACGAGCTGCCGACGCGCGACTCGCTGGCTGTTGCCGTTGGCGTGCCGCTGCCGGTGGCGGTCTTGGAGGGTGACGACGTCGACGTCCCCGTATGTGTGCCACTGCTGGTGGCGGAGGCAGTGGCGGTGGCGGACTCGGTGCTGGTGCCCGTGTTGGTGGCGGTGCCCGTCCCGGTGGCGGTACCCGTGCCAGTACCCGTGCCGGTGCCCGTACCGGTGCCGGTGGCGGTGACGGCGGCAGTGACAGACACGCTGGCGGTACCGGTACCACTTGAGGTGCCCGTTCCGGTGCCCGTGGGCGTGCCCGTACCCGTGCCGGTGGCAGTTTGCGATGGCGTGCTGGTGAGGGAGGCAGTCACACTGCCAGTGGCCGTGCCGGTGCCCGTTCCCGTTGCAGTCCCTGACGCCGTCACGCTGGGCGTCAGGGATGCAGTGACAGAGCCCGTGACCGTGACGCTTGCCGTCCGCGTTGCCGTGCCCGTGCCGGTACCGGTGCCCGTACCGGTGCCGGTGCCTGTACCGGTGCCCGTTCCGGTGCCCGTGACTGTGCCCGTGACGGACACTGACGCAGTGCGGCTGCCGGTGGGGGTCACTGACGCCGTGCGGCTGCTGGTGGCGGTACCCGTGGGGGTGGCTGTCGCCGACACCACCGACGGCGCACGTGACGGCGTGATCGACGCGGACGGCGCGCGGGACGGCGTGCGCGACGCAGACGACGTGCGGGTGGATGTTGGCGTCAGTGACACCGACCGCGTGATGGTTGCAGACGCTGCGAGCGACGGCGCCACCTGGGACGGGCAGGGGGAGCCGGTGGTCAAGGGAATGGATGGTTGAGGGGAGGGGGAAGCAACCATGTCGCCGGACGCGACCGTCACGTTGTAGATGAGGCCAATGACGCCAGTGGAGGCGGAGTACGTGTCGGCCACGATGGAGTACCGGCCCGGCGCGGGATACAGCAGCTGGATGAACGAGGTGTACTGTGGCGTGGTGGCGGCTTCGCCGGTGCGGCAGTACGCCCACGTTGGCAGCGGGTTGGGGGTGGCCCACGGCGCGGTGTACTGGCCGTACGTGGCGGCAGCGCTGTCCATGGAACTCGCCGAGATGTCGTCGTTGGTGGCGAGGTGCAGGGCGTCCGCCGCCGCGATGCGCACGCCGTCCGAGCGGCCGCGCAGGCAGGAGGGGAACACCCACAGCACCGTGTCCGTGCTGGTGGACGGCGAGCAGGTGCGCACCTCAAACGACACCGTGTTTGCCGGGATGTCAATGTAATACATGAGGTCGGGCGTCGCCTGCCCAAAGTAATCCGTCGCGCCCGACACACTGCCCGCTATGCTGCCGTACGTGCCCGTCAGCAGCGTCACCGCCAGCGTCACCCCGCACCCGTTCCCTGCCAGCCCGCAGCAGCAGTACGACGCGGCACCCACCGTCCGCGCGCTGGTCAGCAGCAGCAGCAACAGCAGCGGTGTGGCCGCTGTTGCCGTCTTCGTTGCCTTGCGCCTCCGGTGGTTGCCCGGTGCGCTGCCACTGCCGCGGGTGACGTCTGCACCGGCGGGCGCGCCGGACGCCCGCTGCTGCCGTCGTAACGCCATCTTATGCACCAGCGGTGCCACTGGCGGGGTGTTGGGCGGACCGGACCGCCAGTGGTGGCGCTGGTGTGCAGGGCCGGTTGCCTTGGGCAGGTGTCCAGTGTGATGGAGGAGGTGGTGCTGGAAGTGGCACCAGCGCACGCGCCGTCCACACCTCCGGCTGCTGCGGCACCAGAACCCTCGTGCGCGGTACTCAGCTGATGGCTGGCAGCACAGCGCCGTGCCGGTATTCACATCAGCACACCGCGTGTGGGTGCGTACGTGTGGCGGGGCAGGGGGCTCACGCAAGTGGTGCCTGGGGCGGCTGGCCTGCTGCACCCGCCGCCGTTGTCGGGTGCGTGGCTGCCGCGTGCGTGTGGCCGCGTGCACCGCAGGCTGCCGCCGCACGACTCCCCCTGTGTCACTGCCGTGTGGTACGCTGCTGCGCGGGTTGTTAATGCGGTGATTCCCCGCGGCGACACGGAAGCTGTCGGAGATGACGCAGCAGGTGGCGGGTGCAGAGTTTGCGAAGCAGCGGCAACCGTGGAGTGGTGAAGGGAGACCGGAGAGTGGGATGATGCGTACCGGTAGACGGGTTTGAAATGCCGCCGGAACTGAACGTACACAGAGGTGTGTGCGGTGCAGGGGATGGGCGTCGCCGGTGGCGGGCGGGGGATTACGGACACAAATGCCTGCTGCCGCGGTGGGGCTCGGCGCACGCCGCGGGTGGCGGCAAAGAGTTGTCGGCGGCGGCGCGAGTGTGGTGCGAACGAAGGCGGGTGCGTGCGTGTGCGCGAAGGGAGCACTTTATCAGGCTGCTCTGGACATCACCGTCGCAATCGCGGCGCGATTATTTGATACTGGTGCTGGTATTTCGCGGCGCAAGTACTGGGGGGTGTGGGTTGTATGTGTTGCTATGCGGTGCGGCGGTGGGAGGGCTAGAGACACGTGGGGGTGTGGCACGGCACGTGTTCAAATGCGGGTGGCAGCGAACCTTGCGGAAACGCGGAGGCGGACGGACAAACTCGAGGTGCCGGCGATGGCGCCACCGTGGCAGCTGAGCTGCTGAAGCTGCCGAGTTTAGTTGGACAATTGCTGCCAATTCGAAGGCGATGCCACCTTGGCAACACCGCAAGTTGGGCAGCACACGCACTGCTGCATGACCACGGGCGTGTGTGGCTGCCACTGTGGCAACGGTGGAGAGCGCACGCACGTAAGACCTTGAGAGCCTCCTCAAAGTCAGCAAATCGGTTTGGCGCCCTGCCGCGCACCGTGTGCCGCGAGCTGTTGTGGCCATATGCCACTGCGCCGCGGCTGCAACCTTTACCACTGGTAGTAGACAGGGTCGGCAGCCAGGCGGGGTCGACTCGGGCCGGCCCAGCTCATCAGCGACTCGGGCCGGCCACGCTCCAGCGGCTTCACACCCAACGCCGAACGCGCTGTCCGCCGCAGCGCGTCCCGGTAATACTTGCGCACTGTGCGCCATCCCACAGAGCGCATTGCATGTGTGTGCGTGTGCCCTGCTGGCCCCAAGCGTCTTGCTGCCGCGGAGTTGATTGTTGATTGCCGAAACAGAGTTGCGCGTGCCACGCCAGTACCGGCATATGTAGAGCAGCGCGCAGTGGCACAAAGTAGGATGGCTGCGCCAGCGACGGTGCACGCGCTGGTGGCGGTGGGGGGCGCGGGGGAGGAGGAGTGGGACGTGAATGTGCTGGAAATGACCGCGGTGGGCATCCTGTCGGGCCTCCATGCCGACACGCTGTTTGGTGGCTTGTTTGAGGGCGTGGACGACCTTGGCGACTGCCGCGTGTACCTGGCGACGGCGAGGGCAGCCGCCGCTGGTGGCGCAGGCGCAGAAGACACGGGTGCGGACGGCGGCGTGGGCGAGGGAGAGGTGGAGCTTACCTGCACAGACGACATGATGGTGGGCGAGGTGGAGGCCCGCAAGGTCTCCAACGTGTGCGGTATGGACTACGTGCACCTGCGCATTGCGCTGCCGCCTGCGGACATCTGCGGTGGCGTTGACGCGCCCGTGGTGTGCAACCTGAAGCCTGCCGTGGACGCCAGCCCCACAATGGTGGCACCAACACACGTCCACACGCGCATTCTTGACATGGAGGACTACGTGGAGTATACCGCGGCACCGGTGACGGTGGACGTGTCCGACGTGGTGCGCGCTGCTGGCGCGGCCCTGTTCAAGTTGGCAGGTGGGTCACACGAGTGCCTGCTGAGCGAGTCGCGCTTCACCAAGCTTGTGAACAACATGCACCGCCCGGCTGGCCCGGCGGAGGACACGCGAGAGCTGCTGGTTCCCGGCTTCAGCGGCAGCACCAAGCGGTGGAGGACATCGTGAAGGGCATGATGACCAAGTTCTTCTCCGCCTCCGCCAAGGTCGGCGCGCCTGGCGGGCGCGTGTTCTACGACACACCGCCCGTTGGCTACGCGGTACTGGGGTACCCTTTTGTGGGTCACTACCTTGCGGCGGAGTGGGCGGGCAAGTTGTTCGTGTCGCTGGCGTCGGGTACCTTCGTCATTGGCACGGAGGAACACAAGGCCGCTGCGGCAGCGCTCCCAAAGCCCACGTACGGCGCACCCAGGTCCCTGCCGTCTTTGTCAGATTGGACGCAGACGGCCTCCGGCATGCAGTGCAAGGTTTACGATGGCCGCTTCTACAAGCTGGTGGCAGCTGCGCGTCGCAGCGGCCCGCAGTTTGCGGCCATGCATGCTGTGTACAGGCACCCGGCAGCGCTGACGGACGACGACGGGTCGTGCCCACCTGCTGCACGCCTTGCGCTGACCGCCCGTGCGGCGTACGGTGCGCATGAGGTGCTTGTGACGATGGATGTGTTTGCCGGCGCGGTGCCGTGCATCGACGACGACGTGCTGATGGCGGGGCGCATCCAAACCGCGGTTGTCGCTGGGTTGGTGTGGCTGGCGTTGAACCGCGTGGTGTACGTCGATGTGCGCGGCCCTAACGTGCTGGTGAAGCGCGGCGCCGGCGGCGGCGATGTACGCCTGGTGGACTTTGACGACGCGGTTGTCTCGCCGGCACCCATCACCAACTATGCCGACTACCTGGCCGCGCTGCGTGACGCGGAGAACAACGCCGCACATACCTTCTTCGTCCGGCCGGCTGGCGCAGGCACATTTGCAGGGCGCGTTCAGAACTTGGCGGACAAGCGCATGGACGCGATCCGTGCCGCTCTCAAGGCCGCCTTTGATGGGACGCCGGGGGCGGCGGCAGCAGTGAGTGCGACTCGTTGTACTGCGCCGTAGCGCTGTATTGCGGCTGCAATGTGAGCCGCATTGTGCGCGGCGTCGCGGCCGCTCGACTCGCGGCGACGCGGCCACCCGCGGCCCGCCGGCCCCCGCGCCATCCCTCTTTTGACCCCAAGTCACACCCCGCGGGGCAGACTTGCTGGTGATATCCCACTTCAAGTCTCCGACACCAACAAGTGTGACTTATGATAGTGCGAGACTGCGAGCCCGCCAAGTCGCACCCCGGGCCCCGGTGCACGGCGTGCAGGGCGCGCTGCACATCGACTTGCAAGTTGCAACTGTCGGCGTCAGATTGGGACGCAGCCGTGCGATAAGCTGTGCATGGTAGCTATATCTCTAAGCTAGTATCAAATAGTAGAAATACGCGTCGTAGTCGTTTGCAATTTGCGGCCATGTATGTACAGTACGCAGCATGCACCTTGCCGGCAGCGTTGAAGGGCGACACTCGCCGACTCGAAGCAGCCTCTTTCTGCGGGCGGCAGATTTTGTCCCGGCCGTGACCAACCGTCCTCCGACGTCAGGTACCAAACTTGATTGACAACACGACGTGCAAATGACTGAGTGTGTCATATGATGTTAGTGTGGTTGACAGCTGGTACCTGTGGACGGGCGTCATTGTTTCAGCGCAGTGGCAGTGCAATATCTTGCTGCTTGCGTCCTATCGTGCACCGCGCTGCCACGAAGTGACTAACGGTGTCGATCGCGGTGGGGTGTCCGGCCCTGGTACCACCTACAGCAACCAGTGACTTATCGGCTCGTCAAGCAAATGTGACGGCCTTTGTGCACGCATTGTGGTGGCGCAGGTTACCGCATGGAGTGCAAGCGTGGGTGTCTGCGGAGGCACGTCGACCAGCGACTCCAGTACAACCCCTGGGCTGCCGAATGGCTGCGCTGCAGCGGCATGACGGTACCGCCGCCACTGTTATAAAGCAATGTCTACAAGGCGTGGGTAATACGCGCCATCGTCGAATAGCAGCTGGCTCTGCCGTGCCGGCGGTTTGTGTCTTGGCCGCCGCCCTTACCAGTACCAGTACGCTCCTGCTGTCACGCAGTGTCGCTGCTGAGCGGCACGTTGCGGCGGCGGCGGGGCACATCTGTATTGTGCAGGACGGCGGCGGTGTGGCATGTCGCGGCAATGCCACAACCACTGGCAAGCTGTACCCACCGTCTAATGTAGCGTTCCATGCCGTGACT
>ERZ778022.5452-NODE-5452-length-10303-cov-5.562256_pt1 | contig 10303 bp, 3 predicted proteins | sample MGYA00375752_ERZ778022 | MGnify/ENA primary metagenome ERZ778022 (study PRJEB29350, sample SAMN05389826) | bioreactor metagenome | isolation source: Thiocyanate bioreactor | place: South Africa: University of Cape Town | collected 2014-04-04 ...
GCTTGAGCGGAATGTAGTTCTCATTGCGCGTGACGCCCACCTCGCGGCAGAAGGCGTTGATGGCGTCGGGGCGGTAGCCGCGGCGCTTGAGGCCGTCCAGGGTGGCGAGGCGCGGGTCGTCCCAGCCGCGCACCTTGCCCTCGTTCACCAGCTTCAGGATGTTGCGCTTGGACATGAGGAAGTGGGTGACGTTGAGGCGCGAGAACTCGTACACGTGCGGGCGGTACAGGCCGAGCGCCTCCAGCGTCCAGTAGTAGATGTCGCGGCGCACCTCAAACTCGAGGGAGCACAGCGAGTAGTCAATGTGCTCCAGCGAGTCGATGATGCAGTGCGAGTAGTCGTAGGAGGGGTAGATGCACCAGGCGTCGCCGGTCATGGGGTGCGGCGTGTACTTGATGCGGTACGCGATGGGGTCCCACATGGTGGGGTTCTCGTGGTTCATGTCCACCTTCAGCCGCAGCGTCGCCTTCCCCTCCGCGTACTTGCCGTACCGCATGGCCTCAAACTCCGCCAGGTTCTCCTCCACGCTGCGGCCGCGCCACGGCGAGTCGGCGGAGCGGTCGCCGCGCCGCAGCTTCGCGATCTCGCGGCTCGCGTGCTGCTCCTCCTTGCTCTGGTGGCACACGTACGCCTTGCCGGCGCGGATGAGGTCGCGCGCAAACTCGTACAGCTGCGGGAAGTAGTCGGACGAGTGCGTCACGCACGCCGGCTTCCACCCCAGCCACGCCACCGTCGCCGCCTGCGACCGGATGTACACGTGGCTCTCCTTCTCCGGGTTGGTGTCGTCGTACCGGAAGATGGTCACGCCCTCCACGCCCGGCACCTTGCCCAGCGCCAGGAACGCGCCCTCAAAGTTCAGGTTCAGGCTCTTGGCGTGCCCAATGTGCAGGTAGCCGTTGGGCTCGGGCGGGAAGCGCGTGCGCAGCACGCCGCCCGTCACGCGCGCGTGCTCCTCCAGCAGCGCGGGGCTGTTCACCGCCGACGCCAGCTCGCGCGCCACAAACACGCGCTCCGTATCAACGACTGCTGGTGCTGCCGCTGCTGCTGCGGGTGCCGCTGCTGCTGGTGCCGCCGCTGCTGCCGCCGTTGCTGCCGCGCCACCGCCCTCCTTCGCCTCACCGCCCTTGCCAGCCTTCACCGCGCCGCCGCCGCCCACCCCGCCGCCCGATGCAGCGCCCTTCTCCTTGGCGGCGCCCTTCTTGGCGGCCGCCGCCTCCGCCGCACGTGCCGTGTCGGCGTCGGTCTTGGGGCCCAGCACCGCCAGCACGGCGGCGTCCAGCGCCGCCTTCATCTTACCGCCGTCCGCCCACACCCACCGGCCCTCCTTCGCCTCCCGCAGCAGGTCCATGACGGGGTACGTGTACCGCGCCGCCACCAGCGCGTCGCGCACGCGCGCCACCACCTCGCCCACCCGCCCCTCAATGTCTGCCGCGCTGATCACCACGTCCAGGCCGCACGCGGCAGCAAACTCCGCCTCCGGCGGCGCGCCGTCGTCGCCGCCCTTCTTCAGGTACGCCACCGCCGCATTCACCTGCGCCTGCGTCGCCAGCCGGCCCGCCACGATGGCGCGCCCCACCAGCGCCCGCCGCCCCGGCCGGTCCGCGCCCAGCCCGTTGGCCACAAACATCAGCATGTTCCCCGTCTTGCTGTCGCACCCCGCCGCCGCGCCGCTCGCCTCCAGCACCGGCCGCACCACCTCAAACTGCGCCGGGTTAATGTTGAACAGCGGCAGCGCGCCCTCCAGCCCGCACCGCGTCGCCAGCGCCGTCGCCTCCGCGCTCAGCCCCGCCCCTGTTGCCGCCGCCGCCGCCATCCTGCATTGGTGTGTGGGTGTGGGGGGTAGGGGGTATGGCGCGTGGTGCGCCCACTCCCGCCACCATCGCGGGACACAAGGTGGCATCGGGGATGTGAAGCGGCAGCGAGATTGCAACCAACCCTTCTACCGCTGCCTCCCTGCCCGCTATCTCCCACTCCGCTCCATCATTCATCCATCCACTCCTTCTCCACATTAGCTCTACTCATCTCCACTCCCTCCCTCCCCTCCCTCCCCTCCCCCACTCCCCTCAGTGATGGCGACAAATAAAAATGGGCACCGCGACACGTACCTGAAAAAGTAAGCCCGTGGTTCACCGCACACGCCCACAATTGGGCGCTTGGCGCACCGAGCACCGTCGCCGCCGGCGTGCGCACCCATGCCGGTGTGCGTGTATGTGTGTGCTACTGCGCTACGACACGTGGAAAAAATCAGACTTGGAAAAAACCCTCTAGCCGCCACGTCGCACCAGAAAGATACGGAAGATACCCAGGTTGCCCGCCCAACGGTCATTGTCGCCCCACTTGTCATTGTTGTCAATAATGGGGTGGGTGGCAAGCAGCGGCACGCGGGGTGTCAGAAACGAGGTGCCAGAGTTGCGCCGTGGCGGTGCCGTGTGCTAAACCGACTTGCCTGCGCGTCTGCCGCTCGGTGTGCCACCACTAACAACAACTGGGAAAGGGAGGGAGGAGAGGAGCGGCCAGCTAGTACTAGCCGCCAATACAAGGAGGCCGCACCCACCATGGAGTCGGGGGTGAAGCGGCGGGCGGGCGGTGGTGCCGCGGCGGCTGCGGCAGGTGGTGGTGGTGGTGGCGGTGGGGGCGGTGCGGCAGCTGCGGCAGCGATGGTGGCAGCAGCGGCGGCGGCAGCGGCAGCAGCAGCGGCAGCTGATGATGGGGAGGCGTGGGATGACGACGGCGGTGGCGGCGGCGGTGGCGGCGGCGGCGCGAAGCGGGCGCGGGTTGATGACGGCGACGCCGAGGCGGCGGCGTGGGAGGGTGCGGATGATGTGGATGAAGCGGCGGAAGTGGCGGCGGGCGAGGCAGACGCGGACGAGGCGGCTGAGAACCTGGGCGCGCAGGACATTCGCATGGTACGTTGACACACCTGCGTGTGTTGCGTGTAACTGTTGTGCCCCCCACCCACCCACGCACCCGCCCACCCGCCTCCGCGCAGCCGCTCACCATTCGGCGGCTGCACATCAAGAACCTGCGGTGCCACAAGAACCTGGAGGTGAAGTTTGGGGAGCGCATCAACTTCATCACGGGCAAGAACGGGTCCGGCAAGTCGACGCTGCTGACCGCCATCCGACTGGCGCTGGGGCAGAACCTGCCGCGCGGCGCGGGCGGCGCGGCGGCGCGCGCGGCGGCGGCGGCGGGCGGCGGCGTGAGCGACACGCTCATCCGCACGGGCAGCGACGGCGAGGCGGTGGTGGAGGTGGAGTTCAACAACGAGGGCGTGTCGGCGCTGGACCATCGCCGGTTCGGCGGCCACTTCCTGGTGCGCCGCACCATAACGCGCAAGCCGGACGGCAAGGTAGAGGACAAGTACGAGGTGCTGAAGAACGGGCGGGAGCGCGTTGTGATCTCGCGAAAGGACATGGCGGCTGCCTTTGCCTCCGCCAGCGTGTTCCACAACAACCCCGTCATGATCATGGACCAGGAGACCGGCAAGTCGTTCTTTGTGGGCTCGCCGCGCGACCAGTACAAGTTCTTCCTGCAGGCCACCTGCCTGCAGCGCGGCTTTGATGCCATCCTGTCCAGCCGCGAGCAGGTGGCCGCCATGGACGGCAGCCTGCGGGACAAGGAGGCGGCGCTGGCGAAGCTGCGTGAGGACTACAAGGACCTGGGAGCCAAGCTGAAGGAGGTGGGGCACCTGGAGTACCTGCAGCGCCGCGTGCTGGAGCACGAGAACACGGTGCTGTGGGCGCGCGTGTGGGAGCGGCAGGCGCAGCTGACGGCGCGGCGCACCGAGGTGGAGACAGAGCTGTCCGAGGCCAAGATCGCAGAGGCCAAGTCGCGCGTGGCAACCGCGCAGGCCGCCATTAGTAACAGCATGGCAGAGGCAGAGTGCGTTGTTGCGCGCCCCTCCTTCGCGTGGTGCCGTTACTGCCCACCCTACAACACCCACGCACACACACACACCCGCCCACAAACCCGCAGGGCGCGCCTGAAAGCCAAGATGGGGGAGGTGGCGGCGATGGAGAGCCAGGTGGAGGCGGCGGAGGCGGAGGTGAAGGCGGCGGCGATCCCGTTACGGGCGGCGCGGCGGTTGGAGAACGCGGCGCGTGCAGCGGCGGCGAAGCGGCGCGCGGCGGTGGAGGCAGCAGCGGCTGCGGTGGCGGACTTCCAAGCGGAGCTGGCGGCCAAGGACGTGGGCTCCTTGGCGGCGGCGCGCCTGGCACGCATCCAGAAGGCGCGGCAGCGGTTGGCGGCGGCGGAGGCGGGCATCACGGCAGCGATAGCGGCGGTGGCGGACGCAATGGCGGGGGAGCCGCATGCGCGCGGGTTGGCGACGGCGGCAGAGGATGCGGCGGCCGTCGCACGGAACGCGGAGGTGGAGGCAGGGCTGGAGCTGACGTCGTGGAAGGCGCGGTACGGCGGCGCCAAGAAGCGCGACTGGAGCGAGACGCTGCGGGCCATCCTGGAGGGTACCCGTGCGCCCATGGCGCGCGACATCCTGAAGACGCTGGAGGTGGTGGACGGCGAGATGGGGAGCGCGAGGTGCGGCCTGTCGCGGCGGCCGGTGGGCCCATTCTCTGGCCTCCTGCAGTGTGACCCCTTGTGGCGCTCCGCGGTGGACGGCCTGCTGTCGGAGCGCGCCCGCTTCAGCTTCCTGGTCGCCACCGTGGACGACGCGCGCCGGTTTGAGGACCTCATGCGCGTGCCGTTGGCGGGCGGCGCCCGGTACGTGCGCTCCCTGCCGCCGGCAGACGGCAAGAAGTTCAGCATGCGGCCGGCGCCGGCGGGCATACGCACGCTGGCGGACGTGGTGGACGCGGAGGACCCGTGGGTGTTCAACACGGCGGCAGAGTCGCTGTCGCTGGCCCGCGTCATCCTGGCGTCCAACCGCGTGAAGGCGGAGGCGATGCTGGAGCGCCTGCCGGCCGACGGCGGGTACAAGTACGCCATCACGCCGGACGGCATCCGCCACTACGCGCGTGCCTCCGGCGCGACGCAGCGCGGGACGGACGCCGGTGGGTCGTCGAGCTTTGGTGTGCCGTCGCTGTACCAGCAGTTGGCACGCGGTGGCGGTGCGGCGGCAGTGTCGGACGCTGAGGTCAGGCGGCAGACAGACGAGCTGACGCGCCGGCAGGAGGCATGCCACCGCGCCACGGTGGACGCGGAGCGTGCGGCGGCGAACGCACGCACGAAGGCGGCGTCGGCGGAGGCGGCCGTGAGGACTGCGCAAGCTGCTCAAGAGCGCGCTCGGTCGGAGCTGCGCGCCGCGCGCCATGAGCTGACCGCCGCGGAGGCGGTGCCGGAGGTAGAGCTGACCAACTCGGCGGACGCGGCGCGGCTAGCGGATCTGACGGCGAGCCAGGCGGCAGCGGAGGAGGAGGTGGCGGAGGCGGCGGCGGAGGGGGAGGAGGCGGAGGCGCGGGGGCGTGAGGTGGAGCCGCGCGCCACCGCGGCGGAGGCGGCGCTCGACACCCTCCGCGCCAAGCTGGCGAGCATCAACACGGAGGAGGAAGACGCGGCGTACCGCGCCGTCAGCGCGGCACACGAGCGCCGCGCGGCGGCGGTGGCCAACTTCCAGGCCAAGGTGGCGGAGATGGAGACGAAGCGCGACACTCAACTGGCGGAGCTGGCGGCAAGCGAGGCGGCGCTGGAGGCATCCATTGCCGAGCTGTCGGCACGGACAGGCGCGCCGCCGCCTGCCCCGACGGGCATCACGCCGGCGGAGGCGGAGAAGGCGCTGGAGGGCATGCGGCGGCAGCTGGAGCGCGAGGCGCGGAAGGCGTCCAAGACGCCGGAGGAGGTGTTGCGCATGAAGGACGACCACTCGACGCTGAAGGAGGTGCTGAAGATGGAGGGGGAGGCGCTGGCGGCGGTGCGCGACAACCGCGAGCGGCTGGCGGCGGAGAACCTGGCGATGATGCGCCGCTTCAAAGCCACGCGCGCGCACCTGGGCGGCCGTGTGGACGGCATGTTCCGGCAGCTCATGAAGAAGAAGGGGTACGGCTCCCGCCTCGTGTTTGAGCACGGCGTGTCCTCGACGGGGCGCGTGCAGGCGGACGACGGCCAGCTCACCATCTTCGTCACGCCGGACCGCATGACGCGGTTTGAGGGCCTGGCAACGCAAGTGGGCCTGACGGAGGGCGCCGACGCGGAGCTGGAGTCCAAGGCGCTGCAGGAGGTGAACACGCTGGGCGGCGGCGAGAAGTCCACCTCCACCCTCATCCTCCTCACCGCCATCGCGCGCCAGGCGCCCGTGCCGTTCCGCATGATGGACGAGTTTGACGTGTTCCAGGATGAGGCGGCGCGCCGCATGTCCATCCGCATGCTGCTGGAGGCGGCGTCCGAGGTCAACCCGGACGGCCGGTTCCCGCAGTTCATCCTCCTCACGCCGCACGACGTCAGCAGCGTCATGAACGTGCGCGACCGCGAGAACATCCGTGTGCTGCACCTGGACGACCCGGAGCGCTCCGGCGGCGGCGGCGGCGGCGCTGCCGGCGCCATGTGATTATTGTGTGTTGTCTGTCACTTCAACTGTTCGGTCATGTTGTTGTGCAACAAGTACAGTACTAGCAGGATGGCGCGAGGACCCTCACGTGCTGCTGGCAGGAACCAGTCGGGTCATCACTCGCTGCACGCCGCAAGCCGCGCGTTTACGGCATATGCAACCGCGCTGTCCACGCCGTCAAACAGGTCCACCACCTCCTCCTCACCCGCCTCCTCGCTGTCACTGTCGCCGTCGTCACCGCCGGTTGTGGCAGCAGCGGCAGCGGCAGCGGCAGCGGCGGCAGCGGTGGCAGCCGGCGTCTCCAGTGCGCTGCCAATAGCGTGCACCACGCCCTTCACGGCGTCCTCTGCAATGCGCGCGCGGTACACGGCGTGCTCCAGCGGCGCGGCGCCGGAGCCGGCGGCGGGGATGCGGGCGGCGGTGGAGCCGGTGCGGGCGGCAAAGGAGGGCGGGTGCGGCGCGATGGTGGTGTCCTTCACCAGCGCCACGAGGACGTCGGGCGGCAGGACGGGCACGCCCTTGCGGCCAAAGAAGGCGGTCACGTTGCGCGCGTCGGCCGCCAGCAGGTCGTCGGAGGCAGGGTGGGAGGCGTCCACCGCCTGCCCAAAGTCAATCACGTGCGCCGTGCCGTGCCAGTACAGCAGGTTGTACTCCGACAGGTCGGCGTGCACCAGGTGCGCCCAGTTGTACAGCGCGTACATGATGGCCACCACCTGCCGGTACACCACCGCCCACTCGCGCGCCTTCTTGATGGGCGCCTCCCGCAGCTGCGGCGCCGGCCAGCCGTCGCGGCCCAGGAAGCCCATTACAATGACGTGGTCACGCAGCAGCAGGGGGGCGGGCGACGGGATGCCGGCGCGGTGCACGCGCACCAGGTTCTTAAACTCCTTCTCCGCCCACAGCGTCACCACCTTGCGCGGGTTCTGGTGCTTCAGCTTGGTGTGCGCATACCGCCGGTCGCCCGACATGTACTCGCGCCGCCCCGAAAACTCATTCAGCGTCAGCTTAAAGATCTTGATTGCCACCTCGTGCCCGCCGTCATCCTCATCGTCGCCACCCTCCTCACCATCGCCGCCATCTACTGGCTCCTCCCCTCCGGCTGCGGTATGCGGGCGCGGCGCCCGCGGCGTTACCAGATCCAACCGCGCATCATCAGCAGCTACAGCAGCAGCAGTAGTAGCAGCAGCAGTAGCAGCAGCAGCAGTAGCAGCAGCAGTAGTGGTACCCGCACCCGCACCCGCAGCTGCGTCGCCACCCTCGTCGCCGCCGTCGTCGTCATCGCCCTCTTCGTCATCATCGGCAGTCCACACCTGGGCACGCTGCCCGCCGCCCGCCTCCTCCACCAGGCGCGCGTGCACGTCGTCGTGCCAGCCCAGGCCCAGGTACACCGCCGCCTCCTTGCCCATCTTGATGACGCCCGACACGGCATCCAGGCGGCCGCTGTTAAGCAGCTTGAACAGGATGAGGCGCGTGCGCTGGTCCAGCACGCTCTCCTTGGTGGCGTGCGTCGCCGCCTCCACGCGCCCGTGCGCCGCCGTGCCCTTCACCGTCTGCTTCTGCATGTGCCGGCGCAGCGACACGATGGCGCCGGGCGCCACCGCCAGGTCGCTCATGTCACCCGCCGCCGCCCCCATCTCGCGCTCCAGCTGCCGCGCCATCAGGCGCGCCGCCAGGCCGCTGTCATGCTTGGTCATGAACCCCGGCGCATCTGCCGGGTCCTCGCCAGCACCGCCACCGCTGCCACCGCCACCACCACCGCCACCACGCACCAGCTTTGGCACCTCGCCGTCGCTGCCGTCGCTACCGCCACTGCCGCCCTCCGCCTGTGACACCACCGCCAGCGTAGAGCGGCCGCGCGGGCCACGGCCACGCAGCGCCGCCATGAGCGTGTCATCATCGGCGGCAGCGGCTGCGTCGGCTGCAGCATGCACGTCCAGGCGCGTCAGGTGCGCCACCGGCACCGGCGCGCCGCCAGCAACCAGCGGCAGCGCACTGGCACCCTCCCCTGCAAGCTCCTCCGCGTCGTCTGCGCTGTACAGTCGCCGCACGCGCGGCGGCGCGGCAGCGCGCATGGCTGCCATCTGCCGCGACGCCGCCGTCTGCGACCGCACATGCGAGTCGTTGCCCGCCGCGCCCGCCGCGCGTGTCGCCGCCGCCGCCTCCTCCATGTCCGCCGCCGCCAGCGCCAGCGCCAGCGCATAGTCGCCATCCGTGGCGGTGTCATCGATCGCAGCTGCCGTGGGTGCAGCTGCCGCGGGGGCGCTGCGTGCAGCCTCCTCTGCAGACAGTCGCAGTGCAAGCGCCAGGTCAGCATCGTCCACAGCGGGCGGTGCGGATGCAATTGGCGCAGGCGCACGTGCAGGCGCGGGTGCAGGTGCAGGTGGTGTGGTAACGTGGGTGACGGCGCGCGCAGCCTCCTCAGCAGACAGCCGCAGCGCCAGTGCCAGGGCAGCATCCTCTTCCTCTTCCTCTGCCGCTGCCATTACAGCACGCCCACCGCCATGCCCACCGCCACGACGCCGCCCACGCTTGCCACCACCGCCACTGCCACTGGCGCTGCCAGGGCGCCACATGGGCGCATCACCGTGCGCCGCCTTGGCTGCCGCCTCCTCACTCATGATGTCCTTCAGCGACACGCGCGGCACCGCCACGATGGGCACGCCATACGAGGTTGGCGTGACGCCATGCCTCGTGATGGACGGCCCACCCGCCGCGCCGCCGCCGCCGCCCCCATGTCGCCCAGCCGCCGCCATGTTGCTACCACTTTCGTCGCTCGCCTCCTCAGCTGGTGCTGCCCCCGCCACGGCTGCCGTTGCTGCTACGGGCACCGCCCCCACATCTGCCACCACCCCCGCCACTGGTCGCACCACGTCCGCCATCTCGCCGTCTCGCTGGTTCGCTGTGCTGGCGCCTTGTTGTCCTTGCTGGCTTGCTTGTATGGTTGGTGCTGTGAGCGTCTGCGAGGGGGGTCGTAGCGAGGGGTGTTGTGAATATGCACACCGCCACTGCCCGTGACGATGCGCAAGTGCCGCCCTGTTGCACGGCAGCTGTTGCCAGTACTAGCGGTTGGCACCCTAGTAGGGGAGTGTCAGATTGCCAGCCGTGTGTTGTATCGCGATGAAATCGATAGCAGCAGGTGGTGGTGGGGAACGTTCCGCGCACACGTTGCGGCGTTGCAAATACGCGACATCCAGCCAGCCGTCGCGCCCGCGCCTCACCCAGCACCACCCCCTCATTCCATGTGTCTTGCCTGTGCCGCTGATTAGCGAGACTTGACACCTGGCTTCTCAAGCACCGCCCGCAACCAGCACCACACGGTGTGGTGGCAGTCGTCTCGCCAGACGCAGGTAATGCATATCCAGGTTGTAAAACGATGGTTGCCACCGGCGGATTGCACGTACGGGATAAGATATGCGCTGTCCCCGATGGTTGAAACGCAGCGGCACCCAATTTCTTGCGTGCCAGAACTGCCGCCGCGCCGATTAACTCGCCGGCGTCGTGGTTTCCACCCTGTGTGGTCACTGCTTGCAGGTGGCTGCTTGAGAAAGCGGCTGGAAAAAATGGCAGCGGCCGCGGTGCCAAACCACTTGCATCGCAAAAATCACTACGCCCCACTCATCTTCTCACGCATCGACGTGGCGCCCCGCATGCTTTAACACAATCCGCACCCAACCCGACCTCTTCCCATTGCTTTCGCTGTCTGGCGACGCGCATCGACGCCCCGAATCCAGTTTCGCGGGGAGTGCGAGTAGGCGACAAGAGAGAAGTCGAGTAGGCGGCGAGAGAGGAGTCGAGGGGCAGCCA
>ERZ778022.5455-NODE-5455-length-10302-cov-3.311506_pt1 | contig 10302 bp, 21 predicted proteins | sample MGYA00375752_ERZ778022 | MGnify/ENA primary metagenome ERZ778022 (study PRJEB29350, sample SAMN05389826) | bioreactor metagenome | isolation source: Thiocyanate bioreactor | place: South Africa: University of Cape Town | collected 2014-04-04 ...
GGAGCCGCCGATGGTGATCGGCGGAGAGCCGGCAAGGCCATCGCTATGCCGCCGTCGGACCAGATGCTTCAACGGAGCCGCCGATGGTGATCGGCGGAGAGAAGAGCCGATCCCCAACTACGGCGACGTGATGACGGTCGCTTCAACGGAGCCGCCGATGGTGATCGGCGGAGAGACCGATGAAGGGGAGCGCCGTGGGGGGCCCGAGCCCGGGGCTTCAACGGAGCCGCCGATGGTGATCGGCGGAGAGGGCGCTCCGACGTCAGCTCGCCGACGTCACCGAATCGGCTTCAACGGAGCCGCCGATGGTGATCGGCGGAGAGGTCGCGAAGACGAGCCCGAAGCACGCCAAGGTCTACGGGCTTCAACGGAGCCGCCGATGGTGATCGGCGGAGAGTTCGCATACGTGTTCCCCGAGCGCGACGTCCGCGAGCTTCAACGGAGCCGCCGATGGTGATCGGCGGAGAGTCCTGGAGGCCTGGGACGAGAGGGAGGAGTCGGTCAAGGCTTCAACGGAGCCGCCGATGGTGATCGGCGGAGAGTCGATGCGGTGGAGACCTTCATGGGGACCATGAAGCGGCTTCAACGGAGCCGCCGATGGTGATCGGCGGAGAGGCCGGCACGTCCTTGATCGGCACGCGCGCCTGGGTCCGGCTTCAACGGAGCCGCCGATGGTGATCGGCGGAGAGGATGGGTGAAGGGGCACACGCGCGGTCGCCCTCGACAGCTTCAACGGAGCCGCCGATGGTGATCGGCGGAGAGGACAAACGCGACGGCCCGGCTGGAGGCGTGCTCACGGCTTCAACGGAGCCGCCGATGGTGATCGGCGGAGAGCGTGTCCTGACGTCCGGCGTTGACCTATCGCCGATCACGCTTCAACGGAGCCGCCGATGGTGATCGGCGGAGAGGACCCGGCCCGCGGGCTCGGGCAACTTCCGGGTCGGGGCGCTTCAACGGAGCCGCCGATGGTGATCGGCGGAGAGTACTATGACGCCGAGCAACTCCATATCGGCAAGCGCGGGCTTCAACGGAGCCGCCGATGGTGATCGGCGGAGAGCGCCCGGCTGCGGCCCGCCCTGCTTCTTGTCGCGCTCGCTTCAACGGAGCCGCCGATGGTGATCGGCGGAGAGCTCCCCGGACGGACCGCCGGGAGAGGCGGACGACGCCGGCTTCAACGGAGCCGCCGATGGTGATCGGCGGAGAGGGTGACCTCACGCAGAAGGAAGCGTCATGTCCAAGAGGCTTCAACGGAGCCGCCGATGGTGATCGGCGGAGAGGAGGACACGTGGCTCCACCTCCGCCTCGACATGATCGCGCTTCAACGGAGCCGCCGATGGTGATCGGCGGAGAGGTCGGGCGGCGGTCCCTTCGAGAAGACGCCGATGGGCGCGCGCTTCAACGGAGCCGCCGATGGTGATCGGCGGAGAGTTCGCGGACTGCTTCGCGTACACGCAGGCCGCGATCGCGCTTCAACGGAGCCGCCGATGGTGATCGGCGGAGAGCTGCTCTTCGACCGCCGCGAGCTGCACGCCCTGACGACGCTTCAACGGAGCCGCCGATGGTGATCGGCGGAGAGCCATCCTTCATTGGAAGGCGATCTCGATCATGTGCAAGCTTCAACGGAGCCGCCGATGGTGATCGGCGGAGAGTTCCGAGTTGGACGTCGAAACGATCTTCGTGCCGATCGGCTTCAACGGAGCCGCCGATGGTGATCGGCGGAGAGTGGCTCGGTCTCGAGATGTTCGTCTCCTGGAGGTACAGGCTTCAACGGAGCCGCCGATGGTGATCGGCGGAGAGGTAGCGGCGCACGCGGTCGAGGAAGAGCTCCCAGGGGCTTCAACGGAGCCGCCGACGGTGATCGGCGGAGAGGTTCAGGTCGTCGCGCTGATCCCCGCGTTGTGGCGCGCGCTTCAACGGAGCCGCCGATGGTGATCGGCGGAGAGGGGCCGATCGCCATAGCGATGAGGACCGCTGCGGGCCGGCTTCAACGGAGCCGCCGGAGAGCGTGCGGACGGAGCTGGAGCTTCGCCATGTTCTCCTTGCTTCAACGGAGCCGCCGATGGTGATCGGCGGAGAGGCCAAAGGCTGCGAGTACGTCGGCGCGACGCTCCCGGAGCTTCAACGGAGCCGCCGATGGTGATCGGCGGAGAGAGCTCGGCCTCGAAGCCGATCCAAGCCTTCTCTTCCGAGCTTCAACGGAGCCGCCGATGGTGATCGGCGGAGAGAGGTCTGATGGCGACCAAGAAGAAGACGATTGGGCAGCTTCAACGGAGCCGCCGATGGTGATCGGCGGAGAGTCGAAGAAGTCAGGGCGAAAAACATCCGTGACCTCCAGCTTCAACGGAGCCGCCGATGGTGATCGGCGGAGAGCCGGCGCTCGCCCGTCTCGTCATCGATCGCGACCACCCGCTTCAACGGAGCCGCCGATGGTGATCGGCGGAGAGTCGCCAAAGCCGCGCTGGTTAGCGAACGTGAGATCGTAGCTTCAACGGAGCCGCCGATGGTGATCGGCGGAGAGACCCAGTCGCCGTTCGTTACATGGATTTCGCCACCAGCTGCTTCAACGGAGCCGCCGATGGTGATCGGCGGAGAGGTCGACGAGAAGATCGTCCGGCAGTGGCGGAGCGGCGAGCTTCAACGGAGCCGCCGATGGTGATCGGCGGAGAGCTGCGATGTGATAGAGGCGAGGTCGAGCGGCTTGAACGTGCTTCAACGGAGCCGCCGATGGTGATCGGCGGAGAGGTGCAGACGCCGCGGCTGATCTGGCTCGTGCTCGACCGGCTTCAACGGAGCCGCCGATGGTGATCGGCGGAGAGACGACCCCCGGCCCACCCTCGACCCCACCAAGGTTGCTTCAACGGAGCCGCCGATGGTGATCGGCGGAGAGAGCTTCCAGCCCACGTAGAGATCCACTTTACGCTCGCCGCTTCAACGGAGCCGCCGATGGTGATCGGCGGAGAGGATGGACCCCCAGCACCGTACTGCTCCAAGTGCGGAAGGCTTCAACGGAGCCGCCGATGGTGATCGGCGGAGAGGTCATCCAGGCGATCGCTGACTCGCTCGGGCTCAATCCGCTTCAACGGAGCCGCCGATGGTGATCGGCGGAGAGTCGACGCCGAGAGCGCCGGCACCGCGCACGGTTCCGCGCTTCAACGGAGCCGCCGATGGTGATCGGCGGAGAGCCGCCGGGAGTGGCCGCGATGCGCCGAGGTGATGCCGTGCTTCAACGGAGCCGCCGATGGTGATCGGCGGAGAGCTCCGCGGCGTCGACTTCTCCACCCTCGACCGCGCGAAGCTTCAACGGAGCCGCCGATGGTGATCGGCGGAGAGTCGTCATTCGCGACAGGCATTGTCAGAACAACGCGGCTTCAACGGAGCCGCCGATGGTGATCGGCGGAGAGACGCTCGATGGCCGTCCCGTCGGCGTGCCGCCACTTCCCGCTTCAACGGAGCCGCCGATGGTGATCGGCGGAGAGGTCGACGTTGATCGGCTTGCCGCGGCCGACGCTATACACGCTTCAACGGAGCCGCCGATGGTGATCGGCGGAGAGCATTGGGGGTTGGCATGGCAACCACGAAGAAGAACCCGCTTCAACGGAGCCGCCGATGGTGATCGGCGGAGAGGCTCGTCGCATTTCGCTCCGCACGCGCAAGCCCAGAGGCTTCAACGGAGCCGCCGATGGTGATCGGCGGAGAGACGACGGTGAGCTCGACATCCTTCTCCCCGATCGTCTTGCTTCAACGGAGCCGCCGATGGTGATCGGCGGAGAGCCGCCGGCGACGTCGACATGCACGCGCGGCATTGGCAGCTTCAACGGAGCCGCCGATGGTGATCGGCGGAGAGGGCGCGACCGCGAGCGAGAGGAGCCGCCACGACGGCGAGCTTCAACGGAGCCGCCGATGGTGATCGGCGGAGAGGCCGTGGCGGACGAACCGGATGGTGATGCCCCACCGGCTTCAACGGAGCCGCCGATGGTGATCGGCGGAGAGGGGTCCGCCGCCGCCGGGACGTCGAAGCCGAGCGGGAGGCTTCAACGGAGCCGCCGATGGTGATCGGCGGAGAGTTGGCCCAGCCGCCGTAGCCCGGCGCAATCGTGATGCTTCAACGGAGCCGCCGATGGTGATCGGCGGAGAGCGGATGGTTGCCGCGAACTTCCCGGTCAGCGCCTCGTCGCTTCAACGGAGCCGCCGATGGTGATCGGCGGAGAGCAGGAACACGTTGCCCTTGGGGCAGAACGGGCTCTGCTTCAACGGAGCCGCCGATGGTGATCGGCGGAGAGCCGACGGCTGGCGCGCTGACGACCGGACTCCTCCTCGCCGCTTCAACGGAGCCGCCGATGGTGATCGGCGGAGAGCTACCAGCTCCTCGCCGACACCGTGATTGCGGCGGGCGCGCTTCAACGGAGCCGCCGATGGTGATCGGCGGAGAGCATCCCGCTCGGGGACCATCCGGCCCGGCGTGATCACGGCTTCAACGGAGCCGCCGATGGTGATCGGCGGAGAGTTCGCGAGGATGCCGATGAACACGGCCATCCCGAGCGCGCTTCAACGGAGCCGCCGATGGTGATCGGCGGAGAGCGTTGCGCGCGCGCGCGACAGCATCCTCGGGGTCGCCGCTTCAACGGAGCCGCCGATGGTGATCGGCGGAGAGGAGCGCCCCTGGCGACCGAAGAGGAGCACCGACCGATGCTTCAACGGAGCCGCCGATGGTGATCGGCGGAGAGCAACAGCTGTGCCGTTTCGGCGTTTCTGCTTGCTCCGTCGCTTCAACGGAGCCGCCGATGGTGATCGGCGGAGAGGAGCTCTCTGGGTGCGCTCTCAGGGCGCGGTCGTTGCTTCAACGGAGCCGCCGATGGTGATCGGCGGAGAGTTGCTTGCGCGCGGTGATCATTGGCCCCTCGGTGCCTCGCTTCAACGGAGCCGCCGATGGTGATCGGCGGAGAGACGGTAGATCGACTCGGCAACGAGGCGCGCGCCCGCGACGCTTCAACGGAGCCGCCGATGGTGATCGGCGGAGAGGACATGTTCTGCTCCTGGTTGACGACTCACGCGTAAGCGCTTCAACGGAGCCGCCGATGGTGATCGGCGGAGAGCACGACTTGCAGGATTCGAGCAGGTCGGAGCCCATCACGCTTCAACGGAGCCGCCGATGGTGATCGGCGGAGAGAGCACGAATCCGATGAATGGCGAACTTTCAGACACGACGCTTCAACGGAGCCGCCGATGGTGATCGGCGGAGAGTTGAACTCGCCCGGGATCGGGAGCACGCGCTGGCGAGGGCTTCAACGGAGCCGCCGATGGTGATCGGCGGAGAGTCGATGAACCGCATGCGCTCGTCGCGCGAGAACTCCCGTCGGCTTCAACGGAGCCGCCGATGGTGATCGGCGGAGAGACGGGAAAGTTGGTCTGAGAGGTAGGCTCCAGATCCGCGAGCTTCAACGGAGCCGCCGATGGTGATCGGCGGAGAGTGGAGGCCGTCACTTTGGACGGGTGCGCGGCGGTCCGGGGCTTCAACGGAGCCGCCGATGGTGATCGGCGGAGAGCACGCAACCCATCGTCGTCACCATCACCACAGCCTCTGCTTCAACGGAGCCGCCGATGGTGATCGGCGGAGAGATGAACTGATCGGAGTCCTCGTTCGACCCCCAAAGCACGCTTCAACGGAGCCGCCGATGGTGATCGGCGGAGAGTCGCGGGCGCCGTGGGGACCTCGTCCTCGGCCACCTCGGCTTCAACGGAGCCGCCGATGGTGATCGGCGGAGAGAAGGCGGGGCAGCCGGTCGCTGACACGAACTTCTCGAAGCTTCAACGGAGCCGCCGATGGTGATCGGCGGAGAGTGCCCGCAGAGGGGGCAGCTCTTGGCGCTCGCGGCAACGCTTCAACGGAGCCGCCGATGGTGATCGGCGGAGAGAGGGGAGTCCCCACTGCACGGCCGCGCCGACCGTGACGAGCTTCAACGGAGCCGCCGATGGTGATCGGCGGAGAGCTTCGCTCGTTCTTCCGAGCGTTGCTCGCGGTCCTTCCGCTTCAACGGAGCCGCCGATGGTGATCGGCGGAGAGGGCCCGCGCCGCCCCCGCCTCGCCCGCGGGTGACGCCGGCTTCAACGGAGCCGCCGATGGTGATCGGCGGAGAGATGCGCCGGCGCCAGATCGCGATGAGCCACGACTGCACGCTTCAACGGAGCCGCCGATGGTGATCGGCGGAGAGAGCTCACGGCGGCGACGAAGGGACTCACGCAGGCGGACGCTTCAACGGAGCCGCCGATGGTGATCGGCGGAGAGTTCGGCCGCGGCCGCGGCGTCTTCTTCTTCGGGCACGCGCTTCAACGGAGCCGCCGATGGTGATCGGCGGAGAGACTCCGGCGGGTGGCGGCCTCCAGCTCCAGGCCCAGGTGCTTCAACGGAGCCGCCGATGGTGATCGGCGGAGAGTCCTCCATGGTGTCGGCGCGCACGATGCGGACGCAGCTTCAACGGAGCCGCCGATGGTGATCGGCGGAGAGGTGCGTGAGCAATTCGGGTCGCACGTGCCTTCCTGGGCTTCAACGGAGCCGCCGATGGTGATCGGCGGAGAGGCGGCGGCCACAACACCACGTTCCTCGTTGCGCAGCTTCAACGGAGCCGCCGATGGTGATCGGCGGAGAGTTGGTTGCGTCGTCGGTTACATTGAAGACCGCGGCGTCGCTTCAACGGAGCCGCCGATGGTGATCGGCGGAGAGTTCCTCGGCCCGTTCCTCAGTGGTGGCGTTCGTGCCGGCTTCAACGGAGCCGCCGATGGTGATCGGCGGAGAGGAGAACGCGAAGCGCCGACTCGCGTCCGCGAAGCCGGATGCTTCAACGGAGCCGCCGATGGTGATCGGCGGAGAGCTTGCTGCCCATCGGGAAATGCCTCTCTTCCTTTAGGGGCTTCAACGGAGCCGCCGATGGTGATCGGCGGAGAGTTGGGAGGGAAGGGGTCGCGCTAGCAGCGCGAAAGCTCGCTTCAACGGAGCCGCCGATGGTGATCGGCGGAGAGCCGGCGGCGAGACGTTTCTCGCGAGCCTTCTCATGCAGCGCTTCAACGGAGCCGCCGATGGTGATCGGCGGAGAGTCGCATGCTCCCGCTCTCGAAGGTGGAGCACGGGCAGCTTCAACGGAGCCGCCGATGGTGATCGGCGGAGAGAGCTCCGGGGCGAACTAGGCGTTGCCTTCGATGAGCTGGCTTCAACGGAGCCGCCGATGGTGATCGGCGGAGAGTCGACGGAGCGCATCACCTGGCACGCCGTGGCCTTCTCGCTTCAACGGAGCCGCCGATGGTGATCGGCGGAGAGGGCGCCGGTCATCCGACCCCGATGGGTGGCATCCCGGTTGCTTCAACGGAGCCGCCGATGGTGATCGGCGGAGAGGACCTCCAGCGGCAACAGGACCAGACGAGGGCGACGATGCTTCAACGGAGCCGCCGATGGTGATCGGCGGAGAGCTGGGGACCGGACGACCTCATCGGGCGGCTCTCGAAGGCTTCAACGGAGCCGCCGATGGTGATCGGCGGAGAGCGCCGCCCCTCGGTGCGGGGCGTGACCTTGAACGGGCCGCTTCAACGGAGCCGCCGATGGTGATCGGCGGAGAGGGCTCTTCGGCGCCGGCACCGGCACCTTCGCCCATCCCGCTTCAACGGAGCCGCCGATGGTGATCGGCGGAGAGTCGGCGCCGTGGTGCCCTCGCCGCCGTGGCAGAGCGCGCTTCAACGGAGCCGCCGATGGTGATCGGCGGAGAGATGACTCGCGAGGGCTCTCAGCGGCTACCTAAGGGAACGCTTCAACGGAGCCGCCGATGGTGATCGGCGGAGAGCATCGCAGCCCAGCGCCGGGAGATCGCTCGGCTGCTCAAAGAGCTTCAACGGAGCCGCCGATGGTGATCGGCGGAGAGTGCTCGACCGGCGGCAGCTCGAGCTCCCGCGCCGCCGCGCTTCAACGGAGCCGCCGATGGTGATCGGCGGAGAGAACACGCCCGACGGCATCGCTCGCCGCGCCCTCGAGGAGCTTCAACGGAGCCGCCGATGGTGATCGGCGGAGAGGCCGATGCCGAGCCGACGCGCGGCTTTCTGCTCGTCGCGCTTCAACGGAGCCGCCGATGGTGATCGGCGGAGAGCTAACGGAGCATGGTCTCTCGTGCGGCGTCATCCAGGCGCTTCAACGGAGCCGCCGATGGTGATCGGCGGAGAGAACCCGAGCCCGCGTGAGGTGCCGTCCCCTCCTAGCTCGCTTCAACGGAGCCGCCGATGGTGATCGGCGGAGAGCCTTCGAAGCGGATCGAAGCGACGCGACCGTACAGGCTCGCTTCAACGGAGCCGCCGATGGTGATCGGCGGAGAGCACCCCGGCGATGACCGCGCCCGCGTGCGACGGGCGGCTTCAACGGAGCCGCCGATGGTGATCGGCGGAGAGACGTGAGCGACGCCGAGGTCTGGTTCGAGGGCGACGTGCTTCAACGGAGCCGCCGATGGTGATCGGCGGAGAGGTTATAGAGACGAGACCCTAGACGAACGACGCTCGGGCGCTTCAACGGAGCCGCCGATGGTGATCGGCGGAGAGGTGTCGAGGCCTACATCAAGTCCGACTCCCTCATGTCGTCGCTTCAACGGAGCCGCCGATGGTGATCGGCGGAGAGTTGACCTCGGTTGGTAATCCGTAGCTTTACTGAGGTCTGGCTTCAACGGAGCCGCCGATGGTGATCGGCGGAGAGAAGAACGACTGGAGCACCCACCGTAACGTTTGAGCCCGCTTCAACGGAGCCGCCGATGGTGATCGGCGGAGAGGCAGCGGTCAAGATCGCGCGCGCCGTCGAAGATCCGCTTCAACGGAGCCGCCGATGGTGATCGGCGGAGAGCGGTGGATGGCGTCGCTGTCGGTAGCCGGCGTCGAAGCTTCAACGGAGCCGCCGATGGTGATCGGCGGAGAGGTCGGCGTCGAGCGTGCCCGAGTCCGCGAGCATGCCCGGCTTCAACGGAGCCGCCGATGGTGATCGGCGGAGAGCAGCCCGCGTGCGCGGTCGCGTCCGCGCCTAGCCCCTGGCTTCAACGGAGCCGCCGATGGTGATCGGCGGAGAGCTTGTCACTCGCGGCAATGTCGAGGCACGCGAGCATGCTTCAACGGAGCCGCCGATGGTGATCGGCGGAGAGCACCGCAGCTGAATCCCGAGGCCGGCGAGGACGACGAGGCTTCAACGGAGCCGCCGATGGTGATCGGCGGAGAGACCCCTACTACTGCGCGTGGACGGCCGTGGGCTACATGCTTCAACGGAGCCGCCGATGGTGATCGGCGGAGAGGCATTCGCTGCGTGATCTGGACCCTCCCAGGATTGGTCGCTTCAACGGAGCCGCCGATGGTGATCGGCGGAGAGGAGGTCCTCCGGGAGATCGTCCCGTCCGAAGATCCCGCAGCTTCAACGGAGCCGCCGATGGTGATCGGCGGAGAGGAAGGCGATCCGAACGTACAACGCGATCGCTGCAGAGCTTCAACGGAGCCGCCGATGGTGATCGGCGGAGAGCCCGCGCAGCAAGCGCGCGGAGTCGGCGCCGCCGCGGCGCTTCAACGGAGCCGCCGATGGTGATCGGCGGAGAGGTGACCGGGTTGAGCGCGTCGCGCTCGGTCTTCGAGTTCGCTTCAACGGAGCCGCCGATGGTGATCGGCGGAGAGGCTGCCGTCTCCGCGCCTCGCGTCATCGCGACGCTCGAGCTTCAACGGAGCCGCCGATGGTGATCGGCGGAGAGACCGACGCCACCGTCGGCCAGCCACTCTCATCGCGCTCGCTTCAACGGAGCCGCCGATGGTGATCGGCGGAGAGAATGCCCCGTGCGTCTTCTCGGCGGGATCCCCGCAGTGCTTCAACGGAGCCGCCGATGGTGATCGGCGGAGAGAATGGTCGTGGATTTAGGCGATTAACATCTGGAATAGAGCTTCAACGGAGCCGCCGATGGTGATCGGCGGAGAGTGAGCACGGACTTCATCCCCGTCACGCAGGTCAAGCCAGCTTCAACGGAGCCGCCGATGGTGATCGGCGGAGAGTTGCGGAAGCGGAAGCGGCGACGCCCGCAAGCGTACCCTCGCTTCAACGGAGCCGCCGATGGTGATCGGCGGAGAGCCGACATCGCGCGCGTCGATACGCGGAGGGCGAGATGCTTCAACGGAGCCGCCGATGGTGATCGGCGGAGAGGCTCGTGTCTGCGCGTCAGCGGAAGGTTCGATGCGACGCTTCAACGGAGCCGCCGATGGTGATCGGCGGAGAGGCCAGGCGGTGTGGTACGCCGCGAGCAGCGGCGTACCGCT
>ERZ778022.5459-NODE-5459-length-10297-cov-3.794278_pt1 | contig 10297 bp, 7 predicted proteins | sample MGYA00375752_ERZ778022 | MGnify/ENA primary metagenome ERZ778022 (study PRJEB29350, sample SAMN05389826) | bioreactor metagenome | isolation source: Thiocyanate bioreactor | place: South Africa: University of Cape Town | collected 2014-04-04 ...
TCCACGCCCCTTCGGCGAAGACGATCGTGATCACCGGGATCCCCTCCCGGGCGGCCGACTGCATCTCCATGAAGTTGAAGCCGGCGGCGCCGTCCCCGGTCACGCAGACCACGTCCCGGTCAGGTTGTCCGATCCGGGATCCGATCGCCGAAGGGATTCCGGTCCCGAGCATGCCCAGCTCGAGGATGCTGTGGTAGGACCGTGGCCTGGTGGGCGGCAGGATCGAGTAGGCCCAGACCGAAGTCAGGCCACCGTCCACCGTGTAGATCGCATCCTCGCCGAAGAACTCCCCGATCACGCCCAGCGCGTGGGCCGGATGGATCGTCTCCTCGCTCCACTCGAGTATGGGTCCGGCCTGTCCCAGGCGCCACGATTCACCCGTGCTGCGCGCCTGTTCCAGGGCGCTCAGCGCTTCCGGTGCCGGTTCGGTGCCCCGCGAACGCAGCTCGGCCACGATCCCGCCGAGCGCATCCTTTACGTCGGCGACGATCCCGAGCGCGAGCGGCCGGGTGACCCCCATGTGAGTGGGTTCGATGTCGATCTGGATCAAGCGCTGGCCTTCGGGGTCGCCCCAGTACTTGTCGTAGGGGAGGTCCAGGTTGCCGATTCTCGAGCCGGCGACCAGGATCACGTCCGCTTCCCGGCGGGCCTGGCCGCCACCGTCGCCGAACCCGAACACGTAGTTGGGGTTGGCGGAAGAAACACTGGCTCGGCCGGCCTGGGTGGGCAGCAACGGGCAGCCGAGCAGCTCGGCCAGCTCGGCTACCTCCGCGTTGGCACCGGCCCGGTCGACCCCGGTCCCGGCCACGATCACCGGCCGCCTCGCGCCGGCCAGCAGGTCCGCCGCGGCGCCGATCTGGCCGGCTGATGCTCTGGGCAGGGAGGGCCGATACGCGTCGGGCGGCAGAACGAGCTGCTCGTCCTCTTCCCCGACCGCGTACATGACCGGGGCCGGCACCTCCACCTGGACCGGTCCCGGCCGCCCGGTCCACATCTCCCGGAAAGCGATGCGCATGACCTCGGCGATCCGTCCCCACTCGAAAACCGGCCCGCCCCACTTGACCGCCGGCCGGAACGCCTCGAGCTGGTCCTGCCCCTGAAAGGTCGAGGGTGGCGAGGGGTAGCTGACGCCCATCCGGTGCTGGGAGGTGATCGCCAGCACCGGGACTCCTTCGTGGCGGGCGGTGAAGATCCCGGGCAGCAGGTTGACCGTCCCCGGTCCGGGGTTGCCGGTCACCACGGAGGCCTTGCCGGTCGACTTGTAGAGACCCTCGGCCATGTGCACGCCGGCCGATTCGTGGCGCACCGGCACCAGGCGGATGCCGTGATCTTCGAGGCTGGCGAAGAGGGGGTCGATCTCGGGCGAGGGGAGTCCGAAGACATGTTCGATCCCTTCGGCTGCCAGGCATCGGGCGAAAAGTTCGCCACCGGTGATCTCGGTCATTCTCGTCTCCTTGCGAGCGGTCGCATCGGAGCGACCGGCTCGATGGGCGGGACCGACCTGCGATCCCGGCTGGGTGCAGTGGCCCGACCTTACGCCTCCCGGACGGGTTTTCCCAGCTATAAAGCCGTTTTTCAGGGTTTTCCCGAACCAACTCTGTGGGAAAACCCGGAGGCTCGCCCAGACGAGCACGGACCGGCCCGGAACCACCGCCCGAACCGAGAATCCGTAGAATCGAGCGGCCCGGAGAGGTGGCCGAGTGGCTGAAGGCGCTCCCCTGCTAAGGGAGTATGCGGTTTATAGCCGTATCGAGGGTTCGAATCCCTCCCTCTCCGTCTTCGCGCCTGCACGTCGTCCGGTCTGCGCCGGACGACAACGGAAACCCGTCCGATCAAGACGTGAACGGATAGATGATCGGACTCCGTTTTGCGGCTATACCTTCGTCGGCCGCTCGCGGGTTTGGGAACGTACTTCCAGTACGCCCCCTGCACCCACTCGCTCTCTCCTTGCCAGTGCACCCCTGAGGACGTTTGTGCATGTCCGCTATGCGTTTCTTTGGGGTTCGTGAATTCCGGGGGCCGGGGATGCCGCGTCAGTCGCTGGGGCTCTCGGGCAACTCCCCGTGAGTGGCCTCCAGGTCCGAGAGGTCGGCGAGCGAGCAGATCGGCGCCTCTACTTTGAGTCGTGCTGCCGCTTTGCTCAGGGAGATTCCCTCCGCCAGTAGTTCCTCGGGAGGGCGGCCGGCGTCGCAGATCAGGCGATGGTGGCGGCGTCATCGCCGCTCGCAGCGGCGGGGCCCGCCAGTTCCTGACCGCATCCATTTCACCCGTCGGGTGTTCTGTTCGCAGTAGCCTCTCGATAAACCTCACCACCGGGTTCGCCAGGCGACGCCGTCTGCCGCCCTCCGGGCCCGGTAACCAAGGAGAAACTTCATGCTTCGAAAGAGCGCCTTCCTGGCGTTACTGATCTTGAGTGTTCTCGGCCTCGCGGTGCCCGCCGCGAACGCCGCCCCCAAGGACTACTCGGCAATCGCGCGGAACATCATCCCCTCGGGCCAGCCCGGTTCGTCGCTGGACCCCACCCAGGCCCTGATGTACGACGCGCTGACCCCGCTCTTCAACAAGGTCACGAACTCCGACATCAACAAGTACTTCAAGTCGGAGAAGCTGGGCACCTCGACCGACGGTCCCTACACGACCGAGACCGTGCCCAAGGCCGGCGTCACGATCGTCCGCGACAAGTACGACGTGCCCCATGTCACCGCCACCACCTACGACGGCGGGATCTGGGCCGCCGGCTGGATTGCCGCGGAGGATCGCGGCCTGCTGCTGCAGCAGGCCCGCTACAACGCCCGGGTCGCCGCGATCGACGTGCCCGGCCTGAGTGCGATCAACCTGGTCGCCGGGCTCAAGTCTTTCGTGCCCAGCGCCCAGACCGAGGCCGCGCTGGCCAAGCAGACCGACGCCCTCGAGGCGGCCGGCAAGGAAGGCAAGGCCGTCCTGCGTGACATCGACACCTACATCGGTGGCATCAACGACTACCTCCATGCCCACAACTCGACCAATCCGGACTGGACCCGCAACGACGTCTACGCCGTCAACGCGCTCAAGGACCAGTTCCTCGGCGAGGGTGGCGGCGACGAAGCCCGGCGTTCGCAGTTCCTCGGCACGCTGATCAAGCGGCTCGGCACCAAGAAGGGCTGGAAGGTCTTCAACGACCTGCGTCAACACAAGAACCCGGAGAGCCCGACCTCGATCGACGGCAAGTTCCCCTACGAACCGATCCCGTCGAACAAGAAGGGCAGCGTCATCCTCGACTCGGGCAGCTACAAGCCGGTCAACCCGGTGCAGGGTGCCAGCGCCTCGTCACTCAAGTCCGAAGTCGACTCGAACCCGCTCGAGCCGCACCACCAGGCCTCGAACACGCTGATGATCACCAAGAAGAAGTCGGCGACCGGCCGTCCGTTGATGGTCGGCGGTCCGCAGATCGGCTACTTCGCACCCGGCCTCACCTACGAGATCGACATGGACGCCCCGGGCCTGAAGTGGCGCGGTGCCACCTCGGCCCCGTTCCCCGGCTACCTGCTGATCGGCCGTGGCCAGGACTTCGCGACGACGCTGACCTCGGCCAGCGGTGACGTGATCGACCAGTATGCGGAGACGCTCTGCGACGGCAGCGATACCAAGTACCGCTACAAGGGCAAGTGCCGCGACATGGGCACCTTCGACGCCGGCACCCTGAACGGCGACCCGGTCTCCTTCAAGACCACGGTCCACGGGCCGGTCGTCGGCTACGCCACGGTCAAGGGCAAGAAGGTCGCGATCTCCTCGAAGCGGTCCAGCCGCGGCAAGGACGTGCTCGACCTCCTGTTCAACCGTCGACTCTCGAACGGGTCGATCAAGGGTCCGAAGTCGTTCTACGAGGCTGCCTCGAAGACGCCGCAGACCTTCAACTCGTTCTACATCGACAACAAGCACGTCGCCCTCTACACCAGCGGCAAGCTGCCGATCCGCAACAAGTACGTCGATCCGGGCCTTTTGACCAAGGGCACCGGCCAGTTCGAGTGGAAGGGCTTCCTCTCGAAGAAGGGCCACCCGCATGGGATGGATCCGAAGTCGGGGATGATGGTCAACTGGAACAACAGCGTCGCCCACGGTTTCGGTTCCGCCGACGACGAGTGGGGCCGGGCCGGTTCGGTCCAGCGGGTCAACCTGCTGACCCGGATGCTGAACCGCAACAAGTTCAAGCACGGCAAGAAGAAGGGCAAGCTGGACATGGCCCAGGTCGCCTCGGCGATGAACGCCGGCGCCACCCAGGACGTCCGCGCCATCTTCACCGTGCCGCTGCTGGCCAAGCTGCTGAAGGGCTCGAAGGCCCCCAGCGCCCAGGCCAAGCAGATGCTGAACCAGATGGTCGCCTGGAACAAGAAGAACGGCAGCCGCCTCGACCGTGACGGCGACGGCCTGATCGACGCCCCGGGTGCCGCGTCCCTGGACGCGGCCTGGCCGAAGATCGCCGACGCGTTCATGAAGCCGGTGCTCGGCTCCGAGAAGAACCTGGACGAGCTGAACTCGCTGTTCTCGCGGTTCGACCAGCCGCCGGCCGGGCAGTACTCGGGCTGGTACCAGTACTTCGACAAGGACATCCGGGCGCTGCTCGGGAAGAAGGTCAAGTCCCCGTTCAAGGTCAAGTACTGCGGCCACGGCAAGAAGGCCGCCTGCCAGAAGGCGATCTGGAAGGCGATCGCCGCGGCCGGCACCGACGCCGCCGCCCAGTACGGCTCGGAGAACCCGGCTGACTGGCATGTGGACGCGACGGCCGAGCAGATCAAGTTCGCCCCGCTCCCGCTGGTCACCATGCGTTACACCAACCGGCCCTCCGGCATCCAGCAGGTGATCTCCTTCAACGGTCACCGCTAGGGGCCAAGGCCAAGCCCACTCAGGAGAAAGCCCGCCCCGGTCATCGGGGCGGGCTTTCCTCTTTCCGTGGCGGTGCAGGCACTCACCGCCAGGCCTTTCCACCGAGACGAAGGGGGGAATCGCCCCGACGGGTCTAAGGCCGTGGTACTCCGATTACCCGGGAATCGGAACCGAAAACCGAACGCTGCTAATTCTTAGTTCCGAAAGTCCGTACCGGTCACCTTCTCGGCCAAGGTGAAGTACGTCTCCTCGAGGCCCGGGATCGGCCTGCGCCGACTCTGACCATCGGCCATGCGACATCCGTCGGATCGCACCGTGACTCGGGTTCTATGATCCCCGGATGAGCGAAGAGACGAAGTCGGAGTTGCCCAGGCCGCCGCGTGAGCTTGCGAGCCGTGTTTACGCGGTCGAGGGTTGGAGTGACCCGGATCTCGCTTTCGACAACCTCGGCCTGCAGACCAAGGAGCAGATAATCCGGCTGCTGCCCGAGGACTGGACCTGGGACGGTAAGAAGGTCCTGGATTTCGGCTGTGGATCCGGACGGACGCTTCGCCACTTCTCCGAAGAGGCGAAGGTGGCCGAGTTCTGGGGCGGCGACATCCACGGCGAGAGCATCGAATGGATCCAGGAGAACCTCGACTGGGTCAACGCGTGGCAAACCGCGATGAACCCGCCCATGGGGCTCGAGCACGGCACCTTCGACCTGATCTACACCGTGTCGGTGTTCACCCACCTGACCGACAACGCGACCCCGTGGATCCTCGAACTGCACCGCCTGCTCGCCCCGGGCGGGATCCTGATCGTCAGCTTCATGGGCAAATGGACCTCGGAGTTCTTCGCCGGAGAGCCCTGGGACGAGGACCGGATCGGCAAGCACGACCTCTATCGGCACCAGGACTGGGACCTCGGTGGCCCGGCGGTGCTCATCTCCGAGTGGTGGCTGCGCGAGCATTGGGGCCGGGCCTTCGAGGTGGTCGAGATCGACCAGGAGTTCCAGAACTTCAGTTGGGCGGTCTTGCGCAAGAAGGAGGTCAACCTGAGCCGGGAGGAGGTCGAGGAGGTCTCCGATGATCCCCGGGAGGTCGTCGCCCTGAAGCACTATGTCCGTCAGCTTCAAGGCGAGGTCGACCGGGAGAAGGTAACCGCGAGCCTCGAACTCCAGCGCGCCCTTGACGAGCGAGAACGCCTCCTGGCCGAGCAGGCGCGCGTGTACGAGGACTCGACCAGCTGGAAAGCCACCAGGTGGCTGCGCGCCATGTCGCGTCGTCTGAGTCGATAGAGCCGACGACCGGGCGGCAAACCCCCTGCCGGTGAAACCCGTTCACGGGATGACTTGACTGGGTCGTCATGATGGGGGCGTGAACCAGATCCATTCAGAAACCCGCCTCACGAAGATCGTCGCCACCGTCGGACCCGCTTCCTGGGATCCGGCGGTACTGGAAGAGATGATCTTGGCCGGCGTAGACGTGTTCCGGCTCAACTTCTCACATGGTGACGCGGCGACCCACGTACGGGTGGTGAAGGACATCCGGGAGGCTTCCGACCGACTCGACAAGGAAGTGGGGATCCTCGGTGACCTGCCCGGGCCGAAGCTGCGGGTCGGCGAGTACCCGCAGGGCGTGGTCGACCTCGTCCACGGCACGACCGTGACCATCACCTCTGAAGACGTCGACGGCACGGCGACCCTGATCCCGGTCGACTGGCCGGAACTCTGCGACGCGCTCAAGCTGGAGGACACCGTCTACCTGGCCGACGGGTCGATCCGGCTGCGGGTGACCGCCAACGACGGCAAGGTGGTCGAAGCCGAGGTAGAAGTCGGCGGGCCGCTCTCCTCCCACAAGGGCATGAACCTCCCCGGGGTCGAAGAGGGGCTGGCCTCGGTTTCCGAGGACGACCTGGGCTGGGTCGAGTTCGCGGTCGCCAACCAGCTCGACTACATCGCGGTCTCCTTCGTGCGCTCGGCTGCGGACCTGGAGCCCGTCCTCGACAAGCTGAAAGAACTGAGCTCGAGCATCCCGATCATCGCCAAGATCGAGAAGCCACAGGCTGCCGACGCGGTCGAGGTGCCGCTGGCCAGGGTGCCGGTGCTGCAGAAGAGCCTGATCCGAACCGCCGGGAAGGCCGGCAAGACGGTGATCACCGCGACCCAGATGCTGGCCTCGATGGTCTCCGCCAAACGGCCGACCCGGGCCGAGGTGACCGACGTCGCGACCGCGATCTACGACGGTACCGACGCGATCATGCTCTCCGAGGAGACGGCGGTCGGGGACTACCCGGTCGAGGCGGTCAAGGTGATGGACCAGATCGCGCGCGGCACCGAGACCGACCTGCCGTACTGGGACTGGGTGCTCAACCGGGTCCGCCAGGACGAGATGGACGTCTCCGACTCGGTTACCCAGTCGGCCGTGATCGCGGCCTACCGGCTCAACCTCCAGGCGATCGTCGTGCCCACCGCCTCGGGCCGGACGGCCAAGGTGGTCGCCGCCCATCGGCCGCGGGTGCCGGTGCTGGCGGTGACCCACAGCGTGCGCACCCAGCGGCAACTCAAGCTGATGTTCGGGGTGCGCCCGGTGGTCAACGACCAGACGACCGAGATTCGCAACCTGCTCTACGAGTGCGCGGATGACGCGGTGACCTACGGGGCAGCCAAGTCGGGCGACCTGATCGCGATCGTGGCCGGCCTCTCGGACATGCAGCTGGGCACCAACCTGTTCGAGGTGCACCGCGTACCTTAGGATTCGGCGCTTTGAACTCAGTTCTGTAGGCTGAACCCCACTATCTGGCGTCTAGTTGGGTACATGCGTACCTCGAGGTGGGAATTTGAGCGTTATCGAGATCAAGAATCCGGAAGGAACCGAGCTGCTGGGCGAGGTCGAACTGACCGATCCGGCGGATGTCGCCGGAATCGTCGCCCGGGCCGTGCGGGCCCGGCGCGCCTGGACCGAGATCCCGATCGGCAGGCGGGCCGACCTGCTCGAAGCGGCGGCCAGCCTGCTCGAACCGGAGGTCGAGCCGCTCGGCCGCCTGCTGGCTTCCGAGTCCGGGAAGCCGATCGGCCAGGCCACGAACGAGGTGCGCGGTGGCCTTCACTTCCTGCGGGGCAACGCGGCCGAAGGGCGGCGGTTGGTCGGGCGCATGCTTCCCTCCGAGTCGAACGCCCGGTCCGAGTGGGATCTCGCCTTCACCCGGCGCGAGCCGCTCGGGGTGGTCGCTGCGATCCTGCCGTTCAACTTCCCGGTTGAGCTGTTCATCGAGAAGTGCGGGGCGGCGCTGGTCGGCGGCAACGCCGTCGTGGTCAAGCCGCCGCTCGAGGATCCCCTGGTCGTGGAGCGCTTCCGCCAGGCCCTGATCGAGGTCGGGGTGCCGGCCGATGTGATCGCCGCGGTCCACGGTGACGCCGCCGTCGGAGCGGCGCTGGCCGAAGCGGATGGGGTCGACGCGATCTCGCTGACCGGCTCCACGCAGGCGGGCATCGCGGTCGCTCGCGCGACCGCCCACAAGCTCCCCTTCCTCCACCTCGAGCTCGGCGGCAACAACGCCTGCCTGGTTCTCGAGGATGCCGACATCGACCTGGTCGCGAGCGAGATCCTCCGTGGCCGCATCCTGATGAACGGCCAGGCCTGCTCGGCCAGCAAGCGGGTGATCGTCCACCGTTCGCTCCACGACGAGCTGGCGGAGAGGATGGTCGCCGCGGTCGAAGCCCAGAAGGTGGGCGCGGCAGTCGAGGCCGAGACCACGATCGGGCCGCTGATCCATGAGGGTGCCGCGACGAGGGTCGCCTCCCAGGTCGCCAACGCCCGCAATCAGGGCGCGGAGATCGCGGCCGGGACCGGCGAGTCGGACGGCGCCTACTTCGCGCCGACCCTCCTGGCGGGGGTCCCTTATACCGCCGACATCGCGGCCGACGATGAGATCTTCGGCCCGGTCTTCAACCTGATCCCGGTCGACTCCGAGGAGCAGGCGATCGAGGTCGCCAACTCATCGTCGTTCGGGCTGATGGCCTCCGTCTTCACGGCCGACTACCGGAGGGCGCTGGTCGTCGCCGAGAGGCTCGAGTCCGGCGGCGTGGTGATCAACGGAACCGACAATTACCGGCCGCCGGAATTTCCATTCGGCGGGGTGAAGCTCTCCGGCCGCGGAAGGGAGGGGATCGGGTACACGCTCGAGCAGCTCACCAGGGAGAAGCCGATCGTCTTCCGAGGATTCCGGGAAAGGAGATAGGCATCGTGGGCAAGGACGCGAACGGCAAGTACCAGGTGCCGGCCGTGGTCGGGGCGATCAGCATCCTCAACGAGCTGTCCGGCACCGGCGAGTCCGGGGCGACGCAGTCCGAGCTGGTCCAGGCGACCGGCCTCTCGAAGAGCACGATGCACAACCTGCTCTCGACCTTGGAGGGCCACGGCTTCGTGCGGCGGGACGACAACACGCGGCAGTACCGGCTCGGGCCGGCGCTGATCCCGCTGGGCAACGAGGCGACCCGCCAGGTCAAGCTGGTGCGGAGCACCCTCGACCGGGTCGCGCCGCTGGCCGGGGAGCACGGGCTCTCGTTCGCGGTGGCCCAGCCGATCGATTCGAAGCAGCTGAGGATCATCAGCCGCTACTACCCGCCCGGCGACGTCCACGTGGGCATCACCGTCGGCAGCTCCTACGGGCCGATGGACGGTGCTCTGGGCAAGGTGCTGCTGGCCGCGATGGACGAAGCCGACGCGAAGCGGGTGGTCAAGGGCCGCAAGCTCCCGGCCCACACCCGGGCCACGATCACCAGCCCGGAGTCCCTGATCGACGAGGTGGCCGAGGTCCGCGCCCGCGGCTGGTCGGTCTCCCACGGCGAACTCAACGAGAACAACGCGGTCGCGGCGGGGATCTGGGGTACCGACGGCGAGCTCGAGCTGGTCTTGCTGGCGCTCGGCTTCCCGACCCAGCTCGACGGCGACCGGCTGACCGAGGTCGGCGAACTGCTGCGCGACACAGCCGACGAAGTGATGGCGACCGCCGGCGCCAGCGCCCCGGGGCGCTGAAAGCTGCTCGGTCGGAGCCGATCCGATGTCAAGCCCACCGGCTTGGAGGGCTGGAAGAACCTCGGCCGGAAATTTGCTCCCGCGGTACAGGAAAAAGAGTTGGCACGAAGGTTCCCGCTGTGTTAGGTTTCCGTCCACGATATAGAACTTGGTTCAGCATATTGAACAACCTGAGGGTCGAAAGTCCGGACGGAAGGGAAATGCTGAACAGTCTCCCGGCGATCGGGAGCTCTGACAGGAGATCGAAGTGAGCGAACCGAGGGAAGTGGACCTGGTCATCAAGGGTGGCACGGTGGTCAGCCCCAGCGGCACCCGCAAGGTAGGCATCGCGGTCGATGACGGCAAGATCGTCGCCGTGACCCAGGACGAGTTCCTGCCGCCGGCGAAGAAGACCGTTGACGCGAGTGGCCTTCACGTGA
>ERZ778022.5462-NODE-5462-length-10295-cov-3.919434_pt1 | contig 10295 bp, 9 predicted proteins | sample MGYA00375752_ERZ778022 | MGnify/ENA primary metagenome ERZ778022 (study PRJEB29350, sample SAMN05389826) | bioreactor metagenome | isolation source: Thiocyanate bioreactor | place: South Africa: University of Cape Town | collected 2014-04-04 ...
CTCAATGCCTTCTATCGCAAATACATCGACCTGCTGGCCGAGCGCACCGCTGGCGTCGAGCCGGTGAAGGTCTATTTCGAGGCCGATCGCGAGAACGTCACCGTGCTCAAGGGCTCGGGCTGGCACGACATGATCGCGGCGGCGGGCGGCACGAGCCTGTTCGGCGATGTCGATGTCCAGTCGCTTCCCGAATCTAGCCGCAACGTCAACATCTACGCCGTGGAGCCGGAAGATATCGCCAACGCCAACCCGGATGTTGTGCTGCGTCTTACGCCGGCGGTGCTTGCCGCGGTTCCCGAGGCTGATGCCAAGGCGCTCCTCGCCCAGGTCGCGGCTCGTCCCGCGCTGAGCGATACCGAAGCTGTGAAGTCCGGTCGCGTCTACCTGATGAGCTACTACGTCGCCGGCGGCGTCTCCAAGATGATCGGTGCCCTGCAGCTCGCCAAGTGGCTGCATCCCGATCGTTTCGCCGACGTCGATCCCGACGCGGTGATGACCGAGTGGATCGAGAAGTGGCAGGGCGCCACCTATCCGGGCCACCACACCTGGGTCATCGGCCAGTAGCCGATGACAGTCGGCAGCACTCCCGTCGCCGACAATGCAAGGCAGCGCTACCTGAGGCTCAATGGGCAACGGGTGGCGCTGATCCTTGTCGGCCTCGTCGTCCTCGTCGCCATTGCCCTGTGGAGCGCCACGATCGGTGCCTCCGGGCTCGGAGTTCCCGAGATCACCGCCGGCGCCCTCCATGCGCTCGGCTGGCCGCTGCCGGATACGATGAACGCCCGCGAGGCGACCGTCGTCCAGCAGCTGCGCCTGCCGCGCGTGGTGATGGCGTTGTTGGGAGGCGCCGCGCTCGGCGTGTCCGGTGCAGTCATGCAGGGGGTCACCCGCAATCCGCTGGTCAGCCCCTATACGCTGGGCATCTCGGCCGCAGCCGCCTTCGGTGCCTCGCTGGTGATCTTCTTCAATCCGGTCCTGCCAGATACCTGGATGGTCGTGGCCAGCGCCTTCGGGTGTGCGCTCGTCTGCGCCCTCGTCGTGTTCGGCACCGGCCTGCGTGCCGGCACACCGCCCGAAACCATTATCCTCACCGGCATCGCGCTGATGTACCTGTTCATCGCCGGCACGGCGACGCTGCAGTTCCTCGCTTCGGAGGAGCAGCTGGCAGCGGTCGTCCACTGGACCTTCGGCAGCCTCGCCCGCGCCGGCTGGCCGTCCGTGGCGGCCATGGCGATCATCTCCCTCCTCGTCTGGCCACTGCTGCTGTCGCAGTCCCGACAACTCGACGCCATCGCCAGCGGCGGCGACGAATATGCTCGCAGCCTCGGCGTGCCGGTCGAACGCACCCGCTTCATCCTCTGCGTCGCCGCCGTGCTGCTGACCTCGACGGTCATCAGCTTCACCGGCGTCATCGGCTTTGTCGGCCTTGTCGCGCCGCACATGGCGCGGCTGGTGATCGGCGGCAGCCACCGGTTCCTGCTGCCGCTCTCGGCGATCCTAGGCGCCATGCTCCTCTTGGCCGCTGATGCCCTCGGACGTGTCGCTTTCGCACCTACCGCCCTGCCTGTTGGCATCACGGTTGCCTATCTGGGCGTTCCGATCTTCCTGCACCTGATCCTGCGCAGCCGTAGGAACCTCACTCAGTGATTGCCTCCACCAAGCGGCTTTGCGTCAGCCTTCGCGGCCGGCAGATACTCCACGACGTCGATCTCGATATCGCTGCCGGTGAGGTGGTGGCCCTGGTCGGTGCCAATGGCGCCGGCAAGAGCACGCTCCTGCGCAGTCTCAACGGCCTCGTGAAGGCGTCCACCGGAACCATCGAGCTGGGCGGTCGCGCGCTGGCCGGGATGCGCTTCGGGGAAGTCGCGCGCTATGCGGCCTATATGCCGCAGCACTTCGGCGGCATGGCCGATACCAGCATCGTCGAATGCGTCGCGACCGGGCGCCTGCCCCATGTCTCCCGGCTCGGCCGCAAGGATGTCGACATCGTCTTCTCGGCGCTCGAGCGGGTGGGGCTCGTTCATGCCGCGGACAGGGTGCTGTCGCAGCTCTCGGGCGGCGAGCGCCAGCGGGTATTCCTTGCCCGTGCACTGGTGCAGGACCCGCGCCTGCTGCTGCTCGATGAACCGACCAGTGCCCTCGACCTGCACCACCAGTTCGCGACGCTGGCACATGTCGTCGAGATCACCCGCAGCACCGGCGTGGCAACGGTGATCGCCATTCACGACCTGCAGCTGGCCATGCGTTTCGCCGATCGGATCGTGGTGCTTCGCGCCGGTCGCGTCATCGCCAACGGCGGCACGGAAATCCTGACGCCCGATCTGATCCGTCAGGCGTACGTCGTCGAAGCGCGCACCGGTATGCTCGATGGCTTGCCCGTACTGGCCGTGACCCAGGTCGCACATCCGGCAGAGTGAACCTCCCCGGTTACCAACTCGGCAGCGGTGCTCTCAGTCCGTCTTCGATCCACAGGAACTGGCCGTTGACGGTACTGGCAGCATCTCCCATCAGCCGTTCGATGAGATCGGCTGCCTTGTCGGGGTCGTCGCCGCCGGTGCTGGCCACCCAGTCCACCCACTGCCGATAGCCGCTCGCGAGCGCGAGATCATCGACACTGTCACGGATGTCCGCCCACATCTCTGTCTTGACGTCGCCTGGATGGATGACGTTGGCCGTAACGCCCGTGCCAACGAGCTCTGCGGCGAGGTGACGGGTGAACTGGTTGAGCGCCGCCTTGCTCGTCGCATAGGCGCTGTCCATCGGACCGGGCGGCAGCAGCGAGGCGGCAGAAGACACGTTGACGATCCGTCCCCAGCCGGCCTCGATCATGCCGCCGACGAACGCCCGGCAGGTCAGGTAGGAACCGAGCATGTTGGTCGCCATCGTGGCGATCCAGCCAGCCGGATCGCCGTCCTTGACGAGAGCGAGCGGGCCGGAAACTCCAGCCGCGTTGATGAGGATCGAGGGCGGGCCAAAGCGTTCCAGCACCGATCGCCTTACCGCCTCGGGTGAGGGAAGTTGCCCGAGGTCGAGTTCCAGCGTGGCCGCGCGGCCGCCAGCCTGCTCGATGACGCGAGCCGTTTCCTCGAGTTGCGACCCGGTGCGCGAAACCAGAACCACCTGCGCGCCGAGCGCGCCCAATCGGATCGCTGCGCGTCGGCCGACGCCGCGGCCCGCACCTGTCACTACCGCCGACCTGCCCCGGAGCTTCTTCATGAGTTTCTATCATATACAAAATTACATATTGATATATGATAGTTGAACGCCTAGGATGCGTCCACTGGGAATGGCCAGTTGTGGATGGAGGAACTTGCATGGGGACCAAGGCATCTCGCGACCTGACACGTCGCGATCTTCTCAAAATGTCGGCTGCGGGCGTCGCCGTTGCCGGTGTCGCGTCGATTGGGCTGCCGGCGCTGGCGCAGGATCGCAAGCGCATCGCCATCGCGCATCCGGATCGCGCCGCTGACTACTTCCAGGGCTTCATGAACGCCGCATTGGCCCAGGCCGAAAAGCGGGGCTACGACGTCCTCCAGAGCTTCTCGGGCATGGATCCGCAGAAGCAGCTGGCCGAGGTCAACACCTGGCTCGCGCAGGGGTTTGATGCGCTGGTCGTGCTCGCACTCGACGCCAACGCCATGGCACCCATCGTCGCCAAGGTGCATGATCAGAAGGCACTCTTCATCTCCTATGCCAACCGCATCGAGGGAGAAGACGGCTTCATCAAATGGGCCGATCGCGATGCTGGCGCGCTGCTCGGCGCCCACACCGCCAAGCACATCAAGGATAAGCTCGGCGGCTCGGCAGAGGTCGGCTTCCTGACGGCCACCAACATCCAGGTAGTGACCGACCGCATCGAGTCGACCCGCGAGGCCATCCTCGCCGAACTGCCGGACACCAAGTTCTTCGAGGCGACTGCGCTCAACGCACCGGACGCGCTGAAGGCGACGCAGTCGCTGCTGCAGGCGCACCCGGAGATGAAGATCATCATCTGCTGCACAGATGACGGTGCACTCGGTGCCCGCTCGGCTTACCAGAACAGCGGCCTCGGCCCGGACAACGTGCTCATTGCGGGCTTCGACGGCGCCAAGCAGAACCTCGAACTGGTCAAGGCGCGCGATCCCTACCTGCAGATCAGCATGGCGCTCGATATTGGCGATATCGGTCGCCGCGTGATCGAGATCCCCTATCAGCTGTGGAATGGCGGGCCGGAATCCGAGACGCACGTGCTGCAGGAGTACAAGCTCGTCTCGCATGAGACGGTCGAGGCCGATATCGACACGATCCTCAGCGTCTATTCCTGACGCAACGAACGAAACCGGTGGGGCCGTGGGTCCCGCCGGGCTGCTCTGGGGAAGGCTTTCGACGTGACACGCCAGCAGATCTTGTGCTGGACCCAACGCGACGGGCTGCTGTTTGCGCTCGTGCTGCTGGTTGCGATCTTCACATTCGCGAGAAGCCGATTCCTCACCGTTCCCAACATCACTGTGATCCTGCTGCAGAACGCGGTGATCGGGCTGATCGTGGTACCGGGCGCCATGCTCATCCTGTGCGGTCTCGTCGATCTGTCGGTGGGGTCGGTCGCGGTGCTCGCAGCGGTCGTCTTCGGACAGGCGATGGAAAGCGGGCTGGGCCTGCCGGTCTCGGTGCTGCTCGGGCTTGGGGTGGGCATGGCCTGGGGCGCCTTCAACGGTTACCTCATCGCCATTCTCGGCTTCTCGCCGATCATCATCACGCTCGGTGGACTCGCCGGGGCTCGGGGTCTCGCCGAGTTCGTGACCCAGGGCTACACCACATACGGCTACGGCCCCGAATTCGCCCTCCTCGGCAATGGCAAGCTGCTGGGAGTACCGGTTCCGATCGTTTTGTTCGTCATCGTGCTGCTGGTCGGGCTGCACCTCTGGTACCGTTCGCCGCTCGGCCGGCACATGATCGCCATCGGCGGCGCCAAGGACACCGCGGCTGAGCTCGGTATTCCAGTCAAACTCGTGCCGTTCTGGCTCTACGTTGCTTCGGGGCTCGCCTCCGCGCTCGGTGGCCTGATTGTCGCCTCCCAACTCGATGGCGCCGCGGTAACCATCGGCACCGGCATGGAGCTCGAGGTGCTGACGGCAATCCTGCTCGGCGGCGTCTCCTTCACCGGTGGCCGCGGATCGCTGTTCGGAGTGTTCTTCGGCCTGCTGTTCGTCGGCGTCCTGTCCAACGGCCTCATCCAGATCAACGTCAGCCCCTATGTCGAGCAGGTCGCGATCGGTGCGGCGCTTTGCGGGGCCGCGGCGCTCGATATGCTCTACCAGCGGCTTGAGCGCCTGCAGGTGCCGGTGGAGACCGAGCCCGCCGAACCGGTGGCCCAGGGCGCAGGAGAAGCTCGATGAGCGCCGCGGAAGAAAAGCGTGCCGTGCTCGAGCTGCGAGGGCTCAGCAAGTCGTTCGGCCCCGTGCACGCCGTCAAGTCGGTGAGCCTCGGCATCTATCCGGGCGAAGTCATCGGCCTCGTCGGCGACAACGGCGCCGGCAAGTCGACGCTGACGCGGATGATGGCCGGCACCATCCGCCCCGATTCAGGTGAGATTCTGGTCGATGGCGAGCCGCAGGAATTCGGCTCTGCGCAGGATGCGCGTCGTGCCGGGGTCGAAACGGTCTTCCAGACGCTGGCGCTCGTTCCGGGACTCGACATTGTCGAGAACATCTTCCTCGGCCGCGAACTGCTGAAGCCCGGCCTCGGCAATGCGACACGCACGATGGATGTCGCCACCATGCGTCGCCGTGTGCAGGAAGGCTACGAGCGTTTCGGGCTCGGCCTGCCCGATATCCGCACCAAGGTTGGCGGCCTGTCCGGCGGCCAGCGCCAGGTGGTCGCCATCGCCCGTGCCGTGCTCTGGGGCAGCCGCATCGTGGTGCTCGATGAGCCTACGGCGGCGCTCGGCGTCAAGCAGACCGAACTGGTGCTGTCGTTCATCGAGCAGCTGCGCAGCCACAACGTGGCAGTGGTATTCATCAGCCACAACATGCAGCATGTCATGCGCGTCGCCGATCGCGTCTGTGTGCTCCGCCTCGGCCGCAAGGTTTTCGATGGCGAGATGTCGAGCCTCACCGGAACCGATCTCGTGGCGCTGATGACCGGCGCGGCGACGTCGTTCAGCCCCGCCAGGGCCACCGGATAGATCTGCCCGTCGCGGCTCGCCGCGATCCCCTCAAGTGACCGAGACAGCACAGCATGAGTTCCGGCTCCATACTCTTCACTGGCGGCACCCTTGTCGATGGATTGGGCAATGCGCCGCGGCGCGCCGACGTGCTGGTGGACGCAGGTCGCATCGCTGCGCTTTCCACCGATGCCGCGCAGACTCGTGCCGACCGCATTGTAGATATCACCGGCATGGTCATCGCGCCCGGCTTCATCGACATGCATACGCATTCGGATTTGCAGGTGCTGTGCAATCCGGATCATACCTCCAAGCTCAGCCAGGGCGTGACCACCGAAGTGCTGGGACAGGATGGCCTCAGCTACGCGCCCGTCGATGACGAGACGCTGCGCGAACTGCGTCGCCAGCTCAAGGGCTGGAACGACGACCCGCCCGGCTTCGACTGGAACTGGAGGAGCGTGGGGGAATATCTCCGGCGCCTCGACGGCAACACCGCAGTCAACACCGCCTATCTGGTGCCGCACGGCAACCTTCGGCTGCTGGTCATGGGAAACGAGCCGCGCTTCGCCACCCCGGCCGAAATCGCCCGCATGCAGGAGCTTTTGCGCACGGCGATGGAGGAAGGCGGCGTGGGCTTGTCCACCGGCCTCACCTATGTGCCGGCGATGTACTCGAACACCGATGAACTGGTGGCGCTCTGTGAGGTCGTTCGCGAGTGCTTCGAGATCGCCCGTCGCTCGGGCGTCGCGCTGCATCTGGCCCACACGCATCTGAGCTTTGAGGCCAACCGCGGCAAGCTGCCCGAGCTGCTGCAGATGTTCGACGAAGCCATTGCCGATGGCGTTGATTTCAGCTTCGACAGCTACCCCTATCTCGCCGCCATGACGACGCTGCACTCTCAGCTTCCGGGCTGGGCGCAGGCCGGCACCAGCGCCGAACAGATGGCGCGTCTGCGCGATCCGGCAGATCGAAAGCGGATCATCGAGGCGCTCGATGTGCTGGGGTCCGACGGGCACCAGGGGCTGACGCTCGACTGGTCAGGCTTTTACGTCGCGGGAACGCCGGGTGCCCCTGAGCTTGAATGGGTGATGCAGATGAGCCTTGCCGAGGCCGCTGCCCGGCAGGGAGTCTCGCCTGCCGAGCTCTGCCTAGATATCCTCGTTGCGACCGATCGGGCGGCGCCATGCGTCTTCTTCATCGGCATCGAGGAACACGTGCGCACGCTGATGCAGCGCGACGAGCACACCGTGGGTAGCGACGGCATCCTTGTCGGCGATCGCCCGCATCCGCGCTCCTGGGGCACGTTCCCACGCATGCTGCAGACCTATGTGCGCGAAGAAAAGGTGCTGAGCCTCGAGCAATGCATCCGTCATATGACCAGCGCTGCCGCCGATCGGCTCCGGCTTGCCGACCGCGGGCGGATCGTTGCGGGCGCGCTGGCCGATCTCGTGGTCTTCGACAAGGACAGCGTCTCCGCCAACGCGACCTATGACGAGCCTCGCCAGGCGGCGACGGGCATCAGGCACGTTCTCGTCAACGGCGTCTTCGCCGTGGAGGACGGCCGTGTTACGGGAGCCCGGGCAGGGCGCGTGCTTAGGTTGGGAGATGCCGGATGATCGACAACTGGGCGGCACTCGATGTCGCGACTCCGGGGCTCGTGCTCGACCTCGCGGTTCTCGACAGCAACCTCGACGAGATGTCGAGGATCGCCAAAGAGGCCAGGGTCGAGCTCTATCCGCATGCCAAGACCCACCGCATGTCGGAAGTCGGCCGGCGGCAGATCGCGCGCGGCGCCGATGGCCTGTGCGTGGCGAAGCTCGGCGAGGCTGAAGCCTTTGCGGCGGCGGGGATCGGTCGCCTGTTTGTCGCCAATCCCATCGTTGGCGAACAGAAGGCGGCTCGCGCACTGGCGCTGTCCCGCACGGTCGACCTGCTGCTCGCAACCGACAGCGCCGATGCGGCGCGCACAATCGGCCCGACCTTTGCCGACGCCGGCACGCGGGCGCGCGTGCTGCTGGCCATCGATTCGGGCCTCGGGCGCGAGGGCGTGTCGCCGGACCGGGCGCCCGAGATTGCGCAAGCTATTGCGGCCGTGCCGGGGGTCGAGCTGGTCGGCATCTATACCCACGAGGGGACAACTTACTCCGCCACCGATCCTCGCGATCTAGCCGAGCAGGCCCGCGCCGCTGCGCGCCTGATGGTCGATACCGCGGAGCGGATTCGCGCCCGCGGCCTCCCTTTGCCCATCGTTTCGCTCGGTGCCTCGGCCTCGGCGCGTGAAGTGGCGCATGTTGCCGGTGTCACCCAAATCCGGCCGGGCATCTATGCTTTCAACGATGTCGGGCAGATCGCTCTCGGCAATGCTACGCTTGAGACGACGGCGATCCGCGTCATCGCGACCGTGGTCAGCCATCCCGAGCCGGGCCGTGCCTGCATCGATGCCGGCTCGAAATCGCTCAGCACCGATCTCGTTCCGGCGTCCGCCCACCGGCACAAGTATCCCGGCATGGGGCTGCTCGTGAATGCGCCCGGCTGGATCATCGAGCGCATGTCGGAGGAGCACGGCTGGCTCCGCTGGCAGGGCGAGGGCGCACCGACCGCGCTGCCCGTGGGGTCGCGGATCGAGATCGTTCCCAATCATGTCTGCATGGCCTTCGCCATGCTGCGCCGGGCAAGTGTGCTGGAGTCTGGAAAGATCACCGGTCGCTGGGATGGGTTTGGTCCCGGCGCATCCGAATAGGGAGAGTGTCATGCCGGAGCGCATCCTGCCTGCCGGTTCGTCGCTGCTGGTCGCCTCGCGGGGCACCGGCGCCGAACACGGACTGACCCGCTGGCGCGAGCACGAAGGTATCTGGTCCGGCCGGCTGCTGGCGCAAGTCAACCAGCTGTCGAGCCTTGCCCGCCATCCGACCCACCCCGTCGTCTACGGCACATCCCGCATGGGCGACGAAGGCGACATCCACACCTGGCGACTGGGTGAACACGAAGCGACGACGCTGGGCGAAAAATCGAGCGAAGGCGGCGAGCCCTGCCACCTCGTGGTTGATCCCACCGGCAGTGTGCTGCTGTTTGCCAACTACAACAGCTGCACCATCGGTGTGCAGCGGCTTGCCGCCGACGGTCGTTTCGAGGGGCCGGTTGCACTCCTGCGGCTGCACGGAAGCGGACCGGAAGCCGGGCGGCAGGACGATGCTCATCCGCATCAGCTGTTTTTCGTCGGCGATACCCTCGTCGCCATCGACCTCGGCGCCGATCTGCTCCGCGAATATGCCATCGATCTCGCACGGGACGGTGCCGATATCCTCAGCGAGACACGCCAGACCCTCCTCCCCGCCGGCTGTGGCCCTCGGCATGGGGTGGTGCTGCCGGACGGCCGGCTCGCCGTGAGTGGCGAACTCGGCTCCAACCTCCTCGTCGGGCGAACCGGCGATCCGCCCGAAGCCTGGGCCGATCTGCGCAGCACCCTGCGAAGCGGGCCGGCACGAACCCGGCATCTGCGCAACTATCCAGGCGACATCCAGCGTTCGCCCGATGGACGCCACGTCTACTTCGCCAACCGTGGCTACGACACGCTGACGACCTTCGAGGTTACCGGCGCCGAGCCTGTTCTGGTCTCCGAACTCGACACGGGCGTTGCCTGGCCCCAGCATTTGCTGGCCACCGACAGCCATCTGCTGGTCGCGGGATGGGATTCCTCGGCTGTCCGCGCCTTCACGCTGAAGGCTGGGCGCCCTGAAGCGTCGACGACACTGTTCAACTGCCCGGGCGCCGGCTGGCTGACGCTGTGGGAGTAGCCGGCGGCAGGTCCTGACGCCCTTGACCGGCCGCTTCAAAGCGGCCCATTCACGTGGCGACGAACAAGGAGCGGCTCATGGCCAAGTCGTCCACCAAGGCGGTTCCGAAGACCGGCACAAAGGCCGCCCGGCGTCCTGTCGCGGAGCGGCTGCCCGCGCGCGAGGCTGACAAGAAGCCGGGTTATGCGGTTCCGGCGCTGGAAAAGGGCCTCGATGTCCTTGAACTGCTGGCCACGCTTTCGGCGCCCATCCTGCCCAGCCAGATCGCCCAGCGCCTCGGCCGGTCGCTGCAGGAGGTCTATCGCGTCGTCCTGGCGCTCGAACGGCGGGGCTATATCGTCCGGCCACCGGGCGAGGAG
>ERZ778022.5466-NODE-5466-length-10290-cov-5.647484_pt1 | contig 10290 bp, 2 predicted proteins | sample MGYA00375752_ERZ778022 | MGnify/ENA primary metagenome ERZ778022 (study PRJEB29350, sample SAMN05389826) | bioreactor metagenome | isolation source: Thiocyanate bioreactor | place: South Africa: University of Cape Town | collected 2014-04-04 ...
GGCAGCGCCTGCCGCCCGGTTGCAGCCAGCACGGCAGGCAACAACGCCACGTCGTCCTCCCCATCGCCCTCCACTTCCCCTGCCGCTGCCGCTGCTGCCGCCGCCGCCGCCGCCGCCGCCGCTGCAGCTGCGCCACCGCCGCCGCCACCGGTGCGCGCCGTCGTCGTGACGCAGGCAGCGGCATCCGCCAGGGTGGCCAGCAGCAGCGGCGCGGTGTCAGCGTCAATGAAGTTTGCAATCCGCAACATGCGCGGCACGGGTGCCGCCTCCTCCCCCTCACTCTCGCCCTCGTCCGCCGCCGCCGCTGGTGCAGGAGCTGGTGGCGTCGCCGCATCACTGCCACCGCCGCCGCCGCCGCCCACGCCAAACCATGACAGCACGGCACGACCGGCTGTGACCAGCGTGTCTGCAATACCTGCACCTTCCTCCTCATCTGCCGCTGTCGCTGCGGCCGCTGCGGGTGCAGCTGCAGGCGCGCGGTGCGGCGCCGGTGGTGCCGGTGGCGCCGGTGGTGGTGGTAGCGTCACACCACGTGCCGCCTCGCCGTCGTCGCTGTCGCCGCCTCGGACCAGCGCCGCCAGGCACTCGACAAACGCGCGCGTGTCCAGCGCCGTGTCGTGTAGGTGCGGCACCTTGACCGCTTGCGTCGCGCCCGCCTCACACACCGCCGCCACGCCCGCTGCCACGGCATGCATGACGCGCGCGCCGTGGTACTCCACCGCGCCCGCCTCCCGCCCGGTGGCGGCGACGGCGGTAGTGCGCAAGGCACCAAACAGCAGGACGGCGGCACGCGGCAGCGCGCTTGCCACCGTCACCTTCTCCCGCCGCCCACTGCCGTCACTTCCCACCATGGCCAACCCCGCCGCCAGGCCCAGTGACGCGCCCACATCCGCCGCCGCCAGCGATGCCGTGTGGCGCACGCCCAGCGCCGCGTCCGTCAGCACCGCTGCACATCCGCTGGCGCACAGGAGGGCGGCAGCAGAGGGCGGTGGCGTGATAGGCAGCAGCGCCCCTGCCGCCGCCACCGCGCCCGCCGCCACGTGCGGCGGCAGCGTGCCAACATCCCACTCGCTGGCGCCACCGCCAGCAGTCGCGAGGTGCAACGACAGCGCCATCCACGCGGGCGCCATGCTCACTGCCGTGCGCGTGTTGTAGTCGGCGGCGGCAGCAGCGGCGGCGGCAGCGGCGGCGGGCGCGTGGATGGCAACGATGCCGGCAAGGATGGGGGGCCAAGCCGCGCGGCGCGCCGCCTCAATGCTGCACCACAGCTCGGGGGCCGCCGCCACGGCCGGGCGATGGACACGCACAAACAGGGCGGCCTCAAGCACCGCCGCCACAAACCGCGCCGCTTCTGGGGAGGTGTGGCTGCGCCGGCTGGCGGCTACCTTGACAGCTGCAGTGCACCAGGGCAGCAGCGATGCGCCGAACGCGGCGTCCTCAACGCTAGCAGCTGCTGGCTGGGACAGTAGCAGGCGGGTGGCGTGCACTGCCGCAGTGCAGGCGTCCAGCACGCGCTCATCCGCGTCGGCAGCCACTGCCGCAGCGGCGGCAGGCAGCGCAGCGGTGAGCTCGTTGATGTCTACTGCATCAAACGGCGTGTCGGCAGTGGCAGCAGCGGCTGCGGCCTCAACGGTGGCGGACAGGCCAGCCATGGTGGCCGCGTCCACACCCTCACCGCTGCTGCGGCCAGCCGCAACCACCAGGCTGTGCAAGGCAGCAAGCGCGGCGGCAGGCGCAACGGCGCCGCGCGTTCCGTGCACCGGCGCCATGCTGTGGTGCATCCAAACCAGTGCCGTGGCGGGCGGCACCGCCGTCGTCACGCGCAACGCGCTTGCGGCGACGGCACGTAGTGCAGGCACTGCATACGCACTATCCGCCTCGGCTACAACTCCTGTCAGCGCATGCAGGCCTGCCAGCAAGACTGCGCCAGTCGCCAGCTGCGACAGCGTGGCGCTGCACCAGTGCAGGGCGCGGGCGGCGGCTGCCACCCATGCCTGCCCCACCACATCATCGCTACCACTGCCACCGCCACCGCCACCACCGCCACCGCCGACCCGCGGCATTGGCAGGCCGGCTTGCACCAGCACCGCGGCTGCCTCCTCGTCACCGGCGGCAGCGGCGCTGTGCAGCAGCCCCGTCCATCCCATAAAGAGCGCGACAGGCAGCCACATGCGGGGTAGGGCAGCCGCAATCGCAGGCGCCAGCGACACGTCGCCAAATGCGGCAGCCGCAGCGGCGACGGCGGGTGACGTGGGTGATACCAAGGCGGCGGGTGGCGACAGTGGCGCTGCCAGCAGGGTTGCGCCCACCGTTGATGTTGGGTCCTCTGGCGCCACTAGGCACGCCACCAGCAAGCATGCGTTGGCGTACAGGGCGGGGTGCACCCAGCGTGCGGCATCCGTCACACCTGCTGCAGCCAGCACACCAGCCACTGCGGCGGCGGCGTCGGGCGACTCGGCCGCCAGTGCCGTCGCTAGCTCAGCCACCTCCTGTGCCGCCGCCACTGACAGCGGCGCGGCGTCCGGCGCCAGGGCGGCGCTCAGGGAGGCACCCAGTGCGGCGAGGGAGTCTGCGCGCAGCGCGGCAGCAGAGGGCGCGTCAGCGTCGCGCGTGAGGTCGCGCAGCAGGGCAGATGCAGCGCTAACGTCGGCGGCAGACGCGGCGGCGCTGCCCTTGCCGCTCGCCACCGCCGCGCGCAGCGCAAGAGCAAGATCACGCACGGCCAGCGTGTGATGCACCGCTGCACGCTGGAAGGCAGGCGCAGGCGACAGGGCAGCTAGTGCGGCAACCGCGGCGCTGGTGGTGGCGTCGTGCGGTGCGTGCCGCAGCCGGCCGGCTGTCACTTCCGCCACGGTATCCAGCAGGGTCGCGGTAACCAGGCCGCCAGCCGCGGCGGCACGCAGGGTGGCGTGCACGCGTGACGCCAGCGCGTCATCTGCCAGCGCCGCGACGCTGGCGCCAAGCCGCCACACCGCCGCCACCACCTCATGAGCCAGGCGCGGCGCATCGCTCGGCGCACTGCAGCCAACCTCCACGGCCGCCTCCACCACCAAGCGCACGGTGGGCAGGAGGCCGGCCAGCGCGTCGTCAACCACACCCGCCGTGGTCAGCAACGCCACCACGTCAGGCGGCAGGGTGCGCACCAGCAGCTGCGACGCTGCCTCTGCTACATCCATGTCGCCGCTGCCGCTGCAGCCACTCGCCCGCAGTGCCACAGGCGCCAACCGGCGGTACTCGGCGGCATGCGCGGCAGCGGCTGCCGGCTCACCCACACCCAGCGCCACCTCGTGCGCCAGGTACGCCAGCGCCTGCGCGCAGCTGCCTGCCACGGCTGCCGCTGCTGCGCCACCCGGCACCGCGTTCACGCTGCGGCTCACGATGCCAAGCGCAAACTCGCGGATGGCACTGGGTGAGGCGGCGCCTGCAGCGGGCACCGCGCTGTCGCCGCCGCCGGCGCCGGCGCTTGCTGCTGGCAGCAGAGGGGCCGGCGTGAGGGCTGTCGTATAAGCATGCCAGCCTGCCTCGCCGACCGCGTCCAGCAGCGAGCTCAATGCGGGCGGGGCAGGTGACGCTGATGTGACGGCAGCGTCCAAGGCGGCAAGCAGGCGCGCGGTGGCGGGCGGTGGGACGGGGTGCGCCAGCGCGGCGTGAATCACGCCCGACACCGCGCCCCATGCGGCATCAACCGCCCCTTCCAGGCTAACCGCCGCCGCATCGCCGCTACCGCCGCCATCGCGACGCCGCGCCGCGAGGGCAGACAGCGCGGCAGCGTGGGAGACGAGGCGCACGGAGACGGCGTCAGCAAATGCGCGCCCTACCGGCGCGGCGGTGGCAGCGGCAGCGTCGCCGGCCGCCTGCGCCACCAGCGCCGCCACGGCGGCCGGCGACAGTGACCGCGCCTCCGCCCACCGCGCCGACTCCGCGGCAACAATGGTAGACGGCACGCCACACGCCGCCAGCGCCAGCGCGGTTTGGTATGTGGCAGCCGCACCAGCAGCAGCCGCCTGTGGGCCGTCAGCGGCACGGGACAGCGCCAGGAGGACGAGGTCCCACCCCGCCTGCCCCACCGCCGGCATGCTGGTCACCTGCATCGCTTCGTCGCCGGTAGCACACACGCCACCCGCCAGTGCACGCAGCCACGACAGCGCCACGTTGGAGGGCGCGGCGCCTGCCTTGTCAGCTGCCGGCAACGGCGCCAGCAGTGCGCTGGACGGCAGCGCGGCGGCAAGCGGCAGGAGGTGCGGCAGCGTGGCAGCCGATGCGCTGTACCAGGCGTGCTTCATTGCCGCCGCTGCCTTGGGCGCCAGCGCCTTGGTAACATCCAACCCCGGAACCGCCGCTGCCGCCGTCGCTGCCGCACCCGCCCCACCCGCGACACGGCTGCGTGCCCAAGCCGCTGACGCCGCCGCGGTGGGAGCGGCACCGCCACCGGAACTACTGCCACGGCCCGCCCACAGGGCAGGGAAGGCAGCCGCAATGGCAGCGGTAGCGTGCCACGCCGCCGGCTGGTTCGCACCCACCGCATCAGCCAGAGCGGCGCCAGACATGAGCGTCACCACGGGCGCGACCGGCAGGAGGACGGCACCGGGTGCACAGGCGGCGGCGTCACACAGCAGGTGCGGGCACGTGGACGCCAGGCTGGCGGCAAGGCGGTAGGTGGCACGCCGCACGGCCGGCTCTGGGGCGGTGCCACAAGCCCACACGCTGGCGCTGCCCACAACCGGCGCCAACGCCGTCAACACGGTGGCAGCGCTGGCCTCCTCCCCCACACCGCATGCCGCCACCAGCGCCGCCATGCTGCCAATGGCGTCCAGAGTGTTTGCGTGCACGCGCGTGGCGCGCTCCTCCGCCTCCTCCCGCGTCGTCACCGCCATGTCCGACAGCTGCTCCGGCCCGCGCGCCAGGTTCAACGCGTACGTGCCGGCGGTCTCGGACGCCACCGCTGCCAGCGCCTCCAGCTGCCGCGCCGGCAACTCAAACATGGCGGCCAGGGCGGTCGCAGCTGCTGCCGCCGCCTCCCGCGCGCCGTCTGCCGCGCCCGCCCACAGGTACGGCAGGATGCGCGGCAGGTGCGGCAGGAAGGACTTGCGCATGCCCGCCGCCACCAGCGCGCCCTGCACGTTGTGCGCCGCCGCGCGCACGCGCCGGTCGTTGTGCAGCGCCAGCGACACGTACAGGTAGGACCACGCGGGCAGGAAGTCGCGCAGCACCGCCTTGTCGCGGCTGGGGATGAGCGCCAGCAGCTCACCCGCGCCCTTCAGCTTGGTGACGGGGTCCTTCTTCCCGAACTTGCGCACCACCGCCCGCAGCTCATTGTCGCTGCCACTATAGAACGGCTCCCCTGTGCCCCCAGCTGCGCCTGCTGCCGCAGCGGCAGCGGCGGCGCCGACATCCTCGCTTGCTGCTGCGGCTGGCGGCGTTGTCGCTGCCGCCGCCACTGGTGACGACACTGCTGCCGCCGCCGCTGCTGGCGATGCCGGTGTCGCACCCGCCGCGGCGAACGCTGAAAACCCAATAAAGCCGGCGGTAGTCGGCTCCAGGGGTCGCCCAGCACCCCCCTTCCCACCCCCACCGCCGCCGCCGCCGCCACGCTTGCTCATCCTCGTTGCTTCACTCTCTCGCCCTTTGCCAGGTCAGGCGGCTTCCACAGGAATACACGTGGGTGGAGGAAATGGGTGCACGCGGGCAGAGACAATTTAAACAACACTGCGTCCAAGCAGTACCATCAAAATGCTAATTCTGCACTTTTTGCTGCCGCGCTCCCGTGCGTCGCGTATTACGCGTTGCCGGAAGCGCACCTCACCACGTCGCCACCAGTCGGTCGGTGCCATGCCACTCGTATCTTGCTGCGGTGGGTATTCACGCCGCTGCCGTGAACCTCCAGTGGTCCTCCACGCCACTGCCACACCACGCCCGGCACGCGGCGAGCACGCCCCCATGGTGCGCCACGCGGTGGCGGCGAAAGCACAACTGCAGGTGCCTCCAGGGGGTCATCTACGGTCTACCGCACCCATCGCCGCGCGCAACGACGCTCACAGCGACGGCGCCGCCGCTGCTGCAGCTGCTGCCGCCGCCGGCAACGCTGCGCCGGCCGCCCTGCCACTGCCACCAGGCCCACCGCCAGCGGCGGCGGCAGCGCGCTTGGCGCGGAAGAAGGCGGCGGTGGCAGCCACCACGGGCGGCCAGGCGGGTGCCAGCACCAGGCGGTCGGCAATCCAGCCGGGCAGCTTGGTGCGCACGCGGTCGGTGTGGAAGCGCGCGTCCAGCAGGAAGATGGCGGCGTGGTCGCCAATGTGGCGGATGGAGCGCCCGATGCTCTGGTTCACCGCCTTCATGCACAGGCCGTCATAGTACTCGCGGCCGCCGCCCACGCTGGCTGCCGTGACGTCCATGTACGCCATGCGCTCCCGCAGCTCCGGCTCCGCGGCATTGGGGTACGGCAGGCCCACCACCACGACACCACGCGCCAGGTCGTCGCTGAAGTTGATGCCCTCCGACATCTTGCCGCCAACCACACAAAATAGCATGCCGCCGCCGGCAGGCGGTGCCGGGGGTGGGGTGACTCCCACGCCCAATGCGCCACCGTTGCAGGCGGCAGCGTAGTCGCGCAGCACGGTGTCCACCTCGCTGGCGGTGCGCGGCTCGCGGAACACGCGCTTGCGGCGCTCCAGCTGCGCGGCGATGGTGGTGGCGCCGGCGGCAGCGCCGGGCGGCAGGGTGCGCCACCGCGTCCACACCGCTGCCTCGTAATCAAAAGACGGCAGGAAGACAACCAGCCCCGCCGGCACCAGGGTTGCCAGCGTCACAAGCGCGCGGCCCAGCTCGTCAACCAGTGCGTCGGCGGCACGGGAGGCGTACCGGAAGTCAAACGGCACGCCGGTGGGGCCCGCCCCAACAGCAAAGGCGGTCAGGCTGTCACGTGGGATGATGTGCCCGCAGGAGTACATGCGCAAGCGGGCGGGCGGCAGGCCGCCAAACAGCTGCGCCACCATGGCAGCCACCGGCTGCAGTGTGCCGCCCGCCAGGATGATGCTGCGGGCTTGCCCCACCACCTCCCGGAACGGGCCGCCGGCATCCAGGTTCAGATACTTTAGGTACGCGCCGCCGCTGCCGCCACGGGGTGGACCGCTGCCCTTCCGGGCGTCCTCAATCACCACCATGACACGCCCACCGGCGTCTGCCGATGTGAGCTGCGTCAGGAAGGCATGCGCCGCCGTCACTGCCGTCACCGCCGCCATGTACGATACCGGTGGTGGCGCCGGTCCGCCGCTGGCTGCGTCGGCAGCAGCGGTGCTACCCTCCGCCCCCGCTAGCCCTGCAAGCCCCGCCTCAGCAAAGCCGCGCAGCTTGCGCAGCAGGCCCACGCTCTCCACGTAGCGCAGCACCTTAAAGAGGTTGAAGGCGTCCAGTCGCGCAAAGTGTGCAAACTCGGAGAGCGTCATGCAGGTGGAGGGCGGCGGGGGCGCCGCGTCGGCCCGTGATCCTGCTGCTACCGGCACCGGCGGCGATGCCACGTTCACCAGCAGCTGCAGCACCTCTGCCAGTTGGCTGCAGTGCACCACGTTGGCGCTGGACATGCGCGCCGCATAGCGCGTCAGGTAGGCGCGCACCTGCGCCAGTGCGGAGGCCAACTGCGCGGCGGACACCATCGCCGCGTGCATGGCATTCAGCGCATCCAGCAGGTTGTGCGCCTCATCCACAATGACCACGGCGCCGCGCAGGTCCAGCCCCAGGCTGTCCCGCGTGCCCTTATGCAGCAGTACGGAGTACGGCATGGCAACCACGTCTGCCGCGCCCGCCGCCCGCCGACTGCCGTAGTACGCGCACGTTTCCATCCACCGGCCCAGGCCCGCCGCCTCCTCGATGTCGCGCGGCGCTGCCAGCAGGCGGTCTGCAAACAGGTGCTGCGCTGCGGGCGACGCCAGCATGGGGCAGCCAACACAGCCAGATGTTGTGCCCGTTGCCTTGCTGCTGCTGCCGCCGCCGCCGGCGCCGGTGCCATCATCAACCCGCGCTCGCTTCTCTTTGTCACCCGCGCCGCCGCCGCCGCCGCTGCTGCCGCCGCTGCCTCCAGCCTTGGCCTTCCGCGCTGCGTCCGCCAGCTCCAGGCACCGCTCGTTAATGCGGCTGACGGTGCCCAGCGCCAGCACGTCATCGTTCACGCACAGCTGCTGGCGGCCACCCAATACCACCACCCGCGTGCCGCGCGCATACGTGGTGCGCGCAATCTCGTGCACAAACTGCGCCACCTGCGAGTGCGTGCGCGACAGATAAAACACTTGCGGCCGTACCCGCGACCCACCCTCGCCACTTTCCTCACTGCCCATCACCCCCTCCCTCGCGCCGCCGCCACCACCACCGCCGCCACTCGCCTCACTACGCAGTGCGGCTGCTAGCGCCGCGGTGGTACCCTCCGCACCTCGCGCACGCGCCGCGGCGCCGTCGTCGTCACTGACGTAATCGCCCGGCAGCAATGACGCCTCGCCGTCGTCCGCCGACGCGCGTTCGCTGCCGCCTCGCGGTCGGGACGCGGCAGTCAAGCTGGGCGCCCGCTTTGCAAATGCTGCATACCGGTTGGCACCTGCATCCGACGGCGCTGCTGCCGCCGACGTGCCAGCGCGGTGCGCCCGCTCCCGCTCCTCATCTGCCCGCACGACTGCCAGAGCGGCGTCTGCCGTTGCACGGTTGCTCTTCCGTAGCTGCCGCGCTGCAGCAGCCGCTGCCGCAGCGCGCGTCGCATCTGACTCTGCCAGCCAGGCTGGCTCGCTGGCGGTGCCAACGCCAGCGGCAGCAGTTGATGCACGTGGTGGCGGTGGCGGCGCCGCCCACATTGAGCCCGGCCGTTGTGGTTGTGCTATCCGCGGTGGCTGAGTAGGCGCCGCCGCCGCAGCGGTAGCAGTTAAAGCAGCACCGCGCCCCTCGTCATCATCGCTCTCCGTGCCGCCGTCCTCGCGCACCTCTGCCAGCCACTGCAGCACGCTGCAGATGAGGCTGAGCGTCTTGCCCGTGCCGGTGGGCGACTCCATGATGGCCACCTGCCGCCGCCGGATCGCCGTGTACGCCTGCGCCATGAACTGTGCCTGGATGGCATACGGCGTGTATGGGTGTCGGAACGGCGCCCGGGGCGGCACCACGTCACCACCTCCCGTTGGCGGCGGCGGCCTGCTCGCTGGTAGTGGTGGTGGTGCTGGTGCCGCCATGATGATACCAGCAGCAAAAATAAGGGGACGGGGAAGGGCAGCGCCACTCACGCCACACGAGTGGCACCCAAGCGGTGAGTACAAACTACTGCCTGCTTGTGTGTTGTCCGTATTCATGACGGTGGATTTAATCGGCAATGGTATTAGTGTCGACTCGGGATGTGTTGGCGGGCGCGGCCGTATCCTGCTGCGCGGATGCGGCAGCCACGTTGCCACAACACGAATACGTGGCAACCATTTCGACAATTAAAACCACCCTATTACGACGGCCCCAAGGTCACGTGAAGTTAGGGCCGCCACCACCGCTGTCCGTATGCGGCGTTATTGTTGTTGTTGCGCGGCGCGGTTGCGGCGCGCGGCCAGCCAATACGAGGCGGCACCGCCGCCGACGGCGGTCGCGACGCGGGCAGCGCGCGTGGCGGCGGGGATGACGAGCAGGCCGGCGCTCGTGATACCAGCGGCCAGCGGCAGCTCATCGCGTTGGTAGTCAAAGATGGCATCTACGTCGCGGCCGTGCCGCAGGAACCCCAGCGTGCCCATCACAAACGTGCCGGTGGCCAGCACGCGCGCAGTCAGGAAGCCGTCACGCGCGGAGAGCACCACCGCCTGCTGCCACAGGGGGCGCGCTGCCAGGCGTGCCGCCGCTGCTGCGGGTTGTACAAAGGGCGACGGCGCGGGGCCCAGCCAGTAGGCGTAACTGCTACGTGCCAGTCGGCTAAGCGCGGATGGCGGCGCAACCGTAGTAGTGGCAGACGTGGAGGCGGCTGACGCGGCAGCAGCAGCTGCCGGCGGCGGGCGATTTACAAGCAGGGGGCCGGGAGGCACACCCACGGCTGCAGCGACAGGTGGCACAACGCCACCCGGGGCGCTGCTGGAAGCCGACACAACGGCGGTCGCCGCACGCGCGGCTGCCTCCGCCACTGCCGCCTCCCGTGCTGCCGCGGCGGCAAGCAGGTGCGCCGGGCCCAGCGGCCGCGTGCCGCGCTGCACGTAGGCATCTGCCAGGCGCAGGCCCTCAATCCCTGCGCCAATGATAAACCCCATGAGCGACAGGTGCACTGTCTTGCCCACCACGAACTCCATGGTGGCG
>ERZ778022.5467-NODE-5467-length-10290-cov-4.843283_pt1 | contig 10290 bp, 9 predicted proteins | sample MGYA00375752_ERZ778022 | MGnify/ENA primary metagenome ERZ778022 (study PRJEB29350, sample SAMN05389826) | bioreactor metagenome | isolation source: Thiocyanate bioreactor | place: South Africa: University of Cape Town | collected 2014-04-04 ...
CTTGATGTCGCAGGTCTTGCAGTGCACGCAGTTGGCGGCGTTGATCTGCAGGCGCAGCGACCTGGCATTGTCCGTGCCGGTTTCCTCGACGATTTCGTACACGTTGGCGGGGCAGAAGCGGGTGCAGGGGTTGCCGTATTCGACCGTGCAGCGATCGACGCAGACGCTGGTGTCGGCGACGTGAAGGTGCACGGGCTGGTCCTCGTCGTGCTCGGTGGCGGCGAAATACACCGATGCGAGGCGATCGCGTGGTGGCAACGAGCGCTCGATCCAGCCGGGTTCGCGCGGCGACGTGGCGTTCGGGCCGGGACGGTTGGCTTGCGTCGCGGGCGGATCGAGCTTGTCCAGCGATGACCAATCGGCGTGGTTCTTCAGTGTCCACGGCGACAGCCCGACCGTGACCGTTTCCCACGCCGCGTTGAACAGTCCGCGCCACAACCCGCCGTGAAAGCCGGGCCGGATGTTGCGCACTTTCTTCAGCTCTGCGGCGATGGGCGAGGCGCGCAGGCGCGCATCGAAACCTGTGCCCGTTTGCTTCTCGGCGAAATGTTCGGCCGCAAGCATGCCCGAGCGGATTGCCTGATGCGTGCCCTTGATCTTGGGCACGTTCATCAGCCCGGCCGCGTCGCCGATCAGGATGGCACCCGGCATTTCCACGTTCGGCAGCGATTGCAAGCCGCCTTCGATCAGCGCGCGTGCGCCGGCGGACACGATGCTGCCGCCCTCCAGCAGCGGCGCAATCCGCGCGTGGTGCTTCAATTGCTGGAACGCCTCCCACGGCCGGAACAGGGGGTCGGAATAATCCAGCCCTGCGACGAAGCCGATCGCGACGCGGTCCTTGTCGATCTGGTAAATGAAGCTGCCACCGTAGGTGCGGTTGTCGAGCGGCCAGCCGATGGTGTGGGTGATGTGCCCGGGCTGGACCCGGCCTGGCGGCAGTTGCCAGAGTTCCTTCAAACCGATGCCGTAAGTCTGTGGGTCACAGTTCTTGTCCAAACCATATTTGGCGATCAACGTCTTGCTGACGCTGCCGCGGCAGCCTTCGGCCAGTACCGTGAGCGAGGCCAGGATGTCGATGCCTTGCGTGTAGCCGGGCTTGTGCGAGCCGTCCTTCGCCACGCCCATGTCGCCGATGCGCACGCCCGCGACGGCGCCCCTGTCGTCGAACACCGCATCCGCTGCGGCGAAGCCCGGGAACACGTCCACGCCCAGGGCCTCGGCCTGCGGCGCCAGCCACGCACAGAGTGCGCCCAGCGACACGATGAAATTGCCCGCGTTGTGCATCTGCGGCGGCGTGGGCAATTTGCTTGCACGTTTGGCATCGCGCAGCCACAGGAATTCATCATGCGCGGCCGGCACGCAGATCGGCGGCGGCGCGTCTCGCCACTTCGGCAGCAGCGCATCCAGTGGAGCGGGTTCGATCACCGCGCCCGAAAGAATCTGCGCGCCCACTGCCGAGGCTTTCTCGATCACGCATACGCGGGCGTCGGGCTTGAGTTGCTTCAGGCGGATCGCGAAGGCGAGGCCGGACGGCCCGGCGCCGACCACGACCACGTCGTATTCCATCGTTTCGCGTTCGCTCATGGCGGCTCCGTCATTGACCGTCTGCGGCCCACCATTGTCTTGGGTTCGCGCGCCCCCGGCAAACCGGCCGTGCATCCCGCATAATCGGCGCATGAGTGCCATCGACGACGAGGCGGTATTGGGACCGGACGCGCTGCAGCGCGGCGGCGTGTGGCAGTGCCTGCACTGGCTTGCATCGGGACGCACCTCGGCCGAGGCGCTGGCGGATGCATGCCTCGATGCCATCGAACGACGCGATCCCGACATCCATGCGTTCGTGGACGTGCGTCCGGACCTGGTGCGCGACCAGGCCGCCAGCGCGCAGCGCCGTCGCCGCGAGGGTCCGATCGGGCGTCTCGACGGGATTCCGGTCGCGGTCAAGGACAGCTTCGACGTGGCGGGCTACCCGACGCGTGCGGGCCTGCCGACGCCCGACGAACACATCGCCCGCAACGACGCGCACGCAGTCGCGCGCTTGCGCGCGGCCGGCGCGGTGCTGCTGGGCAAGACCAATCTCGACGAAGGCGCGCTGGGCGCGGCCACCCGCAATCCGCATTTCGGCACCACGCGCAATCCGATCGATCCGGGCCGCGTGGCGGGCGGTTCGTCCGGCGGTTCCGCCGCGGCCGTCGCGGCGGGGATGGCGCCGGTCGCGATCGGTTCGGACACGTTGGGTTCGGTGCGCATCCCCGCGAGCTATTGCGGGGTGTTCGCATTGAAACCCACCCACGGCGAAATTTCCGCGCGTGGCCTGGTGCCTGCGGCGCGGCGGCTGGATGCGGTCGGCATCCTCGGGCGCAGCGTCGGCGACCTCGTGGTGATGCTGCAGGTGCTGGCCGGTTACGATGCCGACGATCCGCGTTCGCGCCGGCGCCGCGTCGCGTTGCAACTGCCGGACTGGAATCCCACCCAGTTGCGCTGTGGCGTGGTGCCGGACCTCGCCGCGATTGGGGTGGAGCCGGCGGTGGTGGCGGTGTTCGATGCCGCCCTGGCAAGGCTCGAACGCGAGCTCGGCGAACGCCAGGCACTGGATTTTTCCGATTGGCCGTTCCAGAAGATGCGTCGCGCCGGCCTGTTGCTGATGGAAGCCGAGATGCGCAACACCTTCGCCGAGGATCTGGCCGACACCGCGCACCCGGTGTCCGACGATTTCCGGCACATGCTCGACTACGCTTCGCGCAAGTCCGCTGCGGATTACGCGTCGGCGGACCGCATCCTCGACTTCGCGGTGCTGAAGGCGCGCCGCGTGTTCTCGCGCGTGGACGTGCTGGTGCTGCCGACCACGCCGCAGGGCGCGTTTCCGGTCGATGCGCCGGTGCCGGCGTCGCAGGCCGACCTCACCGCGTTCGCCAGCCTGTCCGCGTGCCCCGCGGTCAGCATCCCGATGGGAACCTTGCCCGATGGCATGCCGATCGGCATGCAGTTCGTGGGCGCACCGGGGTCGGACTTGCGTTTGCTGGAACTCGCGGAAGTCTGCGCGTCCGCACTGGACGCAGTGCCGGCGTACCCGGTTGTTCCCGTCGCGGCATGATGCCGGTCGCGCCGCACCGACCGGCGCGGCGCGGCGCGGCGTCACCACCAACGGTGCCAGGGCAGGAAGATCGCGGCCAGGATCACCGCGAAGATCGACCACTTGGTCGCGTAATACAGCTTGCGATTATGCTTTTTCAGCCTCTTGCCGACGTGGCGGATGGCGTAGGCGTACTTGAAGATCTTGTTGACGCCGCCGGTGCGATCGCCCTCCTGGTTGGGCGAGGCGCCGGCCGCGAGCAGGGTGCGCGCGACCGCGTGGTTGAGCGCCGTGGCCCAACGGTATTTCATCGGCCGTTCGAGGTCGCAGAACAGGATGATGCGGTCCTGGTCGGTCTCGTTCGCGGCCCAGTGGATGTAGGTTTCGTCGAACACCACGCCTTCGCCGTCGCGCCAGCTGTAGGGCTTGCCGTCGACCCTGATCCAGCAGCGATCGTCGTTGGGCGTGATCAAGCCCAGGTGATAGCGCAGTGAACCCGCGAACGGGTCACGGTGCTTGCCGAGGTTGCTGCCGGGCGGCAACTGGGTAAACGCGGCGGCCTTGATGTGCGGCGAGCCTTTCAGGATTTCGACCGTGCGCGGGCACAGTTGCAGCGCCGACGGGTGCGGCGCGTCGTCGTACCACTTGAGGTAAAACCGCTTCCAGCCGGTGCGGAAGAACGAATGGAAACCGGCATCGTTGTACTGGTCGGACGCCTTGATGTGGCTGGCTTTCGCGAGCGCGACCGCCTCGTCGCGGATGACCTGCCAGTGGCTGCGCAGGTTTTCGAGCTCGGGAAAATCCGACGGCGCGAGGTACGGCGTCACCGGCACGCGCGAGAACGCGTACATCAGCACGTTGATCGGCGCCATGAAGGTCGAATGGTCGGTGATCTGGCGCAGGAACTTGTGCCGCACCCTGCCGCGGAAATGCACGTACAGCGCACTCGCGATGAGGACGGCCAGGACGATCCACTTGGTCATGGCGAAAACGGGACGGCAAGCATCGAACGGGCGCGGATTTTACTCCGCAGCGGCTCGCCGTGACTTGCTGCGACCTGTATGCGCGAGCGTGATGATCGCCACGCCGACGAGGATCACCACCATGCCGCCGATCTCGGCGGGACCCACGTGCTCGCCCGCGATCAGTGCGCCCAGCAGCACCGCCACCGGCGGATTCACGTAGGCATAACTCGCGGTCAGCGCCGGGCGCGCGTGCTTGATCAGGAACAGGTACGCGGAAAACGCGATGATCGAACACGGCCAGGTACGCGATCGCCAGGATCGATGCGGTCGGCGGATGCTCGGGCAACCTTTCGCCCGTCAGCCACGCGGTCAGCGCCAGTGCGGGCGCCGCGCACAGCATCTGCGCGGCCACGTTCATCGGGCCTTCCGGCATGTCCTGGTGGCGGCTCCAGATCGAGCCGAACGCCCAGGCGAGCGTCGCCACCAGCAGCGCCACGGCCGCCCACGGCGCCGCGCGCATCGCGCCGCCGCTGTTCAACACGATCACGCCGAGGAACCCGACCACCAGCCCGGCAATTTCACCGCGGCTCGGGCGTTCCCGATACGCGAACAGGAACAGCGCGATGAACAGCGGTTCGCTCGCGATCGCGACCGCGGCGATGCCGGAGGTCACGCTTTGCTCCGCGAAGCAGACCAGCCCGTTGCCGAACATCAGCAGCAGTACGCCGGTGATCGCCGCATTGCGCCACTGCCGGCGCGTGGGCGGCTTCACGCCGCGCAGGCGCAGCCACGCATACATCGCGACGCCGGCTGAAAGAAAGCGCAAGGCGGCCATCGTGAACGGCGGGAAGCCGGTCAGTCCGATCCGGATCCCGAGATAGGTCGAGCCCCAGATCAGGTACACCGCCGCCAGCGCCAGCGGAATCAGCCAGCGGCGTTCGGCTGCGGTGTCGACGGCAATGGGAGCGACGGTGTCGTGCATGATCGGCGAATCTGCGTGTGTGTGAGCGTATGCCCTGGGGCCAAGCTTCGCCTAGAAATCCACCTTGCCGAACCGGGCCAACCCCTTGTTGTGGCCCGGCGGGTCGAGCACCGACTGGTCGAGCGGTAGCGGCTCGCCTATCCATTCGGCGAGCGTGGTGTGATCGGCCAGGTCGTCGTCGGTGACCGGGTGGACCAGGGACGTCAGTCCCGAACGCTTGAACAGGGGCACGATGCCGGGCAATGCGGAGGCCAGGAACTGGACCTCGAACTGGGGTTTGGGGTGCGGGCCGACGCCTCGGTCGTGCATCTTCCCGACCAGGACCAACCCCGGCAGCGAGCCGTTTTCCAGCAGGCCATGCAGATCCCGGTGCAGGCGTTGCGCCACGGACAGGTTGGCCGCGTCGAAGTAGACGTGGGCGTGATACGGATCGGTGGGTTTTGCCATGACGTTGCCTCAAGTCGCGCGTGCCGGGACAAGTACCGCACGCGCATCCGTGTCGCTGCCCTGCAAGCAATGACGCCTCCCGTTCGGGGAGGCGTGCGGGCATTGTAGTTCCGATGGTGGCGCGCGGGTGGCGACGCAGCGATGAAAGTTTTGCGACGCCGGGTTGAACGACATTCAATGCATCGCGTCGCGCCGCTCCCGTGCCAGCAGCTTTTCCTTGCGTGCCACGCCCCAGCGCCAGCCGCCCGGTGTACCGTCGGCACGCACCACGCGATGGCAGGGCACGACCAGCGCCAGCTTGTTGCTGCCACAGGCATGGCCCACTGCGCGCGCCGCGCCGGGTTCGCCGATGGCGCGGGCAATCTCCGAGTAGCTGCGCGTTTCGCCGCTGGGGATGCGGGTCAAGGCTTCCCACACGCGCCACTGGAACGCGCTGGCAGCGACGTCCAGCGGCGGCAGCGCTGCGTCGTCCGGGCCGCCGTCCTTGCCGAACTGGCGGGCGATGCGGTCGACCACGGCCGCCAGCCATTCGTCCCGGCCGGCGTCGATGCGGCTCAGGTCGGCGTTGGGAAATTCCCCGCGCAATGCTTCCACCAGCGCTGCGTCGCTGTCGCCAAGGGTCACCGCACACAATCCGCGCGCGGTGGCCGCCACCAGCACGCGGCCGAGCGGGCAGGCGAGCGTGGTGTAGCGGATCGCGACCCCGGCGCCGCCTTCGCGGTAGCGGGTGGGCGGCATCCCGAGCAGGCGGTCGCTGTGCTCGTAGACCCGGCTGCCCGACCCGAAGCCGGCCGCGTAGACGGCGTCGGTGACGCCCGAGCCGTCGCGCAGGGCTTGCTTGAATTCGCCGAAACGCCGCGCGCGGGTGTATTCGGCGGGCGACACGCCGAAGCGTTGCCTGAACCGGCGTTGCAGCCACGCGGCCGAGAGCCCCACGCGCCTGGCCAGGGCCGTCAGGGAAGGCGCGGGAGTGTCGTGGTCGAGGATGTCGCGGGCCCGGTCGACCGGGTCGGGTGTGTTCGCGATGAGGTCGGGGTTGGCGTTCATGCGTACAGGATGGCGACGGCCGCGCATGTCCGCACTCCGTTTTTTGCGGTGGTGTTCAGTCCGCGCGGGGCAGCGAGGCGCGCGGCACCACGGTGAACTCGCCTTCGATGATGCCGGGCTCGGTCGGGCGCCGGTTGCGCCCGTTCAGCCAGCGCCGGACCAGCATCACCAGGGCCGCGAGGGCGACCACGGCCGCGCCGATCAGGAGGCCCATCGCGACCAGGCCGGCCAGCAGCACCGCGCCCGCGACCAGGACCACGGCGCGCAGCAGCGGATGGCGGGGCAGGGCAACGAACAGGCTGGCGCGCATCGATGGAACCCGCGTGGCACAATGTCCCTTCGACCATGAGGGCGGAAAGGCGCCGTCACAAGTGCCGGAAATCATGGACATGACCACACCCGACGAAATCCTGTGCCGCCTCGACGACATTCCCGACGGCGGCGTGCTGGGCGTCGATCCGCCCGACCCCGAGGGCGAACCGCTGCTGCTGACCCGGCGGGGCAACTCGGTGCAGGCGTGGCTGAACGTGTGCCCGCACGCCGGCCGGCGCATGGACTATGCACCCGGCCTGTTCCTGGTCAAGGACGACAAGCTGACCTGCGCGGTGCACGGCGCGACCTTCGCGCTGCGCGAAGCGGGACTTTGCATCGGCGGCCCCTGCCGTGGCCAGTCGCTGGTCGCGGTGCGGGTGCAGGTGAAGGACGGCGTGGTTACGCGTGGTTGATTTTTATTTTGCGATCATCCCTGATCGCTGCGTCGCGAAGGTTGCGTCGACCGGGAACGCCTCGGCTCCATGGAGACCAGAATGGACTTCCTGTCCTGACTTTCCACGACAGCCGCGCATCACATCGTTCAGAGTCGCATGAAGATTCCGAGCGGATCGTGCGCGCGCGCCACGCTGACGATGAACAGGAACACGAGCATCGCTGCGACGAAACAGATCGCACGGATCGTGCGGGTGCGTCCACGCCGCAACGCGAACACGCCCAGCGCGATGTAGACCACCAGCAGGACCACCTTCACCGTCAGCCACGCCTGCACGAACGGGTACTGGTGGATGATGGTGGTCAGTGCGATCGCGGCGGCCAGCAACAGCGAATCGATCAGCACGGACACACGCCGCAGCGCGACATGGTTGGCCGCAGGCAACCCGGCCAGCATCATGCAGCCGCGGGTGAAGAACAGGCTGCCCGACGCGATCACGCAGCCGACGTGGGTCCAGAGGATTTGCAGGTACCAGACGGCCATGGCGGGTCGCGGAAAGGCGGGGCCATGGAGTATGCAGGCCGCAGGCACGGCGCGCGTTGATTCGACTCCAACATGCAGGACACCACGCGCCAGTTCGCGCAGGCGCGGCGGATCGAGCAACTCGACCCTGCGGCCGTCGATCGCGATGAGCTTCTGTTCACGGAAGCGCCCCAGCACGCGGCTGACGGTTTCCGCGGCAAGGCGCAAATAGTTGGCGATGTCGGCACGCGCCATGCTGAGCCGGAATTCGGTGCCCGACAGTCCGCGTGTGGCGTAGCGGTCGCCCAGGTCGACGAGGAACGCGGCAAGGCGTTCGTCCGCGGAATGGTCGCCGGCCAGCAGCGTGGCCGAGCCGAGCTCCTTGCTGAGCAGGCGGAACAGGTGTTGCTGGATCTTGGGCTGGCGTGCGGCCAACGCGCTCATCGCGGGGAACGAGAAGCGGCAGCACAGGGTGGTCTCCAGCGCGATCGCATCGCACGGATAGTGCTCGGGATAGATCGCGTCCAGGCCCACGAGTTCGCCGGGCAGGTAGAAGCCCAATACCTGCTCACGGCCTTCGGCGTCCACCAGCGTGGTCTTGATCATGCCGGTGCGCACCGCGAACAGCGCGCGGAAGGGGTCACCGGATCGAAACACGCGTTGGCCGGGCTCGAACGGGCCGACGTGCTCGACGAGGCAATGCAGGTCGTTCAGCTCGGGTCTGCCGTAACCCGCGACCGCACAGGCTTCGGCGAACGCGCAACTCGAGCAGAAGTTCTCGGCGTCGCCGTCGTTGCTCGGTACGCCGGTGGGGCGCGCAAGCGCACCGGGTTGTGACGAGTGCGATTCCATGGGGGTGTCCGGCGCGTTGGCGCCGCAGCCGTCGGTGATGCCTACAGTTTACCGCAGGGGCCGGTCCTTCTGGTTGAGAGCCGCTGAAGAACCGTCGCGAGCGAAGGCAGATGGCGTGACGCCGGCGCGCAGCAAGCGGAGCGTACACGCCAGTACGTGAGCATTGCGAGCACCGCCGGCACGCAAGCTGCCGAGCGCAGCAGGTTATTCAGTGGTTCCCGGGAGGCTCGATCCTCTGTTCTATCGCGCCGAAGATCGAATTGCCGTCGACGTCATGCATGTCGATCTTCACCGTGTCCCCGTATTTCAGGAACGGGGTCATCGCTTCGCCGTCGCGGAGTTTCTCGACCGTGCGTTGTTCGGCCAGGCACGAAGCGCCGCGCGAGGTGTCCTGGTTGGCGATGGTGCCGGAACCGACGAGGGTGCCGGCGGCGAGCGGGCGGGTTTTCGCGGCGTGCGCGACCAGTTGCGCGAAGTCGAACTGCATGTCCTCGCCGGCTTCGACCTCGCCGAACCACTGGCCGTTGATCCAGGTGCGCATCGGCAGGTGCACCTTGTCGCCCTGCCATGCATCGCGCAGTTCGTCCGGGGTCGCCAGCACCGGCGACAACGCCGAGCGCGGCTTGGATTGCAGGAAACCGAAACCCTTGGCGAGTTCGGCCGGGATCAGGTTGCGCAAGCTGACGTCGTTGACCAGCCCGACCAGCTGGATGTGGTGCGAGGCCTGCTCGGGCGTCACCGCCATCGGCACGTCGTCGGTCACCACCACCACTTCGGCTTCGAGGTCGATGCCGTAGTCTTCACTCGGAACGCGCACGGGATCGCGCGGGCCGAGGAAACCGGCGCTGGTGGCCTGGTACATCAGCGGATCGGTGTAGAAGGTTTCCGGGACGGTCGCGCCGCGCGCCCTGCGTACGCGCTCGACGTGCGGCAGGTAGGCGCTGCCATCCACGAATTCATACGCGCGCGGCAGCGGCGCGGCCAGCGCGTGGAAATCCAGATCGAACGCGTGCTCGACGGCCTTGTGGCGATGCAGGCACAACGCGTCGTACAGTGCGTGCAGGCGCGGCGCCGCGTTTTGCCAATCGTCCAGCGCGGCCTGCAGGGTCGGCGCAATGCCGGTCGCGCGCACGCCGTGCGCGAGGTCGCGGCTGACGAGGATCAGGGTTCCATCGCGACCACCTTCTTTCAGGCTTGCAAGTTTCATTCGTGGTTTCCGACTCAGCGTTGCGATGGATCGAAATGTTTCTGCAATCCCTGCCAGCAGTCCTGGTAGTCGCGCTGGTGTTGCGGTGCGTCCAGCGCCTGGCGGGTCGGGTGGATCACGCAGCGCGTTTCGAACATGAAAGCCATGGTATCGACGACGTGTTGCGGTTTGCTTGTGTCCGTCGCCAATGCCTTCGCGTAGCTCGCGGCGTCCGGGCCGTGTCCGCTCATGCAGTTGTGCAGCGAGGCGCCACCGGGCACGAAACCGCCGCCGGCGCTGGCGTCCTTGGCGTCGTATTCGCCGTGGACCAGGCCCATGAACTCGCTGGCGATGTTGCGGTGGAACCACGGCGGCCGGAAGGTGTGCTCGGCCACCAGCCAGCGTGGCGGGAAAATCGCGAAGTCCATGTTGGCGGTGCCGGGCGTATCCGACGGCGAAGTCAGCACGGTGAAGATTGACGGATCGGGATGGTCGTAGCTGATCGAGCCG
>ERZ778022.5470-NODE-5470-length-10288-cov-5.479038_pt1 | contig 10288 bp, 7 predicted proteins | sample MGYA00375752_ERZ778022 | MGnify/ENA primary metagenome ERZ778022 (study PRJEB29350, sample SAMN05389826) | bioreactor metagenome | isolation source: Thiocyanate bioreactor | place: South Africa: University of Cape Town | collected 2014-04-04 ...
CCCCACCCCCAAAACCCACGCAGGCCACCGCGCATGCGTACGCGCAGGAGAAGCTGATGCCGCGCGTGCTGATGGCCAACCGCAACGCCGTGTTTGACCGCGCCATCATGAACGAGCTGGGCGAGGTGGGCCTGCTGGGCGCCACCATCTCGGGCTACGGCTGCCCCGGCGTGTCGTATGTGTCGTACGGCCTGGTGGCGCGCGAGGTGGAGCGCGTGGACAGCAGCTACCGCAGCGCCATGTCGGTGCAGAGCAGCCTGGTCATGCACCCCATCTACAAGTTTGGTTCGGAGGAGCAGAAGGAGAAGTACCTGCCGCGCCTCGCCAAGGGCGAGCTGGTGGGCTGCTTTGGCCTGACGGAGCCCAACGCGGGCAGCAACCCCATGGGCATGGAGACGGTGGCCAAGAAGGACGGCGGCGACTACGTCATCAAGGGCTCCAAGATGTGGATCACCAACGCGCCCATCGCGGACGTGTTTGTGGTGTGGGCCAAGGTGCCCGGCGACGACATCCGCGGCTTCGTGCTGGACCGCGGCATGAAGGGCCTGGAGACCAAGTCCATCCCCGGCAAGTTCTCGCTGCGCGCCTCCGAGACGGGCGCCATCTTCATGGACGACGTGCGCGTGCCGGCGTCCGCCATGCTGCCCAAGGCGCGCGGCCTGGGCGGCCCCTTCTCCTGCCTCAACTCTGCGCGCTTCGGCATCTCGTTCGGCGCGCTGGGCGCCGCGGAGTACTGCTACGCCGCCGCGCGCCAGTACACGCTGGACCGCCACCAGTTTGGCGCGCCGCTGGCGGCCAACCAGCTCATCCAGAAGAAGCTGGCAGACATGCTGACGGACATCACCGCCGGTCTCATGACCTGCATCCAGGTTGGCCGCATGCGTGAGCGCGGCGACGACGCCTGCCCCGTGGAGATCATCTCCCTCGTCAAGCGCAACAGCTGTGGCAAGGCGCTCGCCATCGCGCGCGAGGCGCGCGACATGCTGGGCGGCAACGGCGTGTCGGACGAGTTCCACGTCATCCGCCACGTCATGAACCTGGAGGCGGTGAACACGTACGAGGGCACGCACGACGTGCACGCGCTCATCCTCGGCCGCGCCATCACCGGCATCCAGGCCTTCGTGCCCTCCGCCGCCGTGGCACCCGCGCTGGGCGCCAAGGGTGGCAAGAAGTAAGCGTGTGTAGGGGCTGGCTGGCTGGCGGGCGTCGCCGCTGCGGCCACACCTGCTGCCGCGCCGTCTGCCGCCGCCGCAATCAGTTGCGAGCGCGTCGTGTTTGAATGAATGGGCAATGTCTTTTGCTGCTTGCGTTGCATTCACAACATGATTAGTTACAACACAAGTAATTAGGAGGCAGGGGGAGCTGCCGTGGGCACGTGGCGTGGAGGTGGACCGCGGGAGAGGGAGGCTGGGCGTGGCGGCATCATACTTGTGGCGACGCGGCACGCTGACGGCGGCGGCGGCGGCGCGCCGGCCGCCGTGTTGCCGGCGCAGGAAGGTGTCAGCGCCACGCGCGGCGTGGCCGCGATCTTGGACGATGGCGCGGGGGTGGACGGCGCGGTGGGTGGCGCGGCACACGCAGCGGCGGGTGGCGGCTTGGCGGTCAGCTCCGCCTCTGCTACAGCCACCTCGCTGAAAAACGCCACCATGGCCTTGGCCAACGTGTCGGGTGTGGCAAACGCGGCCGCGTCGGTGCCGTAGAATGTCATGGCAGCACCAAACTCGGCCTTGGCGGCGCGCACCGCAGCCTCCATGTCATCTGCCGCTGCGGCAGCGTCGCGCGCCAGCGCCACAAATGCACCAGCTGCTGGCAGCGGCGGCACCCCACCCGCCGCTGCTGCTGCCTGCCACGCCACCTCCGCCGCCACCACGCGCGCTGACCCACGCATCGCGTTGGCGTCCGCCTCCACGCCCTCCAACGAAATGGTGACGGCGGTGGCGACGGCGTTGCACTCCGCCTGCAGCGCCGCCGCCACTGACGTCGTTGCCGGGTCCTCACCCGCGCCACTGCCTTCGCGCACGGCGCGCACGACGTATGCCAGCGCGGTGCGCTTGCGGTCGCCCGTCTTGAGCTGCGCCAGCTTGGGCAGCGAGTCCAGCGCAAAGCCGGCGGCTGGCGGCGCGCCGGCATTTAGCGCGTTGCCCACTGCCAGCGCGGCGTGCAGCAGCGCGTGCAGGGTGCGGGAGGTGCGCAGCTGGGAGCAGGCGCGCGCCACGGTGTCGGCGCGCTGCAGCACGCCGGCACGCGCCGCGGACAGCTCCATGGACACCAACAGGCACCTGGAACGCGACACCCACCGCGGCGCGGTAGCCACACGTAGCAGCCATGCATCCGGCGGTACCAGCAACGCCGCCAACCCACGCGCCTCCTCACCACCCAGCGCCGCCAGCGCCTTCCCGCCGCTGCGCTCCTTCACAAAGGCCGCCAGCGTGTCGCGCTCGGTGGCGGTGGGCACCAGCGCCACCAACGCGCGCAGCGCGTCCTCACCCGCGCCAGGCCCGCCCGGCGGGCTGCGCAAGCTGTCCAGCGCCGCCGCCACGTCGTCCCACCGCCAGGCACTAAACCGCGACAGCACAATGGCAATGTTGCCGGCGCGCCGGCCGTCAATCACAGACGCGCGCTGCGCGCCGGCGCCGTCACCACGGCTGCCTGGTGGCGCACTGCTGTCCCGCGCAGTGCGGGCGGCCGCCCCCACCGACGCGCCGTCGCGAGGCCGCCCAGCACCACCTGTCGGTGCCGGCTGCGCAAACGCAGCCGCAACTTCACGCGCCAGGCTGGCTGGCGCTGCCACCGGCTCGCCACCACCTGCCCAAAACGCTGCACCCGCCACCGCCGCGCTGTCAAGCTCCCGCCAGTGCAGCCGCCGTGCCGCGCCGCGTGGCAGGCTGCTGCCCCGACCGCTCGTTGTGGTTGTTGTGGTTGTTGTTGGTTGCGGCGGCACGCCCGCAGTTGGTGGTGACGACAGCGCACGGCTACCACGTAGGTGCGGCTGCGGCGACCGCACCGGCGGCGGCGTTGCTGGTGGTGTGGCTACTGCACCTGACGCCACCGCCGCCACAGCTGATGCTGCCACCGACACTGCAGGCGGTGCAGCAGGCGGCGGCGCCACTGCCGCTGCCGCTCCCGTTGCTGTTGACGACGACGACGACGCTGTCACAGTTGATGCCGCTGGCGCTGGCACTGCAGCTACTGGCTTGGGTGCAGCAACACGGGGTGCTGGTGCGGGGCCGCTGCCCGTCACCGTGCCCACATCCGCTGCGGTACAACCGTCAGCCGACATGCGTGCTGCCACCGCAGGCCCTGGCACTCCCATACTAATCATCTTGGCGTAGCGGGCAAGACGCGGGGAGAGAGGAGCGGCGGCAGCGGCGGCAGGTGCAGGGGCGGCGGGTGCGGGGACAGCGGCGGCTGCTGCAGCAGCGGGTGCGGCACCACCGTTTAGGACTGCTGTCACATCCGCCTCACTGCAGCCATCTGCCACCATCTTGTGCCGCACCGCAGGCGGCGGCACGCCCATCGTCATCATCTTCGCAAATCGGACCAAGCGGGGCGACAAGACAGCAGCGGCAGCGGGCGGCGCCGTTGGCGCTGCAGCTTTAGGTGCTGGCGCGGCGCCACCGTTTAGGACCGCTGCCACGTCCGCCTCACTGCAGCCATCCGCCATCATCTTGTGCCGCACTGCGAGCGGCGGCACGCCCAGCGTCATCATCTTGGCAAACCCGGCCAGGCGGGGCGACAGCACGGCGGCGGCGGCTGGCGGCACTATTGCTGCTGCACCAGCACGCAGATTTGAGGGGCTGCCAGCCACGCCGTCGGCACGCATACGTGCGCGGATCGCGTCCGCTGGCACGCCCGCCGCAAGCATCTTGCTGTACGCTGTCAACCCTGGCGGCGGCAGCGTCGCACCGGTGGCTGTCTCACTACTGCGCTTGGTGCCGGGCGCCGCCAACGCGGCCATCAGCGCTGCGCGTGGGTTGCCGGTTGCGGCAGCAGGCGGCGGTGGCGGCGTCGCAGCAGCTGGCGGCGGAGCAACAGACTGCGGCGGTGCAGCAGCCGCAGCCAGGTGCTGGCGGATGTGGTGCAGGATGGGTACTGCCGTGGCCGTGGCAGCCCCACCCGCGGTCGCGCCGCTGGCACCGGCAGCGGCAGCGGCACGAATGGGTGTGGCGATCTGTGTGGTAGGGGTGCCACCCACAGCCACCGCCATCGGCACAGCAACCGGTGCCGCTGCGGGTGTTGCACCAGCGCGGGGCGGTGCTGTGGTAGCTGTATCCATAGCGGCAAAGCGGCCTTGCAGCGACGCGGCAGTGCCTGCGCGCAGCGTAGCCGTCATGACGGCGCGGCGGCGGCCACCAAAGGGCGACTGCAGGAGCGGCAGCGCGCCGGCGGCGGCTGCCACCAGCATGCCAGGCTGCGACCGGTTGTCCACGCCGCCATTCATGATGGACATGGACATGAGCGGCAGCAGGTTGGTGGACGCCGTGATGGGCACCGCGGATGGGCCAATGCCCAGGCTGGTGCGCGTGGTGGGGCGCGGTGGGACGGGCACATACATGGTAGACGGTGGCGTCTTTTCCAGCGCCCGCCCGCGTGCCTGCCCACCCAGACTGGGTCGACCCACCTTAATGGGCACCGCAATAGCAACCGGCGCCGGCGGTGGCGCTGGTACCGCCGCCGCTGCAGGTTTGCGCACCGGGGTGGTTGCACCGGCGGTGCTGGTACCGGCAGCCGGCGGCGGCGCGGCACCGCCGGCAGCCACCGCCGCCGCCGCTGCCAGGGCCATAGCAGCAATGCTGCTGGAGCGGCTGGGCGCCGGAACTGCTGGTGCAGATGTTGACGCATCCCGCCTGGCCGCCGCCGCTGCCGTCGTTGCTGCTGCCGCTGCCGCGCGCCACTGCCACAACGCTGCAGCCGCCGCTCGGTTCCGGCGCGCCTGCAGCACGCGGAAGAGCTTGCGCACGGCGTACCGCCGCAGGTCGCGTTGCGCGCCGCTCACCGTCAACGCGCCGCCCGCCACCGCCCGCGTTGCCGTGCCGCCCTCCATCGCTGGCGGTGGGTTGGCAAGGTGGAGGCGGGTGGGGGGGGAGGGAGGGAGGGGGAGGGTGAGAGAGAGGGAGGAGGAGAGGAAGCGACAGGTGGGTGGTGTGCTGATACAACTGTAAATAAACACCCCGTTGTAATACAACAAATCCCTCAGATAAATAGCAAGGCAGCATAACTTTGTTGCTAATGGCGTGGTAAATTGTTTGTGTTAAATTGCCGTCCGTGTTTTATTACTTTGCCAGCGCACCTACTCCATGGCCATGGCAGATTCTTGTCGGCGCCCAGGGTGCTCCGAGTTGGCGGGCACGCTGCCACGCACTGGGCCACTGGCAGCACCCCAAGTTACCGGGCCGGAACTTGGGGTTGGTGCTGTGCCTGGCCTACCTCTGATATGCTTTGTGGATGCGGCGCGTGTGATTGTGATGTAATTTAACTCGGATACATCATACAAGTGTCACCATGCACTGGTCCATGCGGTGGCGGCCAGCTTGCAGTCGGGCTTCGCCGGCTTGCAGTTGGAAGTCTTGGAAGAGTGGTGGAGCCTGGCCATGCTCACGCGTTGGCAACTGCATCTGCAAGGTCTCGCAGCACACTACTGACGTACCGCGCCACCTCTTCATCGTCTCTGTGGTCCTGTGCCGCCGCCATCACTGCCGCGTGCGCGCCGTCACGCACCAGCAGCACGCGGTTGTCGGCTTCCGCCGCCAGCTTTGATAGGGTGCCACACGCGTACCGCACCACCATTACGTCGCCGCTGTGCTCCCGCGCAGCTGCCATCACCGCGGTATGTGCGCCGTCGCGCACCAGCGGCACACGATTGTCAGCTGCGACCGCCAGGTAACACAGTGTGGCACAGGTAGCCCGCGCCACCGCCAAGTTGCCAGCGTGGACCCGCGCCGCTGCCATCACCACGACGTGCGCGCCGTCGCGCAGCAGCGGCATCGCGTTGTCGGCTGCAAGCGTCAGGAGCCACAGTGCGGCAAATGCAGCCCTCGCCACCTCCACGTCGCCACTATGTGCCAGCATTGCAGCCATCACCGCACTGTGCGCACCGTCGCGCACCAGCGGCACACGGTTTTCAGCTGCAAACGCTAGGTTCCACAGCGCGCCACATGCAGCCCGAGCCACCTCCACATCGCCGGCGTGCTCTTGCGCCGCCGCCATCACGGCGATATGCGCGCCGACGCGTACAAGCGGCACCTTGTTGCTATCTGCAGCTGCTAGGTTCTGCAACGCGCCGCATGCACTCCAAACCACCTCCTTGTCGCTGGCGTGAGCTCGCGCCGCTACCATTACCGCCGTGTGCGCACCGTCGCGCACCAGCGGCACGCGGTTGCCAGCTTCAGTCGTCAGGTTCCGCAGCGCGCCGCATGCCCACCGCGCCACCCCCACGTTGCTGGCGTGGGCCCGCACCGCTGCCATCACCGCAGTGTGCGCGCCGTCGCGCAGCAGCGGCACCGCGTTGTCGGCTGCAAGCGACAGGTTGAACAACGCTTCGCATGAAGCCCGCGCCACCTCCACGTTGCTGGCGTGGGCCCGCGCCGCTGCCATCATCGCGGCGTGCGCGCCGACGCGTACAAGCGGCACCTTGTTGTCGTCTGCAATCGACATGTTATGCAGCGCGCCGCATGCTGCCTGCGCCACCTCCCCGTCGCCGGTGTGGGTACGCGCTGCCGCCATCACCGCCGTGTGCGCACCGTCACGCACCAGCGGCACCCGGTTGTCGTCTGCAGCCGCCAAGACACGCAGCGCGCCGCATGCCCACCGCGCCACATCCACGTCGTTGGCATGGTTTCGCGCCGCCGCCATCACCGCCGTGTGCGCGCCTGCACGTAGTAGCGGCACCCGGTTGTCCGTGTCAGCCGCCAGGTATTGCAGCGCGCCGCATGCCCACTGTGTCACCTCCACCTCGCTACTGTGGTCACATAACGCTGACATCACTGTAACGTGCGCACCGTCGCGCACCAGTGGCACAGCGTTGTCGGCTGCCGTTGCCAACCTACACAACGCGCCGCAAGCAAACCATGCCACCTCCACATTTCCGCTGTGACCTTTTGCCACTGCCATCACCGCAATGTGCGCGCCGTCGCGCACCAGCGGCACGCGATTGTCGTCTTCAAGCGCCAGGGCACCAAGTGCGCCACATGCAGCCCCTGACACCTCCACGTCGCTGGCGTGTGTCCGCGCCACCGCCATGACCGCGATGTGCGCGCCGTCGCGCACCAGCGACACCCCAAGGTCGTCTGTAATCGCCAGGCTCTTCAGTGCGGTACACACATGCCATGCTACCCCCACGTCGCCGGCGTGGGCCCGCGCTGCTGCCATCACCGCCGTGTGTGCACCGTCGCGCACCAGCGGTACAGAATTGTCGGCTGTGCGGGAAAAGTACCGTAACGCGGTGCATGCAGCCCGCACCACCTCCACCTCATTGGCATGGGCCCGCGCCGCCGTCATCACTGCGGTATGCGCACCGTCGCGTACCAGCGGCACATGGTGCTCGTCCGCCTCCGCAAGATGGCACAGCGCACGGCAGCCCAGCCGCGCGACCTCGACATCATCGGTTGCAAAACGGACCAGCGCGCCTATCGTCGCCGCGCCAACCCTGTCCACCGCTGCCGAGCCGCCGGTCGCCGTCCGCGGCGCCACGGTGTAGTACAGCAGCCTGTCCGCGCCGTCGGCGTCATGCGCCAGCCGCAGCAGCGCGCCATACGCCGCATCCGGTTGCCGCCCGCTGGCTCGTAGCCAGTGCTGCAGCCGTGCCTCCGCCAGCCACGCCTTCACGGCACCCCCAGTCGCCAGATCCACTTGCTGGATGGCGACAGCGTCGCCGCCCTATGTGCCGGCAAACATCGTGTCGCCGCCGCCGCCGCCGCCGCCCTCCAGCACACGTGGCCGCCCCCCATCGGCAGCATCCGTATCAAACGACCCCTCCGCCTCGTCCAGCACCCACAGCCCGTCCACGTCCTCCAGCCGCACGCCCGCCGGCAGCGCGGCAGCCACGCGGGCGGCGGTGTCAGCAGCGGCGGCGGCAGCCATTTGTGGTTTTCCACACCCGTTTTTCCACGGTGGTGCAGCTGCTGCGCTGCTGGAGTGATGGTGGTGTTCGCGTGGGGGCTGTGTCACTGCGCACAAAAAATGGGGTAACCCGTGCGAAAAATGTCCTCAAAGCCCAGCGACAAGTACCACAATTGTCATAGCGTGCTTTCGCGCTGAAATTGCTGTGGTTTAGCTGCGCAATCCGAAATGGGCAGGTGGCCATCGTTGTTGGCAGCGGTGCGGTGCGGAGGCAACTTCAACTTGTGTTTCTCTCCCCATGTTGCGCAGCAGCGCAGGTCACTGAGTGACAGTCAGAGAGACTGCAGCGGCGCGGCTCCCCGAGTGAAACAACGAGTCTGCGACAACGGGCAAGCTGGGCACAACCGCGGGCAAGCTGCGCAGGGCGCTGGTGACCAAGTTGCGAGACAAGAACGGCTCGTGGATGTCCACACTGCAGACTGACGGCATCGCGGACCCGAGGAAGGTGGCGGCGGTGGAGTGGGAGACGCAGCTGCAGCCGCTGACGTGGGACGAGGTGCGCAGCGCCTGGGCGGGTGCCGTCAAGGACGACTGCGCGAAAGAGGACATGAGTGCGCTGCAGCTCGCGCTGTTTGAGCTGTGGGACCGCGGCTACCTCGTCTGCCACGGCATCGTGGGCGGCGCGCCGCAGCGCGTGTACCCTGCTGCCGTGGCGCAGTTGTTCTTCCCTGATGACGCGGACATGCCAGGGATGTGGGAGCTGTCGTGGGCAACGTGGGAGCGTCGTGCGAACGCCTTGCTGAGCCGCTAAACGCTACCGGTAAGGTTACTTGGCAGCGGTGCCTGCGACTGCTGACGCCCGGCAGCGCGCTGTGCGCGCCGAACATGTTGAACTTGAACCTGGCAACAGTGGCAACCGCGAATTAATCGGTACACGCGGCGTGCAGCGCAACAATGTAGACAGTTAAACTATCTCTCCACCATTGTGCTACGGCCCCATTGGTGGGACGCCACCGGCACCACCGGCGCAATTGCGCCGCCATTCATCAGTTGGCCCAAGTTCAACTTGGTCGTAACGGCACATGCTGCCATCATCAAGCTGCTGCCTGCCTGCCTGCTGATGGCCGCGTGCCACCTAGTTACCACCGCGATGCCGGCGGCAATTCTATGTAAATACCGCTACTTTGTTAATACACGCACGCAATCACGCTGCCCTCCCTACCTACTCTCTTGGCAGGCGGTTGGTTTCTCATTTCATGTTGGATCCGATTTACCCCTTGCCCGAAACAGTGAGTTTTTCACAGCCGTTGAGACTGCAGCCAGCACAGCAGGTGGAGGAGTCAAGGTGTAGACAAGCTGTCGGGTGCTGCGATGAGGGCGGGTGCGCAGGCTGCAAGTGTCTGACCCACAGCCCCGGCGTGGTAACTACCTCACAAGTGTACCAGGGGCACGGTTGGTGGTGTCTCGGCCACGGTGCTGGAGTGACAGCTGCCTGAGAGCGAGCGATTCCCACCGCGGGTGCCGACCTCTGACCACCCTGTCGGTGGTCTGGTGCACGCACTCGTACGCGTACGCACACACGCACTGCAACTGCACTGCAGTGCCGCAGTGCAGTGCCGCAGTGCAGTACCGGTACCAAGGGGCACCATGGCAATGGCACTGGCACCCATCCGGGCGCCGCCCGTGTCCACGCCAGGAAGCCGGGCACCACCCTCGTCCACACCTGTTGTGAGCCGGGCACCGCGGGTGTCGGAGGCGGCATTTGGCGTCGGCGCCGCGGCGGCACCGGCGGGCACACCTGCTGCTGGTGTTGGCGCCAGTAGTCGTGCCGCCGGCACACCATCCAGCAGCCCGGGCAGCGCCAGTAGCGCGGTGCGGGGTGGAGTTGCTGCAACACCCAGCGGCGCCGCGGCGGCCCTCCTGCCGCCAGCTCGCGTTCCGTCACCAACCTCCTTTGCCGCCGCCGCGACGGCGCACGAGCGGTTGACGACGCAGCCGTACACGTTCATGGCACCCGGCGCGCCGGTGGCGGCACGCGCGCAGTGGGGTTGGATTGTAGACTACGCGCCCACGCCCGCCACCATCGCGCCGGCGGACGTCATGTTGCTGTGCCGGCCGCTGGTGACGCAAGGCGTGGTGAGCATGGCGGACGTGGAGGCGGCGCTGCTGCCGTACGTGCGGCGGGAGGATGGAGAGGCGGGTGTGTCCACGGCTGACATCCCGCAGGTGC
>ERZ778022.5472-NODE-5472-length-10286-cov-4.951324_pt1 | contig 10286 bp, 4 predicted proteins | sample MGYA00375752_ERZ778022 | MGnify/ENA primary metagenome ERZ778022 (study PRJEB29350, sample SAMN05389826) | bioreactor metagenome | isolation source: Thiocyanate bioreactor | place: South Africa: University of Cape Town | collected 2014-04-04 ...
GCTGGCTCGGACTGCATGCGGATGTCGCCGGCCTCGTGCAGCTCACGCAGGTAGGCGCCAAGGGCGGCATCCAGGGCGGGGCGGGCCAGCGGGCCTGCGCGGTTGGCATCCGGCACGCGGGTTATGATTTGCTGCCGCCACTTGGCCAGGGTGTTGGGCACCGAGCCACTGGCAATAAACCGGATGGCCTCAAATACGCCCGCCTTCCGTTCGCGCCACCACGCCACCTCCTTGTCGTCTGCACCCGGTGCGCCGCTGGAGCGCGAAACCGGTGGCAGCGCATAAAGGTCGTCGTCGCTCGTGGCCGCCAACGTGTCGCCAACCACGGCGATGTACGGCGGGTCGTCGCCAATGTCAATGCCGCTGCAGCTGAGCAGGTAATCCAGCAGCGTGTCCTTCAGCTCCTCACGTGCGCTCAAGCCCGCACGGTTTGCGTCAGGCACGCGGGTGACGATTGTTTCCAGCCAGCCTGCCAGCGTCTTGGGGGGCACCTGTTTTGACATGAACCGCAGCGCGTCCACAATTTCGCTGTGCCGCGCGCCCCACCAATCGGCACTCGGCCCATGAGCCACCGCTGCCATGCCCCCTGCGCGGCTGCCCGGCATCATTGCACCGCCTCCTCCACCGCCGCCACCACCGCCGCCGCCGCCAAAGACGCTGCCGCCGGCGCCGTGCCGCGTTGAGTAGGTGGGTGACGGAGAGCGGCTGCGCAACACGCGGCGAAGAGGCGTGGTGCCTCTGACACTGCGCGCGGTGGAACCGCTTGTTGAGGGTGTGGGCAAAGCCGCCGCCGCTGCCGCCGGCGGGGCCGCCGCTATCACTCGCGGTGCCGCCGCGGGCGCGGCGGCCGCCACTGCCACTGGCACCGTGTACCCCGGTGGGTCGCTGGTAAAGCCAAGCGTGCCGTCCTCCACCGCCGCCGCCAAATACTCACGCAGGCTGGCGTCCAGCGTCTCGCCGTCCACGTCCGGTGCCCCCGCGGCGTCAGGCACAAGCGCTGCCACCAGCCGCCGCCGCCAGCCCTTCAGCGTGCCAGGCACGCCTCCCGGGTCCCGGCGCAGCGCCTGCACGGCGCCGCGTACCGCGTGACTCCGCGCCGCCCACCAGGCAGCGCTCATGGGGGCGGCGTACTCAATGTGGACCTCCGGCTGCCGCACCAGTGAAATGACGCCGCGGCGCACCAGGTCGCGCAGGTACTCATTCAGCGCGTTGTCCAGCGCGCTGCTCTCCTCCGCGCCGCCCGCACTGCGGTACGGCACGCGCGCAATGATCTCCTCCCGCCACGCCGTCAACGACGTTGGCCGGTCGGCTGCTGCCACCGCCCCGATGCTTCGAATTGCTGCCTCCACCTGCGTCGCCCTGCTCGCCCACCAGTCCTCCAACGACGTTGCTGCTGGCGCAGCGGTTGCCGATGCGGTAGCTGGTCTTGAGGTGACACTGGGGCTGCGGGGCGCGGGTGATGCGACCGCACTACCGGCGCCACTACCGGTGGTTCGTGGGGTGGCAGCCGCGGCCGCGGCGGTTGCGGTGGCGGGCGCGGCGGGGGCGGAAGCGACTACCGGTACCGGCACTGCAGCGGTAGCGGCAGCGGGGGCAGTGACAGTAACGGACGCCAACGCAAAAGTCTCTGGCGCCAGTTCTGTGCGCATGATGCCCAGCAGGCCGCTGTGCGTGTCATACAGGATGGCGCCCAGCTGCGCGAGCCGCGCCAGTGCGGCATCCATCGCGGCATCAGCCGCCAACAGCTCCGCTGCCGGCATGGCCGTGACCGCCGTCGTCACGGCGGGGCTCATGGCCAGCAGCATGGCGCGCAGGCGCGCGGCAGGCGGAAAAGCGCCGTCGCTGGCGTGCCGCACGCGCACGCGCTCCGCAGCGCCGCACAGCAGCACCACGTCGCCCAACAGCCGGCTCAGCGCCGTAGAATCGTTCCACGCTCCCGCCCACGCCATGGTGGCGCGTGATTGTTGTTGAGGAAAGGTGGGCAGGGCGGGTGGCGGACGGGCGACGGACGGGCGGCAAAAAAAGTGTCAGCAGCGGCAGCGCAGCGCAGCAATTACACAAACAGCAGTTGTTGTCGCAGCCACAGCGATTCAGGACAAATAGTGGCCGCCTGCACCAGCTGGGACAAAGCAGCAAGCAGCTGGAACCAACCAGTGCCGCTGCAGCAGCTGAAATGTTGCAGTGGATTGTGAGAAGAGTCGGTGTGTCCGCCGGTGGCGGCGTGCCCAACAATGCGCGGCCGCGCGCGCCGCGCCCTCGTGGAATCGACGCTGACGATGCTTCTGCGGGTGTCACTCTGCTGCACCGCTCAGGTCAGACGCCGCAATTCGGTAGCATACACGCCCCTTGGTGTATGTGACGGTGTCCAGATAGTACATGTAGTTGCCCCTCACTCGATGGCGCACTCGATGGCTGCGCGTCCGCGGTGGTCGTGACGACACTACCGTGGTGGTGGTGTCCACTTGCTCGCCTCGAATTCTTGGGTGCCGCACCACCTGCTCGCCTCGACTTGGCCTTGCTACCAGGTGCCCAGACTCCGACGGCCTTGCCACTACACTAGTTGATAGGCGGGGTCACTCAGAGTGTGCACTGGTCGGTGTCCAGCTGGTTGATCGCCTTGGTCGTCACTGGTCTAACTTACTTGGTGTCGGAGTAGTGTCGGAGTCGCTCGATGGCCGCGGGAGGTCGGTGATTTAGTGTCGCCAGGAAAATGCGCAGCAACGCACGGCGCGGGAAGGTCGGTGACGGGCGCGTGTCGCAGCCGCGTGGGAACATTATGGGGTGGCGATGCGTATTTATTGCGCTGTCGTTGCACCTTGATGTGCGTGTCAAAAACTCACCTGCAGCTGGTGGTATAGGTTGCACGTTGACGTTGAACATGCAGGCTGCTAGGCTGCTGGTGTCGTGGCCACAACGCACATCGTGAGTGACGCCGCCACCTGCAATGATGTGAACAGCACACCGTCCAGTGCACCGATAGTGTGTCTGCCGCACTGGTTTGTCTTTGTCCTGGGCCTGGCAACCAACCAAAATACGAATCGTAGGCTAGCTTGGAAGCAAGCACCAAGACACCAATCGCCAAGCCACGCACACGCACACACACTCGATCGGACACAGGGGGGGCAAGGACGCGGCAGCGGCGGCGGTGGCAGCGGCGGCAGCAGTGGGTGGGAATGGCGGCTGCGGCGTCGCGCCGCACCTCGAGCGCAGGCACACGCACGCGCGCGCCCTCCCGTACAAACTCTCACGCGCTCTCAGCAGCTCACACACATAGCATAGCATAGTAGTATCACCGGCCACACGCGGCACGCAGCAACATGCAGGGCAAGAGAAAGGCTAGGGGGGACTAAACCGCCGCCAGCTCGGCGGCCAGCGCGGCGACGCTGGGCGGCACGGCGGCGGGCGTCTTGCCGGCCGTGACAGCGGCGCCAAAGGCGACGGCGGGCGCATCGGCGTGCAGGACGGTGACGCGGGTGGGGAAGGACTTGGCAAGGGCAGCGACGGCGGCGGAGTACTGGGTAAGGTACGCCTTGAAGGCCTCGACAGCGGCAGGGCCGCGGGAGGCGGCGGGCAGCGCGGCCGACATGGCCTCTGCCACCGCCGCCTCGGCGTCGGGCGTCGGCAGCGCCGCCACAATGTGCGCGCAGGGGTCCAGGCGCATGATGTGCGGTGCAACGACGGACAGGCGGGGGTGCAGGAAAGCAGAGGTGGAGCGGCCGCCCACGGCGTCCGCGTCCGCCTCGCCGCTCTCCACCACGCGGTGCCACCGCATGTGCGTCCACAGGTCAAACGCGGCAGCCAGGCGGGCAGACTCGGGCAGGCGCGAGCCCACCGGCGTGCCGGTAGCGGACGCCGCGTCAGTGGCGGCGGCAGCGTGCGGCGGCAGGTTGCGCGGCAGCACGTCGCGCGTGGTGAGCGCCAGCACGGCGTCCTGCGACCCCGTGGTGGCGGTGGCGTTGGCAATGAGGGCGGCGAGGAGGGCAGAGGCGGCGGTCTCATCACCCGCCGCCACCGCGCCCACGGCCTCCGCCGTCGCAAAGCGCGACGGCATGAGGATGTAGACGGGTGCGGCTTCCAGCGAAGCAGACGCCTTGAAGCGCGACGCCCACAGCGCGTGCGCCGCCACGCCCGCCAGCGGGCCGGGCGCCAGGCCCAGGATCAGGTTGTCCGGCGGCACGAGGACGGAGCCGGTGGCGTCGTCGCGCGGGATGTCGTCGCGCAGCGCGAGGTACGCGGCGGACGCCTTCATGGGCAGGCCGCCGTACAGCGTCACGTCAGACGCCGCCTTGGTGATGGTCAGCCGGTCCCACCCGGGCGTGCACATGCCAGCACCCACACCCAGGCCGCCGGTCGCCGACGCTGCCACGTCCACCGCGCCCGCCGTAAACGAGCGCGCCAGCGCCAGCACGGCGGCGGGGGTGCCAGCGGGCGGCGCGCTCTTGGCGTCTGTCGCACGCAGCGCGCCCAGCAGCGCCGTCTCCACCTCGCTCAGCTCCCGCACCACGTTGCCTGGCACCGCGGCGTCCGCGTTCACGTAGCCGGCGCGGCCAAGCAGGGACACGATCATGGCGACGGCGTCGTCCACCGGCACGCGCTCCGTGTCAATGACCAGGTCGGTGCCGTCATCGGGCAGCTCGTAGGGGTGCGACACGCCCGTCAGGTCGGTCTTGCCGTTGGCGGCCAACTCGTACAGGCCCTTCACGTCGCGCGCCGCGCACACGCCCAGCGAGCTGGCGACGTAGATCTGGAAGAAGCCGCCGCCCGACGCGCCGGTGAGGGAGCGGAAGGCGCGCCGCGACTCGGCAAACGGCGCAATGGCGGACGCCAGCACGATGCCGCCGTGCCGCACCGCCTCTGCCGCCACCCAGCCGATGCGTGCCACGTTGGCGTTGCGGTCTGCGATGGAGAAGCCGAGACCCTTGGACAGGTGCGTGCGCACCACGTCGCCGTCCAGGAACGTGATGCGGCGCGTGGGCATCAAGCCGGCGAGGCGCTGGATGAGGCCGTGCGCGATGGTCGTCTTGCCGCCGCCCGACAGGCCGGTGAAGAAGAGCGCGAAGCCGCGCTTGTGCAGCGGCGGCATGAGCTCGCGCAGGATGGCGATGACGTCGGGGTCGGAGAACCACTCGGGGATGGGGTCGCCGCGGTTCATCATGCCGCGGAACTTGGTGCCCGAGATGGACAGCTTGGTCTCGGACGCGTCGATCTTCTCGGACGGCAGGTAGCGGTCCAGGCGCGGCACGTACTCCACCTCGTTGTACTTCAGGATGGTGATGCCCAGCTCCGCGGCGTACGACGACACGAGCGCCTGCGCGTCGTACGCGCCGTAAAAGTCGTCGCCGCCCGCCGACTTGCAGCCGGCGTGGTCGCGGCCCACAATGAAGTGGCTGGCGCCGTGGTTCTTGCGGATGATGGCGTGCCACAGCGCCTCCACGGGCCCTGCCATGCGCATGGCGAGCGGCAGCAGCGACACCAGCACGCCGCCGTCCGCGTAGTACCGCCGCGACTCCACCATGGCCTGGTAGCACCGCACGCGCACGTTGGCCTCCACGTCGCCCGGCTTGGTCATGCCCACCGACGGGTGCAGCAGCACGCCGGCGCGCGCGTCCACCGCCGCCAGCTTGGTGAGCTCGATGTGCGCGCGGTGCATGGGGTTGCGCGTCTGGAACGCGACGGTGCGCGGCCAGCCGCGCGCCACGATCTCTGCGCGCACCTCCTCCGGCGTCAGCCGGATGGCGTTAAAGTCGTAGTGCTTGGGCAGCGCCACGCCCTCCAGCTTGCCGCCCACGTAGTACTCGCCCGCGGTGGCCATCAGGTAGCCCACACCCGGGTGCGAGGTGTCGGTGGTGCGGAACACGGCGGTCGCCTCCGCCACCTTGTCCGGCCGGTACACGTCGCCCACCGTCAGCACGGCAATCAGGTTGTGGTAGTCGTCGCGCAGCGCCACGCGCGGCGGCGCGCCGCCGCCCGCCAGCTCCGCCGCCAGCGCGTTCGCGCGCTCCGCCGGCACGTCCAGCGTGATGGGCATGGGCCACACCACGTTGCCGTACGCCGCGTCCAGGCGCTGGCGCGCCACCACGCTGGCGTACGTGGACTCGGTCATGAAGCCGTCCAGCGGCGAGAAGCCGCCGTTCAGCAGCAGCTCAATGTCGCACGCCTGCCGCATGGTCAGCGTCCAGCTGTGCGCCACGCGCCCCTCCGCAATGTCGCTCTCCAGCTCCTGCCGCCGCGCCGGCGACACGCGCAGGTCGCGCAGCACGCCGCCGTGCGGCGCCGGCAGCGCCGCCGCGCGCGCCGCCACCTCGTTGGCCGGGATGGGCTCAAACGGCAGCGGGATGGCGCCCGGCACGGGGTGCGAGGCCCCTGGCGCGGGTTGCTCATCGGTGGTGGGTGCGGTGGCTGGGGGTGCTACGGGCCGGGTGCCGGTCACTGGCACCTCCACGGCGCCGCCGCTACCGGTGGAGCCGGTGGAGCTGGTCCAGGGGCGCTGCGGCTGCGCCAGGCTGCCGCCGGTACCGGTGGTGGCACCGGTGCTACCAGCCTCGCCGGTCACGGGCGCGGGCGTGCCGAAGAAGAGGGTGCCGGTGGTGGCGAAGGACACGAAGAGGGCGGAGGCGAGGAGGACGAGGACGACGCCGCCGAGCGTCAGCAGTCGGCTAAAGGAGCAGGCGCCGGGCCCGCCGCCGACGCCGCCGGGCAGCGGCATGGGCCGCCCGCGGTAGTGGCCCGCCATTGTATTGTTGGGGGTGGGGGGAATCGAGGGGGGTCTGCAGTGGGGAGAGGGGGCGGCAGGGGTGGAGGTGGAGGTGGGGGTGGTGTGTGTGCAGGTGCGACAGCGAGGTTAGAGGGGCCACTGCAGCAGGACTGCGGCCAGCAGAGCAGCCACTGCACTGTATCAGGATGGCACCACTGCAGCAGGATGGCCAGCCAGCACAACTGCAGCAGCCAGCCACCACCACTGCAGCAGACCAGTAGGCAACACAACAGCAGGCCAGTCACCAGCACTGCAGCAGGTTGGTCGCTGCCACAAGCAAAGCGAAGCAGTTATAGAGCAACCGCCTCCCCCTCTCTCCTCCTTCTCTGCTCAACCTCTGCTCCTCTGCCTCGCAGGAGGAGGAGGAGGAGAGACGATGCTGTAACTGGCTGCCGCGCTGCCGGCGCTGCGTACCACCACCTGGTCCCTTCGTGCAGCGCGCGCCACCACGGTGGAGGAAGACCCGGTGCGTCGCCTTGGTGTGTGTCGGTGGCAGCACTCCTCCTCACCTCTCACTCCCTCCACTCCCTCCACTCCGCCCTAACAATGAATCTACTCTGATTACTCCCTCTCCTTTCTCCCTTTTACTGCGGCCTCTCTCCCCCCCACCTCTTCCCCTCCTACTGGTACCGCAACTGCTCCTACTACTATCTCCTCCACCACTCCGACACTCCCTCCCTCACTACACCCCCTCTCCCACTCCCCCACTCTCTCTCCGCCTCGCCCTCTCTCTCCTCCCTCTCCTCGCCTCCCCCTCTACTCCCACTCTCTCCCACTCTCTCTCACTCTCTACTCTCTCTACTCTACTCTACTCCACTCTGCCGGCACTCTACTCTACTCTACCTCTCCTCTACTCTACTCTACTATGCCTCTCCCTCACTCAACCTCCCTCTCCATCTCCCTCTCTCCTCCTCCCTGCTCTCTCGCTCTCTCTACCCCCCTACTGACAGCAACGCACCCCGCTCCCACACTCTCCCTTCCCCACAACCCAACGCACCACACAGACAGGCCCCACAAGCACATCTGCCGCACCCCACCACCCCCACCGCACGCGTGCACACATGTGTACCGCGGTGGTTACCAGCACGTCACTCTGATCTCTATCTTTCGCTTCTTTTCCCGTACCAAACCCTATCTTTTGCCCCCTTTTCAGACACCGCGTGTATGTGTAACAACGCACGGGCGGTTGTGGCGCGCGTGGGAGTGGGTGCAGTTTGTTGGGTAAAGGGCGTTGTCGTCGGTGGTTGGCGGGAAGAGTGTGTGGGGAGAGGTGTGATTGTGTGAATAGGGCGTTTGTGGGGTGGTTTCTCTTGCCGCCTACTGCCCCGCTCTCTACAGTGCTTTTGACGGTGACTACTTCGGGGTGGCGGGTGGTAATATTGGTGCTGCTACTGGTGCTATTGGTAGTGAGACGGGTGCAGCTGGTCCTACTGGTGCTACTGCTGCTACTGCTGGTCCCGCCGGCCTCTCTAGAGTGACTGACTTGCTCCACTGACTGTGTTGCTGCTACGGCTTGGAGCGAGACAGTGCTTGGTCCTGCTGCTGCTCCTACCTGTACGACTCGCCGCCTCCTGTTCTGCTGGACGTCCTGCCCCTAGCGCCGCCACCAGCCAACCACCATGGCCGCCCTCACCGCCCGCCTCGCCCGCCACGCTGCACGCGCTGCGGCCCCTGCCATCCCCGCCGCCGCGTCGCTCTCCACCGCCGCTGCCCACGCGCCGCTGCCGCCCCCCGTGCACCCGCCGCCGCCGTCGCCGCTCACCATCCTGGCCGCCGCCGCCGCCGCCGCCTCCACTAGCACCCCCGCTGCCGGATCAGGCGGCGCGCACAGCCGCGCGCAGTTGAAGACGCTGGCCACCCTGCGCGCGCTGCTGCGGCACGGCAACCGCCACGTCGCAGTGCTGCCGCCCGAGGGTACCCCCATCCCTGCTAATACCACCGCCGACGCCGCGGGGCTGGCAGCGTGGCGGTCGTCCATTGTGGGTCTCTACCGCGCGCAGGCGGCCAACACCTCGAAGGCCGAGGTGCGCGCGCTGCGTGGCGCGGCGGCCGACGTGCTGGCCACCTTTTAGGGCGGGGCAGCGTCCACCGCCCTGGGCCGCCGGTACGCCGGCGCCGACGCCGACGCGCCGCAGCAGCGCAAGGCGGTGGCGCGCTTTGTGGGGCTCGACATCCCCGACGCCGTGCCCGTCGGCCGCACGCCCGCCGACTTTGCCGGCAAGTACGCCGCCCCCCTGGCGTCCAAGACCGTGGACATGGACTCCCTGACCGGCCTGGACAACGTGAAAGCGCAGCTGTACGGCGTGCAGTCGGTGCTCGCCTCCAAGCTGTCGGACGCCGGCAAGGCGGCGGACCTGGCGGCCGGTGTGCGCAGTGATGCACCGCCTAGCAAATAGATGGTACCGGTACAAAATGATAGTTGAAACATAAGAGTTGGCTACCGCGCGCCGTGCCACGCTGCCAGCGCCAGGAGGTCACGCAGGGCAGGTGGCGGTGGGGAGCGGACGGCAGAGAGGGCGACGGTGCCGCCACGGCGCGCTGCGCGTGCGTACACTACCGCGCCGCCACCTCCGTGCTGCGCCACCACGCCGTGCGCCGCCAGCAGAGTGCGCGCAGCGTCCAGTGGCATGCGTAGCGGCGGCAGGCCGGCAGGCGCCGCGGCGGCATTGAAGTCGTGCACGCTGGGAGTGGCCACGCAGCCGCCCGCGTCGACCTCACACCCACCGCCGCGACCACCACCCACAGCTGGTGCCACCAGGAAAAGCAGCCAGTGCAGCAGCACGTCATGCCACGCCACGTTGTCTGCGAAGCCGCGCGGCACAATCAGCGCGACCGGTAGCGGCGGCGGTGATGTGTCGTCGCTGGCGGCGGCGGCGTCGACGACGGCGGCGGCGGCGGCAGCAACGGGCGGCGATGGCGGCCGCGGAGGTGGCGGTAGTGGTGCGGTTGGTGCGGGCGCGGGCGCACCAATGGCACGCCGCGAAGGCGCAGCGCGGGCGGCAACAAGCGGTGTGGCCAGCAGGGCGCCGCCGCGTGGTGCCGGTAGCGACGCTCCGCGTGGCACCGATGCCGCTTCCGGCGCAGCTGGTCGCCGCGCTGGTGATGGTGCGTAATGCAGCGGTGGTGAGGCTGCGGCCACTGGTGGTGCGGCTGCGGCCACTAGTGGCGCTGGCGACGCATGCGCAGCCACAGACGCAGGTGCAGGCACAGGTGAAGTCACAGGCGCAAGAGCAGGCACGGGCGCAGATGATGCAGGCGTGGGTGTAGGCACAGGCGCAGGCGCTGGAGTAGGCGCTGGCGCAGAAGCAGATGCAGGCGCAGATGCAGGCACACTCGCAGGTGCAGGCGCAGGCAAAGACACAGCGGCATGCGCGGTTGGCACAAGTGAAGGCACAGACGCAGCGAAGGGTGCAGGTGAAGGAGCTGGCGCTGGCGCAAGCGATGCCGCAGTGGCAGGCGCGGGTGGTAGAGATGCAGGCGCAGGCGCCACAACGGCAGGCGCAGGCGACACGACGGCAGGCCCAGGCGCCAC
>ERZ778022.5473-NODE-5473-length-10285-cov-3.694819_pt1 | contig 10285 bp, 11 predicted proteins | sample MGYA00375752_ERZ778022 | MGnify/ENA primary metagenome ERZ778022 (study PRJEB29350, sample SAMN05389826) | bioreactor metagenome | isolation source: Thiocyanate bioreactor | place: South Africa: University of Cape Town | collected 2014-04-04 ...
GGCCAGGTCGCAGAGCAGCCCTTCATTGCCCGGAAAGCGGGCCAGCGCGGCGCGATAGCTGGCCAGCCAGGCTGCGCCGCGGCCCTGCCGCCACAACAGGTTGTTGAGCGATTCATGTGCGGCGCGATCGGCGGGGCGCAGGGTGATCGCGCGTTCATAGGAGACGATGGCGGCGTCGACCCGGCCCAGATCCTGCAGGCAATGGCCGAGGACATAGGCGATATCCGGATTGGCCGGATCGATCTCGGCCGCGCGGGCGAGCAGGGGCAAGGCTTCTTCCGGCCAACCGGCAAGGCGCAGCACAACGCCCAGATTGAGCAGCGTTGCGACATGGTCGGGCCGCAATGCGAGCGCGGTGCGGAAGGCGGCGATGGCGTGATCGAGCTCGCCACGCTCCCGCCGGGCCTGGCCGAGCGTGGCCCAGGCGCGTGCGTTGCGCGGATCGCGGCGCAGCAGCGGGGCGAGCGTCTCGCAGGCGGATCGCGGTTCCCCGGCAGCGAGCAGGGCGATCGCCAGGTTCACCCGGGCCTCGTCATAGGCAGGCGCGAGCGCCAGCGCGTCGCGATAGGCTTGCGCCGCGCCGGCGGAGGCGCCCAGGTCGGCAAGGCTGTTCCCGAGATTGTTGTGCACATGGGGCTGGTCCGGAGCGGCCGCGAGCGAGCGGCGGAAGAGCGCTACCGCCGCCTCGTGCCGGCCTGCCCGTCGCGCGATCATGCCGAGCAGCTGAAGCGCGTCGGGATTCTCGGGAGCGAGGTCCAGCACATGCAGGAGAATGGTCTCGGCCGCTCCGGCCTGGCCGCCGCGTGCCAGCCCCATGGCATGCTGCAGGGCTTCGCCAAGCGCCTGCGCGCCGAGACCGTTCGGCTCCGCTGGCGGAGATGCCGGGCCTTGCTGTCGCGGTGCCTGTTCCATCGAACGCGATTCCCATGGCGGGTCTCCTTCCGGGAGCCCGCCGAAGGGGAAAGGTTGCAAATGCCCCTTGTTTCGTCAAGGGAATCACGCTTTAAATCATGTGTAATTGGGAATTATAGGGGTGTCGCCATGAGAGGATCGGGGAAGCGCAGTGCGGTTCGGAAGCAGCTTCTGCGAGGGGCGGCGATCTCGGCGGCGCTGCTGGTCGGGGTGCTGACGCCGCATCTCGCGCATGCGCAGCGCGCGATCCCCGAGACGACGGACGATGTCCGCCGCCTGCCGATCCCCCCGGTCGACCGCAGCCATGAGCCGGTGATCATACTCGCCGGCGGGACCCTGCTCGACGGCCGGGGCGGCGCGCCGATCCCGAACGCGGTGATCGTGCTCCAGGGCGACCGGATACTTGCCGCCGGACCGGCCGGCACCTCCGTGCCCGCCAATGCGGCGCGGACGATCGATGCGCGGGGGCTGTGGATCCTGCCGGGCCTGATCGACCTGCACATCCATTTCACCCAGCAGCGCGGCACCGACATGGGCCGCTATTCGGACAGCCCGGCCGCCGCGGCGATCCGCGGCACCGTGCTGGCCGAGCAGATGGTCACCGCGGGCATCACCGCCGCGCGCGACGTGGGCACGATGGATGACGTGGCGCTGCGCATCAAGGAAGCGGTGGATCGCGGCATGATCCGGGGCCCGCGCGTGCTGTGGAGCGGCAAGCTGATCGCCAGCACGGGCGGCCATGGCGACGAAGTGACCGCTACCGCCACCGGCCGCGAAAAGCCCAATCTCGGCGGCGATCCGCACGGGGTCGACGGGCCGTGGGAATGGCGCAAGGCGGTGCGCGAGCAGGTCCGGCGCCTGTCCGACTGGATCAAGATCAGCGCGCCCGCCGCCAGGGAGGAACTGGCCGCGGCGATCGACGAGGCGCATTCGCTCGGCGTGCCGGTCGCGATCGACAGCTATGGCAAATATACCGACTGGGCGATCGAGGCGGGAGTCGACACGCTCGAGCATCCGCTGCTGCTGAGCGACCAGGCCGTGCCGCTGATGAAGAAGCACGGCACCGCCTTCGTGCCGACGATCGGCGCGTTCGACAATCTGCTGGAGGGCGGCTATCCGACCGCGGGCATCCCCGGCGGCGGCTTCTACTACACGCATTCGCGCCGCTTCGTGATCAACCAGCAGGATCATCTGAAGCGCGTGAACGAGGCATGGCGCGCCGGCGTGCCGATCGGCGTGGGCACCGATATCCCGTTCGAGAATGAATGGCGCTATCCGGACGCCTATTTCCGCGAGCTCGATTATCTCCGCCAGGCAGGCATGACCAATGCCGATGTGCTCGCCTCCGCCACCAGCACCGGCGCGAGGATCCTGCGCATGGGCGACAAGCTGGGCACGGTCGAGCCGGGCAAGATCGCCGACATCCTGGTTGTTGGCGCCAATCCGCTGGATTCGCTGAAGAACCTGCGCGACGTCCGCTATGTCGTCGCCGATGGCAAGGTGGTGGTGGAGAACGGGCCCCGTTGAGCGCGCGTCGCCCATCGTCCCCCGGGTGACGGCGCGCGGGAGGAATCCGGCCCGGTCGCCCGGGCCGGGCTTCCCCTCATTCGATCGGCAGCTTGCTCAGGTTCGCGCTGATCTTCTGCAGCGTGCGCAGCAGATGGGCGATGTCGCGGTCGCTCACCCCGTCCATCGCGCGGCTGAACTGGCGGCCGACGATCGGGGTCAGCTTGCGCAGGGTCTGCTGGCCGGCCGGAGTCAGCGTCACTTCGGTGATGCGATTGTCTTCCGGATTGGGCTCGGTGGTGACGAGGCTCTGTTCGACCATCCGGTCGATGATCCGGCTGATCGTAGAGCGCTTGGTCAGCGCCGCTTCGGCGATCGCGCCGATGCTGGCCGGCTGGCGCTCGCGCAGCACCGTCATCACGCGGTAGATCGGCTTGGACACGCCATGCTTGTGCAGCACGATGTCCATGTCCTCGTGATATTTGAAGTCGGCATGCGCCATCAGGTAGAAAGGCGAGTTTTCGAGGCGGAAATTGGGGCTGCTCGGGTCGTAGACGCTGCGATTGTCCATCAGATCCTCTGCCGTTCTTGCCGTTTTCTTCACCGCGCTGGTGGCCATGTTTCCCTCAATCGTTCCGCAGGATCAAGACGTTGCGCCGGGCCGGACGGCGTGCGGCAGGCGAATTAGCCGAAAACATATGTTTCTACACCTATCAATCGTCATTTGCGCCGGATCGGTTGCGTGGCGGCAACGCCATGGGCAGCTCCCACCGCGCGAGAAGGCGGGCCCATGCCGAACAAGCGGCGAAATATCAACGAAAATTGCGTGATTATTGTTCCATTTCCATTGCGGGCCTGTCACGTTCCCGAGGGTGAAACCATGGGAGAACAAGCGTGTCGTCGAAACGCTGCCGCCGTCTGGCCCTGCCGCTCGCCGTCCTGCCGCTGCTCGCGGCGCTGCCTGCCCAGGGGCAGGAAGCGAAGCGGCGCTGGGACCAGATGTGCCAGATCCGCAAGGACAAGCTCGACCTGATCCTGCCCGAGGCGATGCGCGAGAACCGCATCGACATGTGGATCGTCGCCTCGCGCGAGGGGCATGACGATCCCAATGCCGCGCTGCTCGGCGGCGGCTATGTGGGCGATGTCGGCTATCATGTCTTCACCGATCGCACCGGCAGCGGCCGGATCGAGCGCGCGGCGATGGGAATCGGCGGCGCGGCGTTCGACCAATGCCCGCTCTACGATCTGAAGCTCTCGCCCGCCGAGCTGCGCAGGTTTGTCGAGGCGCGCGATCCCAGGCGGATCGGCATCGACGTGGCGACTGAGATCGGCACGGCGGACGGGCTCAGCCATTCGTTGCACGCGAAGCTGGTCGAGACGCTCGGCCCGGCGCTGGCGGAGCGGCTGGTCCCGGCCGAGAAGCTGGTCTCCGATTTCCGTGCCCGCCATTCGATCCATGAAATCGCGGCCTTCGCCAAGGCGGGGGAATATTCGCGCACCATCCTGGAGCGCGCGCTCTCCAACGAAGTGATCGCGCCCGGCCACACCACCACCGGCGACGTCGCCTGGTGGATGATGGAGCAGCTCCACAAGGAGGGGCTGGGCAGCAGCTTCGGGCTGCCCAGCATCTACATCCTGGGACCCGGCGAGCGCGGCCCGGTATCGGGCGACCATGTGATCCAGCCGGGGGACCTGATCACGGTCGACTGGGGAGTGAACTATCTCTTCTACTACACCGACATGAAGCGCATGGCCTATGTGCTCAAGCCCGGCGAGAACGCGCCGCCGCCAGGCGTGCAGCGTGCCTATGACAAGGCGCAGGACATCCGCCGGATGATCCTCGACGTGATCCGCCCGGGCGTGACCGCCGGCGACGCGTTGGCCGCGGTCAACAAGCGCGTGGCGGCGACGCCGGGGCTGGCGCTCGGCCGCTATGACGATCCGAGCAAGGACCCGAAGGTCTCCGACGTGGTGATCGGCAGCCATTCGGTGGGCGATTGGGGGCATGGCTCGGGCCCGTCGATCGCCGATTTCAACCCGCTGCGCATGACCTATACGCTGCGGCCAGGCAATTTCCTGTCGATCGAGCTGTTCCTCTACACGCCGGTGCCCGAATGGGGCGGGCGCAAGATCAAGATTCCGCTGGAGGACAATGGCGTCGTCACCGAGCGCGGCTTCGAATGGGCCTATCCGCCCAACAGCCGGATCCTGCTGGTGAAGTGAGGGAATGGGCGGCCGGCATGGGCCCGGCCGCCCCATTGCCGTCAGAAGGCGGCGATCCCGGTGATCGCGCGGCCCAGGATCAGGGCATGGACGTCGTGCGTGCCCTCATAGGTGTTGACCGTTTCCAGGTTCATCAGGTGGCGCATCACCTGGAACTCGCCCGAGATGCCGTTGCCGCCATGCATGTCGCGGGCGGCCCGGGCGATATCGAGCGCCTTGCCGACATTGTTGCGCTTGACGATCGAGATCATCTCGGGCGCAAACCGGCCGGCGTCGATCAGCCGCCCGACGCGCAGCGATGCCTGGAGGCCGAGCGCGATCTCGGTCTCCATGTCCGCCAGCTTCTTCTGGAAGAGCTGGGTGGCGGCAAGCGGCTTGCCGAACTGGTGCCGGTCGAGGCCATATTGCCGGGCGGCGTGGAAGCAGAATTCGGCGGCGCCGAGCGCACCCCAGCTGATCCCGTAGCGCGCGCGGTTGAGGCAGGAGAAGGGGCCCTTGAGGCCTTCGACTTCGGGCAGCAGCGCGTCTTCGCCCAGTTCGACATCGTCGAGCTGGATCATGCCGGTGATCGAGGCGCGCAGGCTCAGCTTGCCCTCGATCCTGGGCGCGGAGAGGCCCTTCATGCCCTTCTCCAGCACGAAGCCGCGGATCGCGCCGCCATGCGCGTCCGACTTGGCCCAGACGACGAACACGTCGGCGATCGGCGCGTTGGAGATCCAGGTCTTGGTGCCGTTCAGCCGATAGCCGCCATCGATCCTGGTCGCGCGGGTGCGCATGCCGCCGGGGTCGGAGCCGGCATCGGGCTCGGTCAGGCCGAAGCAGCCGATCCATTCGCCGCTGGCGAGCCTGGGCAGGTAGCGCAGCCGCTGCGCCTCCGAGCCGAAGGCATGGATCGGGTACATGACCAGGCTCGACTGCACGCTCATCATCGAGCGATAGCCCGCATCCACCCGCTCCACCTCGCGGGCCATCAGGCCATAGGCGACATAGGAAGCGCCGACGCCGCCCTACGCCTCGGGCACCGTCGGGCCCAGCAGGCCCAGCGCACCCATTTCGCGGAAGATCTCGGGGTCGGTGACTTCGCGGTCGAACGCCTCGATCACGCGCGGTGCGAGCCGTGCCTGCGCATAGTCGCGCGCGGTGTCGCGGATCATCCGCTCCTCATCCTCCAGCTGCGCATCGAGCAGCAGGGGATCGGCCCAGTCGAATTTCTGCATGTCAGGGTTCCTCAGGCGGTGGGGACGATCGCGATCGTCTCGATCTCGACCTTGGCTTCGGCCTCGACCAGCGCGGCGACCTCGACCACGGCCATCGCCGGATAGTTGCGGCCGATCAGCTCGCGATACGCCGCGCCGATCTCGTCCAGGCCGGCGAGATATTCGTCGCGGCTGGTGACGTACCAGGTCATGCGCGCGATATGCTCGGGGCCGGCGCCGCCCTCGGCGAGGATCGCCACCGTGTTGACCAGAACCTGGCGGAACTGGCCGGCGAGATCGGAGGCGACGAAACGCTCCTCCGCGTCCCAGCCGACCACGCCGGCGGTGAACACCATCCGGCCGCTGGCGGAAATGCCGTTGGCATAGCCGCGCGGGCGCTTCCAGCCGGGGGGCAACAGGCTCTGATGCACGGTCATTGGCATTCCATTTCAAGGCGTTGGCGATATTCGGCGGGCCAGGGCTGCGACGTGCCGCCGGCAAGCTCGATCAGCACCTGGGTGAGGCGGACCGAGAAGCGCGGCGTGTCTTCGCAGGTCACATCGACTTCCAGGTCGATCGAGCTGCGTCCCACCCGGGTGAGCTTCACGGCGAAATCGAGCAGGTCGCCCAGCTTGCTCGGTGTGGCGAAGGTGGCGGCCAGGCTGACGGTGGGCAGGCCAAGGCCGCGGCCCATGTGCATCGCCCGCCGGTCGTCGCCCAGCACCGCCGGGGTCCAGTCCTCCACCGCGGCGTCGCACAGCTCGAGGCAGCGCGGATAGAAGGCGATGCCCGCGGGGTCGCAATGCGCGAAGCGCAGCGGATGGGAGACGCGGAACATCAGCCTGCGCTCTGCGCGAGATGCTGGCGGGCGATGACGATCTTCTGCACTTCCGACGCGCCCTCGTAGATGCGCAGCGCCCGCACTTCGCGGTACAGCGCCTCGACCGGGGCGCCGACGGTGACTCCCAGGCCACCGAAGATCTGCACCGCCTTGTCGATCACCTGCTTGGCGCTGTCGGTGGCGTGCAGCTTGGCCAGCGCGGCCTCGCGGGTGTTGCGCTGGCCCTGCACGTCGCGCAGCCAGCCGGCGCGGTAGATGAGCAGGGCGGACGTATCGATGTCGAGCACCATCTCGGCGAGCTTCGACTGGGTCACCGGATTGTCGGCGAGCGTGCCGTCGCCGAGCCGCCGGGTGCGGGCACGGGCGGTCGCCTCGTCGAGCGCGCGGCGGGCGAAGCCGAGCGCGGCGGCGCCCACGGTGGTGCGGAAGATGTCGAGCGTCGCCATCGCCGCCGCGAAGCCGCGCCCGGCCTCGCCGAGCAGCGCGTCGGCCGGCAGCGCCATGTCGGCGAATTCGAGCGTGGCGAGCGGGTGGGGGGCGATCACTTCGATCCGCTCGGTGACGCGCAGGCCCGCCGTGTCGGCATCGACGAGGAAGGCGGAGATGCCCTTGGCGCCGGGCGCCTCGCCGGTGCGGGCGAACAGCACGTAGTAATCGGCGATGCCGCCGTTCGAGATATAGGTCTTGGCGCCGTTCACGCGCCAGCCATTGCCGTCGCGCTCGGCCAGGGTCTCCATCGAGGCGACGTCCGAGCCCGAGCCCGGCTCGGTGAGCGCGAAGGCGGCGATCTTCTCGCCCCGCGCCACGGCGGGGAGATAGGCCTGTTTCTGCGCCTCGGTGCCGAACAGCGAGATCGTGCCCGATCCCAGCCCCTGCATCGCGAAGGCGAAGTCGGCCAGCCCCGAATGGCGCGCCAGCGTCTCGCGGATCAGCGCGAGGGAGCGGATGTCGAGCGTCTCGTGCATGCCGCCCCACGCCGCCGGCACGCAGTAGCGCAGCCAGCCGCCCTCGCCGAGCGCACGGACCAGCCGCCGGCATTCGGCGTCGACATCGGCGCCGTGATGGCCGGAGAGATTGGCGACGCACCAGGCCTCGAGCGCGTCGGCCAGCTTGCGGTGGCCGTCGTCGAGGAAGGGCCAGTCGAGGAAGCTGCGGTCGGCCATCAATTGCCCTCGAACTCGGGGGTGCGTTTGTCGGCGAAGGCTTCGAAGGCGCGGCGGAAGTCCCTGGTCGCCATGCAGATCGCCTGGGCCTGGGCCTCCATCTCGATCGCGGTCTCGATGCTCACCGCCCATTCGGTGTTGAGCTGGGTCTTGGTGATGCCGTGCGCGAAACTGGGGCCGGTGGCGATGCTGCGGGCCAGTGCCTGGGCTTCGTTCAGCAGCGCGTCGGCCGGTACCAGCCGGTTGTGGAAGCCCCAGCGCTCGCCTTCCTCGGCGGACATCATCCGACCGGTGTAGAGCAGGTCGGCGGCGCGGCCCTGGCCGATGATCCGCGGCAGGATCGCGCAGGCGCCCATGTCGCAGCCGGCCAGGCCCACGCGCGTGAACAGGAAGGCGGTCCTGGCGGCGGGGGTGGCGAGGCGCAGGTCCGATGCCATCGCCATGATCGCGCCGGCGCCGACGCAGATGCCGTCGATCGCCGCCACGATCGGCTGGGGGCAGGCGCGCATCGCCTTGACCAGGTCGCCGGTCATCCGAGTGAAGGCGAGCAGTTCGGGCATCGCCATTTCGGTCAGCGGCCCGATGATCTCATGGACGTCCCCGCCCGAGGAGAAATTGCCGCCCGCGCCGGTGAGCACCACTGCCTTGACCTGCGACGTGTAGACGAGGTCGCGAAAGGTATCGCGCAGCTCGGCATAGCTTTCGAAGGTGAGCGGGTTCTTCCGCTCGGGCCGGTCGAGCGTGATCGTCGCCACGCCCTCGGCGAAATGCCAGCCGAAATGCCGGGCCACGAAGCTGGTCGGATCCATGGTCATTCCTTCTCCCCATCGGCAGCGAGCGAGTCCTTGAGCACGCCCAGAAGCTGGTGAAGCTGGCCGCGTTCCTCGCGGCCCAGCCCGGCCAGCATCGCTTCGATCCATGCATGATGCGCCTCGGCGAGCCCGGCGAAGCATTCGCGCCCCAATTGGGTCAGGCGGGCAACCGAGGAGCGGCCGTCGGTGGGCGAGGGCGCGAGGCTCACATAGCGGTCGCGCACCAGCGCCTGGACGACGCCGGTGACATTGCCGTTCGAGACGAGCAGCGCCTGGGAGAGCTGGCCCATCGTCATCCCCTCGGGATGCCGGTCGAGCGCCGCCATCACGTCGAAGCGGGGCAGGGTGATGTCGTATCCGTCGGCAAAGCCGCGCTTCAGCCGCTTCTCGATCACCGTGGTGCAGGTGAGGAGCCGCAGCCACAGCCGCACGCTGCCGCGATCGTCGAGCGCGCCGTCATGCTTTTCGCGCAGGAAGGCGGTGCGAGTCACGTCACTTCTCCCCCGGCGATCGGGATCGCCTGTCCGGTCACCGATCCGCTGGCGGGCAGGCAGAGCCAGACCGCCGCCGCCGCCACTTCCCCGGGCGTGATCAGCCGCTTCTGGGGGTTGTGGCGGGTGAGCTCGGCCAGCGCCTCGGCATGGCTGCGGCCAGTGCGGCCGGCGATGGTCTCGACTGCCCGGGCGACGATATCGGTGTCGGTGAAGCCGGGGCAGAGCGCATTGGCGGTGAGCGGCGTCGCAGCGAACTCGGCGGCGAGCGCGCGCATCAGCCCGATCGCGCCGTGCTTGGAGGCGACATAGGGCGCGGTATAGCCATAGCCCTTCAGCCCGGCGGTGGAGGCGATGGTGACGATCCGCCCGGCCGGTGCCGCGAGCAGGTCCGGCAGCGCGGCCTGGCAGCAATGGAACAGCGCATCGAGATTGGTCGCCATCGTCTCGCGCCACGCCTCGGCGGTCACCCTGGCGAAGGGCGCGCTGGGGGCGATGCCGGCATTGTTGACCAGGATCCCGATCGGGCCGTGCGCGGCGCGGGCGACCTGGAAGGCCGCCTCGATCGACGTCCGGTCGGAGACGTTGGCGGGAACGGTGATCGCGCCGGGGATGGCCGCGGCGACGGTTTCCAGCGGCTCCAGCCGACGCCCGATCAGCGTCAGCCGCGCGCCTTCCTCGGCGAGTGCGCGGGCGATGGCCGCGCCGATGCCCGATCCCCCGCCGGTGACGACCGCATGGATGTCCTTCAGGTGCATATGGGTCAGCTCCGCAGCGCCGCGCCGGTCTCGGCGGCGCGTTGCAGGTTGCGGGCGAGCTGGCTCATCCCGCCCAGATATTGCGGCGGCACGCGCACGCCGCGATAGCCGTGCTGGGCGGCGGCGCGCAGCGTCCACATCGGATCGATCAGGTGCGGCCGTCCGATCGCGACCAGGTCGGCCCGGCCGGCCGCCAGGATCGAATTGGCGTGGTCGGTCTCGAAGATGTTGCCCACTGCCATGGTCGAGACGCGTGCCTCGTTGCGGATCTTGTCGGCAAAGGGCGTCTGGAACATGCGGCCATAGACGGGCTTGCACTCGGCCCAGGTCTGGCCGGCCGAGACGTCGATCAGGTCGGCGCCCGCTTCGTCGAAGGCGCGGGC
>ERZ778022.5477-NODE-5477-length-10284-cov-4.228761_pt1 | contig 10284 bp, 7 predicted proteins | sample MGYA00375752_ERZ778022 | MGnify/ENA primary metagenome ERZ778022 (study PRJEB29350, sample SAMN05389826) | bioreactor metagenome | isolation source: Thiocyanate bioreactor | place: South Africa: University of Cape Town | collected 2014-04-04 ...
CGTCTTCAAGCACGGCAACGCACTCGGCAATGCCCCCGCCCACAAGCTGTTCGAACGTGTCCGCATCGGCCGCAGCATCGATGGCGAGTTCCGTGCCATCGACAGTCGCCTCGACAACTACCCGCCCGCCCGCGAGTTCTCCGACTACGCCGTCGAGATCGATCGCGAGAACCTTCCGCAGGAAGTCGAGATCATCGAGCGCGTCTAGCGTTCCGTGGCCGAGGATCAGGAACCCGACGAACTCGATGCGGAACCTATTCCGCTGTCGGCTCTCCAGCACGCCGTCTACTGCCTTCGTCAGGCGGCGTTGATCCATCTCGAGCGGTTGTGGGCCGAGAACCGCTTCACCGCCGAAGGGCAGGTGCTGCATGCCAGTGCAGACGAGTCCGGTAGGCGCAAGGTACGCGGCATCAGGCGGGTCAATGCCCTGCCGCTGGCCAGCCGTCGCCTCGGCATCGCGGGCGTCGCCGACCTCGTTGAATTTCACCCTGATGGCGACCGCGAGGTGCCGTTCCCCATCGAGATCAAGCGCGGCAAGCCCAAGCTCCATCGTGCCGATGACGTCCAGCTCTGCGCCCAGGCGCTCTGCCTCGAGGAAATGACGGGAGTCTCGGTTCCAGACGGTGCGCTGTTCTACGCCGAGACCCGGCGGCGGGCTCCAGTGGTGTTCGACGCCGGACTGCGCCACCTGACCGAGACGACGATCAGCGAATTGCGGGAAATTTTCCGCACTCAGCAGACGCCGCCGCCGACCCCGCACAAGTCGCGTTGCCGGTCCTGTTCCCTGCACGAGCTCTGCCGCCCCGAAGCGGCAGCCCGGCCGGCCGCCGCCTGGCGTCGCCGCGCGCTCGATCGCCTGCTGGGTGAGAGCGAGGCGACCTCGTGAAGAAGCTGCTCAACACCCTCTACGTCACCACCGAGGGCGCCGGCCTGCGCAAGGACGGCGAGAACGTCGTTGCCGAGATCGAGGGCGAAGAGCGAGCCCGCGTGCCGTTCCACATGCTCGCCTCGATCGTGCTGTTCGGCCCCATCTTCATTTCGCCATCGTTGATCGGCGCCTGCGCCGCCGGTGGCATCAGTGTCGTGATCCTCGATCGGGCCGGGCGCTTCCAGGCCCGGGTCGAAGGTCCCGTCTCGGGCAACGTGCTCCTGCGTCGGGCCCAATATCGCGCCTCCGAGACACCCGAACCGGTCGTCCGGTCCATCATCCTGGGCAAGGTTGCCAATCAACGTTCGGTGTTGATGCGGGCCCTGCGCGACCATGGCGCGAACTACGCTGGCGATGTTCGGGCGAGGATCGAAACTTCGACTGACCGGATGGCTCATCGCCTCCGATTTGTCGAACTTTCTGATGCGTCACTGGAACGATTGCGCGGTGCCGAGGGCGAGGCGGCTAATCTTTACTTCCAGGTTTTCGGCCATCTCATCCGGGTCGATGACCCCCGGATGCAGTGGCATGGCCGCTCCCGACGCCCGCCGCTGGATCCGGTTAACGCCTTGCTTTCGTTCCTCTATTCTCTTCTCGCCCATGACTGCCGCAGCGCTGCCGAGGCTGTCGGCCTCGACCCTGCGGTCGGTTTCCTCCACCGCGATCGCCCCGGCCGGCCCAGCCTCGCGCTCGACCTCATGGAAGAATTCCGCCCCGCCCTCGCCGACCGCCTCGCCCTCTCCCTCATCAACCGCCGCCAGCTGCAAAATACTGATTTCGATCAACGTGATAGCGGCGCCGTGCTGTTGTCGGAAGCGGGCCGCAAGACCGTCCTCACCGCCTGGCAGGAGCGCAAAAGAGAAGAGCGCTTGCACGATTTCCTGGGGGAGAAAGCCCCGCTGGGGCTCGTGCCGTTCCTGCAGGCGCAGATGTTGGCGAGGCACTTGCGAGGCGACCTCGACATCTATCCCCCTTGGTTCTGGAAATAGCGATGCTGGTGCTCGTAACCTACGATGTACGGACCTCTGAGGCGGGCGGTGCGGCCCGTCTGCGCCGTGTCGCCAAGGCCTGCCGCGATTTCGGCCAGCGCGTCCAGTACTCGGTGTTCGAAATTGAGGTGGATCCCGCGCAGTGGACGGCGCTCCGTGCGCGCCTGGAAGCAGCCATAGATTTCGGGAGCGACAGCCTGCGCTACTACTATCTTGGCGCAGGCGGCAGGCGCCGCGTCGAGCATGTCGGCGCCAAGCCTTCGATCGATCTCGAAGGCCCCCTCGTCATCTAGCGCGAACCATAAGCGTGCCGCTCAATCCCGGCCGGTTCGCGCCGCTGCGAACATCCTGAGAACGCAGATAAAATCGTCCTCCTCGCCAACGGGCACCGATTCACTCGTGCGCCAGGCTCGATGTCCGCATTGCCATCGATCTTTTCCCTGATCGCCCAATACTATAGCACCACCCCAGTCGCCCCTCACGCAGGGGCGTGGATCGAAACGAGGTCGACGGCGTGAGTTACCAGCCGGTGCTGGTCGCCCCTCACGCAGGGGCGTGGATCGAAACAACGCCAGGGCGTTGTGGCGACGACGAACCCAACTGTCGCCCCTCACGCAGGGGCGTGGATCGAAACGTGGATGCGTCGGCCGCGTGGTCGCCGGCGCCCTGTCGCCCCTCACGCAGGGGCGTGGATCGAAACGTTTTCGACGCGGCCTCGACCGCGCGGATCGGCGTGTCGCCCCTCACGCAGGGGCGTGGATCGAAACCAGTGACGGAGGTGGCCATGCTGCTCGGGCGCAAGTCGCCCCTCACGCAGGGGCGTGGATCGAAACGACTGTATCCGGTGGACCAGCCAGCCATTGGCTGAGCGTCGCCCCTCACGCAGGGGCGTGGATCGAAACAGCGCCGTGGTGATCGCATTGCCGATGGCAGTCGGTCGCCCCTCACGCAGGGGCGTGGATCGAAACCGTTTACGGCCCTCGCGGACGCCCGCACCCGGGTCGCCCCTCACGCAGGGGCGTGGATCGAAACTCCGACGTGGCCGGCGATCCGAGGGTGCTCGGGGTCGCCCCTCACGCAGGGGCGTGGATCGAAACACTGTCGGGTGTCGGCGCTGCGGGAAAGCGGGAAGTCGCCCCTCACGCAGGGGCGTGGATCGAAACGTCGACACGGCGCACCCATCCCGGCGGCCACCCCAGTCGCCCCTCACGCAGGGGCGTGGATCGAAACCTCGCCGACCTCGCGATGCGTACCCGGCGCGGCCTCGTCGCCCCTCACGCAGGGGCGTGGATCGAAACCCCTGCCCGGCCCTCGCATCCGCTTCCGGCCCCGTCGCCCCTCACGCAGGGGCGTGGATCGAAACCGAAGATCGCCATCGCGACCGCCGTTTTCGTCGCGGTCGCCCCTCACGCAGGGGCGTGGATCGAAACCGCGGAAACCAGCCGATAGCCTGGAGCGCCGCGTCGTCGCCCCTCACGCAGGGGCGTGGATCGAAACGCTTTCACTGCGATGAGCTGGCGCCAGCGAGGGAGTCGCCCCTCACGCAGGGGCGTGGATCGAAACTTCGAGGTTGAACGGCGCCGCCTGCGGTTGCCGTGTCGCCCCTCACGCAGGGGCGTGGATCGAAACTGACACCCAGACGGGGGCTGTACTCAGCGCAGGCGTCGCCCCTCACGCAGGGGCGTGGATCGAAACTCGAGCCAAGCGCGGCCATCGCGATAGGCCACAGGTCGCCCCTCACGCAGGGGCGTGGATCGAAACTCCTCGACCGGCTGCCCCGCCTTGGGCGGCGACAGGGTCGCCCCTCACGCAGGGGCGTGGATCGAAACCTGCCGAGCAACAACGGCTGGACGGCGGGGCTCGTCGCCCCTCACGCAGGGGCGTGGATCGAAACTTGAACTCGAAGCCCCAGAAGCGGACCACCTCGAGTCGCCCCTCACGCAGGGGCGTGGATCGAAACACCAGGACGCCGTCCAGCACGCTCGGGTGCAGCCCGTCGCCCCTCACGCAGGGGCGTGGATCGAAACATGAACCTCGCCGGATCGAACTCGGCGGCGACCCGTCGCCCCTCACGCAGGGGCGTGGATCGAAACTCCTCGATCTCGACGAGGCGCGCCTGGCTCGCCTGTCGCCCCTCACGCAGGGGCGTGGATCGAAACTCGACATCGACATCGTGACGCTGCAGGACGGCGTGTCGCCCCTCACGCAGGGGCGTGGCTCGAAACGCCGCCACGGTGCGGATCCCGTGTGGCAGCTGAGGTCGCCCCTCACGCAGGGGCGTGGATCGAAACGGGATCGGCCACTACTGGGCCCGTCTCGCGGCCTCGTCGCCCCTCACGCAGGGGCGTGGATCGAAACATGGCATTGATCCGCAGACGCTCCGTCAGAGCTACGGGTCGCTCCTCGCGCAGGCCGTGCATCGAACGTCGTTCCGCCCCTCGCGTATCGGGGCTCCGGTTGGTGCCGATCACGAGGGGCGCTGGGCTGTGGGAGAGAGGCGCTTTTCCAGCCACAGGCTGTAACGCGAGCCGATGGAGCAGAAGAGGAAGTAGACGCTGGCGACGGCGACATAGGCTTCGTCGTAGAAGCCGAGCCACCTGGGGTCGGTGGCGGAGTTGCGGGCGGCGTTGAGCAGGTCGAAGATGCCGATCACCGTGAGAAGGGACGTGGCCAGCAGGAACCCGATGGCCAGATTGACGACACCCGGGATCACGAGGCGCAGGGCCTGCGGCAGCACCACCAGCATCATGGCGCGCCAGTAGCCGAAGCCAAGCGAGCGCGCGGCCTCAGTTTGTCCTCGTGGAATGGCCTGCAGTCCGGCCCGCACGACCTCGGCGAGATAGGCGGACCAGAACAGGGCGATCACCAGCATGGCGCGCGCCAGCTTGTCGAACAACTGGCCGCCGGGGATGGCCATCGGCAGCAGCAGCATGGCGACGTAAAGGATCGCGACCATGGGAATGCCCCGCATCAGTTCGATGAACAGGACGGCCAGAATCCGCACCCCGCCCAGCGTCGATTGGCGCGCCAGCGCCAGCAGCACGGCAAACGGGAATGCCGCGCCGAAGCAGACGACCCAGACAAGAACCGTGACCGTGAAGCCGCCCCACTGGCTGGAGTTGACCGGCAGCCCGGTCCCCAGGCCAGCCAGAAGCACGACGCTCACGACAAGCCCGGCGATCCAGGCCACGAGCAGCCACGGCGTCCAGAAGCGTGGCAGGGCCGAAGCAGACAGCAGGGTCAGCAGGATGGCGATTGTCAGCGCCGGGCGCCAGTGCAACTCGGGAGGATAAAAGCCGAAGGTGATGAAGCGCGCCTTCTCGGCGATGAAGGCCCAGCAGGCCCCGGTGCGTACGCTGCAGTCCTGCGCGGTCCCCACCCAGGTTGCATCCAGCACCGCCCATTGGACGAAAGGGGGGACGACCGCGAGAATGAAGAGCACCGTTAAGAGCGTCAGCACGGCGTTGAGCGGCGTGCCGAAAAGCCCGTGCCACCAGTTGATGCGAGCAGTCGGCATCGGATTGGGTCGCGGCTCAATGAGGTGGCTCGCAACGCTCATCGTCGGCCCTCGCCGCGCAGCGCCACGCGCCGGTTGTACATGTTCATGAGGCCGGCGATCGACAGGTTGATCGACAGAAACACCACGACGATGACGGCGAGCGACTCGAGGGCCTGGCCGGTCGTGTTGGCTGTCGTGTTGGCGACGCTCACGAGATCGGGGTAGCCGATCGCGACCGCCAGGCTCGAGTCCTTGGTCAGGTCGAGATAGATCGAGGTCGTCATCGGCGTGATGACCCGAAGGGCCTGGGGCAGCACGACGAGCCGCATGATCTGCCCGCCATGGAGGCCCAGCGACCGTGCTGCCTCCCACTGACCGGTTGTGACCGATTCAATGCCGGCCCGAACGATTTCGGCGATATTCGCCGAGAATTTCACTACGAGGCCGATCAGCAGCGCAGCGAACTCGGGGGTCAGCGTCCAGCCGCCGCGGATATTGAAGCCGGACAGGGCAGGGATGTCGAGGGACAGGGTGGTGCCGGAAAAGATCAGCATCAGGAGGGCGAGCCCCAATGCAGCAGGAGGCGCCAGGAGCGCGCGTCCTACCCGGCCGGTGCGCCACAACAGCACCGTTGCGCCGATGCCGAGGAAGAGGATGAGGCCCACACTGACAAGCGTGAGCGGGGCGACGGGTCCGAGGATCATGGCCGGAACGTTGACGCCGCGATTGGTGAGGAAGGCCGCGTCGAGCAGCGAGATCGCCTGCCGAGGTCCGGGCAGCGCCTTGAGCAGGCCGCTCCAGAAGAACAATTGCAGGAGCAGCGGGGTGTTGCGGACCACGTCGACATACCAGCGAACCAGATTGGCGAGCAGCAGGTTGCCGGAGAGGCGCGCCACGCCGAGCGCGACACCGAGGAGCGTGGCCAACAGGCAGCCGAGCAGCGCGACCTTGACGGTGTTGAGCAGCCCCGCCAGCAGCGCGCGGCCATAGGTGTCGCCCGCGCCGAACGGGATCATGCTTTCGCCGATCTCGAAATTGGCGGAGCGGAACAGAAAATCGAAACCCGGCGCGATGCCAATGCGCGCCATGGACTCGACGGTGTTGGCGCCGAGCCACCAGAACAGCGCGACAACGGCACAAATCAGGGCAATCTGCGCGAGCGCATGCTTGCCCCACCAGCCGGCGGCCTTCATGACCAAGCCGGGCCCCGCAGGACCCGGCACATTTACCGCGTTCATGTGGAGCGCTTAGCGGAAGGGCGGCGAATAGAGCAGGCCGCCGTCGGTCCACAGCGAATTGTAGCCGCGTTCCCAGCCAAGCGGGGTGAGGTTGCGTTCGAAGATCTCACCGTAATTGCCGACGGTCTTGATGACGTTGTAGGCCCACTTGGGATCGAGGCCGAGCGCCTCGTTGAAGCTCGGATCCACGCCGAGGAAGCGCTGGATCGCCGGGTCCTCGGAGGTCAGGAACTCATCGACATTCTGGCTGGTGATGCCCCATTCCTCGGCCTGGAAGGTGGCGTAGACGGTGTAGTTGACGATCTCGAGCCAGCGATCGTCGCCACCCGCGATAGCCGGAGCCAGCGGCTCCTTGGAGAGCCGCTCGGGCAGCAGCACATAGGCGCTCGGGTCCTGCAATTGCGTCAGCTTGCCCACGAGGTCGGACGAGTCCTGCGTGATCGCATCGACGCGGCCGGATTCGAGCGCGGAGAGAAATTCGCTGGTTTCCTCGATGGTGACGGGCGTGAAGCTCTTGCCGGTCTTGCGGAAGAAGTCGGCAATGTTGAGCTCGCCGGTCGTACCGGACTGCACACCGATGGTGGCACCATCCAGCTCGGCCGCCGTCGCGACGCCGGTGTCCTTGCGCGCGAGGATCGCCTGGCCGTCGTAGAAGATGGTCGGGCCGAAATGGAAGCCCAGGTTGAAGGCGCGGGTCGGCGTGATGGTGACGCCCGACAGGAGGATGTCGAACTCGCCAGCCTGCAGGGCCGGCAGGCGCTGCTGCGGCGACGAGTTGGTGAATTCCACCTTTTCGGCATCGCCGAACACCGTGATGGCCAGGGCGCGACCGTAGTCGATGAAAAAGCCCTGCCAGCGGCCATTGCTGTCGGGCGAGAAGAAGCCCGGCGTGGTGCCGACGCCCACCTTGATCACGCCACGCGCGGTGATGGCATCGAGGGTCTTGCCGGCATGGGCGGAGGTCGAAACGAATGCGGTGACGGCAAGAACCGATACCGCGGCGGTAGCCCGAAGACCGGACACGGCCTTTGAGAGGAATGTCATGATTTTCTCCTGCGGGCAGCAGGTCAGGCCGCTGCCAGGGCGGGGTCCAGTCGGGGGAGATGCCGACTTCCGAAACCCCACTCGCCAGGAAAATCTAGCCGGGAGCGCAAAATAGTCTATCTCGACAGTAGACTATTTTTTGCACCGCGGACCAAGTTTGCTAGAACGTTTTGCTTCGGCCCCGTTGTGAGCCGCGAGGCCCATCAGACGGGCGCTCTGGCGTGCATTTCGCTCCGCTGTTCGATCCCGCGGCACAACGCCTGCTGAGCGGAACCGGCGCTACTGCCGCTGCCGCTACCACTGGCGGGTCATAGTTCGGCGGCGAGGGCCGCAACAATTTCGGTGGCGGGTAAAGCCCTGGCAAGCGGGGCGCCTTGACCGGCCCATTGGGCGCCATAGCTGCCGACGCCCGCTGCCTTGGCGGCGGCGTTCAGGGCCTTGCCGATATCATAGGCCCGCGGATAGTCGGGTGGCATTTGCCGGGCGGTTTGGGCCCAGCGCGTGAACTCGTTGGCAAGGCAGCGCGCCGGGCGTCCCGAGATCGCCGGGGTCAGGACCGTGTGATAGGCGGCCTCGCTTACCATCGCCGCCCGGTAGGCCGCGTCGGCGGCGCTCTCGTCGCAGAGGACGAACGCCGTGCCCAGTTGCGCGCCGATCGCGCCCAGCCGCATGGCACCCGCGATGCCCCTGCCATCCATGAGGCCTCCTGCCGAGATCACCGGCTCGGCAACCATCAACTGGGTCAACGCCATTGTGCTGAGCTGATCGTCCGACGCGGCAGGATCGAACATGCCCCGATGTCCACCAGCCTCGATCCCCTGTGCGACGACGGCATCGATGCCGAGGGCTTTGGCCGCCAGAGTCTCCTTGAGGTTCGTCGCCGTGGCGATCAGCTTGCAGCCCCTGTCTCTCAGGGCTGCGAGGCGTCCGTGGTCTGGCAGCCCGAAGTGAAAGCTGACGACCTCCGGGCGCGCCTGGAGCAGGACCTCCAGCATCGCGTCGTCATCGAGAAAACTGCTGTAGACGGTGCGAAGCGTTGCAGGCGGTTCGGCACCGAAACCGTCGAAGATCGGCCGCATCGCTGCTATCCAGTCGGCTTCCACCGTGGGTTCGATCCGGGGCGGCTGGTGAACGAAGACGTTGACATTGAGCGGGCCGGTGCTGCGGGCCCTGAAGTCCTTGATCAGCTTGACCGCGCCGGCCGCATCCGTGGCGCCCAGACCCAGCGAGCCCAGTCCTCCGGCATTGCTGACTGCCGCTGCCATGGCGGGGGGAGAGACCCCGGCCATCGGAGCCTGAATGATCGGGAACCGGATATCGAGACCAAGCATCCGAGTACACTGCAATGCCCTGCGCGGCACAATCAAGCCCGGGGCAGCTGAACGGTGGCGGCCTTGAAACGGCCTGCGGACGTGGTAGCTAGCTGGGATTTCTCAAGCGCCGGAGCGGGTTACATGAGCGAAAAGGTATCTGCCGATCTCTTCCTGCCGGAGGAGAAGAAGGCTTGGTTCAGCCATGATCGCTTCGGGATGTTCATTCATTGGGGGATTTATGCGCTGGCGGCGCGGCACGAGTGGGTGAAGAGCCGCGAGGAGATGGACGACGCGGCGTACCGAAAGTATTTCGACCATTTCGATCCAGATCTGTACAATCCACGCGAGTGGGCCGCCCGAGCGAGCGCCGCCGGGATGAAGTACGTGGTGCTGACCGCCAAGCATCACGACGGATTTTGTCTGTGGGACACCAAGACAACGGAGTACAACGCGACCAACACGCCGTATGGGCGGGATCTGATCGCGCCGTTCGTCGAGGCGTTTCGGGCCGAGGGGCTGAAGGTCGGGTTCTATTACTCGCTGCCCGACTGGCAGCATCCGGACTTCACGCTCGACATGTACCACCCCCTGCGCAACCGGGAGGACGCCGTTGCCCTCAATACCGGGCGAAACATGTCGAATTATGCAGCCACGATGCGGGAGCAAGTCAGTGAACTTCTGACCGCATATGGAAAGATTGACGTGATCTGGTTCGATTTCAGCTATCCGGGAAGGACCTATAAGGGATTTCCCGGCAAGGGACCCGACGATTGGCAGAGCCTCGAACTGCTCCGACTGGTCCGACGTCTCGCCCCCGACATCATCGTCAACAACCGGCTCGGCATCGAGACCGACGTTCCCGACGTGCTGACGCCGGAGCAGTACACGCCGCGGACGCCGCCGACGGTCAATGGCCGACCGGTCACCTGGGAGATGTGCCAGACCTTCTCCGGGTCGTGGGGCTATCATCGCGACGAGGACAGCTGGAAGAGCCCGGAGCAACTGCTCAAGATTCTGATCGATGGCGTCGCGCTGGGGGGCAATCTGCTGATGAACGTCGGCCCGACCGGGCGCGGTACCTTCGACCAGCGGGCCATCGATGCCCTCGACGCCTATGCGCGCTGGATGAAGCTCCACAGCCGATCGATCTACGGCGCCGGGCAGTCGCCGTTCACCGCACCCGACGGATGCCGCTATACCCAGCGCGGCAATCGACTTTACGTCCACATCTACAGCTGGCCGAACCAGTACCTGCATCTCGACGGGCTGGCGG
>ERZ778022.5482-NODE-5482-length-10270-cov-3.403720_pt1 | contig 10270 bp, 9 predicted proteins | sample MGYA00375752_ERZ778022 | MGnify/ENA primary metagenome ERZ778022 (study PRJEB29350, sample SAMN05389826) | bioreactor metagenome | isolation source: Thiocyanate bioreactor | place: South Africa: University of Cape Town | collected 2014-04-04 ...
GGATTGGCGCCCGACGAGCCGGCGAGGCGCACGGTCGAGGTCGAGGCGTTCTGCTCGTGGTCGGCATGCAGGATGAAGATGCGGTCCAGCGCCTTCTCGATGACCGGATTGACCTCATATTCCTCGGCCGGGACCGAGAAGGTCATGCGCAGGAAGTTGCCGGTGTAGGAGAGGTCGTTCTGCGGATAGACGAACGGCTGGCCGACCGAATATTTGTACGCCATGGCAGCCAGCGTCGGCATCTTGGCGATCAGGCGGTGGCTGGCGATCATGCGCTGGACCGGATCGGTGATGTCGGTCGAGTCGTGATAGAAGGCGCTGAGCGCACCGACCACGCCGCACATGATGGCCATCGGGTGCGCGTCGCGCCGGAAGCCGCGGAAGAAGGTGCTGAGCTGCTCGTGCACCATGGTGTGGCGGGTGATGGTGTGAACGAACGAATCGAGCTCGCCCTTGTTGGGCAGATTGCCGCGCAGCAGCAGATAGGCGACTTCCATGAAGCTCGACTGCTCGGAAAGCTCCTCGATCGAATAGCCGCGGTGCAGCAGCACGCCCTGGTCGCCGTCAATATAGGTCAGCGCGGAATCGCAACTTGCCGTCGAGGTGAAGCCAGGATCGTAAGTGAACATGCCCGTCTGGGCATAGAGCTTGCGGATATCGACGACCTTCGGGCCGACTGAACCCGCGATCGTGGCGTATTCCAGCTCCTTGCCATCGACGGTCAGCTTCACTTTGCTGTCGCTCATTCTGTCACCCCTTGTAGCTCGATGTCTGTCATGCGTCCTTACGCCCATTCACCCCTGCGCCTGGTCGTCCAGGCGTCCGAGCGTCTCGTCCCGGCCGAGGTGATAGAGCACGTCGAAAATCCCTGGCGAGGTGGTTCGTCCGGTCAAGGCCGCGCGCAGTGGCTGCGCCACCTTGCCGAGACCAAGTCCGGCGTCCTCCGCCACGGTCCTTACCACGGTCTCGATCCCTTCCAGCGTCCACTCGGGGAGCGGGCGGAGGCGATCGGCCACGGTCTTGAGCAGGTCCCGCGCCGCACCGTCTAGCAACTTTGCGGCTGCCTCGTCGACAGGAATCGGCCTTGTCGCGAACAGGAAGGCGGCACCTTCGACCAGTTCGAGCACCGTCTTGGCGCGCGGTTGCAGGGCGGGCATGATCGCGGTCAGCCGGGCGAGGCGCTCGGCGGCGGCGTCGCCGTCCAGCGGCTCCATGCGCTCGGCCACGAGCCCCGCCAGCCGGGCCGGATCGGCCTCGCGGATATAGTGGCCGTTCAGATTTTCGAGCTTCTTGATGTCAAAGCGCGAGGGCGAGCGACCGACGCCGGACAGGTCGAACCACTCGATCGCCTGCTCGCGGCTGATGATCTCATCGTCGCCATGGCCCCAGCCCAGGCGGAGGAGGTAGTTGTTGACCGCCTCGGGCAGCATGCCGAGCGCGTCGCGATAGGCGTCCACGCCCATGGCGCCGTGGCGCTTGGAGAGCTTGGCGCCATCCGCTCCGTGAATCAGCGGGATATGGGCATAGACCGGCTCGGCCCAGCCCATCGCCTTGATGATGCCGAGCTGGCGAAAGGCGTTGTTGAGATGGTCGTCGCCCCGGATGACATGCGTCACGCCCATGTCGTTATCGTCGACGACCACGGCGAGCATGTAGGTCGGCGTGCCGTCCGAGCGGAGCAGGATCATGTCGTCCAGCTCCGCATTCTGCACGACGACGCGGCCCTGCACGGCATCCTCCGCCCTCGGCGGGGTCGCGGTCGCGCCAGCGGCCATCGTAGCGCATCGGCTGCTTGGCAGCGCGCTGCTGCTCGCGCAGCTCGGCGAGTTCCTCCGGCGTGGCGAAGCACTTATAGGCATGGCCCTGCGCCAGCATCTGGTGCGCCACCTCGGCGTGCCGCGCGGCGCGCGCGAACTGGAACACCGGTTCCTCATCGCCAGCGAGGCCCAGCCAGCTGAGCCCATCGAAGATCGCGGCGATGGCAGGATCGGTCGAGCGCGCGCGGTCGGTATCCTCGATGCGCAGCAGGAACTTGCCGCCATGGTGGCGTGCGAAGAGATAGTTGAACAGGGCCGTGCGAGCGCCGCCGATATGCAGATAGCCGGTGGGCGAGGGGGCAAAGCGCGTTACGACTTTGTCCGTTGTTTTCACTGGCTCCGACACGCTAAGCTCTGCTCCAGGGGAAGGGGGTATCCGATTGACCGAGCACGCCCCTAGCACGGCTTTTTCGCGGGGACAAATCTCGCTGTTGCGGCGCAGCAACGCGCGGCTTTTCGCTTGGCTCGGCGGAGTCGAGACGCTGCTGGAGCGTGAGCGCGCGCAGCTTCCGCTCTGGGTGCCGATTGCCCTAGGCGCCGGCATCTGCGCCTGGTTCGCCCTGCCGACTCCCTCGCACTGGATCGCGTGGGTTCTCAGCTGGTTGGGCGGCGCGCTGATCCTCGGCATCCTTGGCCGGGGAGGGCGGCTGGCGCACGCGCTGGCGCTCGGCGCGGTGCTGATGGCGGGGGGATGCCTGCTGGTCTGGGGCAAGGCGATTCTGGTCGGCGCGCCGCCGCTCGCCCGCGCCGCGATGGTCGAGATGGAGGCGCGGGTCAGCAGAATCGATCCACTGGTGGCGCGCGGGCTGGTCCGGCTCGATCTCGCGCCGCTCGACCGGGCTGATCTGCCGGCGCGGGTGCTGGTGAACGCAAAGCCGGAGCAACTGCCGCCCGATCTGGCATCCGGCGACCGAATCGCTGTGCGAGCCCGTCTCATGCCCCCTGCTCCTGCGGCGCTGCCGGGTGCCTATGATTATGCCGAGCGGGCCTATTTCCAGGGCATCGGCGCCAGTGGCCGGGCGCTGGGCGAGGTGCGCCGGCTCAGCGGTGGCGGCGAGGGACGAAGCCTGCGCCAGCGGCTGGGCGATCATGTCGCGAGCCAGCTGCCCGGCCCGGAAGGCGCAATCGCCGTCACGCTCGCCACCGGTGACCGTGCGGGCATCAGCGAGGAGGACAATGAGGCGATGCGGCGCAGCGGCCTTGCGCACCTGCTCTCGATCAGCGGGCTGCACGTGTCTGCGCTGATCGGCGGCGTCATGTTCATCGTTTATCGGTTGCTCGCGCTCTCGCCGCAGCTGGCGCTCCGCTGGCCGATCATCCTGATCGCGGCGTGCGTGGGTGCGGCGGCGGGGATCGGCTATACGCTGCTCACCGGCGCGGAGGTGCCGACGGTGCGTAGCTGCATCGCGGCGCTGCTGGTAATTGGCGGGCTGGCGCTTGGCCGCGAGGCGATCAGCCTGCGGTCGTCGGCCCCAGCATCCAGATGAGCTTCGCCGCCGTGACCGCGATCGTCGCCCTCTATGAGCTTCCGGCGGCGCGCAGGCTGTTCAGCGCGCGCGAGGAGAGCTGGCTGCGGCGGATGGCGCGTCATGCAGGGGTGCTGCTGGTGACGGGCCTTGTCGTGGAAATCGTGCTCGCGCCGATCGCCTTTGCGCATTTCCATCGCTCCGGACTGCTGGGCGCCGGCGCGAATTTAATCGCCATCCCGCTCACCAGCTTTGTCGTCATGCCAGCCGAGGTGGCGGGCCTGCTGCTCGATATTGTCGGGCTCGGCGCGCCGGCCTGGTGGGTGGTCGGCCAGGCGTTGCGCCTCCTGCTCGGCGTTGCGCATTTTGTCGCCAGCCAGCCCTTCGCCACCATGGCGGCCCCGGTCACGGGCAAAGCAGTGTTCGTGCTCACCATGCTGGGCTTCCTCTGGATGATGCTGTGGCAAGGGCGCGTGCGCTGGCTGGGCGCGCCAATGGCGGCGATGGGCCTCATCCTCACGCTGAGCGCGCCGGCGCCTGACCTGATGGTGACGGCGGATGGCCGCCATGTTGCGCTGCGCACGCCCACGGGTGAGATGGCGCTGCTGCGTGAGCGGGCCGGGGACTATGTGCGCCCTGTGATCGGGGCCTATGAAGGTGCGTTCCTGCCGCTCGCGGAGGCGGACGGCTCCACTTGCTCGTTGGACCTTTGCGAGGTTCTGCTGCCCATGGCCGGAAGCGCGCCGATGCGCCTGCTGGTGACGCGCACGAACCTCAAACTGCCCTGGCAGGATCTGGTCGATGCCTGCGCGCGCGCCGACATCGTCATCGCCGACCGCCGGATGCCGCGCGGCTGCAGCCCTCGATGGCTGATGCTCGACCGGCCGGCGCTTGCCGCCATGGGCGGGGCGCTCGTCATGCTGGAGGCGCGCAATGTGGTCGGCGGCCGCGATCCGCGCGACCGGCATCCGTGGCGATCGACCGGGCGTGGATTCTAGCTTGCCCTGCGCGACGGCGGAACAGGTGAAGAGGGCGGAGCGAGCGAACGTGGAGTCGGATTCCCGGCGGCGCTACACAGGCCGAGTTCAGGCTGCCCGGGGCCAATCTGCCGGGGACCAGCTGCCTATTTCCAAGCCGCCCGGGTCCGGGCCGTCCGTGGTCCGCGATCCGGATGACAAGATCGCCTCCATTTCCGGTGACCAAATGACGCAGCGACTGCCGCGCGCCAGCTTCATCCCCGGATCAGTTGTAGCGCCGCAGCAGCCCCGCGAGCCGGCCCTGGATGCGCACCTGCTGCGCGTCATAGACCTGCGGCTCATAGTCGCGATTGGCCGGATCGAGCCGGACCTTGCGGCCTTCCGGATGGAAATATTTGAGCGTCGCTTCCGCCTCGTCGATCAGCGCCACGACGATCTGGCCGTCGCGCGCCGTCTCTGTGCGCTGGATGAGCGCGAAGTCGCCGTCGAGGATGCCGGCCTCGACCATGGAATCGCCGGAGACCTCCAGCGCATAATGATCGCCCGAGCCAAGCAGGGCGGCGGGCACGGAGAGCATCGTCTGGCCTTCGAGCGCCTCGATCGGCACGCCTGCCGCGATGCGGCCGTGCAGCGGTATCTCCACCACATCATTGGCGGCGATCGGCGTCGCGCGCGCGGGCATGGGCGATGTCTTGCGCAGCGGGACCACATCGGCGCTCGGCGCGGCGGGTTGGGCGGGCGTCATGGCCATGCCGTCAGGCAGCTTCACGATCTCCAGCGCTCGCGCGCGGTTGGCGAGACGGCGGATGAAGCCACGTTCTTCAAGCGCACTGATCAGGCGATGGATGCCCGACTTGGACTTGAGGTCGAGCGCTTCCTTCATTTCCTCGAAGCTCGGCGAAACGCCGCCCTGATCGAGATGCTGCTTGATGTAGCTGAGCAGTTGCTGTTGCTTGGCGGTCAGCATTGAGCGGTCCCCGCGAAAATGGAACGGACGGGGAACGTTTAGGCAACGAATCGGGGCAAGTCAAGCTGGCTGAAGTGTGTTCCGGAAGGAGGCTCCCACAAGATATTGGGCTCGCCGCCTTCGCGGACCGGATGGGCACGGGGCGATTGAATGCGTTTTGAGAGCAAGCCGCGGGAAGTGTCGCGTGGTGGCTCGTGCTACGCGCCGCACGGCAAGCGAAGGAGATCGAATGGCTTATGTCTTCACGATGATGGCCTCGCCGGTCGGCGAACTTACCCTCGTCGCCAGCGACGAGGGCCTGGCCGCGATCCTGTGGGAAAATGATGATCCCGCCCGTGTGAGGCTGACGCCCCGCGCGCGCGCGGACGATCATCCCGTCCTCATGGAGACCGCGCGGCAGCTCGCCGCCTATTTTGCGGGGGAGCGGACGCGCTTCGAGCTGCCGCTGGACTTCCACGGAACAGATTTCCAGAAGCGCGTATGGGCCGCGTTGCTCGCCATCCCGTTCGGCGAGACGCGCAGCTATGCGCAGATCGCCCGGGCCATCGGGGCGCCCACGGCGTCCCGCGCGGTCGGGGCCGCCAATGGCCGCAATCCCATCTCCATTGTGGCGCCCTGCCATCGGGTGATCGGCGCGAGCGGCGCGCTCACCGGCTTTGCCGGCGGGCTCGATGCCAAACGACACCTGCTGCGGTTGGAAGGGATCGACATCGCGGCGTAGAACGGACCCGTGCCCCTCGCGGGGCACAGGTCCGATCGTCATGCAGAGGGCGGTTTCGGCCTCAAGTCAGCACATATTGCCGCGGCTCGATCGGAGGCGGCAGATCCTCGACGCCGAGCGCGGCCAGCATCTCGCGCTCGACCGTGCGGCTCATCGCGTCGAGCGGCAGGTCGTTGGGTTCCAGGCCGAACGGGTCCTCGAGCTGGTCGCCAAGCGCATCGAGCCCGAAGAAGGTGTAGCTCGCCAGCAGCACCGGCAGCAGCGTCCACCAGCCGAGCGCGCCCGCCAGCGCGAAGGGCAGCAGCAGGCAGAAGGCATAGCTCGTGCGGTGCAGCACCAGCGAATAGGTGAACGGCACCGGCGTGGTCACGATGCGCTCGCAGCCGGCCTGCACCTGGGAGAGGGCGCTCAGCTGCCCTTCCAGCAGCGAATGGTGAATGGGGTTGATCCGCCCGCTTTCTGCGAGGCGCAGCAGATGCGCGCCCGTATGATAGAGCAGGCCGTCAATCGGATTGGGCGAGATCATCCAGGGGCCGACGCCCGCCCAGCGCTCGATGCCCGCCCGCTCGTCCCGGCCGCGCAGCTTGGCGGTCAGCCCGAGGGTGAAGCCGCACACGCCGCGCAGCAGAACCTCCCGGTCCGCCGGGTCCAGCGTCGCGCTCTGCCGCGCGAGCGAGCGGCAGGCGATGATGAGGCTGCCCCAGAGCTTCCGGCCTTCCCACCAGCGCTCATAGCAGGCGCTGTTGCGGAAGCTCATGAAGATCGAGAGCGAGATGCCGATGAGCGCGAAGGGGATGGCGCTGATCTGCGAGAACATGCCGGGCCAGGCATAAGCGCTGAGAATCGCGAAGATGCTGATCAGCGCGATGATGGCGAGCCGGTCGACAATCTGGACGAGAATGGTGCCGTGCAGAGCGAACAGGATTTCGCGCAGGCCGGGTTTGGGGCGGACGATCATGAGGTCAACGATGGAAGATAATGCATGGTCCGGGCGCCTTGCACCTTCGGGCGCGCTGCTGGCAACCCCCGGAGGACTCGTTACAAGGCGTCGATATACCGCTCCATCCTTGTGCGCATCGCCGCATCGGGCAGGATGCCGCGCGCAGCGCCCAGATTGTCGTCCACATAGCGCGGCTGCGCCATGCCGGGAATCGCGATGGGGCGGCACGGATGCGAGAGCACATATTTGAGGAAGATCTGCGCCCAGCTCGTCGCGCCGATCTCCGCCGCCCAGTCGGGCGGGGGCTTGTCGCGCGTGGCGCTGAACAGCCGGTCGCGGCCGAAGGGCAGGTTGATCATCACGGTGAGGCCCTTCTCCTGCGCGAGCGGCAGGATGCGCGCGGCGGCATTGCGATTGTCGAGGGCATAGTCGACCTGGATGACGTCCAGCGGCTCCCGGCGCATCACGGCTTCGAACGCGTCATACTGGCCGTCGAACGAGGTGGTAATGCCGAGCGCGCGGATGCGCCCCTTCGCCTTCAGGTCGCGCAATATGGCGAGTTCATCGTCCACATCGCGCAGATTGTGAACCGCGATGAGGTCGATCCGGTCTGTCCGCAGCTTGCGGAACGAGGCCTCGATCTGCGCGAGGCCCTGAGCGCGATCGTCAACGCTGACCTTGGTGGCGAGGAACAGCCTGTCGCGCAGCTTGAGCTCGGCGATGAGCTGGCCGAGCACCTCCTCGGCGCGGCCATAGGTGGGCGCGGTATCGATCAGCTTGCCGCCCAGCTCCACGAAGCGCGCAATGGTGGCACGCAGGGGCGCCATCTGCGCCTCGCCCTGCGGGTCCTCATAGCGCCGCGCGCTGCCGAGGCCGATGATGGGAGCTGGACGTTGGCGCCGTTCATCCGCGCCGTGAGCAGGGGCGCCTGCGCGAATGCGCCCGTGGCGAGGAGCGGCGCGCTCGCCATTGCGGCCAGCAGCGTGCGGCGATCGAGCATCCGTGCCTCCTATCCATCCTGTTCTGAATGCAGCCAGTTTGCCGCAAGGCGGCCCGCTCATGCAATCGCTTCGTTTCGGCGCTATAAGGGATGCCATGAAGATCTTCACCATCGGCTATGAGGGCGTGACGCAGGCGGACTTCATCGCGGCGCTGTCGGGTGCCGGCGTCAAGCTGCTGGCGGACGTGCGGGCCGTGCCGCTGTCGCGCCGGCCGGGCTTCTCCAAGAATGTACTGGCGGCGGGCCTGCGCGAGGCGGGGATCGACTATGTCGGCTTCAAGGCGCTGGGCACGCCACCGGAAGGACGGGAAGCGGCGCGCAAGCACGATGTCCGGCGGCTGGCGGAGATCTATGCCGTGCAGCTCGATACCGCCGAAGCGACTCTGGAAGCGCAGAAGCTGCTGGATGTGGCGCGCGAAACGCCGACTGCCCTGATGTGCTTTGAGCGGGATCCCTCCGGCTGCCATCGCTCGCTTCTGGTCGATGCGGTGATGCCGGAAGCGGAGGTCGTCCATCTTTTCGCCTGAACGCGGCGGCGGCTGAGCCTGTCTCCCCGGTCAGGCTCATTCCCGCGCCAAGTGGCTGAACAATAATCCCGATCTGATACGATTCGGCATAGTTAAGCCGCTCGTAACCGTGCCCATGCCCAGCTAGACCGGCGTCATCTGTCATAGCAGATATCCGCAGCGCGGATGCGGGGCGGCCCGGCCTGGCCAAACTTGGCCGCGACGGAGCGTGGGCTACGTCGGTTCTCTGGCAGCTTTGTCCGCCAGATGCCCCCGCAGCGCCGCGGGCGGCGCGTCGGGTCACTTCCTGCCGTTGGAAGTGTCGTCCTTCGCGCCTGCCTTGCCGCCCTCATCCTGCGCCGATGCCTCGATCTCTGGCTCTGGCGCGAACAGGGCGCCGGCATCTAGGCCGTCGAGATTTTCGCCGGAGGTCAGCCGATCGAGCACCCTGCGCGCGACCTCCGAATCCTTGCCGCCATGCGGATCATAGGCGAGCGGGGCGAGGTTGACCGCCGCGTGCTTGTAGTCCTTGTCGTTGATCTGCTGTTGCACGACCATGAAGCGCAGCCCCTCGTCGAAGGGCGCAAGTTGCAGCGCGCGCTCCAGCGCCTGTATCGCCAGCTTGCTGGGCCGATTACCCTGCTTCACAAAGGCGAGATAATAATAGAGCAGCGGCAGCGGGTGGTCGTTTTCCAGCTTGTTGAGCGCGACGAACGGCGCACGTGCCGCACGATAAGCCTCCACCTCGTTGGTCGCCTTCTCCGCCTTGTTGAACAGGGCGAGACCCTTCTGGATATAGGCGCGCCGCTGCTCCGGATCGAGCGCTATCGCGGCGTCCGCCGCCTTGACGGCCGCATCGTCATTGTCGGCGTCGAATTCGGCCTCCGCGAGGGCGGCGAGCACGGCGGCATCCTGGGGATAGCGTGCGGCGATGGCCTGCGCCTCAGGCAGTAGCTCCAGCGCCTGCTTATGCGAAACGCCCCGTTGCGAGCGAACGCGAATTGGCATGATCGCCGCTTCGCCGGCGCTGAGTTCGCGCAGGGTGACGACTGCGGGCTTGAGCAGGCTTGCCGGCAGGCGAGCGACATTGAGGCGCGGCCGCTTGAGATATTTTTCGATATCCTTCTCAAGCGCGTCCAGATCTCCGAACACGGCGCGCGCGGCTTCCGCCGACGTCTGGCCCTGCTGCAACAGATTGATATAGCGCTCGAGCTGCCCCTGGCGGTCCCCGCCGAAGGTCAGATAATGATAGAGCAGCCACGCCTTGCCATAGAAAGCATCGTACTTCTTGCCCTCCGCGTTGCCGTAGCTGTCCGGATCGAGCAGCTGCGTCGCGGTGACGTCGGCGGCGTAGAACAGCTCCCCCGCGCGATGCTCGGCCGGCATTCCGAGCATGATGGCGCCGTCCTTGTCGAAGCGCGCGGAAGCGAAGAACTCGGCTGAACCTTCCACGAGCCAGCGCGGCTGCGGGAAGTTGGCGGTCGAGATCTGGAAATGATGCGCATATTCATGGAGCAGCGCGATCATTGAAAAATCGAGCGTGCCGCCGGTCTTGGCCTGTACCGCCGGAACGATCGCGATCGAGCCGCCCGCGCGGGGCTGGTAGAAGGCATAGAGGTAGCTCGGGCCGTCATTGGCCAGCTTGCGCACCTCCCGCTCGTTCTTGACGACGAACACGGTGACGCGATTCGAGGGGCTGGGCCGCTGCTGGTCGGCGCGCAGCAGAAAGGCCATGGCGGAATGGAAGCGCTCAAGCTGGTCGGCGAACCGCTCGATGTCGGCTGGCGTGTCGTCGGCATAGATGACGAAATGGTCGCTTGACGCTTCCAGCCATTTGGCGTGCGCGGCGACCGGCATCGTCAGCATCGCGAGCAAG
>ERZ778022.5487-NODE-5487-length-10264-cov-3.685670_pt1 | contig 10264 bp, 8 predicted proteins | sample MGYA00375752_ERZ778022 | MGnify/ENA primary metagenome ERZ778022 (study PRJEB29350, sample SAMN05389826) | bioreactor metagenome | isolation source: Thiocyanate bioreactor | place: South Africa: University of Cape Town | collected 2014-04-04 ...
ATTGACGTCACGGTGGCGAACGGCGGCGCGGGTCTCGTCACTGTACGCATCACTATCCGCAGGGAACGGCAATCGCGGCATCGTCTGGCTCCTTTGAGTGGCGGCATTCGGGTGCGCCGGTTATGTTTCCTCAACCAACCCCTGCGCGAGCGACAGCGTCGGCACAAAGAGGATATCACGGACATGAACGTATCTGGGAAGAAGGCGCTGGTTATCGGTGGCACATCGGGCATCGGCCTTGCTGCGTCGAAGCAGCTCGCGGCACTGGGCGCGACGGTCATCGCCGTCAGCCGCAATCCGAGCCGCGCAGGTGACGTGCCCAAGGGCATCACGCTCGAGCAGTGCGATGTCCTGGATCGCGACGCCTTGAGCAAGCTGTTCGAGACGTACGCACCGTTCGACATCCTGGTCAGCGCCGCGACCGGCGGCACGCGCGCCAGAGGCACCTTCCTCGAAATGGACATGGAGGGCTACAAGGCCTCGTTCGCCAAGCTTTGGGGATACGCCAATGTCCTTCAGCTCGGCACGCCGCGCATGAGCAAAGACGGCACGATCGTGCTGGTCAGCGGATCGCCCGCACGCAAGTCGAAGCCCGGACAGGTCGCGATTGCGTCAGTCGGCGGCGCGGTCGAAGCCTTGGTCAGGGCCGTTGCGCCGGAAATCGCGCCGCGCCGCCTGAATGTCGTCTCACCGGGCACGATCGACACCCCCATGTCATCGTTGCAGGGAGCGGAGCGCGAGGAGGCCTATCGCAAGCAGACAGCCAAAAATCTGATCCCGCGCGCCGGCACGGCCGATGAAGTGGCGCAGGGCATTCTGTTCGTCATCCAGAACGACTTCGTCACCGGTACGACAGTCGACGTCGACGGCGGCTGGCTGCTGTCCTGAACGGCCCCGAGCGCTCAGCCTCCTGCTGCCGCGTGCTCGTAGATGTCCTCCTCCTGGGCGTTGTGGAGGCGGACGAGTGCTTCGATGGCCTCGATGACCCGCTGAGCGTCGCGGGTCAGATAGCGGTCGACGTCACTCTCCCGCAACGCGTCCGTCAGGCGTCCGAGCAGCCGTGCCAGGTGGAGGATTTCGCGGTGAGCCCGGCTCATGGCAGCCAAGCCATGGCCGTCTTGGAGGGCTTCGGCCAGACGCGGATAGATTCCGCTCTCGTCTTGGCGCTCATGGGCGACGATGTTCTGCGTCACGAGTCGGTTGGCCTCGGTAATGAGAGCAGCGACCTCCGCCGGTGCAGCGTCGTCCAGGCGATCTGCGATCTCGCGCAGGCGATCGAGCACCAAGCGGAGATCCTGGTGCTCTTGTTGCAGCGTCCGAACAACGGATTGGGGAATCGAAGGCCTGCGCGCTCTCTTCATCGGAGGACTGAGCGCGCGAAGGGCATTCAGAATGACGGCAACGTCGATCGCCTCTTGTGTCAAAGCCCCAGCAACGGGGCTTAGCCATCCGAAGGCTGCCGCGAGCATGGCAACGCCCGACAGCGACATGCCGACAATTATGCTCTGCAATGCAATGGCGCGCGTACGACGCGCAATGAGCACGGCCTCCGCGACGCGATCGAGCCGATCCACGAGAACCACGACGTCGGCTGCTTCCGAAGACGCACTGGCCCCGCCGGCGCCCATCGCGATCCCCACGTCGGCGGCAGCCAAGGCGGGCGCGTCATTGATGCCATCGCCTACCATCGCCGTTGGACTTCGCTTCTTCTCTGTCGTGACAGCTTCCACTTTGTCGGATGGCACGCGCTCCGCGAGCACGGCATCGAGATCGAGGGCTGCACCGATGGTCTCTGCGGCATCGGCTCGATCTCCCGTCACCATGACGATGCGGGACACACCTGCTGTGCGGAGGGTCTGCACGGCTCGCGGCGCCTCGCGCCTGAGCTCGTCGGCCAGCAGAATAGCCCCGATCAACCTTCCATCGACGGCCACGAAAATGCTGAGGGCTGAGCGCCAGGATGCTCGCCGCAATGTGCGTGCGGCCCATGGCGTGAGTGCCGTCGGGCCGCAGACGAGCTGATAGGATCCGACCTTGAGATGCTTGCCGTCGACAACACCCTCGAGCCCGGATCCCATGGCCTCGCGAGCGTGATCTGGAACCTGTAGGGCAAGCCCCCGCGATCTCGCGGCGGCAATGAGCGCTGCTGCCACCACATGATGCGACGCCTGCTCGAGGGAGGCCGCAAGCCTCAGGACGTTGTTGGCATCCTCCCCCGGAGCCGGCTCGACAGCGATGAGACGAGCGCCGCCGACGGTCAGCGTGCCCGTCTTGTCGAGCAGGACCGTGCGCGTGCGCGCGAGGGCCTCGAGAGGACCGCCGCCCTTTATGAGAACGCCCGAGCGGGCGGCTCTCGCGACCCCGGCAATGAAGGCCACCGGCGCCGCCAGAATGAGAGGACAGGGCGTGGAGGCAACGAGCACGGCAAGCCCTCGCACAGGGTCTCCCGAGAAGGCCCATGCCAATCCTGCCAGCAGCAAAGTCGCCGGGAGCAGAAGGAGTGCATAGCGATCGGCGAGGCGGATGAACGGTGCCTTCGCCGTTTGTGCGGCACTCACCATGCGCACAATGCCGGCATATGTGCTTTCGCCAGCGATGGTCGTGGCAAGCATCTCGAATGTGTCGCCCACATTGATGCTTCCGCTGCGCGCAATCTCACCCTTGGTGCGCGTTACGGGAATGGGTTCTCCCGTCAGGGCCGCCTCGTCGAGCGCGGCATGGGCTGATTGGATGGAGCCATCGACGGGCACGACCTCTCCCGCTCTGACCAGCAGAATGTTCCCGACGCGAACCTCGTCGACGGGAATGTCGGTGACGGAAGCTGGGTCCTTGCGATGGGCAAAGCGGGGCGCGCGATCAATGAGCTGGCTCAAGTTCCGCTCGGCACGCGCGACCGCCAAGTCTTCGAGAAGGTTGCCGCCGGCGTACATCATCGCGATTACGGCGCCGGCCAGATATTCCCCGAGTGCGAGAGCGCCGGCCATCGATACGAACGCGACGGCATCCACGCCGAGCTTGCGGGCGAGGAGATCCCGCACGATCGATACGGCCAAGCCAATGATAACGGGAAAGGTCCCGGCAGCCCAGATACCGTTCGCCAGCCGCACGTGTCCGAGGAGCCAGGCAGCGCTGCCAAGAACCAGGCCCGCAAGGGCAATACCGGCCAGCAGCCTGCGCAAGACGCGATCAGAGATCAATCCCGCCATACTATGAGCTCCGCAGGTGCGACCGAGGGGATTCGAAGAACTACCATCTACCGTCTATCGGACGGTATTTCGATTGCTGATCCCACGTCGCGCGCGGTCGTGCTTGTCACAGAGAAGCGAGATAAGCCGCCGGATTGTTGGACAACCCGTTCAACCCGGCGCTTGCAAGCGCATCCGGTTATGGCCGATCCAGCAAGCCCCTCGGCGCACCTTCAGGCAATCAATGCGCCGCCATCGATATAGACGATGGAGCCTGTCGCAAATCCGTTCGTCATGAAGGAGAGGATCTGCTGGGCAATATCATCGGCCAAGCCGACGCGCCCTGCGGGCAGCCCGGCCGCCACCTTCGCGAGCATGTCGAGGCGCTGCGCCTCGGGCATGGCGGCGCGGATCGGCGTATCCACGATCCCGGGCGAGACCGCGTTGACACGCACCGGTGCAAGCTCGAGCGCGAGACTGCGCGCGAGCGACTCGAGCGCGCCATTGGCCGCGCCGACGATGGCCGCTGCAGGGCGCGGGCGTACGCTCAGGAAGCCGGTTGTCAAAGTGAGCGAGCCGCCGGCACGGATCTCGGCTGCCCGCGCGACGCGCCACGCGCCCCAGAACTTGTTTTCCATCGTCGCGCGCACATCCGCCATCGACACAGTCTTGAACGGACCGGTGCGTAGCTGAGCGGCCGTAACGACGACATGATCGACAGGGCCGCACGCCTTGAACAGCGCATTCACGCTGTCGTCGCTCGTGACATCGGTGGCGATTGCGCTTGCACCGATCGACTTCGCAGCCGCCTCGAGACGCTCGGGCGTGCGCGCAGCAATGATGACCTCGGCGCCGTCGGCCTTCGCCATCGCGGCGGTGGCGAGGCCGATGCCCGATGAGCCTCCGACAACGACGACTTTCTTGCCTGCAAGCTTCATGTCCGCTCCTCCTGGCTGCGCGGCGTCGAAGTCACGTCGGCTCGTAGCGTTTGCCGATGCCGGGTTTGCTGCGGCCGAGGCCGGGAAGCTCCCAGACGCCGGCACCGGACGGGTTGGTGTCTGCCGCAATGTCGACGTCGATGAGATAGGGCTTGTTGGCCGCGATCGCCTTGCGGATGGCGTCGCCGATGTCGGCGGCGCGGTCGACACGCTCGCCGGCGACGCCAGCCGAGCGCGCCATGGCGGCGAAGTCCGGGTTGTAGCGCTGCCCGGTCGTCGGATCATGGAAGTCCGTCGCCAGCTCGCGCCCGCCGAGATAGCCGCGCTGAAGGCCGCGGATCGAGGCATAGGCGTAGTTGTTCCACACGACCCAGACGACGGGCAGATTGTACTCGACGGCCGTGCCGAGCACGTTCGCGTGCATGAAGAAGGCGCCGTCGCCGCACACGGAGACGCACGGACGATCCGGCGCGGCGAGCTTGGCGCCCAACACACCGGCCACGCCGAAGCCCATGGGGCCGAAGCCCATGGAGCCGATCAGCGAGTCGGGACGTCGCGGCTTGCAGAAGCCCAGCAGCCAGTTGTGATGCACGCCGATGTCGCTCACGAGAATGGCGTCCTCGGGCAAGCAGCGGTCGATCTCGTGGGCGGCGCGCTGCGGATTGATGGGCGAGCGATCATCGGAGAAGCCGGGCGCGACGAATGCATCCCACTCCTTGCGATAGCCGTCGATGGCGGCGAGCCACTTCTTGCGCGCATCGAGCTTGGCGTCGACGGTCTTGCGCGTCGCGATCTCGGCGAGCATCTGACGCAGGAACGTGCGCACGTCCGCCATGAGCCCGAGCGCGACCGGATAGTTGCGGCCGATCTCCTCGGGATCGATATCGACATGAATGAGCTTCGTCGGCGGGATCGTGAACGAGTAACCGGGGATCCACGAGCTCGACGTGCGGTCGTCGAAGCGCACGCCGAGCGCAAGCAGGACGTCGGCCTGACGGGCCGCGTGGTTGGCCTGGTAGTGGCCGGCGCGCGCGACGAGGCCGAGCGCAAGTGGATGGCTCGCATCGATGGCGCCGATGCCGCTCGCCGAGGCGGCAACGGGGATCTGCAGCATCTCGGCGAGGCGCAGCAGCTCCGCAGCAGCGCCGCCATAGCGCACACCCTGACCGACCAGGATGACGGGACGCTCCGCCGACAGCAGCATGTCGACGGCTTTCACCACGCCATCCGGATCGGCACCGCACCGGCTCGAGATATTGGCGGTCCACTCGCGCGGGTCGGGCGTTTCCTCGGCCGCGCCCTCCATGAACACGTCGAACGGCACGTCGAGAACGACGGGGCCCGGACGTCCGGTCACCATCGTCTTCCACGCCTGGCGCACGGCGAGCGGCACCATGTCGCCGCGCGTCGGCTGGAAGACTTTCTTGCAGTAGCTGCGCACGGTCGAGGGGAAGTCGGCCTGGTAGTGCCGGTAGAGTTCCTGAAAGGCGCCGCGATTGAACTGGCTCGTCGGCACGTTGCCGGTCACGGCGAGGAAGGGCACGGAGTCGAGATACGCATTGCCGAGCGAGATGGGCAGATTGGCCGATCCTGGGCCGCACGAGGTGAATGTCGCGGTCGGCTGGCCGGACACGCGGTAGTAGACGTCGGCCATGAACCCGGCGACGCTCTCATGGTGCACGGAGATCGTCTTGATGTCGTGCGAGCGCTCATAGAGCGCATCGATGAACTGGATGTTGCCGTGCCCGCAGAGGCCGAAGGCGTAGGGGGCCCCCTCCCGGATCAAGTAGTCGACGATGACCTGCGCGCCATTGAGCCTGTTCGGTGTCGACATCGGATGCGTTGCCCCCTGCTGCGCCGCTTTCGGCCATTTGGGCGCGGCCATGGGGCGGCGCCGAACCTCTTCGCGAAGCTATTTCTCACAATTCGGCACGTCAATTGATATTGTGGCATGATGGGTCCTGCGGCGGGCGATGCCGCGGCTGGCTCATCGACGATCAGATCGAGATAGGGAGGCGCGCGAGATGGAAGCTAAATGGTTCATCCGCAATATTGCAGAAGTGCCGTGGCGCGAGTTCCCGGACCACTTCGGCGGGGCACTGTCGAAACCGCTGGTCTGGCCACAGAACTCGGAGGCCAGGCACCTCGACTACAGGATCTCGATGTACCAGCCCATGGCCTACGTGAAGGCGCACCGCCACAAGACCCAGGAGCAAATCTATCACGTGCTCAAAGGCGAGGGCCTCATGGAGATCGACGGGCAGAGCCGGGTCGTGCGCGAGCACGACGTCATCTTCCTGCCGCCGGGCATCGATCACGCCATCTCCAACAGCGGCCTCGTCGATCTGGTGTTTCTGGTGATAACCTCGCCGGTCGAGGATGGCGCTGCCTAGGCGTCCCCACCGAACTTGAAAGACGATACCGGAGTCGAGACCTTGAGCGAGCGATCGAAGAATACGCCGGCACAACAGACCGCGAGCCGGAAGAAGTATGCCCGCCGCAAGAGCGCGCCGGTCGCGTCGCAGGAGCCCGCGGTTGACGATGCCGCGCAGCGGGTCGGCGTGCAGTCGCTCGGGCGTGCCTTCGGCATTATCGAGGTGGTCGCGCGCCATCGCGACGGGATCGGCCTTGCCGATCTCAGCCGACTGGTTGGATTGCACAATTCGACGGCGTTCCATCTCGCGAAAACGCTCGTTTCTCTGGGCTATATCCGCCAGGAGCCGGAAACGAAGCGCTACCGGATCGGCCGCAAGATGTTCACGCTTGCGGCAAGCGCCCTCGACGAGATCGAGATGATCCAGCTTGCGACGCCGGTCCTCGAGGAGCTTTCGCGCACGACGGGAGAGAGTGCCCACTTCTGCGTGCGGGCTGGTGACGCGGTGGTGGTCCTGGCCCGGACCAGCGGCTCGGGTGCCTTTCAGATGACGGACCGCGTGGGTGTCGTCCGGCCGGCGCACTGCACGGCGCTTGGAAAGGCTATTCTCGCTTCGCTCACGCCCGAGCAGTTGCGGCTCTTCATTCAGCGCAATCCGCTCACTCCGGTGACCAAGCGGTCGATCACGGAGATCCCGGAGCTGATCCGGGAAATCGAGAATGTGCGCCGCACCGGTGTCGCGTTCGACGACGGCGAGTTCAATTTGGAAGTGCGCTGCGCCGGCGTCGCGGTGCGGGACTTCACCAGCGGCGTCGTGGGCGCGCTCGGCATCTCGGGGCCGATCTGGCGGCTTTCGGACGATGTGATGCAGCGCCATGGCAAGGCTGTGGCTGCTGCGGCAGAGCGCCTGTCTGAGGACTTCGGCCATCGCGCGATGGATCAGCGCAAGACGCTCGATGCGCCCCGGCGCGAGACCGTGCGGGCCATTCGCTAGGCGGCGATGACCGCGCCCGGCATGCCGCCGATTTGGCGTTGACAGCGCGCAAACGTTACGGAACACTCCTGCCACAACAAGAAACCACCTCTCATGATGTTGAATGAGCGAACAGGTGGAGGGGGCTCCGCAGAGAGCAGCCCATTGGGAGGATATTTCAGAGATGACTCGCATAGACCGTCGGCAGGTTCTGAAGACCGGCGCCGCCTTTGCCGGAGGATCGGCGCTCGGATTTCCCGCCATCGGGCGGGCCCAGGCGAATGTCATCAAGATCGGCCATCTGACGCCGCTCACCGGCTTTCTCGGTGCGCTCGGCGCCTATGCGCAGCTCGGCCTCAAGATGGCCGAGGAGGAGATCAACAAGGCCGGCGGCGTTCTCGGACGCCCGCTCGAGGTGATGTCGGAGGACTCGGTCAATCCGGCGACGGCCTCGACAAAGGCCCAGCGCATGCTCGAGCAGAACGGCGCGACGGTGCTGCTCGGCGAGATCAATTCAGCGTCGGCAAAGACCATCATGCAGGTGGCGGCACGCAACAAGCGCCTCTTCATGAGCATCGGCGCGCGCTCGGACGTGCTGCGCGGCAAGGACTGCAATCGCTACACCTTCCACGTCGACATTCCCGTGACGGTGATGGTGAACGCGGCCGGGCAGGCGCTGCTCCGCGAGGGCCTCGTCAAGGGCAAGCGCATTTTCAGCATTACGTCCGACTATCTCTTCGGACACGACCTCGCGAAGGCCGCGAAGAATTTCTACGCGGCAAACGGCGGCACGCAGGTCGGTGACGAGCTGGTTGCTACCGATGCCACCGACTTCAGCCCCTATCTCCTGAAAGTTCGTCAGGCGAAGCCCGATCTCGTCTCCACCAATCTCGGCGGCAACCAGGTGACGAACTTCGTCAAGCAGTATGCCGAGTTCGGCCTGCCCTTTCCGATCGCGGGCTTCAACCTCAATACCGCGGACGCCTGGGCTGCCGGCGAAGGCAACCTCAGCGGTATCTGGCCGACGGTCTGGCATCACGACCTCGACATACCGGCCTCGAAGACCTTCGTCGCGGACTTCACCAAGAAGTACGGCAAGCCGCCCGAGAACCACGCCTGGATCGAGTACGTCACGCTGAAGATCATGGCGCAGGCAATGGCGGAGACGAAGTCGACGGACACGGATACCCTGATCGCCTACTTCGAGAAGGAGCCGCAGTTCGACCTGCTGAAAGCGCGCAAGGGCTACTTCCGCTCGTGGGATCATCAGCTCATGCAGGAGGCCTATCCCTTCACCGTGAAACCGAAAGGGCAGGCCAAGGACCAGTGGGATTTCCTCAAGCTCGGCGCGGCCGTCCCGGCAGCAGACCAGCCTCTCGAGGTGCTCGCGCCGACGAAGGAGCAGAGCGAGTGCAAGATGTGATCGCCTCACCGGGGTGCGGACATCTCCGCACCCTCTTGCTTCTCGCCCCGCATCCTGGCCTCGCGCAGCACTGATCCACCCATGCAATTGATGTTCCTGCTGGAGCAGGTGGTGAACGGCTTGGTGCTCGGAGGTTACTACCTCCTGATTGCGCTCGGCCTTTCGCTCATCTTCAGCGTCGGCGGCGTGGTCAATCTCGCGCACGGCGCCTTCTACGCGCTCGGCGCGTACATCTCGCTCGAGATCGGCAAGCGCCTGGGCATCGTCTCTGCCGTCGCCTTGTCGCCGGTCGTGGTCGGCATGCTGGGTGTGCTGTTCGAGCGCTTCCTGTTGCGCCGCTTCTACACGGCCGATCCCATACTCAGCCTGCTCGTCACGTTCGGGCTGGCGATGGTGGCCGAGCAGGTGATCCGCATTGTGTGGGGCGCGGCTCCACTGCCGGCATCGATCCCGCAGGAGCTCAAGGGCGCGATCATCATCGGTGACTTCCTCTTCTCGCGCTACAGGCTGACGCTGCTTGCCATCGTGATCGTGGTCCTCGCCGCAATCTGGCTGCTGCTGCACAAGACATCATTCGGGAGCGTCGTCCGTGCCGGCATCCAGCGGCCGGACATGGTAGCGGCGCTCGGCATCCGCCTGCAGCCCTACATGACGACCATCGTCGCGCTTGGCGTCGGCACAGCGGCGCTCGGCGGCGCGCTCTTTGCGCCGATCACCATCGTGCACCCGGCCATGGGCGCCGAAATCATCACGGCGGCCTTCGTGGTGGTCGTCATCGGCGGTCTCGGAAGCTTCTGGGGCGTGGTGCTCGCGGCCATCCTCGTCGGCGTCGTGCGCGGCGTGACGATCCATTTCCTGCCGCCGGCCGGCGAAGCCTCGATGTACGTGCTCATGATCCTCGTCCTTCTGCTGCGGCCGCGCGGCCTGCTCGGCGAACGCATAGAGAAGTTCGAATGAGCAGGGCGCTCCTGGCACAAAAGAACCGGCCGCTGTGGGTCGGCGCCGTGGCGCTCCTCGCCTTGCCGAGCGTCATGGCGCTGCTCGGCCTGACCGTGAATACCGCGAGCGTCGTGGTGACGCTGGCGATCGCGGCCATGGGGCTTAACGTTCTCGTCGGCTACACGGGCCTGACGTCGTTCGGCCATGGCGCCTGGTTCGGTCTCTGCGCCTATTCGGCAGGCCTGCTTCAGAAGAACCTGCTGCCGGACCAGATCATCCTGCCGATCGTGCTCGCGGTCTTGCTGACGGCATTGGCCGCAACGATCGTCGGCTTTCTCATCCTGCGCCGGCGCGGCGTCTACTTCGCCCTGCTGACACTCGCGCTCGTGGCTCTTTGCTACAATATTGCCTTCCGCTGGAGCGACGTCACCG
>ERZ778022.5489-NODE-5489-length-10262-cov-3.331439_pt1 | contig 10262 bp, 8 predicted proteins | sample MGYA00375752_ERZ778022 | MGnify/ENA primary metagenome ERZ778022 (study PRJEB29350, sample SAMN05389826) | bioreactor metagenome | isolation source: Thiocyanate bioreactor | place: South Africa: University of Cape Town | collected 2014-04-04 ...
GGTCCCCGCCTATAAGGATCACGCACCGCTGATCAACAAGACCGTGCTGAAGGCTTTCGGCGCCGAAGTTCCGGCTTCGCTCGCCGATTGCAATTGCTTCACGAAGTGATAGGCGGCATCTTCTAGGGATCAATCCGATCCATGGCGGCGTCACAGACGCCGCCATCTCATAACCCTACACTTCAGGGGAGGCACGGATGCTTGACATCAAATCCGCGCGCAAGGTTTTCTACAAAGGCCAGCCCGACGAAAAGATCGCGCTCAATGGCCTGACGCTCTCCCTCAAGGCTGGCGAATTCGGCGTCGTCATCGGCTCCAACGGCGCCGGCAAGAGCAGCATGCTGAATGCAATTTCGGGCGCTCTCAGCCTCGATTCAGGCCAGGTCCTCATCAACGGCAACGACGTCACCAACATGCCGGTCCACAAGCGAGCCGCGCGTCTGGCCCGCGTGTTTCAGGACCCGATGAAGGGCACCGCCGCCAGCATGACGGTCGGCGAAAACATGCTTCTGGCGGAACTGCGCGGCAAGAGCCGCGGATTTCGTCCCGGCCTGAATGCCGCTCGTCTCGCCGCCTACAAGGAACGCCTCGCCGTTCTCGGGCTCGGCCTCGAAAACCGGCTGGATACCAAGGTTGAACTGCTTTCGGGCGGTCAGCGCCAGTCGCTATCGCTTATCATGGCAGTCGGCGGCTCGCCCGACGTGCTTTTGTTGGATGAACATACCGCCGCACTCGATCCGCGCACCGCCGATATCGTCATGCAGGCAACCGTGCGCACCGTCCAGGCGCTGAAGCTGACGACATTGATGGTGACGCACAACATGCAGCACGCCGTCGATTTCGGCGACAGTATCATCATGCTCGACGCCGGCCGCGTCCATCTCGAAATTACCGGGGATGGCAAACGGCGCATCACCGTGCCCGAGCTCATCGGCCACTTCGCCGTCAAGACCGACCGAATGCTGCTGGTGAGCTGACATCATGATGGATTTCATTCAGACAACCGCTTCGAGCTTCATCTCGCTCATCCCAGTCACTCTGGCGCAGAGCTTCATCCTAAGCTTCGTCGTTCTCGGGATCATGATCCCCTTCCGGATGCTGAGTTTTCCGGACCTGACGAGCGAGGGCGCTTTTCCGCTCGGCGGCTGCGTCTGCGGCATATTGCTGGCCGCCGGCGTCGCGCCGCCGCTCGCGATTGCCGTCGCCTTCGTCGTCGGCCTTGCGGCTGGCTGCTGCACCGCCATCATCCACCTGCGTTCCGGCATTCTGATGTCGACCATGCTCTATAGCGTCAATCTCGGCATCATGGGCAAATCGAACCTCTCGGTCTTCGGCTCGCCAACGGTATTCGACTGGGTGCCCTTCACCGAGGCAGGCTTCCCGGCAAGCAAGATCGTCGTTGCCGGCCTGCTCGCCGTCATCGTCCTGATCGCCCTCAATCTCTATTTCAAGACGGAAAAGGGCACGGCCATGCGTGCCGTCGGCTCCAATCCCGACATGGCCGAGGCGCAGGGCATCAATGTCTGGGCAGCCACGATCGGCGGCGTCGGCATCGCCAGCGCCTTTTCCGCCGCCGGCGGCGCGCTCATGGTTCAGTCGCAGGGCTTTGCCGACGTCAACATGGGCATCGGCATCCTGATCAACGGCCTTGCCGCGCTCATGATCGGAGAAGCCTTCACCGGTAAGCAGACCGTGCTCCGGCAGTTACTGGCGCCCTTCGTCGGCTCCATCATCTATTACCAGCTCGTATCGCTCTGCCTTGCCGCCGGTATGCCACCGCCGAATCTGAAGCTCGCAACCGGCCTGTTCGTGCTCATCATGCTGGCGCTGCCTAGCATCCGCCGCAGCCGCGGCGGGGCGGCCACCAGAGAAACCATTCGCGAATAAGATTTAAGAGGCAACGACATTATGGATAGCCTACCCGATCTCGCCGCCGTCGAGGCCATGGACGAGGCCGACCCGATGCGCGCCTTTCGCAGCCGCTTCGCCCTGCCCGCCGGCGTCATCTATCTCGATGGCAATTCGCTTGGTGCCGCCTCGCACGAGGTCTTTGCCGAAGTGCGCCAGGCCGCCATGGAGGAATGGGGCAATGGCCTGATCCGCAGCTGGAACAGCGCCGGCTGGTTTCATTTGCCGCTCGAGCTCGGCGATCGCATCGGCCGGCTGATTGGCGCAGCCGAGGGCCAGACCGTTGTCACCGACTCGACCTCGATCAATATCTACAAGACCCTGCACGCCGCGCTGGCAATGCGTCCCGACCGCAACGTCATCGTCGCGGAAGGCGATAGCTTCCCGACCGATCTCTACATGGCGGAAGGGGTTGTCTCGACCCGGCCGGGCGTCACCCTCCGCCTCGAGGGACGCGATGCCGGCACCATCGAAGAGCTGATCGATGACAACGTCGCCGTGGTCCTCATCAATCACGTCAACTACAAGAGCGGCGAACTGCGCGACATGGCGGCGCTGACGAAGCGCATCCAGGCGGCGGGTGCCCTCGTCATCTGGGATCTGTGCCACAGCGCCGGCGCCCTGCCCGTCGATCTCGACGGCGCGGGTGCTGATTTCGCCGTCGGCTGCACTTACAAATATCTGAATGGCGGTCCGGGTGCGCCGGCCTTCATCTATGCGGCAAAGCGCCATCACGCATCGATCGTCCAGCCGCTCAGCGGCTGGTGGAGCCATGCCCGCCCCTTTGCCTTCGAGCGGAGTTTCGATGGCGACGCCGGAATCAAGCGCTTCCTCTGCGGGACGCAGCCGATCCTGTCGCTGCGGGCGCTGAAGGGCGCCTTATCGATCTGGGACGAAGTCGACATGAACGCGCTGCGCCGGAAGAGCATCGCGCTTACCGATCTCTTCATCCGGCTGGTCGAAGCGAAATGCGGCCAATATGGCGTCGAACTGGAGACCACGCGCGACAGCGAGAAGCGGGGCAGCCAGGTCTCTTTCATCCATAGCAATGCCTATGAGGTCATGCAGGCGCTGATCGAGCGCGGTGTCATCGGCGATTTCCGCGCCCCCTCGACATTGCGCTTCGGCTTCACGCCACTCTATGTCTCCTACCGCGATGCCTGGCGGGCGGCTACAGTATTGGAAGAGATCCTCAGCAGCGGATCGTGGAAGGAAGCACGCTTTGCGGTGCGTTCTGCAGTGACCTGACATCGAATATCGGCAGTCGGAAACGGGAGGCGGACATGAGCTATTTCAAGGTCACCGATTGGGAGAGCGCCTATACGAACGGCGCCTATATCGTCGACGGCGACCGATGGCCGGCAGCCTGGGTCGAGCCCGCAAAGTCCTTCCGCGACGGCCTGACGGCGGCCGGACGCGCAAGGCTCGATCTCGCCTACGGCCCAGCGGAGCGCAATCGCCTCGATCTCTTTCTGCCCGAAGGTCAACCGAAAGGATTGGTGGTTTTCGTCCATGGCGGCTATTGGCTGCAGCTGGACAAGAGCTACTGGTCTCACCTTGCCGCCGGCTCGATCGCCGCCGGCTATGCCGTCGCAATCCCCTCCTACACGCTTTGCCCGGACAATCGCATAGGTGGGATCGGCAAGGAGATCGCGGCAGCGATTACCACAGCCGCCGGGCTGGTCGATGGCCCCATTGTGCTGACGGGGCATTCTGCCGGCGGCCAGCTCGTCGCCCGCATGATGACGACGACAACGCCGCTTGGCGAACCGGTCATCAAGCGCATCCGCCATGTGCTTGCGATTTCCGGGGTGCATGATCTGCGCCCGATTATGAAGCGCAAGATGAACAAGGAGCTTCGGATCGACGATGCCGAGGCAGGGGCCGAAAGTCCGGCGTTGCTGGAGCCAATCGCCGCCATCGGTCTCACCTGCTGGGTCGGCGGCGCCGAGCGAGCCGAATTTATTCGTCAAAATGCTCTGCTCGCCAATATCTGGACCGGTCTCGGCGTCGCGACGGAGGCGGTGGTCGAGCCCGACAAGCATCATTATACGGTGTTGGACGGCCTTATGGATGCCGGCCATTCCCTGACCCGAACCCTGCTCGCGGAATAGAAATCCCGAAATCATATCGAGGTGATGTCCTCGGCGCATTCTCCGCACCGAGGACACGACGGCGTCAGCCGTTGACGGGCGCGTTCATGGCCCAGGTAACGCCGAAGGGATCGCGCATCTGGCCCCAGCGATCGCCCCAGAACATCACCTGCGGTTCGACGACGACTTCCAGGCCCGCGTCGACGGCGCGTTTCCACCACGCATCGAAATCTTCGACAACAAGCTGCATCACGAAGGACTGCGGCTTTTCCAGTGCATGTCCATATTCGGGATAGGCGTCGCCAAGCATGACCGAGCTGCCGTTGATATAAAGATGGATGTGCATCGTCCGGCCCTTTTCATCGACCGGGAACATGAAAGCCTCTTCTGCCCCAAACGCACGCTTGTAGAATTCCGCCGCCTTCACAGCACCATCGACCGTAAGATAGGCCACTACGCCGCCGCGCACCGGCACGCGGGGTTGCTGGGACTGCGTTTGATCTGCTGCATCACTCATATTCGTCTCCTTGAGAACGGTTTTCGCATTGCGCCTTGTCGGGGGCTGACCCAAGGACGCGGATAGATAGCGCGATCCGACAACAGGAGTCGATTTTTCTGAATTATTTTTTTGCCGCGCAAATCGGCCGTTTCAAGCTCAGGCGTGCGCCGACTTTCGGGCGCGCGAAGTCCGGACGGAAGGGATTTCGCAGAGAATTCGCGCCAGAGCATCCTCCTGCGACATTGGACGTCCAAGCAGGAAGCCCTGCACCTCGTGATAGCCCTCGGCCCGCAATTTCGCCAATTGCGCCTCCGTCTCGATGCCTTCGGCCAAGGTTACGGCATTGAAGCCGGAGGCAATGCCGACCACAGCCCGGACGATTGCGAGGTTACCTGGATCGGCATCCATGCCGGCAACGAAGCTACGGTCGAGCTTGATCTTGTCGAAGGAGAAGGAGCGCAGATAGCTGAGCGAGGAATAGCCCGTGCCGAAATCATCGATCGCGATGCGGATGCCAAGCTCCTTTAAGGCACGCAACAGCGAGAGGCTTTGCTCGACCTCGGAAAGCAGGATGGATTCCGTGGCCTCGATCTCCAAGCGCCCAGGGCAAGGGCCCGTCTCCTCCAGCGCCGAGACGAGGGTGGCAAGCAGGGCCGCATGACGAACCTGATAGACCGAGAGGTTGATGGCAACCCTCAGGTTTCCAGGCCATTGCGTGGCAGTCCGGCAAGCTTCCCGCAGCACCCAGTCGCCGATCGGCACGATCATCCCCGTTTCCTCGGCAACGGGGATGAATTCCGCCGGCGAAATGAGCCCACGCTTGGGATGGCGCCAGCGGATCAGCGCCTCGAAGCCGGAAAGAGCATCCTTGTCCAGCCGGATGATCGGCTGATAGTGGAGCTCGAACTCATTGTTCTGCAGCGCCTCCCGCAGCTCCAATGTGAGCTGGTAGCGCCGTTCCGCCTCCAGCCGCATTTCCCTCTGATAGAAACGATAGGTCGACCGGCCGCTGCCCTTGGCCGCGTAAAGCGCAAGATCCGCATCGCGCATCAGGACATCGGCATCGGTCCCGTGTTCGGGCGCCATGGCAATGCCGATGCTGCAGGTCACATGTTCCCGCACGCCATCGAGATCGAAAGGCGCCGACAGCGAAAGCAGCAGCAGATCGGCGAAGCGCTGCGCCCGCCCTTGATCCGTCATCCGCAGAACCAGCGCGAACTCGTCGCCGCCGAGGCGCGCGACCAGATCGCTCTTCTCCGCGAGCTGCTGAAGACGCTCGGCGACCTGCCGCAGGAGCATGTCGCCCGCCGCATGGCCCTTGCTGTCGTTGATATGCTTGAAGTGATCGACATCGATGTAGAGCAGCGCGATCGGCCTTTCCGGCGTCGCGGCCGCCACCTGCCGCACGATACTCTCGGAAAAGAACGCCCGGTTCGGCAGGCCGGTCAGGGAATCATGCATGGCGAGATGCGCGAGCCTCGCCTCGACGCTGCGCTCCTCGGTGACATCCTGGGAAATACCGAGAAGATAGCGCAACGCTTGCCCCGACGGTGCGGGAAGCGCCCGCTTCGCCGTCTTCAGGATGCGTGTGGCTCCATCCACCGTATGGATGGTTTCCTCGAAGTAGACGGTTGCCTCCGTCTCGAAGGCAAGCTTGTCCTGTTCTCGGAAAATCGCCGTCTGCTCGTCGGAAAATATGGCCCTGTCGGACATGCCGATGACATCCTTGGCCGCCTGCCCGACGATGCCGCCACACGCCTCGTTGAACAGGATATAGCGGCCATCCCGCTCCATGTCCTTGACGAAGACACCGACGGGGAGATTGTCGACGATGCTGTCGAGCAATGATTGAGTGGCGTCGACCTGTCGCTGCGCGGCATTGACCTCGGTACGGTCCTGCACGATCGCCAGGATCGCCACCTTGCCGTCGAAGCGGATCTCGCGCCCATAGGTCAGAACCTCGAATGTCCCGCCGTCGGCCTTCAGGTGTGTCCAACGTTGCGCCGTCTCCATGTCGCTGCGGTGCTGTACTGCATCCAGCATGCGCTCCCGCTCCCCGGATGGCCTGATGTCGAGCACGGTCATCTCCGCAAAGGCGGCATGGCTATAGCCGTAGAGATCGCGTGCGGCGTCGTTGACGATCAGAAATCGCAACGTCTGCGGATCATAGACCCACATCGGCGACGGATGCGTCTTGAATAGCGACCGAAAATCATCGTTCGGGGCGTCGAGCCAAACGGAATGCATAGGAAGGTCGACCTTGCCAATTCGAGTTCAAAGACCTGAGAATTGGACAGTAATAGACGAAAAAGCTAAATAAAATCAAAATTATAACAAGACTAAACTTTAGGCAAAAGCCTACCGCGTGTGCAACGGCAGGCTTTATTCCTGATACCAGGTATCGCCAAAATCACGAGATGCGCGCCGAAATTCAAAACCCCGCTTTGCCGATCGCGTGAATGATGCCATGAAGCTCGCCAAGCCCCTTCAGCCGCCCGATGAGGGAATAGCCGGGGTTGGTCGGCTTGTTGATATCATCACCGATAAGATGCCCATGATCCGGCCGCATCGGGATCAGATGATCCTCGCGGCCCTCTCCGCGGCGACGCGCCTCCTCGGCCAGCAGCACGCGAAGAATGGCAAACATGTCGCTGCGCCCCTCCAGATGGGAAGCCTCCACGAAGGAACCATCGGCTTCGATCGCAACATCGCGCAGATGCGCGAAATTGATGCGCGCGGCGAATTCGCGGGCTATCGCCAGCACGTCATTGTCGGCACGCGAACCAAGCGATCCCACGCAGAGCGTCAGGCCGTTGGCAGGATCATCGACACAGCCAAGGATGCGGCGCAGATCCGCTGCCGTCGACACCACGCGCGGCAGGCCGAAAAGCGAAATTGGGGGATCGTCGGGGTGGATCGCAAGGCGGGCGCCAAGTTCAGCCGCCACCGGCACGACCTCCTGCAGGAAAGCATCGAGATTGGCTTGAAGATCGTCAGCCGCCATGCCGTCGAAGAGCGCGATTGCCGAACGGATGGCTTCACGGCCATAACTGTCCTCACCGCCGGGAAGGCCGGCGATGATATTGTTCTCCAGGGTCTGCACGGCTTCCGGCGTAAACCCCTTCAGCCGCTCCTCGGCGCGCCGCACCAACTCCGGCGCATAATTTCCTTCGGCGCCCCTCCTGCCCAGTACGAAGACGTCATAGGCAACGAACTCAACCATATCGAACCGCAGGGCAATAGCGGTGGTCGGCATTGCAAAGCGCAGATCGGTGCGCGTCCAGTCCACGACCGGCATGAAATTGTAGCAAATCGTCCTGATGCCGGAGCGTGCCAGATTGGCGAGGCTATCCTTCCAGACGCCGATCGCCGCCTTTGCCCCGGCGCCGCCAAGCTTGATGGCGTTGGGAACAGGGATCGATTCGCAGACGCTCCAGCGCAGTCCGGCCGCCTCGATCAGCGCCTTTCGCGCCTCGATTTCGGCCGGCGTCCAGACGCGCGAATGCGAAACTTCGTGAAGCGCGGTGACGATGCCAGTCGCTCCCGCCTGGCGGGCATGCGAGAGTGGAACGAGATCCTTCGGGCCAAACCAGCGCCAGCAGCTTTCCATGCGACATCCCTCCATTTGTCGGTCAAAATACCGCCGAAAGGGGAAAAGTCTATGATGTTGTGTCGCTTGACACCCTTTATTGACCAACAATATGATTTCACCAACGGAGGAATGCCGGTGGCGGAGACTGCTGACATCGAGGATAAAGGGTCCGCAGTCGATCGCGTCGTCGACGCGCTGCGGCGGTTGATGCGCGAGCGCAATCTCGGTCTTGGAGACGCCCTGCCTTCGGAAGCCGAGCTTGCCTCCATGTTCGGCGCCAGCCGCAACACGGTGCGCGAGGCGATCCGCATCCTGAAGGCCTATGGCATTGTCGAAAGCCGCCAGAAGGTCGGCGCGGTGATTACCGACCGTCGCCAGCAGGCGCTGATGGATCTCTTCTCCTTCGCCATCGACATATCGGCGGAAAGCTTTCTCGACATTCAGGGGTTTCGTCGCCTGATCGAGGTCAATCTCAGCGACCTTCTGTTCGAAACCATCGATAATGCCGCCATCGGCAAGCTCCATGCGATTAACGATCGGATGAGAGACGCGCCGGAACTGGCTGAGGCTGCCGAACTCGATTTCACATTTCACGCCACCCTTGTCGGCTTTGCCCGCAATCAGACCCTGTCACAAGTCTATGGCATTCTGCAGCCATTGTTGCAGCGGCTGATGGAGGCAGGCAAGCGCTCTCGCGAAGCGGTGGACAGCGCCTATGATGAACATCGCACCATCATCGAAGCGTTGGAACAACGGGATCGAATCGCCTACGCCTATCACATGAACCGCCACCTGCAGGCAGGCCTGCAATTCATCGCGCCAAAGGCTGTTTGAGGCATCCATTTCATAACGGACACATGACATGAAAAGACAGACGCTCGACACCGGCTGGACCATCTCGCGGCTGCGCGCACCCTCCAGCGCTCCTTCGCTCCCCAATTCGATCCCCGCCACAGTCCCGGGCAACGTTCATCTCGATCTGATGGCCGCGCAGTTGATCACCGACCCCTATCTCGACGTCAACGAGATCTCGCAGGACTGGATCGGCCGCTCCGCCTGGCGCTATCGCCTGCCATTCGACTGGGACGGCGAGGACGCCGAACGCATCGATCTCTCATGCCTCGGCCTCGATACGGCGGCGCGCCTGGAGCTGAACGGCACGGTGCTTGGCGAAACGCGCAACATGCATCGCAGCTATCGCTTCGACATTGCCGATCACCTGAAAAAGGGCCGCAACGAACTGATCGTCGATTTCCAATCGGCCTACGAGCATGGCGAGGACGTGCGCAAGCAGCTCGGCAGCGCCGCCGATATCCCGCAGAATTACCCTGGCCCGAGCAATCTTATCCGCAAGATGGCCTGCAATTTCGGCTGGGACTGGGGTCCGACCGTCGTCACCTCGGGTGTCTGGAAACCGATCGTCATCGAGAGCTGGTCGAAGGCGCGCCTCGGAGCCATCCGCCCGGAAATCACTCTGCAGGGCAGTCAGGGCGTTGCCCGTCTGCATGTCGAGGTCGAATGGGCGGAGACGGGCACGGACAGCGTAGCGCTCGTCTTGTCCATCGGCGGCAAGCGCGCTGAGGTTCGCGTCGCGCAAGGGGAGACCCATGCCCTGATCGAATGCCGCATCGACAATCCCCAGGTCTGGTGGCCGTACGGCATGGGCGGCCAGCCGCTTTACGATCTCGATCTGCAGCTGCTCGGCTCGGATGGAGCAGCACTCGATGGCTGGAAGCGCCGCGTCGGTTTCCGTTCCGTGCGGCTCGATACGACGCCGGACGAGATCGGCTCCGCCTTCACCCTCGTCGTCAACGACGTGCCGGTCTTTGCCCGCGGCGCAAACTGGATTCCGGACGATTGCTTCCTGCCGCGTGTCACACGCGAACGCTACCGGGAACGGATTGCCCAGGCCCGCGACGCCAATATGAACATGCTGCGCGTCTGGGGCGGTGGCATTTATGAGACCGATACCTTCTACGAGGAATGCGATGCCGCCGGCATCATGGTCTGGCAGGATTTCCTGTTTGCCTGCGCCACCTATCCCGAAGAAGAGCCCGTCTACAGCGAGATCGAGGCAGAAGCGCGCGAAGCGATCGCCAGGCTCATGCCCTATGCCTCGCTTGTCATCTGGAACGGTAACAACGAAAACATCTGGGGCTATTTCGACTGG
>ERZ778022.5490-NODE-5490-length-10261-cov-3.332941_pt1 | contig 10261 bp, 8 predicted proteins | sample MGYA00375752_ERZ778022 | MGnify/ENA primary metagenome ERZ778022 (study PRJEB29350, sample SAMN05389826) | bioreactor metagenome | isolation source: Thiocyanate bioreactor | place: South Africa: University of Cape Town | collected 2014-04-04 ...
GAGATCGCGATCATGCCCTTGAGTACGCGCGTGAAGCGATCGCGCTGCTCCGCGGTCGATTTCCCCGTCGCCATCGTCCGGGTGATGTCCGTGGTGCCCATCAGGTACTGCGCGCCGGAGTCGAGCAGCATCAGCTCACCGGGCTTCAGCCGACGATTGGTCTTGCTGTTCACCCGGTAGTGGACGATGGCACCATTGGGGCCTGCACCAGAGATCGTGTCGAAGCTGATGTCGGCGATGTTCTCGTCCTCGCGCCTGAAACTCTCCAGCGCAGTGGCGATGCCGATCTCGTCCAGCGAGCCCGTAGGCGCCTCGCTGTCGAACCAGGCGAGGAATCGGGCCATGGCGATGCCATCGATCCGGTGCGCCTCGCGCATGCCCGAAAGCTCGACGTTATTCTTTCGCGCCTTCGGCAGCAGCACCGGATCGCGCTTCTCGATGATGATCGGATCGCCACCGCTGCGGATGGCATCAACCAGCGCCACCGGGACGGTTGCCGGATCGATGAGCACGCGCTTGTCGGCTGCACCCAGCTTGCGCAGATCGCCGATCATTCCGGCCACATCCCTGACGTTGGCGAGGCCTTCCAGCCCCTTGCGCAGTTCGGGCGTGATTTTGCGACGGTCCACATAGAAGGTCGGCCGCCCCGATTTTGGCACGACGGCAAAGCCGAGCACGAAGGGCGTGTTGGGGACATCCCGTCCCCGCATGTTGAACAGCCAGCAGATCGACTCCGGCAGGGTCAGCACAACGGCATCGGCATTGTCTTCGGCAAGCGACGCACGAAGCTCCTTGAGCTTGTCGGCCGGGGTGCGACCGGCCCGGTTGTCGCCGAGGAATTCGATGGGCGTCACCGGCGCCGCGGGGCGATCCGGCCAGATGCGATCAACGAGATTGGCGCTGGGCACCAGCGTGACGCCGCCCTGCAGCTTGCCGCGCAGGTCGGCAATCTCGCCTGGCGTATGCAGCCAGGGATCGTAGCCGATCCGGCCGCCCTTTTCGACGAACTCGCCGATGCGCGGCGACAGCGCCGCCTGTCCCGTCTCGATCACGGTGACCTTGCGCGTATCGGTCTCGGCTGGCGCCTGCAGCGTGTACCGGCTGTCGACGAGCAGCCCCGCCTTCTTCAGCCCGATGATGGCGATGCCGGCGGACCCGGTGAAGCTGGTGACATAGGCGAGGCGCGCCTCGCCGGGCGGCACCGACTCGCCGCGATGCGCATCCGCCCGGGGGACGAGAAAGCCGCTGAGCCCGGCCGCCGCGATCTCCTCGCGTAGCGCCTTGAGCCGCGACGCAACGGTGCGGGGTGAGGTGCGGATGTCGAACGATTGATACTTGGCTTGCGCGAAGGTCGGCATTGGGGGCTCTGCGGAGGGGGAATGGCTCGTCTGCGATGATTGACCCTACCAGAGCGCCGCCATCCACCCAACATGGCTTGTGCAAGTCAGGGTGTTCATCGGTGGTTCAGCCACCGGGCGCCATACGGGACCAGGAGACAGACATGAGCAAAGAACCCAAATCGGCACTGCGCCGCGTCATGGACGCCATCGTTGAGGGACGCGCGCGGCAAGCCGAGCGCTATGTCGAGCAGTTCCTGCGCGACCATCCGCATCTGCGCGGCGACAAGAACTGAGTTCACCAGAACTTAACCTGTCCTGCAGCCAGCGAATGGCTGCTCTTCAGGACTGGGCCTAACCGGCCGACGCAGAAGCGACTATTGAACCATCGCGCAGAAGCGCACAGACGTGACTAGGACGATGACCATGCCAGAGAGCAAGAACGATTTTCGCAGGGCCCTGGGCTCGATGATCGACGCGAGGGGCCGCGAGGCTGCCCGGCGCGTGACTGCCCGGCACGAGCACACCTTCCTCGGCGCTTTCACCAAGCGGCCGAATTAAGCCTCCATCCCATGCAGGATGACTGTGAGCCCCGGACGTCCTCCGGGGCTTTTGTTTTTGCGGCGGCGGCAGTGCGCTATTTCTTTTCCAGCACCAGCGTCGCCCACTCGCCGCGAACCAGCTTGCGGACGAAGGTCATGCCGTGGCGGCGATACGCGGTTTGCACCCTGAGCGCCTGCGTCGCCAGCAATCCGGACAGGACGATGATGGCACCCGGTGCGGCGACGCGGCCGACGCCGGGCGCAATCCGTATCAGTGGTGCAGCAAGAATATTGGCGACCACGAGGCCATAGGGGGCGCCGGTGAGGATGCGCGGGCTGGCCAGCCCATCGGCCTGAATTGCCGTGACCAGCGCATCGGCACTATTGTCCCTGGCATTCTCCGCCGTTGTCTTCACCGCGACGGGGTCGATGTCGGTTGCGAGCACAGGGATACGCAGCCGCTTGGCGATGGCAATTGCCAGCACGCCGGTGCCGGTCCCGATATCGATAGGATTGTCGAACCAATAGCGCCGGGCCAGCCAGTCGATGGCCTCGAGGCAGCCCGCCGTCGTGCCGTGATGACCCGTGCCAAAGGCCTGAGCCGCGTCGATCCGGATGCCGATGCTGCCGGAAGGCGGCGGTGCGGTGTCGTGGCTGCCGTGAACATAGAAGCCGCCGGCAACCACTGGTTGCAGCCCTTCGAGCGACCGCGCGACCCAATTGACCTCGGGATCGATCGGCTCAACCGAAAAGCTGATGTCCCCGCCCAGTGTCTGCCGGGCGAGATCGGCAAACGCAGCAAGATCGGGCTCGCTGCTGCAGGTGGCCTCAAACACCCACTCGCCGGTCGAAGCATCCTCAAAGGCTGACGCGGTGATGGCGAGGTCGTCACGTTCCATGACGGCATCGACAAGGCTTTCCGCCTGATCGCGGCTCAAGGGACGGGCGGACGTATTGGTGAGATCGGACATTGCAGCCTTGTCGCGAGGCGGCACGGGCAAGTCAACGGGGGTCAACGCGTCCCGCTTCTGGCCCTATGCGCCGAAATGCGGGTTGTACCCCGGCCATCATCGCCGTAGGTAGGGATGTGGCCTGTCTGCCGCCCTACCGGATCCGCCCTTGTCGTCGCCCACCCACATTCCCGCGTCGTTGCCGCATCAATCGATGCGCGCGATCGGCTTCAAGGTCGGTTCGGTCGTCTTCTTCATTTCGATGGCCAGCCTGATCAAGGCATCGGGCGACGTACCGCCCGGACAACTTGTCTTTTTCCGCTCCATCTTCGGCATCGTGCCCATCGTCATCCTTCTGGCCTGGCGCGGGCAACTGATCGAAGGGATGAAGACTGACCGGCCAATGGCGCATTTCTGGCGCGCGCTGGTCGGCGTCGTCAGCTTGGGGCTCAGCCTGGTCGCGCTGACGAAACTGCCGCTGCCCGAAGCCGTGGCCATGGGCTATGCGACACCAATCCTGATCGTCATCTTCGGGGCGATATTCCTCAAGGAGAACGTGCGGCTCTACCGGTGGAGTGCTGTCGCGGTCGGGCTCATCGGCGTCGCCATCATCGCGTGGCCGCGCCTCACCGTATTCTCGGGCAACGCAGGCGAAATCAGCGAACTGACGATCGGAGCGATTGCGGCACTGGTCTCGACGGTCTTCTCGGCCTTCGCCGCCATGCATGTGCGCCATCTGGTCCAGTCCGAGCGCTCGGCGACCATCGTGCTCTATTTCTCGGTTTCATGCACCTTGTTCGGACTGCTGACACTCCCCTTCGGATGGGAAGTGCTCATGGCCGAGCAATGGGCATTTCTTGTGGTTGCCGGTTTCCTCGGCGGCGTCGGTCAAATCCTCATGACGGAAGCCTATCGCCACGGGGACGTCTCGGTGATCGCTCCGTTCGAGTACACGTCGCTGCTGTTCTCGATCGTCATCGGCTACCTGTTCTTCAACGACGTGCCGACCATAACCATGCTGATCGGCGGGACCATCGTGGTGGGGGCCGGGCTGTTCATCATATGGCGCGAGCACGCGCTCGGGCTCGAACGGCGCAGGGCCCGCGAGGTCACGCCCCCCGGCCCCGGCTGAGTTCAGGGATTCTTCTGCACGAAGCTGTCGAGGACCTTCTTGCGGCCGGTCTGCTCGAAGTCGATCGTGAGCTTGTTGCCCTCGATCGCACCGATGCGGCCGTAGCCGAACTTGAGGTGGAAGACGCGCTCGCCCACGGCATAGGCCGAGCCACGGCCATCGTCGGTTGAGCGGGCCACAAGGTCGCCCTCGATGGTCAGCGGACCGCCACCACCGCTGCGCCGGGTGCCCGCCTGCTGCTTGGCGCGGCGCCAGCCGGGCGTCTCGTAGAGCGACTCGAACGCGTCATCCGCGTCGTAGCGCGTGGATGAGCGGCCACCGTAGCCGTAACCGCCATAGGCCGAACCGGAATCAATCACCTCGACCACCGCCGCCGGCAGTTCGTCGAGGAAGCGCGAGGGGATGGCGGATTGCCAGAGCCCGCGGACACGGCGGTTCTGCGCGACACTGAGCTTGAGGCGCTTGCGCGCCCGCGTCAGGCCCACATAGGCCAGCCGACGCTCTTCCTCGAGACCCGCTCGCCCACTCTCGTCCAGCGTCCGCTGGCTGGGAAACAGCCCTTCCTCCCAGCCGGGCAGGAAGACTGTATCGAACTCGAGGCCCTTGGCCGAATGCAGCGTCATGATCGAGACAGCGTCGTCCGCCTCGCTCGAATCGCGGTCCATCACCAGCGAGATATGTTCGAGAAACCCGCCCAGCGTCTCGAACTCGCTCATCGAGTTGACGAGTTCCTTGAGATTCTCGAGCCGCCCCGGACTGTCGGGCGCCTTGTCCTGCTGCCACATTTCCGTATAGCCGGACTCGTCCAGAATCTGCTGCGCCAGCTCGGCGTGGTTCACCGACCGGGCGCGCTCAGCCCAATTGTCGATCTGGCCAATGAAATCGCGCAGCACCGTGCGCATCTTCGGCTTCAGGTCTTCGGTTTCGAGCAGCGTCCGCGTGGCGGCAAGAAGCGGCGCGTTCTGCGCTCGCGAGGTGTCGTAGAGGGCCTTCAGGGTGGTGTCGCCAATGCCGCGCTTGGGCACGTTGACGATACGCTCGAAAGCCAGTGTGTCGGAGGGATTGGCAACGATCCGCAGATAGGCCAGCGCATCACGCACCTCGCGGCGCTCGTAGAAGCGTGGGCCGCCGATGACACGGTAATTGAGCCCCAAGGTGATGAAGCGCTCTTCGAACTCGCGCATCTGGAACGAGGCACGCACGAGGATCGCCATCGAGTTGAGGCTTTCTCCCCTGTGCTGCAGTTGCTCGATTGCCTCGCCGACTTGCCGCGCCTCTTCCTCGCTGTCCCACACCGAGGTGACGCCAACCTTCTCTCCCTCCTCGCCGACATCGGTCTGCAGGGTCTTTCCGAGCCGGCTCTCGTTGTTGGCAATAAGGTGCGAGGCTGCCGCGAGGATGTTGCTGGTGGACCGATAGTTGCGTTCCAGCCGGATCACTCTGGCGCCTGGAAAATCCTTCTCGAAGCGCAGGATGTTGTCGACCTCGGCGCCGCGCCAGCCGTAGATCGACTGGTCGTCGTCGCCGACCACGCAGACATTCGCCTTGTCGGCCGGAAGCCCGGCTGCCAGCAGCCGCAGCCAGAGATACTGCGCGACGTTGGTGTCCTGGTATTCGTCGACGAGGATGTAGCGGAAGCGCCGATGATACTCGGCAAGCACGTCGGGTTGCTCGCGGAACAGGCGGATGTTTTCCAGCAGCAGATCGTTCAGGACCTTCAGGCGCTCCTGATAGTCGGTGTAGAGCTTCTTCGCCCGCCCATTGGCAAAGCTCGCGTCGTCCGAGGGCTTCAGGTCGCGCGGCAGCAGACCGCGATTCTTCCAGTTGTCCATCATGCCGGCGAAGACTCGCGCCGGCCAACGCTTCTCGTCGATGTTCTCCACGTCGAGCAGTTGCTTGATGAGCCGAACCTGGTCATCGACATCGAGGATCGTGAAGTCGGATCGCAGCCCGACCAGTTCGGCGTGACGGCGGAGAATCCGCGCACCGATAGAGTGGAACGTACCCAGCCAGGGCATACCCTCGACCATCGCCCCGACGAGTGAGCCGATCCGCTCGCGCATCTCCCGCGCAGCCTTGTTCGTGAACGTAACGGCAAGAATCTCCGCACCGCGCGCGCGGCGGGTCGCAAGGATATGGGCGATCCGCGTCGTCAGAACCCGCGTCTTGCCCGTCCCGGCACCGGCCAGCACGAGCAGCGGGCCATCAGTGGTTTCCACCGCTTCGCGCTGCTCGGCATTCAGGCCCTGCAGATAGTCCGCATCACGGCGACCGAACTGGCCAGTGATCGCTCCCGCTTGCGGGCGTTCGAGACGGTTGGGCAAGGCTGACATACTATCCTGGGTCGCAGCGGAGCCCGCCGGGCGGGCGCTTGACGAATCTCTTTTTGTTCTCTGGTCGCAATATAGGGACTGCCCTGCCCCGTGTACACGCGCGGGACGTGTCACACACTCGTCATTCACCCGTCACGAGGGGTTCGTCCGGTCACCTTAAGCCGCCCCGGCGTTCATTCATGGAATCGGGGCAATAATGCACACTAAGCGCCTGCTCGCCGTCATTGCGGCGTCGCTACTCTCCACCGTGGCCTACGCTGCGCCGGTCTTCAACCGCGTCGCGAGCTTCCCCGTCGAACTCAACCGTCCCGACGCCGCGGCCACTTCCTCCGAGATCATCGCGGCGTCCGACGACGGCATGACTCTTGTCTATTCCGACAGCCCGGGCGGCGGCATCGGCTTCATCGACATCACCGATCCGAGCGCGCCGAAGGCCCTCGGCTACGTCGCCGTCGAAGGCGAGCCTACCTCCGTCACCATCGTCGGCGACAAGGTCTATGCGGCGATCAACACCAGCGCCGATTTCATCAACACCTCGGGCCGTCTCGTGGTCATCGACCTGGCCTCGCGTACGCTCGAGACCAGCGTCGAGCTCGGCGGCCAGCCGGACTCCATCGCCCATAACGATGCCGGGACGCTGCTCGCCATCGCCATCGAGAATGAGCGCAACGAAGACATCAACGATGCCGCGCTGCCGCAGGCGCCGGCGGGCTTTCTCGTCCTGCTGTCCATCGCCGACGGCAACCTCGATCCCGCCTCGCTGAAGAAGGTCGATGTCACCGGCCTCACCGAGATCGCGCCGGAAGATCCCGAGCCCGAATACGTCACCTTCAATACCCGCGACGAAATCGCCGTGACGCTGCAGGAGAATAACGCGGTCGTCCTCGTCGATGGCAAGACCGGCACGGTCCTCAGCCATTTCTCGGCCGGCACGGTCGATCTCGAAGGCATTGACGTCAAGAACGACGGCCGCCACGACTTCACCTCCAAGAAGGAGGGGGTCCCGCGCGAGCCCGACGCTGTGAAGTGGCTGGACGACGACCGTCTGGTCACCGCCAACGAAGGCGACTGGAACGGCGGTTCGCGCGGCTTCACCATCTTCGCCAAGGATGGCACGGTGCTCTACGAGGCCGGTGCCCTGCTCGACCGCGACGCGGCCAGCCTCGGCCACTACCCCGACTTCCGCAACAAGAAAGGCGTCGAGCCCGAGGGCGTCGAGATCGGCACGTATGGCGACGACCGCCTGATCTTCATCGCCGAGGAGCGGTCCTCGCTGGTGGCCATCTTCAAGGATACCGGCGCCGAGCCGGAGCACCTGCAGACCATCGCGTCCGGCATCGGTCCCGAGGGCGCTGTGGCGATCCCGTCGCGCAACCTGTTCGTGACGGCCAACGAGACCGACCTGCGTGAAGACGGCCTCGGCGGCTCGCATGTGATGATCTTCGAGCGCGCCGAAGGCGAAGCGACCTACCCGCAGCTGGTTTCGGCCAACGACGACGCCGGCAATCCGATCGGCTGGGCCGCTATCTCCGGTGCCGTCGCCGACCCGCAGAATGCCGGCGCGATCTATGCCGTCAGCGACAGCGTGCTGCGCAATGCCCCGGCGATCTACACGATCGACGCCACGCAGAAGCCTGCCGTGATCACGAAGAAGGCCGTCATCACCCGTGATGGCGCGGTTGCCCAGAAGCTCGACCTCGAAGGCATCACAACCGATGGCGAAGGCGGCTTCTGGCTAGCGTCCGAAGGCGACGCGGCCAAGCTTACCCCACATGCGCTGTTCCATGTCGATGCCGACGGCAAGATCCTTGCCGAAGTTCCGTTCCCGGCCGACGTGCTGGCGAACGAGACCCGCTTCGGCGCCGAGGGCATTGCGCTCGTCGGCGATACCCTGTGGGTCGCCATCCAGCGCGAGTGGAAAGACGACGCGAAGGGTTCCGTGAAGCTGCTGGCGTACAAGCCGGCCAGCAAGGAATGGGGCGCCGTCCTCTATCCGCTCGATGCTCCGGCTGAAGGCGCGTGGGTGGGTCTCTCCGAGATCACCCTCCATGGCGACTATGTGTATCTGATCGAGCGCGACAACCAGATCGCCGGCAAGGCTGCTCTCAAGCAGGTGACCCGTGTTCCGGTGTCGGAGTTGGTTCCGGCCGCGCTCGGCGGCGAACTGCCGACGGTCACCAAGGAAGTCGTACGTGACCTGATCCCCGACCTCGCCGCCAACAACGGCTACGTCGTCGACAAGGTCGAAACCCTCGCCATCGACAGCGCGGGCACCGCCTATGCCATCACCGACAACGACGGCATCGACGACAGCTCGGGCGAAACCTTCTTCTGGACCTTTTCCCTGAACTGACGCGCTCCTCCCTGTGCGTGTCTGGAGAGGCCGGGCCATGCATGCCCGGCCTCTCACTTATTCGGGGAATAGATCAAAGATCGGATAGCCGGGAAGCCGCCGGCTACATGCTCCAGGGGTCGTACTGGAGGAGCCAGCTGAGCATCCAGTTGTGCTCACCACCCATCGAGGAGACATCATCGACCTTCCAGCCCTCGGCTTCCCGCACCAGCGAAAGGCTGATCAGGGTTGGCTGGTCGAAGTTGTGGAACCCAATGGTGACGAGGGCGGAATCGCCGACAACGATCGGCTCGCCGATATCGACGTCGAGCAACAGTGCGTGCTTCGCATCGATGAACGGGTTGAAATCGACGATCGCCTCGACCGCGACAGGGCCGCTGGTATCGACCTCCGCCGCTGCCTTCGCTCCCTGCCCTGCAAACAACTGCTTGAGCCGGCTGGAGTAGAACTGCCCGAGATCGGCGTGCTGCTGACCCGTCTGGTAGGGCTGATAGATCGCCTGCACCAGCTGTTTCGGATCGTCATAGGCTAGAGTGGCCGAGGACAGACCAAGGGCCATCACCAGCCCGACAATGATGGAACCGCGCATGTCTGGCGCCCCGCCGCCTTTGTTCAGATGCGAGGCACCTAGCAGGGCGTTGGGGCGCAATGTTGCTGCGACTGCGCAATAATTGTGGCGCTCAATTGAGCATGGGATCGTCGGTCAGGATCTCCGAAAGCCGGTAGTTGTATTCCTCAGACAGCGACTCGAGGTCGTCGATCTTCCAGCCACCGGCGTCGCGGATGAGCGAATAGCGCATCTCCTGCGGTGTGCCGAAATTGCGGAATGTCACGACTACCGTGGCCGTATCGCCTTCGATCAGCGGATCGGCGGCGCTGACGTCGGTGATGTCGAAATCCTGCCCGTTGATGAATGGATCGAAATCGAGGATCGGCATCTCGAGTTCTTCCGACCGTGCCTCCATGTCATCCCACAGCTGGCGGAGCGTCGGCGAGAACTGCTCCCGCGGATAGTCGGAAGGGATCTGATCGGCGAGATAGGACGAGTAGACGTGTTCGACGAGGGCTCGCGGATCGTCGAACGGCTGAGCGGTTGCCGAAGAGGCAAGGCCCAGCAGCATTCCGAGGACAATGAAGACGGTGCGACCCCGGAAGTTCAGTTGAACCAGAAGACGTAGTTGAGGAAATCGCCGCCGAAGACCCGGTTGCCCTCGGCAAAGGACTCCGCCGATGCGACCGGACCATCCTTGAGGTAAGGCAAGGCATCATAGCCGGTGAGCAGCATGACGAAATCGGTGTGGGTTGCTGTCTCGAAATAGGCTTTGAGATCGAACCCCTGCTTGAAGCGCCAATGCGGAACCAGCAGTTCGCCATCGAGCACCTGCTCGGCGGTATCAAGCGTGGCATGCCAGGCATCCACGACCTCCTGCGTCACCCGGCCCTCAGGGATCAGCGAGGTCTGATGCGGATTTGGCACAAGCTCCCGATTGTCGTCCGTCTCCGTAAGGATCGCTTCCCAGTTCCGGCGGCTGAGACCGAGCACCTTCTTGGCCCGCTCCCGCACCGCCTTCAGCAGTTCCGGGGACTTGACGGGCCAGTTTAGCGAATGGATCC
>ERZ778022.5504-NODE-5504-length-10249-cov-4.236806_pt1 | contig 10249 bp, 6 predicted proteins | sample MGYA00375752_ERZ778022 | MGnify/ENA primary metagenome ERZ778022 (study PRJEB29350, sample SAMN05389826) | bioreactor metagenome | isolation source: Thiocyanate bioreactor | place: South Africa: University of Cape Town | collected 2014-04-04 ...
TGAATGATGCTGTTTCGACAGGAGGAGTTGGTGGAAATAGAGGTGCTGATGTTCTAACAGATGTAACTGCGGCAAGAAATGCACTCCCTAATGCTGGAGGAGGAGACCTGAAAGCCAGAGCACTTGCTATTGGAGGAACAGTGAATACTGCTATAACTGCACTGGATACAACAGTTGGGCAAACATTACCGGGAGCAACACAAGCTGTTACTAATGTCGTCTCAACTGGAGGAGTAGGTGGCAATCGAGGCGCTGATGTTCTGACGGATGTCACTGCTGCGAGAGATGCACTCCCTAATGCTGGGGCAGGAGACTTAAAGGCAAGAGCACTTGCTGTAGGTGGAACGATTAATACTGCAATATCTGAGATTGATCCTGTAAAAACGACTCTACCCGCAGCTGTCACCAGTATCATGGATACGCCTACTAACTATAATTCAGTGTGGAACTTCGCCTCTGGGATTAATCCCGCTTACGTGGTAGGTGCAGGCACTGGTAACGCTAATGAAGCCTCATTACGCAATGAAATCATTATATTATTAAATATAATACAAAGTATTAATCAAACTACGCATCAGATAACGCGACCAGATGGATTAACTGCAAACCATTCTAACGTAACCCTTAGAGATTTAATTAGATTCCTAAGCCAACGTACGTCTCTTCAATAACATATGAATTTAAGGATTAGTGATAAATTTTAAGAATGTAATCATGCAAAATCTCTTCATCTATAGCTTAGGCCATCAGATAGCAAGCGCTGATGACTTTAAAGGCTTTTTTGTCGGAGCAGGGAGGGTATATCTTTGGAAACTCTCATATGGACCGGAAAATCAATAAAGTGGCCCTTCCAAATTCAAAAAGATGATAAATTTCACATAAGTTCACATGGTATAATTGGTGGAGGGTTATTAGAGTACAATCATATGGTTTCCAAAGAATTCCTGGTAGGTATTCAACTTAATGCAAAATGGTTTCATTTGAATGGAAAGGTTGAAAATTTCAACCATATCCCCCTCAATCTATTTCGAGTGATCTTAAAATGAAGCATAGTTATGGTGTGGCTCTAAAAAATGGATACCATGCACTTAAGACGTTGCTTTATATGACAATAGGTTAGTGTCATCTAAATGGAGCTCAAAAACTCAAGGAATGCCATCTTTAGGTCAGGGTGCTATCTCAAAAAACTTACAGGGTATGAGCTAGGGACAGGCATTGATTATTTTTAAACTAAGAGAGTTGTGATTGGTGTGAAATTTGTACATGGGTGGTATCCTAAATTTAGTTACCCTAACAACCTTAGCTCAGGACAAACGCTCCATAAAATTAAAGTCCGAGCTCAGACCAACACACTAAGTTTTAATATAAATGTAAAGTTTAATCCCATTATAGAGGTTTAGAATGAGTGATTAGAGACGTGTATTTAATGATCTGCGCATCTTGACAAGATGGGGCACATTTTTGACATTTAAATAAATATTCTTTACCAAAATAATATTTATATGCTAGCTTTAGTGCCAATAATTTAAAGAGGGATGTTTTGAATGGCGCACTATATTAAAGTCTTAGTCATCTTAGTACTATGTAATATCTATACTCAAAACCTGTCTGCATCGAGTTCAAATATTATTGAAGATACGCCTCGTTCTTTTGCAAAGCAAGCAACACCTAAGAATGAAGGAGCCCCACGATGGGGCTTTTATTCTTTATGGGATAAGGTTAAGAAAAAAGTTTCCTCTTTAATAGTACCTTCCTCTCATAGACCTCAAATATTTTCAGCCGATGAAGAATCAAACCCTTCTTGGTGGGAAGCTCCTACATCAAAAGGACAAGAGTGGGAAGAGCAATGGAATTCCATGGTGATGTTTATTATTAAAGAGAACATCGACCATTCCAAGTTAGTCTTTTCGACCGCTAATTACCGTGAAGCTATTTATGCTTCAGAAGGACGCAATCTCTCTCACCATGCAAAATTAAGGAAAATGTTGGGCGGAGAAGCTCAACAAGAAGCAGTACGAGATCGTCTTTTTCATCAAAATGCTAAGAATATACATTTAAAACAATATGGTCAGTTTTTATCATCTTTTAGAAGGGATCAAAGAGAAAATTTTCCTTTAATGAGACAATCCTTAAAGGACTTTTATCAAAAAGTTCGAGGAACTTCTATTGAAGGAGATTGTTATGATGGAGATATATTCCAAAGAGGCTACGCACTTGCTGAATGTCTCTGGAAAATTGGAGATCTTAAACGTCAAGCGAGCAACTTGAATCTTCTTAGAGAGACTATTCTCCGCTCTTATAAATTGATGAATGGTGGAGAACTTGATGAATTAATATATGATGACCTTAAGGCTGCAACAGTTATAGCCCCTACAAAGCAATCATCTTCTATTATAAAAGCAGTTAAAGGTTCTTCTCTTCTTCTCTTAACTCTTTCAGCAAGCTTGATTAATACGACCCAAGCAATGGGACAAAGATCAGTAGCAGTAGATTTTGCATGTACTGTTGATTATAAGCAGTGTGAAAGTGGTTATACCCTTCTTGATTTTTATAGTTCTGCGCCTGAAGTAAATTCTATCCTTTCAAATAATATAGTTCTTAATGCAACGCAGAACTCTTTGCTTAACCCAGATCGTCTTACTGCACTTAGTATGACCCTTGATAATATTAATCAATTAACAAATACAACAGGATGGTTATCAGAAGTAACGGCTTTTTCTGTAACTGCTGTTCCAAATGGAAATGCTACACGCGTAATTTATGCACCACCTGCACCATTCACTCAAATAGATTACAGTTTAATCAGCGATACAAGTCATTACTATAATGCTTATCAAATTGATGATATCTATCAACCAGCTACTCTTTTTCAAAATGGAACAATTTCTAATTCAGGTACTTATTACTTTTTAGATCAATTTCCTAATACAGAAGTATGGTTCTTTCCTGTTATGATAAATGATACTTTTGGTGTAGGTACCGCTGTGATGAGACCATCTCAAGGAAACCCTTCCATCCTTTGGCAGAGAGTTATGACAAAAGAGAGTAGTTTTAATACAACTGGGAGTGCAGCTCTCCCACTCAGAACTATCGAGATGAATAAGCCCGTTCGTGCGACTGAAGAGCAAGGATTAACACAAGACGATTTAGGAAGTTTACATAGTGGGGATGTTGGAGAGCCTTACTGTGCGGGCAATCAAACTATTTTCAATTTTTTAAACTCTCAATCTAGCGCTATTACGACGCTTGCAAACAGATTTATTAGTTGCATGCAGAATCCTGTTCTTGATGCCTCAAGTTGCTTTAGAACATTTGGCACTTATGATTCTGCTTACTTTAGACTTTCCTACTTCTTTATGGAAGATAATTTAGGCAGTCGATTATACACTCGTCGAATTTATGATGGCCCCAGTTATCAGTCATGTTCTTATAAAGAAATTAGCTCAAATCAAGTTCAAGAAGATTGTCACTCTTATACATGGACACCCGTCATTTCCAATATAAATTCAACCTCACAACTTTTGTCTCAAAGCTTAAGTTCTATTTCTGGTTCAACTGCACCAGGAAATGTCCATAAAATATTGGAATATTTCTTCACAAGTTCTTCAGTTGATGGAATTGTCGTTCATACAGTTCAAAATTCCTCAGGTATATTTGGGCCTAATTATTATGCTTATTGTCTAACACCAATAGTTCCGACAATAGGTGGGCCTACTCTAGTCCCAACAGATGCAAATGAACCTACACAATCACCTTCCAACACATCGGGTTTAAGTGATGAGGCCAAGATAGGGATTGGTGTTGGAGCGGGTGCAGTAGGACTGGCAGCAATAGGTACAGGAGTTGGCTTTGGTATCTACAAGCATAAGCAGAAGAAAAATAAGGAAGGCAGTTTTGCAGATAATGATGATTTAGAGAAGAATGGAGGTAATCGTTCCCAATCAGTTACTTCTCCTATAACAAGGGAAGCTTTTAAAGCTGTAAAAGGGAAAGGAATAAAAGACGCTCGTATCCGTATTACAGGGGCGATGCATAATAAAGAATTTGCTCTCTATCTTACAATTGATCAAAATGAAGCCTTAAAATTATTGGCAAGCTCAGGCCTCAAAATTGATTTCCCAGTCAATCAAGAAGAAATTGATTTAATCTTAGGCGCTGGGAATTTTGGTCAAGTGAGGGTTGCAAGAGATGAAGAGACAGGCGAATTTAGAGCGATTAAGATTGTTGCAGGTCGCGATAAAGTGGAAGCCTCTTTGCGTGAAGGACAGTTGCAAGCACATTTAGGGGAAAAAGAAGGTGTTCTTCCACTCTTAGAGTATTTGCACTACGAACCTACCGCAGATAATAAAAAAGAAATGAAACACCTTTTGTTGGCAACTTTTGGCTCTACAACGATTCAAGGAGAAGATATGATTTCTCAAGATCTTCTCTTACAAGTCACCCCATTAGCAGCCCTTGGAAATGGTGATAATTTTCAAAATATGCTTTCCCAGGTCAAAAGCTTTGATCTCAAAGATCAACTTTTGTCACACTTTGTCCGCTCTGTATTAACTGGCCTTAATAATATGCATAATGATGGCGTTTCCCATCTCGATATCAAACCATCAAATATTCTCGTTCATAGTGATGGAACAATTTATATAAGTGACTTTGGATGTGCTGTACAAAAAGATAACATAAAGGGAGGGATTGGAGATTTCTCATACTTCGATCCTCAACGCGTTGCTTATAATCGTGGTTTAGCAGTAAAGATGGGCCATAAAATTGCATCTCAAGAGATGGCTGAATTTTATTCTGGCCACCAAGCTGATAATTTTGCGGCAGGGCTCTCATTCTTACAAATTGCTCTTAATGGTTATCCTCTAGGTATAGAAGAGGGAGGTATTCTTGGAATCATAGAAGCGAGAAACTATGAATACTTCACTATGTATCTCAAAGATGCTTTTGAGAAAGTTGATGCTCGTTTCTCTGCTTTACCTGTGATCAAAGGGCTCCTTGCTGTCAATGAGAAAGAGAGATGGACGACAGCTCAAGCTTTAAGAGCTGCGAATAAGCTTAAAGTAAAATTGAAGTCTAAAGAGCTATTTGAATATTTTGAACGTGATTTGAATGAACCTGCAACATCTCAAGAAGTTGAGTTGGCACCTCAACACAAGCAGCCCGGCATTATTGAAGTCGTTAAACGCAATAAACCAAATGCCTATTTTACTTCAGTTTCAAGCAATATTTCTGAACAAAGTTCTTCAGCTCTTTATGGGGCAGAAATGCCGTTCTACAATGTCCTTCAAGAAGTATATAAATCATCACCTGATGAAACACGTTCATTACTTAGTTACGATACCCTTGATTTAAGTGCAGCACCAAGCCAAGGACTCACTTATGATACAGTTGAGTTGAGCGCGCCACCTCGTAAACAAGGAAATACTACTGGTGTATGGGCTTACCAGAACTAATACAAAAGCTTAATGAAGTTAAAACTAAGGGTATATAGGTGGCTGGAGTGCTCCCTATTAAGACCGAACAAGTAGATTAGCTCAGTTAGTTACACCCTACCTTTTTAAGGTCTTCCATGGAAGACCTTAAAAACTCCCTTGGCGAGAACATCTTTAACCCTTTATGGGGTGCATTGTTATTGTAATAATCGAACCATCCTGGAAGCTGCTCGATTACTTTTTCCCCTGAGCTTAAGTCAGCCACATAAACATAGTCTCTCTTGAAGGTTTTCACAAAGGCTTCTGCCATACCATTACTCTCTGGACTATAAGGAGCTGTTGTTCACATCTCAAAGCCAAGAGAGCGGCCGAAGCTAATGGTTTGCCTGGCTACGTAAGCTGGACCATTATCACTAAGCCATTGCAATTTGTGAGGAATATAGTTGTGCAAAGGGAACCTGATTTCCATGCATTCTGTCATCAAGTCTCTGATCATTTGACCATCAACATCTTTGTTAGAAGCAACCCTGGAGATCGCTTCTCGGGCATGGCAATCAAGAACAAAGGCAACATGCACCTGGTCCCCATGCCAACATTGAATACTAAAATGGTCAGAACACCACCTCAGGTTACTCTTCAAGGTAATGACTTTACTGTCATGAACGCGAGTTGGCTTATTACCATATTTTTGCAAAAGTAAACCATTTTCCTTCATCAAACGATAGACTCTCTTGACATTAATCGCTTGATTTAACCTTTTCCTGAGCAAAGCTGTAATCCGCCGATATCCATAAGTGGGCCTTTCGTCCGTTAGTTGGCGGTCACAAAAAGGATTTCTCCATCTCTTGAGTTATCCCGTTTCTTTTTACGAGCTGTTTGATCCTTAGTTAACTGCTCATAAACATTGGATCGGGAAACTTCCATCACTTGGCAAACCTTCTTCATTGGGAATCTCCTGATTCTGGCAATGGTTTGTGCCAGATAAATTTTTTTTCGCGACTAATCTTGATAGCTTCTTTCAGAATCTCTACTTCCTCGGTTTTTTGTCCAAGCAAACGTTCTAGCCGCTTAATCCGATCAAGGGCTTGCTTATACTTAGTCTGAGGAACAACGGTTTCTTCGCTCTTTATGCCCACAAGTGCCCCTTCTCCCATCTTACGGCGCCACATAAAGACTTGGGAAGCTGCAACCCCATGTTTACGAGCAACATAAGAAACGCTCTTACCAGCCTCATAGGTCTCTTCAACAATAGATTTCTTCTCCAAAACACTCCAACGCCGTCAACGTTGAACCGAGGTTATCACATGAACTGTATCAATTTTAGAACTAGGCATAGTACTAGTATTTCTCCTATCACTTAGGAGCTATCTTATCGTGTCCGGTCTGACGGGGGTAACTCCACCATACAACTGTTGAATATTCTAAAGGGGATAAGCGTACAAGGTCTTCTTTACGGCAAGCCATTATAAAACACTGGAACGCTAAGAAATGTATTATTGCAAGAAGAATAAATAAAGGAATATCTCCTATAATAAGAGAGATACTTTTATATGTAAATATTGCATACGCCTATAACTGATAATTAAAATGGTTCTGATTGATTAACAAACCAGATTTTCTTTTCCTATTATGAGCTAGGCAGCTCCTTTGAGGTGAGCTTCTTAAGCTTGTCCCCAAATAGTCCCGTTGCTTTCCTTAAGGGTTCATCTGCTAAATGAGCATAGCGGTGAGTTGTTGCCGCTTGTGTATGACCTAAAAGTTTACCCACTATACTAAGACTCAAGCCGCTAGATACCAGATGTGAAGCATGGGTGTGACGAAGATCATGAATACGCACATTCTCAAGCTTTGCTTCTTTTATAACTTTTTTCTAAAAAGTTTTAATTTCTTGCAGATGCTGCCCCTCAATCTTGCTAGGAAAAAGGTATGGCGAGTTTTCTTTTCTAAATTCCTTAAGCTCATTCAGAACGTTAATAGCATTTTCTGAAAGGGGTAGATGTTCTTTCTTTTTCTGCTTTGTTAAATGAGAAGGCTTTGTCCAGATACCCTTCTCAAGGTCAAATTGGTCCCAAGTTGCTTGAAGCAGTTCTCCCTTTCTTGCTCCTGTAAGAAGCAGCAATTTAAAAATGTGGGTTGTGAGATGATGGTTATACTTTTCTAACACAGCCCACAGCCGTTTCAATTCTTCTTCATTTAGCCATCTATCCCTTTTCTCTTCCTGATATTTTTGTATTCCTCTAACAGGGTTATCACTGCACCAGCTCCACGCAACAGCTAATGAGAACATCTTTGATAACAAAGCTACAACTCGATTTGCTTGATAAGGCGTTTCTTTTAATGCAAGATGCAGGCTTTGAATATCATGAAAACTTATATTAGATACTTTCTTTTGTGCAAGATTTGGTAGAATAAAACGCTTTATCAAAAAATTATCTTTTTGCTGGCTAACCAGCCTTTTTCGGAAAACATGCTTCTCTAGATACTCAGCTGCAAGATCCTTCATAGTTGGGAGCTTAGAAAGAAGCTTTTTCTTCTCTGATGGATCTTCGCCATGTGCAATTTCACCTAATTTCTTTTTTGCTAAGGTCCTAGCTTCTTCAGAAGAAATTTGACCATGAATACCGATTTTTAGCCTTTTCTGGATGCCTTCTGAGTTTCTATATTGTATACAATACGTCCGTCGTCCACTTGGTAGAACAACTACTCCAAAACCCTTAATTTCCGTATCCCAATACTTTATGGTTGATGAAGTGGGGGGGTTAATTGATTCAATAAATCGTTTTGTAAGTTTAGGCATATTAATTTTCTCCTGAATTGAAGCTACCATACCATAAACTAATTGTCACCAAATTGTCACCAATACAAATAGAAATCAACCCTTATTATATAGAATAAAAACAGCTAATGTTTTAAAATTATTATTTTAATATAAAGGCTTATATATATCCATAGATACAGGTATATATAATAAGAAGGTGACTGTTAATCACTGGGTCGGCGGTTCGAGCCCGTCCCGGGGAGCCAATCAATTCTTGTGTGACTGTAAACATTACATTTATTGTCAACGTTAAGTACAGATATCTCCTTTATAATTTCTAGAAGTGTTACTTAGATAGGGTAGAGTAAGTCAAACAGAGCCCTTAAGCTTAAAATAGCTTAACCAAGTACTCATAAATTTTTCTTCATTATTTTTTTAAAGTTATCTTTACGTTTTTTAAGTTTAATAGCTTCATTAGAAGCTTAAAATGAGGGTAATTATGTATTACTTGGATCTCAGCATCATTTTTTTGTTAATCATTGCAAATGGTATTCTGGCAATGGCGGAGTTTGCAATTGTTTCATCAAATCGAAATAAAATAATGCATATGGCAAAAAAAAGTAAGGGAGCAAAAGTTGCACATCATCTCATAGATAATCCTGGCCACTTTCTTTCTACAATCCAGATTGGAATTACTATTATAGGAATTATTTCTGGAGCCTTTAGTGGGCAAAGGTTTGCAGAGCCTCTTGGTATTTGGCTTAATAAATTTCAATGGATTTATGGATATGGCGAACCAATTGCCTTTACTATAATTATCTTAATACTAACTTATATATCGCTTATAATAGGAGAATTAGTTCCAAAAAGACTTGCTCTTTCAAATCCTGAAAAAATTGCTTCCTTATTTTCCCCAATGATTAATGTTTTCTCTAAAATAACACATCCTTTCGTCATTATATTAGATTTTTCAACCAAGATTTTATTAAGATTACTTCGCCAAAAAGAGATTAAAGAGTCTCATGTGACAGAAGAAGAGATTCATCAATTGTTAGAGCAAGGACTTGAAGGGGGGACTATAGATCCATTTGAGCACCGTCTTTTTCATCGAGTTTTAAAGTTTGGCGACCGTGATGCGAGTATTATGATGACCCCGCGTCTGAAAATTATAGGTCTCAATTTAAAAGATGATTTAGAGACTAACAAAGCTAAAATATTATTACATTCCCATCGTTATTATCCAGTATTTGAAAAAAATATGGATGATATTAAGGGTATTATTGATACTAAAGATATCTTAACTCAGCAAATAAAAGGAGAACCCTTTGATTTGCGTTCTTTAATTAAGGAAGTACCTTGTGTTAGAGAAGCAGCAATTGGTTCTGAGATTCTTGAACAATTCAAAAAAAGTAAATCTCATTTTGGTATTGTAATTAATGAGTATGGTGCTATGCAAGGAATTATAACTCTTGTGGACCTCTTTGAAACTCTTACAGGAGAAGTGACTGAACTAGGAGACAATATACCCTTTAATGTTATTCAGCATAAAGATGGTTCTTGGCTATGCGATGGTTTAACACCTATAGATGAAATTGAGGAACTTCTTAAAGTAAATATTATTCGTGCCTTTCCAGATATAGATTTTAATACTCTTGCAGGATTTCTTCTTATGCAATTTGGAAAAATCCCTAATGTTGAAGAGAGCATTAGTTGGAACGGATTTGAATTTAAAATTTTCGAAGTGAACGGCAAAAGGATAGGTAAAGTTTTAATAAGAGAAGTTAGAGCGTAAATGATTTGAATAAGGTAAAATTATGTACGAGTATTCTAAATTCTATAAGATTAAATTAGACGACGTTATTATGCGATTTTAATAATTAAACAAGAAGCCTAAAATTTACTGGTGCCGAAGAGGTGAATCGAACACCCGACCTACTGATTACGAATCAGTTGCTCTACCAACTGAGCTACTTCGGCTTAAGAGACTGCTTTTGACCCTAATATGCTCTTTTAATATCGTCAACAATTTCCATTGTTTATTTCAAAAATGGGAGGTCAT
>ERZ778022.5506-NODE-5506-length-10245-cov-4.248086_pt1 | contig 10245 bp, 8 predicted proteins | sample MGYA00375752_ERZ778022 | MGnify/ENA primary metagenome ERZ778022 (study PRJEB29350, sample SAMN05389826) | bioreactor metagenome | isolation source: Thiocyanate bioreactor | place: South Africa: University of Cape Town | collected 2014-04-04 ...
TCCGCTGAAGCAATGGAAGATCAGCGACATCGACATTGCCGCCATGAGCCGCTTCGAAGACTACAGCGCCGCCAAGGAAGAGATGTTCCGCTTCACGCACACGGCAACGGCACCCTGGACGGTGATCCTCGCCAACGACCAGCGCCGGGCCCGCCTGGAGGCCATCCGGTCAGTGCTCTATGCAGTGGAGTACGAGGGCAAGGACGCAAAGGTCATAGGAAAGCCCGACGCCAACATCGTTGGAGCCGGGCCGAAATTCTTTACAACGCGGTAGGAGATGGGGCCGGCGCATTCCCGCGCCGGCCGGTCGTCCTGACGATCAGGCGCTCTCGTTCGAGAGGATGTCGCCGAACATCTCGAAGCTCTCGCCCTTCACGCGCGCCATTTGCACCGACTGCAGCGGATAGAAGTCGGTCGCGCTCGTGTTGATCTTGATGCCGGGCAGCAGCAGCGGCGCCTCGAAGCCCTTGAGGCTCGCCGCCTGCTTCATGACGTTCTCGCGGGTCAGCGTGTCACCGCACTTCTTCAGCACCTCGATCAGCGTGTGCGTGACCGAGTAGCCGTAGTTGTGCGTGTCGTCCTTGATGTCGAAGCTCGACATGTACTTCGCCATGAAGGCCTTGAAGGCCACGACGTCCGGCGCGCTCGCGAACTGGGCGTCATTCACGTCCTTGCGGTAGAGCGCCAGCATCACGCCCTGCGAGGCCGGAATGCCGGCCGGACGGAACACCGAGCCGAAGGACGAGGACACGTTGTTGAGGTAGTGCGCCGGCTTCCACTCGATCTCGAAGGCCTTCTTGATCGCCTGTGCGGCGAACTTCGGCGTCGTGATGTTGAAGAACACGTTGGCGCCCGTGTTCTTGAGCTGGATCATCTGGCTGTCGACCGTCGGGTCGGTGACCTCGTAGGTCGCAAGCTGCGCGATGAGGTTCTTCTTGTCACCGAGGCCCTGGATGAAGCCGTTGTAGTAGTCCTTACCGTAGTCGTCATTCTGCATGAGAATGCCGATCTTGGGCTCCTTGATCGTCGCCAGGATGTGCTTGGCGTAGATCGCGCCCTCGGTCACGTAGTCGGGCTGCCAGCCCATGGTCCACGGGAATTCCTTGGGCTGCCCCCACTTCGACGCGCCCGTCGCAACGAAGAGCTGCGGCACCTTCTTCTGGTTCATGTAGCGGTGGATGGCCGTATTGGGCGGCGTGCCGAGCGTGTTGAACAGGAAGAGCACCTTGTCCTGCTCGACGAGCTTGCGAACCATCTCGACGGTCTTCGGCGGGCTGTAGCCGTCGTCGTAGGTGATGAATTCGATCTTGCGGCCGTTGATGCCGCCATTGTCGTTGACCATCTTGAACACGGCCTCGATCGTGCGGCCAATGTTGCCGTAGGCCGAGGCATTGCCGGAGTAGGGGCCGGAGTGGCCGATCTTGATCGTGGTATCGGTCGCGCCGTCGTCATACTTCTTGCCTTGGGCGATGGCCGGAAAGCCAATCACCTGGGCGGCCGCAATCGCGGAGCCGCCGACCAGAACATCTCTGCGGGTTCTCTTTGTCATCTGCTTCCTCCTTAGAACGGCCTAGTTATGAAAGGCTCTATCAGGGCGCCACGCGGCGCCTATCCGGGTGGTCGGATCTTGCGCCACAGTGAGGCAAGCCCTCCGGCAATGCCCATGGGCATAGTGTACATCAGAACGATCAGCACGATGCCGTAGATCGTCCACGGCTCCAGATGAATGGGCAGATGGACCGTCGACGTTATCCATTTCGTCAAAGCATCCGCGTACTTCTCGATGAATTGGACGAAGAAGCCGCCGATGACCGCCCCGGAGAGCGTGGCGATGCCGCCGATCACGGCGCCGACGAGCATGGCGATCGACAGCTCGAAACGGAAGCTGTCCGGCGATACGAACTCGAAGATGATGGCATGAAGCGCGCCGGCAAGGCCGACATAGAGTGCGCTGATGCCGAAGGTGATCGACTTCGTCCGCGCCGAGTTGATGCCCATCGTGTCCGCGGCGAGCGGCTGGTCGCGGATCGCCATCATCGCGCGGCCCATGCGGCTTTGGACGATGTTCCGAGCAACGATGAACATCACCACCGCGCAGGCGAGGACCACGAGATAGAGCCACTGATCGGGGCTCAGCGGCAGGCCGAACGGCGGGTCGGGCTTGAAGATGTTGATGCCCTGGACACCGTGCGTGAGAGGCTCGAAGTGGCGGTACTTGAGGAACTGCGGAACCGCGATGGCGAGCGCAAAGGTCGCGAGCGCCAGATAGTGGCCTTCGAGGCGGAGCGCCGGCCGGCCGAAAAGATAGCCGACGATGAAGCAGGCGATCATGGCGAGCGGCAGCGTCGCGAGATAGTGCATCTCGTAGCGGTCGATGAGGATCGCAGTGACGTAGGCGCCGACCGCGAAGAACGCGCCGTGCCCCAGCGAGATCTGACCGTTGAACCCGGTCAGGAGGTTCAAGCCCAGCACAGCGATCGAATAAACGATCATCAGCGAGAGCTGGAGGAAGTAGAAGTTCGAGATGAGGCCCGTCTGCCCGCCGATCAGCGGCAGCAGCGCCGCGAAGATGATGCCGAGCCAGATCCATTTGGGGATCGGCCGCCGCAGTCCCGGCAGCGCCGCCGGGCCGCCCGCCGCACTCGTTTCTGTCGTCATCGTCGTGGCCATGCTCAGACCCTCTTGACCGTAACGTGCCCGAAGAGGCCGGACGGCTTCAGGGTGAGCACCGTGATGACGATAATGAGCGCAACGGTCAGCTTCTCGCCGTTGCCGATGAGATAGAAGCCCGTCGCACGCTCGAGCATGTTCCCGAGATAGGCGACCATGTTCTCGAGCACGCCGACGATGAAACCGCCGGCGACCGCGCCGCCAGGGCTCGAGATGCCTCCGACGAGCGCGCCGGCAAAGCCATAGAGCAGGATGCCGGCCATCATATTGGGCTCGAGATAGACGACCGGTGCGACGAGGACACCCGCCACCGAGCCGACGGTTGCGGCGAGCCCCCAGCCCAGCGCCAGCATCCAGTCGACATTGATGCCGACGAGCCGCGCCGAGGTCGCGTTGAGCGCCGCCGCGCGCATGGCGAGCCCCAGCGGCGTGAAGCGGAAGGAGCAGAAGAGAAGGCCCAGCATGCCCACCGCGACAATGATCATGCCGATCTGATGAGGCCCGATGATCCCCGAATGTACAAAGCTGAAATCCGGGAACGGCGACGGGAATGGCTTGACGGTGTGCGTCCAGATGGCGCCGGCCAGCGAGTGGAAGATGGCGAGGAGGCCAATGAAGACCACGACGACGGAAAGCAGCGGCGCCGTGTGCAGAGGCCGCAGGATAATGCGCTCGATCAGGACGCCGATGGTGAAGGAGAAGAGCATGGTCGCGGGAAGGGCGACCCAGAAGGAATAGCCCCAGTTGAGGAGCTGCCAGCAGACGAAGGCGCTGAACATCGCCATCTCGCCCTGGGCGAAATTGATGTGGTTCGTCGAGACGAAAATCATGACAAGCGCAAGGGCGAGCAGCGCATAGATCGCGCCGTTCGCCAGTCCCGATGCCACCTGCTGTAGAAGTTGCTCCATAGTGATCCGATACCCCGACTGCCGAAATCAGTATCCGAGATAGGACTTGCGGATCTGCTCGTCCGATCTCACCTCCGCCGAGGTCCCCGACATGACGACGCGCCCGGTCTCGAGCACGTAGGCGTGGTCGGCAAGCTCGAGTGCCAGCGCCGCGTTCTGCTCGACGAGCAGCATCGAGACCTTCGCTTCCTCGTTGATGCGCCGCATGATGCGGAAGATCTCCTGCACGATGAGCGGCGCGAGGCCGAACGACGGCTCGTCGAGCAGCATGAGGCGCGGCCCGAGCATGAGCGCGCGCGAGATCGCGAGCATCTGCTGCTCGCCGCCGGAAAGCGTGCCCGCCTGCTGAGCCATGCGCTCCTTGAGGCGCGGGAAGTACGTGAAGACCATTTCGAGGTCGCGCGCGGCCGCCGCCTTGTCGCGCCGCGTGTAGGCCGCAACGCGCAGGTTTTCCTCGACGCTGAGCTCCGTGAATGTGCCCCGCCCCTCAGGAACGTGCCCGACACCGAGGCGGACGACCGTCTCGGTCGCCTTGCCCGTCACAGGCTCGCCGTCGATGATCACCGAGCCCTCGGCGCGCACCATGCCGCAGATGGCCCGGAGCGTCGTCGTCTTGCCAGCGCCGTTGGCGCCGAGCAGCGTGGTGATGCCGCCTTTGGAGAGCGAGAAGCTGATGCCGTGCAATGCCTGCGAGGGGCCGTAGTAGGCCTTGAGGTTCTTCACTTCCAGCATGTTGCTCATACGTCGGCCCCCGTGCCGAGATAGGCCTTGATGACCTCGGGGTTGCGCTGAACCTCGGCGGGGGTGCCTTCGGCAATCTTGCGGCCGAAATCGATCGCCACGACCTTGTCCGACACGGCCATGACGAGGCTCATGTGGTGCTCGACCAGCAGCACGGTCACTTTCTGGAGATCGCGCACGCGGCGGATCTGGGCTTCGAGCACGCCGATCTCCTCGTGATTGAGACCGGCCGCCGGCTCATCGAGAAGCAGGAGCTTGGGGCTCGCCGCCAGGGCTCGCGCCAGCTCGACGCGCTTGCGGATCGGGAACGGCAGCGGCCCTGCCGGCAGCGCGGCAAAGGGCTTGAGATCCATGAACTCGATGAGCTCCCAGGCGCGCTCGGTTATGCGCCGCTCCTCTGCCGCAACACCGGGCAGGCGAAGCGCCACGGCGAGGAAACCGCTCGCGCTCTGGCTGTGGCAGCCGACCTTCACATTGTCCAGCACGCTCAGGCGATCGAACAGCGCGACGTTCTGGAAGGTCCGACCGAGGCCGATGCTCGGGATCTCGTGACGCGGCGATTTGAGGATCGATCTCCCCTCGAACAGGATATCGCCGTCGTTGGGGATATAGAGGCGGGAGAGGCAGTTGAAGAGCGTGGTCTTGCCGGCGCCATTGGGCCCGATGAGGCCGGCGATCTCGCCGCTGCAAATATCGAAGGTGATGCCGTCGAGGGCGACAATGCCGCCGAACCGGACGGAGACGTTTCTTACACTCAGCAATGGCGGCGCAGACGAAACAGCCTCGCGCCGCGCCGAGACGGGCTCGACAACGGCAACCACTCAGTTCCCTCCCATGTCAGGCAGCAAATGCATTGCTGGCCTTTCGCTTATTTGACCGCGTTATGCGCCTGCGTTTCGGCCGGCCCCCGCAATCTTGACTGTGAGCTTGCCGCGTTTCATTCAGAACGTCCAGTGCCTTATTCTGCCGGCTGATGAGCGGGGGCTAGCCCTGCGGGGCGTCATGAACGCTCAGTTCCGGGCGCGTGGGCGCGGCCTCGACGCCACCCTTCGTTGCGCGCGTGCCTGGCGTTCGGCGGCAGTGCTTGACCCTGCCCCCTGGAGCGGCTAGCTGAACACGCAATCTTACCTACCGACGCGGGCATTCTGCCGCCGAAGGCTGGAACTGGAAGTCGTCTGAAAAGCCAACCGCCCGCCCGCACCCCGAGATCATGAGCGCGAGCCCCCTTGCCCGTTACACTGCGCGCGTCGAGGCCGGCGAAGCGAGCTTCGATGATGCGCAAGCCGCCGTCGCCGCCCGTCTCGATGCACTCACGACCGAATTGAAGGACTGGCGGCCCGCAAACGGCGGCTGGAAACTCTCCAATCTCTTCACCGCCAAGAAGTCGGCGCCGCGCGGGCTCTACATTCACGGCAAGGTCGGCCGCGGCAAGACCATGCTCATGGATCTGTTCTTCGACACGGTTCAATTCGCGCCGAAGCGCCGCATCCACTTCCACGAGTTCATGGCCGAGACGCATGACCGCATCGGCGCCGCGCGCAAGAAGGTCCAGGGCGATCCCCTTCCCCAGGTCGCGAACGAGATCGCGGACGAGGCTCAGCTCCTCTGCTTCGACGAGCTGCACGTCACCGACATCGCCGACGCGATGATCCTTGGACGGCTCTTCAAGGGGCTGTTCGAGCGTCAGGTGGTGATGGTCGCGACGTCGAACCAGCCGCCGCGCGGGCTTTATCTGAACGGCCTCAATCGCCAGCTCTTCCTGCCCTCGATCGATCTCATCGAGCAGCATATGGACGTCGTCGAGCTCGGGGCGGCCAAAGACTTCCGCCTCGAGAAACTCGCCGGCCAGCCGCTCTATTTCACCCCCGAGAATTCCGATCCGCGCCGGGCCTTGCGTGCCGCATTCACGCGCCTCACCGGCGTTTGGAAGGGCAAGCCCATGACGCTCGACGTCAAGGGCCGGACGCTGGTCGTGCCCGAGGCGGCACGCGGCGTGGCCTACTTCACGTTCGACGATCTGTGCATGAAGCCTCTCGGCACGCTCGACTTCCTCCACATTGCCCATGCCTTCCATACGGTGATCATCGAAGGCATCCCCAAGCTGCCGCCCGAGAAGCGCAACGAGGCGCGCCGCTTCATCAACCTGATAGATACGCTGTATGATAATCGGATCGGGCTCATCGCCTCGGCCGAAGCCGAGCCGCAGGATCTCTACCCGGCCGGCGATGCCGCCGTACTGTTCGAGCGCACAGTGAGCCGGCTGATCGAAATGCGCAGCGAGGCCTACCTCGAGAGCCGCACCGAGCGGACAGCCACCGCCGAAGCCGCAGCCGCGGCAGCCGCGCCGACGGCCCAGCGGGCTTAGGGAACGGCCTCGGCGGCGACGGGTTGACCGGGCGGCCCTCGTGCGTTCTTCTCCGAGGCACCTCGGGGCGCAGGCAGGTAAATGCCGAGTTGGCGAGGAGTGAAGTTGCATGGCCTTCTGGAAGTCACAATCGTCCAAGCCCGCCAAATCGGACCAGAACGCCTCTGCCGAGCCAACCAAAGGCGCCACTGCCGAGGCCAACGGGCTCGCCGCCGCTGCGACGCATACGCCCCTCCCCATCAGTGAGCTGAGACGCGCGGTCGATTCTGCCGCGCTCGGCTTCAAGACGACCTCCGAGCTCGAGCCCGCACGCGGCCTCATTGGTCAGGATCGTGCGCTCAAGGCCATCCAGTTCGGCGCCAACATGGCGAGCCACGACTTCAATATCTTCGTGCTCGGCCCCGCGGCGTCCGGCAAGACCACGGCCGTCCATCAGCATCTGGAGCGCAAGCTCAAGGACCTGCCGACGCCGCCGGATTGGGTCTACGTCAACAATTTCGAGACGCCGAACCGCCCACGGGCGCTGAAGCTGCCGCCGGGACGCGCCCGCGGCCTCGTGAAGGGCATGATCGGCGCCATCGACGAGCTGCGCAACACGCTGCCCGCGATGTTCGAGGGCGAGGACTACCAGGCGCGCCGCCGCGCCATCGACGAGGAATTCCGCTCCGGCCAGGAGCAGGCCTTCGAATCCCTGAATACCAAGGCGAACAGCCAGAACATCACGATCCTGCGCACGCCGACCGGCTTCGCCATGGCGCCGATGCACGAAGGCAAGATCGTCAAGCCGGAGGTCTTCAACACCCTGCCCGAGGCCATGCGCAAGCAGATCGAGCAGCGCATCGAGGCCCTTCAAAAAGAGCTCGCCGAGATCATCGAGCGGATGCCGAAGTCCGATAAGCAGCGCCGCTCCAAGCTGAGCGAGCTCAACGAGGAGATCGCCTCGATCGCCGTACATGAGGCTGTCGACGACCTCGCATCGGCCTTCAGCGACCAGCCGGACGTACTGACCTATCTCGATGCCGTCGGACGCGATCTCATCCGCAACGTCGGCCTCTTCCTCGCGCCTTCGGGCGAAGAGAACGAGATCGTCAAGCAGCCCGCTGACACCGCGCGCGATGCCCGCTTCCGCCGCTACATGGTCAACCCGATGGTCTCGCACAACGGCGACGAGCCACCGATTGCCCCACTCGTCGAGGAGCTGAATCCGACCTACGGCAATCTCATCGGCCGCGTCGAGCACATCGCGCAGATGGGCGCGCTCGTCACCGACTTCCTGCTCATCAAGCCCGGCGCGCTGCACAAGGCGAACGGCGGCTATCTGATGATAGACGCGCGCAAGCTGCTGATGTCACCCTTTGCCTGGGAAGCCCTGAAACGCTCCATCAAGGCACAGGAAATTCGCATCGAGCAGCCCTCCGAGATGGCGGGGCTGATGGCGACCCAGTCGCTCGATCCCGAGCCCATTCCCTTCGAGACCAAAGTCGTCCTGCTCGGCGACCGCGAGCTCTACTACCTTCTTGCCGCAGCGGACCCGGACTTTTCGCGCTTCTTCAAGGTCCAGGCGGACTTCGACGACTCGATCAACCGCTCCACCGAGAATGATCAGGCCTATGCACGCCTCATCGCCTCGATCGTCATGGAGCACAAGCTGAAGCCGCTCGACGCGCCGGCCGTCGCCCGCGTCATCGAGGAAGGCGCGCGCCTCGCCTCCGACCGCGAGAAGCTTTCCATCGAGATCGGCCGCATTGCCGATCTCGTGCGCGAGGCCGACTACTGGGCGGCTCAGGCCGGCCGCTCCACGACCACGCGCGCCGATGTCGCCCAGGCCATCGACGAGCAGATCCAGCGCTCGGACCGCCTGCGCGACCGCTCGCAGGAGACGATCGAGCGCCAGATCGTGCTCGTCGACACCACCGGTGCCAAAGTGGGGCAGATCAACGGCCTCGCCGTTCTCCAGCTCGGCGATTTCTCGTTCGGGCGTCCGAGCCGGATCACGGCACGCGTGCGCATGGGCTCGGGCCGCGTCACGGACATCGAACGTGAAGCCAACCTCGGCGGCGCGCTCCACACCAAGGGCGTGATGATCCTGTGGGGCTTCCTCGCCGGGCGCTATGCGCTCGACGTGCCGCTCGCGCTCGCCGCAACGCTCGTCTTCGAGCAGTCCTATGGCGGCGTCGATGGCGACAGCGCCTCTTCTACCGAGCTCTATGCGCTCCTTTCCGCGCTCTCGGAAGTGCCGATCAAGCAGTCCTTTGCCGTGACCGGATCGGTCAATCAGTGGGGCGAGGTGCAGGCCATTGGCGGCGTCAACGAGAAGATCGAAGGCTTTTTCGACGTCTGCAAGGCCCGCGGGCTGAACGGCGAGCAGGGTGTGCTCATTCCCCGCGCCAACGTGCAGCACCTCATGCTGCGTGAGGATGTCGTCGAGGCCGTGAAGGCCGGCAAGTTCGCCATCCACGCCGTCGACACGATCGACCAGGGCATCGAGATCTTGACGGGGATCAAGGCCGGCACGCGCGACGATGATGGACAGTTCGAGGATGGCAGCATCAACCGGCGCGTGGAAGAGAAGCTGAGATCCTTTGCCGAGCGCGGTCGTGCCTTTGCGCGCCGCTCCGAGAGCGGCGACGGCGACAGCGCTGCGGGCAGCGAGAACGGAAAGACGTCCTCATGATCATGCACGTCGCAGAGGCCGGCGAGCAGCGCGGGCGTGTCGTGCTGCACATTACATCGGGGCATCCGAGCGACGTCGCGATGGAAGCGGCCATCCGCATCGCACAGGCTTTTCATTCCGAGATCGAGAGCCTCTTCGTCGAGGATCTCCAGCTCTACGACATGGCGAGCTATCCGTTCGCGCGCGAGATCTCATATACGGGCGCGCGCAGCCGTGTGCTCTCACGCGACGCCATCGAGCGCGATCTGCGCCTTGCCGCGCAAGCGCTGCGCCGCCGCGTCGAGGCTCTTGCCCTTGCTGCCAACGTCCCGCTCAGGGGCGCCCGCATCGTCCGCGATGATCCCTTGCAGGCCCTTGCCAAGGCCTGTGCCGAGGACGGACCGTGGAACGTCGTCGCCCTGGCCGATGTCCTCGCACCCGGGCAGGGTGCGCGGCTCTGTGAGCTTTTCGCGAGTGTCAGCGGCTATACGGGCTTGATGCTCGTCGGCCCGAAGGCGCGACGCACGCGCGGCCCCGTCATTGCCGTCATCGAGAGCCCGGACCATCTCCAGCCCATGCTGCGGGCGGCCGAGCGCATGGCGGGCGTCACGAGCGGCGAAGTCATGCTCATGCTGCTCTCGGACAGCCCGAGCAACGGCAACTGGCTCGACGAGCAGGTTCGCCTCGCCCTCGGCGATCATGCCAAGGTTCGCCTGCTTCACTATCAGATCGACCATGGTGCGCCGGCCGCCCTGGCCGAGGTGATCCGGCGCCTGCAGGCCGGCTTCCTGATCGGCCACTTCGGCGGCATTCTCGTGCCGGCCCACGGCGATCTCCGCGACCTCGTCGCGGCGCTGGAATGCCCGCTGTTCTTGATGCGGTGAGTGCAGCAAGCACATCCATGTCCC
>ERZ778022.5509-NODE-5509-length-10242-cov-4.076470_pt1 | contig 10242 bp, 12 predicted proteins | sample MGYA00375752_ERZ778022 | MGnify/ENA primary metagenome ERZ778022 (study PRJEB29350, sample SAMN05389826) | bioreactor metagenome | isolation source: Thiocyanate bioreactor | place: South Africa: University of Cape Town | collected 2014-04-04 ...
CGAGATCGCGGTCATGGGCGCCAAGGGTGCGGCCGAGATCCTCTATCGCGCCGAGCTCGGCGATCCCGAGAAGATCAAGGCGCGCATCGACGAGTACCAGGCCCGCTTCGCGAACCCCTTCGTCGCGGCCGAGCGCGGCTATATCGACGAGGTGATCATGCCGCACGGCACGCGCCGCCGGATCTGCCGCGCGCTCAACATGCTGCGCAACAAGCAGGCCCAGAACCCCTGGAAGAAGCACGACAACATACCGCTGTAGGGCAACGCGACGGCGCGGGCGCCAAACAACCGTCTCAGGATCTCAGTGGGGAGAATGAGGAGGCCATGCAGCTCGCGTCAGACCAGCCACCACCCATCTCAGCCCCGACGGGTGCGGTTCGGCGCACGCTGCAGCTCGAAGGTGCAGCCCTCGCCGCCGGCGCGCTCGTCACCTACACGCACCTCGGGGAATCCTGGTGGCTGTTCGCGCTGCTGCTGCTGGCCCCGGACTTGAGCTTTGCCGCCTATCTGGCCGGGCCGCGCGTCGGCGCCGTCGTCTACAATCTCGTGCACAGCACGATCGGGCCCATTCTGCTCGGCACGTTCGCCTATCTCGCCGGCGCCATTCCGGCCGTTGCCGTCGCCCTGATCTGGCTCTTCCACATCGGCATCGACCGGATGCTCGGCTACGGCCTCAAATACGGCACGGGCTTCAAGGACACCCACCTCGGCCGCATCGGCTGAAGGCGGGCTCAGTCCGCCGGAAAATCCTCGAGCGCGCGCACCGCGCGTATGGCCTCGATGCCATGGAGCTGGACGCCCGTCCCGGTAATCGCGGGCGTCTCGCCCGGCTTGTGGCGCTCGATGGCGAGCCGCACGGCATTGGCGAGCCCGAGGCGGCGCTCGGTGTACTCCCCCGGCGCATGTGCGGCCGTCGCGTCGCGGATGTAGGCCACCGGCGCGTTGTAGTCGAACTTGCTGGACATTGCGGCCCCCCGCTCCAACTCCCCCGGGAGAGCATGGCACAGTCGCTACATTTTCGTCCACGGAAGAGGACGTCGGAGCGGCCCGCGTACATCTCACCCACTTGCCAATGGCGGGCAACACGCTAAAACGGCGCGACCCTGGAGATGCGGGGGGAGCTCAATGGTAGAGCAACAGCCTTCCAAGCTGATGACGGGGGGTCGATTCCCCTCACCCGCTCCAATGCCCCCCCCGAGCCATTTTGCCGAATCTTTCCGCAATTTGCGGATTGAGCAGAGCTGCTGCTCCATGAGGTGGAAAGAGGCATTGGCCCTCTAAAAGCGGTCCCAGGCGGCACCTATCTCCTCGATTGTTGAAATGCGCATCTATTGAGAATGGAGATCGGTTCATGAAGACTACGCTGGTCAAGATTACTGCCGCGGCCGCCTTCATTGCAGTGTCCGGCCTCGCGTCCACTTCGCAGGCGCAGGTCGCTATCAGCGCGCCGCTTACGCCGGTTACAGCGGTGGTTGGTGGCGCCGCCATCATTGCAGGCCACGAAGCATTCGCGCGTAAACCGTACGGACGTAACGGCGAGATCAAGAAGGCGTGCACGGGCGTGGTCAAGGCAGTGCTCGGCAAGAAGAAGCGCTGCTAAACTTCATATCATTGCGAATGAAGAGGGCGCCCGGTATCAACCGGGCGCCCTTTGGTATTCCAAGAGCAGCGCCGTCGTCATGGCGCGTCGAGTTTGCGTCGTCGGCCACGGCCGCTACGCCACGCGGGGAGCGCGGCCACCCAGCAATCTCAGTGCATTGCCGGACAGGATCATCTCGCGGTCGGCATCGGGAAGAGCCGCGAGCGTCGGCAATGCCAGATCGCCTTCCGCATCGCCGATCTCATAGGGGAAGTCCGTGCCGAACAGCACGTGATCCGAACCATAGGTGCTGATGATGAATTCGAGCAGGCCGGGGCTGGCGACGACCGTGTCGTAGTAGAGGCTCCTGAGATACGTGCTGGGTGGGCGCGAGATGTTGGCGCGGCAGGCCGGATTCGCCTCGTACCGCGGCGCGCTCCAGCCGAGATCCAGCCGGCCTGCAAGCGCCGGCAGCGTGCCGCCACCATGCGACAGGACGAGTTTCAGGCGCGGATGGCGCTCCAGCACACCTGCAAAAATGAGCCGCGTGACGGCGACCGTCGTCTCGGTCGGCCAGGCAACGAGCGTGCGCAAGGTGTACTCGGTCTGCGTAGCGCTCAGCGCCGACGACGTCGAGTGCATGAAGATCATCAGATCGAGTGTCTCGATCGCGGCGAACAGCGGCTCGAAAGCGGGACTGTCCAGCAAGAGCGGGCCCGCTGACGTGCTGAGCACGACACCCGAGAACCCGTGCTGTTCAACGGCGCGGTGAAGCTCGTCCGCCGCAATGGCGGGATCGCCCAGAGCCGGCACAGCAAGCCCGGCAATTCGCCCTTCGCCATTCGCGACCATCCATGCCGTGGAGGCATTCAGAAGCCGCGTCTCCTCGAGGCTCAGGACCTTGGCACCATTCGAGATGATCTCTGCTTCAGGCTCTCCAAACGGGCATCCAGGTCATAGAGTAGCGGATCGAACGTGCCGTAGCCGGGAAGATGATAGCTGCGCGGGCCGGTCGCCTGCAGGGGAAATCCCAGGCCCGGCGTATCGGCCATCCGGCGAACGAGCTCCTCGCTGAACCCGTGTGCGTGCACGTCGATGAGCATAGCTTCGCACCCCCTAGCCGCCGCCGACGCAGCGACTTTAGATTGTGGGCTCCAGACTATTCCCTCGGTCCGTCCGCATCACCCACCATTCACAGCGGATCTGAGCTGCCTCTCGCTGCGCCATTCGGTCGCGCATTTTTTTCCCACTTTGGCTCAACAATAGGCAAAACCTCTCCCTGCTCCCTTGAACTCACCTGGCGCATTTCGTCGCGCCTTCAAGGTTGCTCCCACCATCTGCCTCAATCCAGGCGGCATCTCAGCACCACACGACCCCCATGGGCGCCTTCGACGCACTTTGCGCGCACGCACTGTCGCCGTGCCGCCAGCCGAACGCGGCCCCAAGCTGGAGAAAAATATGGCCACCCTGACTCCATTGCTGACCAAGGTGTTCCGAGGCCCGCTCGATCTCAACGGTCCGGTGATCGGCCGGATCTTCTATCTGTTCGAGTATGCGCGATCCTACATCGAGGAGCGGATCGAAGCCTTCGATGCGCGCTTTGGCACGGACACGTCCGCTCCCACGTTCGAGCGCAACCAGAAGACGGCGGTCCACTTCTACGTGCCGACGACGGCTTCGACGATCTACGAGATTCTCGGCTCGATCCCTCTGCAGCCGAATAAGTTCGCATTCGTGGACATGGGATCGGGCAAGGGTCGCGCCTTGCTCGTGGCGTCGGAGTTTCCTTTCGCGAAGATCGTCGGCGTTGAGCTCTCGGAGCACCTGCATCGCAGCGCCGAGATCAACATCGAGCGCTACAAACCCGAATCTCAGCAATGCGCAGCATTCGAGCTGAAATGCATGGATGCGCTCGACTTCGACTACGGAGACGAGCCGGTCGTTCTCTTCCTCTTCGATCCATTCGGGCGAGAGATCCTGCAGAACGTCATTGCCAATCTCGAAGCATCGCTCAAGACAAAGCCCCGCGACGTCTATGTCGTCTACGTCTACCCGCAGTTCGAGGATGTGCTGCAAAGCTCGCGCGTCTTCGAGATGGTGAAAGAAGGCGGCCCGAAATGGCGGCCCTGGAGCCGGTATGTAATCTACGCGGCAACGGCAGCAGCAGCGGCCAGCCTTGGCATGGAGCCGCCTCCGCTCACGTGATCGCGGCACCCGTCATCGAGCCCGATGGCCGGCGCCGGATATGCGCGATCCGTGACAAGTCAATCATCGAAGGGACGGAATGTCGCCGCGAATTCGCCGCGCGAATCGCGTGTGGTCCGGCTCATGCCGAACTCCACATCAAAGCTCGCCGAGAAGCTGCTGATCATCTTCGAGATGGACGGGCGCGATGCCGTCGAGCAGTACGCGCGCGCGAACGGCATACCGCTCGCGGTCTGCCGTAAGATCATCTCGGATTACGAGGTGGCTCGAGGCCTGCGCACGCTCGCAGCCGGCGGATAGGCGCGACCGCCGAACTCGGCCCGATGGCGCGTTGGCCGACAGAAGCTAAGTGATGCTCCTGCGGGAATGGTGCCTGCGTTCGGGAACGAGCGCGGGCCGCAGTTGTTTAACTCTCGTCATTCCTGAGAGGAAAGGCGAAGCAAGCCTGCTCGCCTGATCCTGCCCGCGAAAGGAGGAGGCGAATTGCAAGACGCGGCCTCGCAATCGGGCGCCATCGTCACGACCGATATTCCCGCGCGCCTGGACCGCTTGCCGTGGGGACGCTTTCACACGCTCGTCGTGGTTGCACTCGGGATCACCTGGATACTCGACGGGCTCGAGGTGACGCTCGCCGGCGCCGTTGCCGGTGCGCTGCGCCAGAGCCCCGTTCTTCAGTTCAGTAATACGGACATCGGGCTGGCCGGCAGCGCCTACATCGCAGGCGCCGTTCTCGGCGCGGTGTTCTTCGGCTGGCTGACGGACTGGCTGGGCCGCAAGAAGCTCTTCTTCATCACGCTCACCGTTTATTTGGTCGCGACTGCCGCGACAGCGCTCTCCTGGAATTTGTGGAGCTTCATGCTGTGCAGGTTCATGACGGGCGCGGGCATCGGCGGCGAGTACGTCGCCATCAACTCGACCATCCAGGAGCTCATTCCCGCGCGCGTGCGCGGCTGGACTGATCTCGCGATCAACGGCAGTTTCTGGGTTGGTGCGGCAATGGGCGCAGCCGCTTCGATCATACTGCTCGATCCTGCGTATTTCGCGCCGGACATCGGCGCCATACTGGCCGTGGTCATCTTCTTCATGCGTCTGTGGATACCGGAAAGCCCGCGCTGGCTGATGACGCACAATCGCGCGATCGAAGCCGAGGCGATCGTGACGGCCCTCGAAAACGACTTCCGCCGCCGTGGCCACGAACTGCCACCGGGACCGCTGCCGACCATCCGCTTGCGCGCGCGCACCCACACGCCTCTAGCCGAGGTGGCCCATACGCTTTTTCGCGCGCAGCGACAGCGCACGCTGGTCGGTCTCAGCCTGATGGCGGCGCAGGCCTTCTTCTACAACGCCATCTTCTTCACCTACGCACTCATCCTCATGGAGTTCTACGGCATCCGAAGCGACCACGTGGGCTGGTACATCCTGCCCTTTGCACTCGGGAATTTTCTCGGGCCCATCATCCTCGGCCGCTTGTTCGACACGATCGGCCGCCGGCCCATGCTTGCCATCACATACACGATCTCCGGCCTCCTGCTGGCGCTCACAGGCTTCATGTTCGCCGAGGAAATGCTGTCGGCCTCCCATCTGACAATGGCCTGGATGATTACGTTCTTCTTTGCCTCGGCCGCCGCGAGCGCGGCGTACCTGACCGTGAGCGAGACATTCCCACTCGAGATCCGCGCCCTCGCGATCGCCTTTTTCTACGCGCTCGGCACGGGCGTCGGCGGTATTGCCGGCCCCTGGCTCTTCGGCATTCTGATCGAGACGGGATCGCGCTCGAGCGTGCTCATCGGCTATCTGATCGGCGCGGGGCTCATGATTGCCGCGGCGATCATTGCGGCCATATGGGCCGTTCCCGCCGAGCGAAAGCCTCTGGAGGCCGTAAGCAAGCCGCTGGCTGCGGTCGATTGAGGTGGTACGGCCGCCGCGCGCGGCCGTCGCAGATCATTTTCCCTGGATGCGCACGCCCGGCAAGTTGATGTCGACGGTCGTGCGCTGGCTATCCCAATAGAGGTAGCCGAGCACGGCTACGGCTACAGCCAGCACAACAATCATGAGTGATTTTGCGTCCATTGTTCCCTTCTCGTGCTTTCAGTCATCCGACAAATAAGAACGCACGACGATAGCGGCTGGTTCCCGGCGTACCTCAGCCGGCGCATCTCAATAGGTCTGATAGCAGCCTTCGATGGCGGCGGTGCCCTCCTTGGCGCGGCGAAGCTTGAGCAGGGACTGCCGGCTCGTCTGAATGCGGAAGTCGCGGCACACGGGACCTTCCGCGCGGCTCGACAGGACGCCCAGCGCGCGCTTCGCCTCGAAGAAATCAAAGACAACGGAGATGTCCGGCGTCCCTGGGCAGACGCAGACGCGATAGATGGCGCCCGTGTCAGCGTTATTGGGGATGATTTCGAGGAGCACGGTATCCTCGTCGCCCTCGCGAATGGCCCAGGGATAGCAGGGCGAATTCGGAATGAGGCAGGCGGCGGCGAAGGCCGGCGTCGCTGTCGCGAACAAGCCAAGCGCGACCGCAGCCGCGGGCAGGGAAAGAAGGCGCAAGACTGGAGAGGTCGTCATGGGCAGCCCCGTTCTCGAGAATGCTGACGAGAACAATATCGTGTGCCGCCAGCCATTCTGCCAGCGCCGTGGCCGCCCCGCGCCTGTGCATGTTCGCTCGGCCCGCCGAATGGCCTAAGCTTGCCGGAGCCAGCACGACATTAACCAACAGGGGGACGCAGCATGGCCGCTCGATTGATGGAGGGCTTTCCGCCCGCGACGCAAGACCAGGTGACGCTCGCGAACTGGCGGCAGTCCCCGTTCAATCATTGGGCCTTCCACCATGTGCGCGAGATCATCCCCACCGCCGACATCCCCCATGATCCGGCGCGCGTTCGGGAGCTGAAGTCGGCGCCGCAGGATCTCGATCGCCTGCCGGTTGCCATGCCGGGCGGCAAATCCGTGCCGTTCAGCCAGTTTCTGGCCGACAGCAGCACGGACGGGATCGTCGTCCTGCACAAAGGCGCGGTGGTCTTCGAGCGCTACGGCCACGGCATGACGGAGCGCTCGCCGCACATTCTCATGTCCGTCAGCAAATCCATGCTCGGGCTCGTTGCAGGCGTGCTCGCTGGCCAGGGCGTGCTCGATGTCGAGCGGCCGGTTACGCACTACGTGCCCGAGGTCGCGCGGACGGCCTACACCGGCGCGACAGTGCGCCACCTGCTCGACATGCGCACGGGCCTCGTCTTCGACGAGAACTATCTGGCGACCTCCGGGCCTATTGTCGCCTACCGCAAGTCGACCAACTGGAACCCGCTCGAACCGGGCGAAACGCCCACGGATCTGCGTTCGTTCTATAGCAATCTCACCGAGGCGGACCAACCGCATGGCGGCCGGTTCCACTACATCTCCGTGAACACGGACCTGCTCGGCTGGGTTGTCGAGCGCGCTGCAGGACGGCGCTTTGCCGATCTCATGAGCGAGCTCATCTGGCAGCCCATGGGCGCCGCGGAGAGCGCGTACATCACGGTCGATCGGCTCGGCGCGCCGCGCTGTGCCGGCGGCATGTGCACGACGACGCGCGATCTCGCTCGCATCGGCCAGCTCATCCTGGAGCGCGGCGCGCGCGGCACCAAGCAGATCATCCCCGAGAGCTGGATTGCCGACATCCTGGAGAACGGCGACACCGAGGCCTGGAATGCCGGCAGCTTCGTCGAGTTCTTCCCGGGTGCGACCATGCACTATCGTGCGAAGTGGTATATCGAGCGCGGTCGCGCGCCGCTGCTCTCAGGGCTCGGCATTCACGGCCAGAACCTGTTCATCGACCCGGTCAATCAGATCGTGATCGCGAAGTTTTCTTCGCAAGCCCCGCCGCTCGATGCGTGCCTCATCGCCGCAACGGGCGCGGCGGTCAGTGCTGTGCGGAAGGCGCTGAGCTGATCGGTGCTAATGGCGCCACCCACTTCCCCTTCTCCCCGCAATGCGGGGAGAGGGAATTGAAGGTGATCAGAACGCGTATTCCCCAAACACGCGGCGGACATCACCCTTCCACGGCCCGTGGTAGGACTCGAGCAACTGCTCGGCGATCGTACGACCCGAAGCCACGATCTCCTCGACAGGCGCCAGATACTCCCGCTCGTCCTGCCCGCGCGCATTCTTGCGCGCCCGCGCCGCGAGGCCACCACGCGAGATCGCGACAGCCTCGCGCGCGATCTCCAGAAGCTTCCCATTGCGAAACGGTGTCTTGAGCGCGAGGCGCGGCACGCCATCGCGGAGCGCCTGGCGCTCCTCCGCCGTCCAGTCCTTGACCAGCGACCACGCTGCATCAAGCGCCGTCTGGTCATAAAGCAGGCCAACCCAGAAGGCCGGCAGCGCGCAGATGCGCCGCCAGCGCCCGCCGTCCGCGCCGCGCATCTCGAGGAAGCGCTTCATGCGCACTTCGGGGAACAGCGTCGTGAGATGATCGGACCAGTCGTCGATGGTCGGCCGCTCGCCGGGCAGCGCCGCGAGCTTGCCCTCCAGAAAATCACGGAATGAAGCGCCGGCGACATCGATGTACTCGCCGTCGCGATAGACAAAGTACATGGGCACATCGAGCGCGTACTCCGCGTAGCGCTCGAAGCTCATGCCCTCCTCGAAGACGAAGGGCAGCATTCCCGTGCGCCGCTTGTCCGTGTCGCGCCAGACCTCGCTGCGCATGGAGAGGAAGCCATTGGGCTTGCCCTCGGTGAAGGGCGAGGCAGCGAAGATGGCCGTCGCGATCGGCTGCAGCGCCAGCGAGACGCGCAGCTTCTTGACCATGTCGGCTTCGCTGCCGAAGTCGAGGTTCACCTGGATAGTTGCCGTGCGGTACATCATGTCGAGACCGCCCTTGCCGACCTGCGGCATGTAGCGGGTCATGACCGCATAGCGGCGCTTGGGCATCCGCGGGGTCTCTTCGCGCGTCCAGGTCGGCGAGAAGCCGAGCCCGAGGAAGCCGACGCCGAGATCCTTGCCGATCGCGCTCACCTGATCGAGGTGCTGCTGGGTCTCGTCGGCGACCTCATGAAGCGTCTCGAGCGGCGCGCCCGAAAGCTCGAACTGCCCGCCCGGCTCCAGCGACACCGTCGCTGCCGGCTCGCCGTCGGGCCGCTTGAGGGCGATGATGTTCTCGCCCTCCATGATCGGCAGCCAGCCATAGCGCGAGGCCAAGGCTTCGAGGATCGCGCGAATGCCGCGTGAGCCCCCGTAGGGCACCGGGCTCAGGTCATCGGTATGGAAGACGATCTTCTCGTGCTCGGTGCCGATGCGCCATTGGTCGGCCGGCTTACAGCCGGCAGCAATCCAGTCGACGAGATCGGCGCGCGAGCGCACGACAGGGGAGGGCGCACCGTCCTGGCGAGTGGACATTCGACGTTTCCTCGTGAGCCTGGCCCCGCGGGAGCGGGCGGCATGTTGCCCGTCTTATGGACGACCGGAGGGCCCTGAAACAAGAGCCGAATTCAACCCCCGCGGCCGGGCATGGTGCGGGCATGGTTTGGATATCGGCACGCGGAACCTCGCGGGCCGGCCGGCGAATATGCGCCGGCCCCCGCAATCCGGGCAGCGCCGCCGGAGCATGTCACAACCGCGCCCGGCGCGCGGCCGGCCGGGACGGTCCAGGCCTTCCAAAACGAATGGGCGCCCTGGGGCGCCCATTCTGGTCTCTCGGCCTGCTGCAGCCTCAGGGCGCAGCCCTCAATAGCGATAGTGATCGCCCTTGAACGGGCCTGCCTGCGTGACGCCGATATAGTCGGCCTGCTCCTTCGAGAGCTTGGTCAGCTTCGCGCCCACCTTGGCGAGGTGGAGCATGGCGACCTTCTCGTCGAGGTGCTTCGGCAGCACGTACACTTCCTTCTTGTACTTGCCGTCCTTGTTGTTGGCGAAGAGCTCGATCTGGGCGAGCGTCTGGTTGGTGAACGAGGCCGACATCACGAACGAGGGATGGCCCATCGCGTTGCCGAGGTTCACGAGACGGCCCTGGCTCAGCAGGATGATGCGGTTGCCGTTCGGGAACGCGATCTCGTCGACCTGATCCTTGATGTTCGTCCACTTGAAGTTCTTGAGGCCCGCGACCTGGATCTCATTGTCGAAGTGGCCGATGTTGCAGACGATCGCGCGATCCTTCATCGCGCGCATGTGCTCGAGGGTGATGATGTCCTTGTTGCCGGTCGCGGTGACGTAGATGTCGGCGCGCGGGAGCGCATCCTCGATCGTCACGACCTCGTAGCCTTCCATCGCCGCCTGCAGGGCGCAGATCGGATCGATCTCGGAAACGAGGACGCGGCAGCCGGCCTGGCGCAGCGATGCCGCCGAACCCTTACCGACATCGCCGTAACCCGCGACGAACGCGACCTTGCCCGACATCATCACGTCGGTGCCGCGGCGGATGCCGTCGACCAGCGACTCGCGGCAACCATAGAGATTGTCGAACTTCGACTTGGTGACGCTGT
>ERZ778022.5511-NODE-5511-length-10240-cov-4.612273_pt1 | contig 10240 bp, 6 predicted proteins | sample MGYA00375752_ERZ778022 | MGnify/ENA primary metagenome ERZ778022 (study PRJEB29350, sample SAMN05389826) | bioreactor metagenome | isolation source: Thiocyanate bioreactor | place: South Africa: University of Cape Town | collected 2014-04-04 ...
CAAATGATCGGCCTGCCGCTTCAGGTGTTCGACGGTGACGCGGGCAAAGTCCGAAAGCGGTGAGGGCAGCGCGTCGAGATCGTACCAGCCGATCTCCGAAAGCTTGTCCGGTTCGGTAAGCTGCGGCTCACCTTTTATGTCCGTGGTGACGTAGATCAGCGAAATCCAGTGCTGCCGATCCGTCTCGCTGACCAGTTCGGTCGAGCACAGGAAATCCACCTTGCCGATGGTCAGCCCCGTTTCCTCTTCCGCCTCGCGCCGGGCGGCTTGCGCGGCCGGTTCCATATGGTCGACCTTGCCGCCGACGATGTTCCAGTGCCCCGCTTCCGGCGCTTTCAGGCGACGGCAAAGAAGAAGCCGGCCGTCGCGCAGGATCGCAAGGCCGGCGCCGACACCGGGAAAATCGATTCCCGGAAGACCCATCAGACTTTCGCGTTTGCGACAATCAGCATGAATGCCGGGATATCGTCGCCGAAGCCGACCGGGGTCGGGCCATCGTCGTGATCGCGGTAGTGACGGCTGCGGCGCTCGCGGTTGTCGTCATTGGCAGGATACGGCCGCGTATTGCGGGGAGTGTTGTGCGGCTTCTGTTCTGCTCTGCGCTCTGTCTTCACACTTTCGACCTTTGCTGGGGTTGCTGCTCTTTCATCCGAATCGACAGGAGTATCGGTTGTCTTGATGTCCGATTTGTGATTGTCGCGTCCGCGACGACCACGGCTCCTGTCTTTGTCCTTCCCCTTGCGCGGCCGGTCGCTTTCGAAGCTTTCCATGGGCGCGGGCAGGGCGGAAAGGTCACCGTTCAGCCATTCGATCTTCTGAACGATCAGCTTTTCGATGGCGTCGACATATTTGGTGTCGCTTTTGGTGACCAGGGTGAAAGCGCGGCCCGAGCGGCCGGCGCGGCCGGTACGGCCGATGCGGTGGACATAATCCTCCGCGTGAATGGGAACGTCGAAGTTGAAGACGTGGCCGACATCGGGCAGGTCGAGCCCGCGGGCGGCGACGTCGGAAGCGACCAGCAACTGGATGTTGCCGTCGCGGAAATTCTGCAGCATCGTCGTGCGCGAGCGCTGGTCCATGTCGCCGTGCAGGGCGCCGACGGAAAAACCGTGGCGTTCCAGCGAACGGAAGAGATCGGCAACGTCCTTCTTGCGGTTGCAGAAGATGATGGCGTTCTTCAGGTCTTCCTGGGCGCGGATCAGGTCGCGCAGCACGGCGCGCTTCTCGTAGTCCTTGTGATGCGAGGCGACGAGGCGCTGCGTCACGGTCGTTGCCGTCGAGGACGGCTTGGCGACTTCGATGCGCTCCGGATTCTGCAGGAAGCGATCGGCCAGCTTCTGGATTTCCGGCGGCATGGTGGCCGAGAAGAACAGGGTCTGGCGCGTGAAGGGAATCATCTTGGCGATGCGCTCGATATCGGGAATGAAACCCATGTCGAGCATGCGATCGGCCTCGTCGATGACGAGGATCTCGACGCCGGTCATCAAAAGCTTGCCGCGTTCGCAATGGTCGAGCAGGCGGCCAGGGGTGCAGATCAGCACGTCGGCGCCACGTTCCAGCTTGCGGTCCTGGTCATCGAAGGACACGCCGCCGATCAGAAGCGCGATGTTGAGCTTGTGATTCTTGCCGTATTTTTCGAAGTTTTCGGCCACCTGGGCGGCGAGTTCGCGGGTGGGCTCGAGAATCAGCGTGCGCGGCATGCGCGCCCGGGCACGGCCCTTTTCCAGCAACGTCAGCATCGGCAGCACGAAGGAGGCCGTCTTGCCCGTTCCTGTCTGGGCAATTCCGCAAATATCCCGGCGCTGCAGGGCAGGAGGGATGGCGCCAGCCTGAATGGGGGTCGGCGTGGAATAACCCGCGTCGGTAACAGCAGAAAGAACTTTTTGGCTCAGGCCAAGGTCAGCAAACGTTGTCAAAGGGGAATCTGTTTCCGTTCCGGTTCTAGCGAACACTGATGATTCAGGCGCAAGACTGCGCAACTGCTGGGCGGCATAGTCTCAAATGCCCATCAAGTCAAGGAAACCAAGCGATTTGCGCTGCTTGAGGGTTAAAAGAAACCGTAAATAGCGCGTAATCGCCCGGAAAGCGCGCGCAGCCGGCCATCGGGACGATATTTCAGTCGAGATAGGCCAAAAGTTTGCGTCCGGCATTGAGGTAGGACATCGGATCGACGGCTTGTCCGTTGCGGCGGACCTCGTAGTGTAGATGCGTGCCGGTGGAGCGGCCCGTGCTGCCGGCGAGCCCGACGACGTCGCCGGCCTTCACCTTGTCGCCGACCGAGACGAGGATGCGCGACATATGGCCGTAGCGGGTCGTCAGCCCGTTGCCATGGTCGATTTCGACCATGTTGCCGTAACCGCCGGCGGCAGCGGCGGCCGTTACCACGCCGGCACCGGTACAGTGGATATCTTCGCCGGCGCCGAACCGGAAATCGATGCCGGCATGCATGGCAAGCCGGCCGAGGAAGGGATCGCTGCGATTGCCGAAACGGCTGGTGATATCCTTGCCCGGCGCAGGATTGGCGAAGGGCAGGCGTTTTGCAGTGTCACGGGCGTTGTCCAGGCGGTTCAGCGCCGCGTCGAGGTCGTCCATCGAATCCTCGAAGGGATCGATGGATTGCGGCTCCAGGAACGGGCCGCCGACCGCATCGTTTTCTGTCGTTTCGCTTGAGGCGACATCGATGCCGCTGCGTGCCAGGATTTTCTCGATCGCGCCTGCCGTTGCTTCGGCGCCGACGGTCAGGGACTGGATCTGGGTCAGCTGTTCACGCTCGATCGCCTTCAGCGACCGCGTGACGCGGGAAAAAACCCGGTCGGCCTTTTCGGCGGCGGTCTCGCTGGCGGGTGCGTAGGCAAGCTCCGACGTCGCCCTGTCGGCTTCGGCCTGCGGGTTGCCGGCCATCAGGCTTTCGATCGCCTGGATGCCGCCGGAGGCTTCTGCGCGGCGATCCGGATTGAAGGCGGGGATCGGCACGTCGCCGGTCGGCACGCCGGAATTTTCCGCGCGGTTGAGGAGCGAGCCGAGCTTGCCGTGACGGGAGGTGAGGGCGAGCTGCTGTTCCATCAGCTGGTCGACTTTTTCCTCCACCACCTGCTGATCCAGCAATTGGCGCGAGGTGACGCGGTCCACCTGGGCGCGCAACGCCGCGATGCGGTCTTCATATTCGTGCTGCATGCGCGCCTGCCGCGCCATCGTCGCGCCGATCAGGTCGTCGCGCAGGACGAGATAGGAAGTGGCAAGCAGGTAACCGATGGTCACGGCGCCGGCGACACAGACACCCAGCGCCGCCATCCACGGCCGGATCGTCATATGCCGGACCTTGTCGCCGCTGGCGAGAATCAGGACATGAGGCTGGGCACGTTTTCCGAATACGCGGTTTTCCGGCCGGTGGGTCACGGATCATCTCCCAGAGGATGCGCTTTAGGGTGCGCCAACTGGAAGTGATTACACACTGTTAAGGTTAACAACCTCTTGACGGCAGTGCCGTTTCAGCCGTGAATCTCGGCTCGCCTCAACTGCTGGTGGATGTCAGGGCGCGATAGAATGTCGGCGTCAGGCCGGCTTCGGCGCGGGCGATGTCGTTGAACGGCGCCTTCAGCGAGCCGCGGAAGTTGGCACGCACCAGGTGCCGGAAGGTTGCGGCCGGATCCTTCTTCTGGCGGGCGCAGAGGAACCGGAACCACTTGGCGCCGACGGCAACATGACCCTTTTCATCGTTATAGATGACATCGAGCACCGCGGCACTTTCCATGTCGCCGGTCTCGACCATCTTCGCCTGCAGCGACGGCGTCACGTCGAGGCCGCGCGCTTCGAGGATGAGCGGCACCACCGCCAGCCGCGCCGTCAGGTCGTTGCGGGTCGAATGTGCCGCCTGCCACAGCCCGTCATGAGCGGGCAGGTCGCCGTAGTCGGCGCCAAGGTCGTTCAGGCGCGCCCGCACCATGCGAAAATGCTTGGCCTCCTCGAAAGCGACCTGCATCCAGCCGTCGAAGAAGGAATGCGGGATCGGCTCGCTGGTGAAGCGGGCGACGATGTCGAGCGCCAGGTCGACGGCATTGAGTTCGATATGGGCGATGGCGTGCAGCAAGGCAATGCGTCCCTTCAGCGTGTGAATGGAGCGTTTTTCCATATGTTTCGGCGGCACGAGTTCGGGTTTTTCGGGGCGCCCGGGCCGCTCCGGCAACGGCGGGTCGAGCGGCGAACGCAGCGAAAGCGTCCGCGCGAACCAGCGGTTGGCGGTTTCCTGCGCCAGCCGGGTCTTGAGGTCGAGATCGCTGGCAAGGATCGCCTCCGTGGCGCCACCGCGCAAGGACGTCAGCTTGAAGGCCTGGGTCTGTCCCGCCGCCGGTCCGTTCATTTCAGCGCCTGTACAGCTTCGAGCACCTCTTCGACATGGCCCTTCACCTTGACCTTGTTCCAGACGCGGCTGATGACGCCCTCGGCATCGATGAGGAAGGTGGTGCGCTCGACGCCCATGTAGCTGCGGCCATACATGCTCTTTTCCTTCCAGAGACCGTAGGCCGAAATGACGCTCTTCTCCTCGTCGGCGGCGAGCGGAATGCCAAGCGCATACTTCTTCACGAAATTGTCATGCCGTTTCGGCGAGTCCGGCGAGATGCCGACGACGGACGCCCCTGCTGCTGCGAAGGCCTCCTTGTGCTCGGAGAACGACACGGCTTCGGCAGTGCAGCCTTGCGTGTCGTCCTTGGGGTAGAAGTAGAGGACAAGCGGATGCCCGCGGAATTGCCGCAGCGTCAGCCTGGCGCCGCCGTTTCCCGGAAGATCGAAGTCCGGAGCCGTGTCGCCGGCGCGCAATTCTGCCATGGGGAAACCTTCCTTCTGCCGATTTTTTGCAAGAATATTGTCGCGAAGCATATATAGTCGCCGCGGCTATCGTCCAAGCTTGTTCGGACGTTATCCAAGGCTACACGGAGACAGATGCGCACGCATGGGTGAAATCCGCGGCGAAAGAGTGGTGTTTGGCCGGCAGGACATCGTGGCGCTGCACGAGTTGCCATCCGCGCAGGTTCATGACCCGATGATCGTGCATTGCCCGCTGCCGACCTCCTCGGTGAAGCGGGTGCTCGGCATCGTCGCCGGCCTGGTCTTGCTCGTCGTTCTCGTTTTCGCCGGCCTGATCGGTGCCGTCGAGGCCGGACTTTTCGACAAGACGCTTTCGACGCGGGCGAAGATGGCGCTCGATAGCGCTATCGGTCCCCGCTACACGGCGCAGGTGGGCTCCACCGTCATCCGCTTTGCTTCCGGTCCGCGACTGGCCCTGGAGGCGCGCGACGTCAACACCGTCGAGCGCGACAGCGGCCGGCATCTGTCCCGTACGGACTCCATCCGGCTGGTGCTCGATCCGCTGGCACTGTTTGCCGGTAGGCTCGCCATCACCGAAATAGAAGCCGACGGCATCCAGCTGGATGCGGGGCTGCTGCCGGCCGGCAAGCCGATCGATGTGTCTGGCCTCAGGGTCGATCAGATCCCCAACGGGCTGGAAACGCTGTTCCGCCAGCTCGATATCCTGCGCGGTTTCGTCGATCGCGGCAAAACCGACGCGGTCAGGATTGCCGGGCTGGATCTAAAGCTTCCCGTCAGCAATGGCACGCCGCTGTCCATCGTTCTCGACGCGGTGGAGATGCGCCGCGACGCCGACGGTTCGCTCAGCCTCGAGGGGGGCGTCACCATCGACGGTGCGCCTGCGCCACTTGTTGCGCACGCGCAAAACCAGGGCGAGCGGACCGTTTCCCTATCCGCCGATATCGGCGGCCTGGTGCTGACCCCCTTCCTGCTGAAATGGGATGCGCAAGGTCTGCCCCGGCAGGGCCTGGATGGAACGTTGAACCTGAAACTGAATGCCAAACGGGCCGACGGCGAGGAAAAGCCGTCGCTCGCGCTCGATCTCGGCATCGACAAGGCGACGTTCTATTCCGAAAGCATTGCCCAGGACGTCGGCAAGTCGGATGTCAGCGTCATCTACGATTTCGACAAGAACTCGCTGGAATTTTTGCCTTCGACCCTGCGTTTCGGTGGGACGACCGTGCCGTTCACCGCAGCAGTCATCGATCTCGACCGGCTCGACCCCAAATCGCAGAATGGTTTCGGCATCGATCTGCTGGTCAGCGACGGCGTGGCCTCACCCGCCGGCACAGGCGTCGCCCCGCTGGCCTACGGCGCCAAGGTGACCGGCCGCTATGTCACCGGCATCAAGGAGCTGCAGCTGGAGCGCATGGCGGTATCGAGCCCGCTCGGCACGATGGCCGGTTCCATGGTGGTGCGTTTCAAGGGCGAGGGCTCACCGGAAATCAGTTTTGGTGCACAGTCGCCGAAAGTGCAGACGGGAGCGGTAAAGCAGCTGTGGCCGTTCTGGATGGCGCCGAAGGCGCGGACCTGGGCGCTGGCCAACATCTACGGCGGCACCATCACCAACGCATCGATTGCCGTTTTCATCCCGCAGGGAAGAATTCCGCCCGGCGGCGGGCCGCTGCATCTCGGCGAAACCGAGCTGAACATCAATTTCGACATGGACGATGCCCGCCTCAACGTTGCCGGCGACATTCCGCCGGTGCGCGATGTCGTGGCGCATTTCGACCTGAGCGGACCGCGGCTTACCGTCGGCCTGAAGAGCGGCGCCTCGTTTTTCCCGTCTGGCCGCTCGGTGGCGATCAGCGGCGGCGAATTCGTCATCCCGGCCACTTACGACAAGCCATTGATGGCGGAGATCGATATGTCGGTTGCCGGTGCCGCCGATGCCGTGGCCGAACTCATCACCTACAAGCCGATCAAGGTGCTGCAGCGGACCGGATTCGAGCCGACGGATTTTTCCGGCACGATCACCGCCGACGTGCAGGCGACGTTCGGGCTGGTCAATGCGCAGGACCCGCCGTCGCCGGTGTGGCGCACGCATATGCGTCTGGCCGGCGTCGATCTCGGCAAGGAAATCGCCGGCCGCAAGATCGGCGATCTCGATGGCACGCTCGATGTCGACAATCAGCGGGCTGTGCTCGATGCCAAGGGGTCCGTCGACAAGGTGCCGATGGATATCCATCTGGTCGAGCCGGTGGATTCGGGGTCGACCGTCAAGAAGGAGCGCGTGATCACCGCGACCGTCAACAACGAACAGCGCGACATGCTGGCGCCGGGTCTCGGCGAGATCCTCTCGGGCCCCACGAAAGTCGAGCTTTCGCGGCTGGACGACGACCGACAGGCCGTTTCGGTCGATCTCACCCGTTCCGTACTGTCCATTCCGTGGCTTGGCTGGACAAAAGGCAGTGGCGTTCCCGCCAAGGCGGAATTCGAACTGTCCTCCGACGGTCCGCAGGTGCGTATCCGCGATTTCGAGTTGACCGGCCAGGGGTTCGGGGCGACAGGCAACCTGGAGTTCGGCAAGGGGGGACTGGTTTCCGCCGATTTTTCCCGCGTGCGGCTGACCGGCGCCGACAATTACGGCGTCAAGGTCAAGCGTGGCAAATCCGGCTACGATATCGCCGTTTCCGGCAAGCAGGCCGATATCCGGCCGGTCATCGCCCGCATGCGCTCGCAGCAGTCGGGATCCGGCGACAAGGACGATGCGGCCATCACGCTACGCGCCGATCTCGACAGCATTCTCGGCTTCAACGACGAAACCATCTCCAATGTCAGCCTGACCTATGCCGCACGCGGTTCGCGCATCGACAAAGCGGAGTTTTCCGGTGTGACCAAAAGCGGCCAGGCAATCGTCGTCCAGACGGAAAACGGCGGCGATGGCAGCCAGATCCAGGTCACCAGCAGCGATGCCGGCGCCGTTGCCCGTTTTACCGACGTCTACAAACGCATGCAAGGCGGCCTGCTCAACCTGAAACTCCGTGCCGGCAAGAACAGCAGCTGGGCCGGTAATGTCGATATCCGCACCTTCCGGCTTGCCAACGAACAGAAGCTGCAATCGATGGTGTCCACTCCGGTCGGCAATGACGGGCGCAGCCTCAACAATGCCGTCCGGCGCGACATCGACGTCAGTTCCGAGCGGTTCCAGCGCGGCTTTGCCCGCGTCATCATCCAGAACGATGTCGTCCGGATCGAAAATGGTGTGGTGCGCGGCGAGCAGGTGGGTGCGACGTTCCAGGGAACGCTGCGCGACAAGCAGGGCAACATGGACATGACTGGCACATTCATGCCGGCCTACGGACTCAACCGCCTGTTTGCGGAACTGCCGCTGGTCGGCGTCATCCTCGGCAACGGCCGCGATCGCGGCCTGCTCGGCATCACCTTCCGCCTACAGGGCAGTTTTGCCGAACCGCGCCTGAGCGTCAATCCGCTGTCGCTGATCGCGCCGGGCGTCTTCCGCCAGATCTTCGAGTTCTGAGGCCGCGATAGGGCCTCGGTTGACTTCGCCGCGGCACACTGCGACTCTCTTCTCCCAGGCCGGACTAGGGCTCTCATCTTTGTATTGCAAGGTGGCCAACAGCCCCTTCTCCCCCGCGGGGAGAAGGTCCCGGCAGGGGGATGAGGGGGCGCCAAAAGCGAAAATCCTGCCGTGTTTCGCCCTTCATCCGACCCATCGGGCCGTCTTCTCCCCGCGGGGGAGAAGGGAAGGATGCGATATCGCGCTGCAGGTAAGACCCACCGCTTGACCGAGCCGTACCTCAGGCCGGCCGGATCAGCAGATGCTTCTTCTTGCCGAGCGAAAGCTTGATGACGCCGTCTGCCGTAAGGTCGGCGCTGCCGATCACCTGGCGTTCGTCCGAGATCGCCATGTCGTTGATCCGGACGGCGCCGCCCTGGACATGTCGGCGGGCTTCGCCGTTCGAGGATGCAAGCCCGGCGCGGACCACCAGGGTCAGCAGGCCGAGCCCGGCGTCCAGTTCGGCAGCCGGGATGTCGATCGACGGCAGGTTGTCGGCAAGCGCGCCTTCCTCAAAAGTCTTGCGGGCGGTTTCGGCCGCCTGTTCGGCGGCCTCACGGCCATGCAGGATGGCGGTGACCTCCGTGGCGAGGATCTTCTTGACCTCGTTGATCTCCGAGCCTGCGAGCGCCGAAAGCCGGGCGATCTCGCCCATCGGCAGGGTGGTGTACAGCTTGAGGAAGCGCGAGACGTCGGCATCCTCGGTGTTGCGCCAGTATTGCCAGAAATCATAGGCCGACAGCATGTCGGCGTTCAGCCACACGGCGCCGCTGAGCGACTTGCCCATCTTGGCGCCCGAAGCCGTCGTCAACAGCGGCGAGGTCAGCGCGAAAAGCTGCTGCGTGCCCATGCGGTGGCCGAGGTCGATGCCGTTGACGATGTTGCCCCATTGGTCGGAGCCGCCCATCTGCAGCCGGCAGTCGTAGCGCTTCGACAGTTCGACGAAGTCGTAGGCCTGCAGGATCATGTAGTTGAATTCGAGGAAGGACAGCGACTGCTCGCGGTCGAGGCGGTTCTTGACGCTGTCGAAGGACAGCATGCGGTTGACCGAAAAATGCCGGCCGACATCGCGCAGGAATTCGAGGTAGTTCAGCGAGCGCAGCCAATCGGCGTTGTTGATCATCAACGCGTCCTTGGGGCCTTCGCCGTAGTTGAGGTAATTGGAGAAGACGCGCTTGATCGAAGAGATGTTGCTCTCGATCGTATCGACCGTCATCAACTGGCGGGCATCGTCCTTGAAGGAGGGGTCGCCGACCATGCCGGTGCCGCCGCCCATCAGCGAGATCGGCCGGTGGCCGGTCTGCTGCATCCAGTGCAGCATCATGATCTGGATCAGGCCGCCGGCATGCAGGCTGGGCGCCGTCGGATCGAAGCCGATATAAGCCGTCACGGTTTCCTTGGCGAAAAGTGCATCCAATCCGGGTTCGTCGGAAATCTGGTGGATGAAGCCGCGTTCGTCGAGCGTGCGAAGGAAATCGGATTTGAACCTGGACATGACCTGTCTCTTTCTGGGCGAGGGAATGCTGATGCATCGCATCCGGGAAGAATGCCGGGCGCTTTAGCATTGTTTTTTGAAAAGTGCACCCGTTTCCGCCATGAATGTTGATGATCGATTCCATTCGCAAGGAGCCTGCGGTGACGAAACTTCTGACGGCCATCGGATTGATGAGCGGCACTTCGATGGACGGCATCGACGTCGCCCTGCTGCGAACCGACGGCGAGGCGATCGTCGAACGCGGCCCATTCCAGGGATTCGGATACGAAAAGGCGTTTCGCGACCGGCTGAAGTCCGCGCTGGACATGGCAAAGTCGATTCGTGACCGTCAAGAACGGCCGGGCGATCTCGCAGACATCGAG
>ERZ778022.5512-NODE-5512-length-10239-cov-4.581304_pt1 | contig 10239 bp, 8 predicted proteins | sample MGYA00375752_ERZ778022 | MGnify/ENA primary metagenome ERZ778022 (study PRJEB29350, sample SAMN05389826) | bioreactor metagenome | isolation source: Thiocyanate bioreactor | place: South Africa: University of Cape Town | collected 2014-04-04 ...
CCGCCTCTACATCCGCCCGCCCCAGTTCTGGGAGGAGAAGGCGGTCGAGCTGATGCTCGGCACCGAGGTCACGGCGATCGACCCCAAGGCCAGGCGGGCCACGCTCTCGAACGGCGACACGCTCGACTACGGCGCGCTGGTCTGGGCCGCGGGCGGCGATCCGCGCCGGCTGCCGGTGCCGGGCGGCGACCTCGCCGGGGTCCATGCCGTGCGGACCCGCGCCGACTGCGACCAGCTCATGGGCGAGATCGACGGCGGGGTGAAGCACATCGCGGTGATCGGTGGCGGCTACATCGGCCTGGAGGCGGCGGCGGTCCTGACCAAGCTCGGCTGCAAGGTGACGCTGCTGGAAGCCCTGCCGCGGGTCCTCGCCCGCGTCGCCGGGGAGGAGCTGTCCGCCTTCTACGAGGCCGAGCACCGCGCCCACGGCGTCGACCTGCGCACCGGCGTCACGGTCGAGGCGCTGGAAGGGGAAGGCCGCGTGACCGGGGTCAAGCTCGGCGACGGCAGCGTGGTCCCGGCCGACGCGGTGATCGTCGGCATCGGCATCGTGCCGGCGGTCGGCCCGCTGATCGCGGCCGGCGCGGCGGGCGGCAACGGGGTCGACATCGACGACTACTGCCGCACCTCGCTGCCCGACGTCTATGCGATCGGCGACTGCGCGGCCTTCGCCGCCGCCTATGCCGACGGCAACGTGATGCGCGTCGAATCGGTCCAGAACGCCAACGACCAGGCAACCTGCGTCGCCAAGGCGATCTGCGGCGAGGCCCAGCCCTATCACGCCTTCCCCTGGTTCTGGTCGAACCAGTACGACCTGCGGCTCCAGACCGCCGGGCTCTCGGTCGGCTACGACCAGACCGTGGTGCGCGGCGATCCGGCGCAGCGCGCCTTCTCGGTGGTCTATCTCAAGCACGGCCGGGTGATCGCGCTCGACTGCGTGAACATGGTCAAGGACTACGTCCAGGGCCGCAAGCTGGTCGAGGGCAAGGTCAGTCCGGACCTGGAGCGGCTGGCCGACGCCGGGGTGCCGCTGAAAGAGCTACTGCCCGCCTGACAGCTCCCCCAGCGCCCATTCCGCCGCTTCGGCCACCGCCGGATCGGGATCGCGCATCAGCGCCGCGACCTGCGGCGCGAGCCGGCCATCGCCGCTGTTCCCCGCCGCGTAGAGGCAGTTGCGGACGAAGCGGTCCCGCCCGATCCGCTTGATCGGCGATCCCGAGAACAGGCGGCGGAACCCCGCGTCGTCGAGCGCCAGCAGGTCCGCCAGGCACGGCGCGGCCAGCTCGGCGCGGGGCAGGAAGGCGCGGATCGCCTGGGCCTCGTTAGCGAACTTATTCCACGGGCAGACTGCCAGGCAATCGTCGCAGCCGTAGATGCGATTGCCCAGCCCCTTGCGGAACTCGTGCGGGATCGGCCCCTTGTGCTCGATCGTCAGGTAGGAGACGCAGCGCCGCGCATCGAGGCGGTAGGGGCCGGTGAAGGCCGCGGTCGGGCAGGCGTCCTGGCAGGCCCGGCACGAGCCGCAGCTATCCTCGCCGGCCGCGTCGACGGCGAAGTCGAGGTCGCTGTAGATCGCGCCGAGGAACAGCCAGGAGCCGTGGGTGCGGCTCACCAGGTTGGTGTGCTTGCCCTGCCAGCCGAGCCCGGCGGCCATGGCCAGCGGCTTTTCCGGCACCGGCGCCGTATCGACGAAGACCTTCACCTGCCGCTCGCCCAGCCCGCGCTTGCGCGCCGCCTCGACCAGCCAGCGGGCGAGCGCCTTCAGCCCCTTCTTGACCGTGTCGTGATAGTCCCCGCCCTGGGCATAGACCGAGACCCGCGCCCGGTCCGGATGGCCGGCGAGGGCCAGCGGATCGGCGGCCGGGGCATAGCTCATGGCCAGCGCGATCACGCTGCGCGCCTCGGGCCAGAGCGCCTGGGGGCTGCGGCGGTGGTGGGCGCGGCTTTCCATCCAGGCCATCTCGCCGTGCATCCCCTCGGCGAGCCACGCGTCGAGCCGGGCCGCGACCCACGGGTCCTCCTCGGCCGGGGCCACGCCGCAGGCGGCGAAGCCGAGGCGCGCCGCCTCGGCCCGCAGGTCCGCCTTGAGCGCATCGATGACGCCGCCGTTAACCAAACCTTCTGGCGCTCCCGTTCACAAGCTGTACCTATGGCGCCTATCCCATGAAGATGGACCTCGGCAAAGCAGCGATGACCACTCCACGACCGCTCGCGATCGAGGCCCGGGGCCTGGTCAAGCGCTTCGACGGCTTCACCGCGGTCGACGGCGTCGACCTGTCCGTGCCCGAAGGCGCGATCTACGGCGTGCTCGGCCCCAACGGCGCGGGCAAGACCACTTCCTTGCGGATGCTGCTCGGCATCATCGATCCCGACGCGGGCTTTCGCCGCGTCCTCGGCGCGGAGCGGCCGCACGACATGGCCCATGCGATCGGCTACCTGCCCGAGGAGCGCGGGCTCTATCCGACGATGAAGGCCTTCGAGGCGATCGCCTTCCTCGGCGCCCTGCGCGGCCTGCCGCTGGCCGAAGGGCGGCGGCGCGGGCGGCGGCTGCTTGAGGACAACGGCCTCGGCTATGCCGCCGATCGCCAGATCCGCCAGCTCTCGAAGGGCATGGCCCAGCAGGTCCAGCTCCTCGGCACCCTGGTCCACGAGCCGCGCCTGGTCGTCTTCGACGAGCCCTTCTCCGGCCTCGACGCGCTCAACCAGGGGCGGCTCGAACGGGTGATCCGGGGGCTCGCCGCCAAGGGGACCACGGTGATCTTCTCGACCCACGTCATCGCCCATGCCGAGCGCCTGTGCGACGAGGTGGCAAGGTGCCATTCGCCGGTCCGGTCGACGTGGCGCGCGACCGCATCCCGCCGCAGGTCCGGCTGGAGACCCGCGCCCAGGACGGCCCCTGGCGCGCGGCGCTCCCCGCCGAGGCCCGGCACGAGGGCGCGTTCTGGTACTTCTCCCTGCCGGACAGCGGGATCGAGCCGCTGCTGCGCGCGCTGATCGAGGGCGAGGTGGGCATCCTCTCGTTGTCGATCGAGCGGGCGGGCCTGCACGACGCCTTCGTCGCCATCGCCGGCGAGGCCGCGGCCCGCGCCCTGACGGAAGAGGCCCCCGAGGAGCAGCGCCGATGAAGACCGGACGCCTTTCCACCATCGCCGCCGCGCTGGTCATGGCCCGGCGCGACTTCACCGCGATCCTGTTCAGCCGCAGCTTCGTCTTCTTCCTGCTCGCGCCGTTCTTCCCGGTGGTCGTGGCGATGGTCGCGGGCGGGATCGGCCAGAAGGTCCAGCAGAGCACCGCGCGGGCCGAGCTGGGCGTGGTCATGTCGGCGGCGGACGGCGCCGCGCTGAGCGCCGCGCGGGACCAGCTGGCGCGGGAGGTCGACCCCGGCCTGCCCGAGATCCGCCTGGTCCGCCGCCTCGCCCCGGGCGAGACCGCCGACGCCGCGGCCGAGCTCAGGCGCAGCAGCGCGGCGGCGATCGTCAGCGGCAGCCTCGCCCATCCGGTGCTGACCGGCACCGAGGACCGGATCGCGGCCTGGCAGGGTCCCGTCGCCCTGATCGCGGGGACCGCGCTCCAGAAGGTGCCGACCGCCTGGCCCGAGGTGACGCCCAGCCCGACCGTCACCAGCAACGCCGACCGCCGCGAGAGCCGCGCCGGCACGGCCCAGGGCGCGCAGACCCTGCTGTTCCTGCTGACCATGGTCCTCGCCGGCATGGTCCTCTCCAACCTGGTCGAGGAGAAGGGCAACAAGATCATCGAGGTGCTCGCCGCCGCGATCCCGATGGACGCGGTGTTCCTCGGCAAGCTGTTCGCCATGCTCGGGGTCTCGATGGTCGCCATCGCGGTCTGGACCGGCGTCGCCGGGCTGGCCCTGGCCGGCGGGCAGCACCTGCCGGACGTGGCCGCGCCCGGGGTCGGCTGGCCGGCCTTCGTCGCGCTCGGCGTGGTCTATTTCGCCATGGCCTACCTGCTGCTCGGCTCGGTCTTCCTGGCGATCGGCTCGATGGCGGCGACCGTGCGCGACGTGCAGTCGCTGTCGTTCCCGGTGACGATGCTCCAGCTCGTGGTCTTCCTCTTCGCGACCTATGCCGCGGCCCAGCCGGGCCAGCCGATCGAGCTGGCGGCGGCGGTGATCCCGTTCAGCTCGCCCTTCACCATGCTCGCCCGCGCGGCCAACGACGGTGCGCTCTGGCCGCACTTCGCGGCGATCGCCTGGCAGGCGCTATGGGTCGCGGTCTCGGTGCGTATCGGCGCGCGGCTGTTCCGGACCCGGGTGATGAAGAGCGGCACGGGCGGCGCGCCCAGGCGGCCCGGCCTGCTGCGCCGCCTGGTCCGCAACACCCAAGGCTGAGATTGCAATTCGGCGCGGCAAGGCCGATCTTTCCGGGCAGGAGAGGTCCGATGCCGCCAGACCCGCTTTCCCGCCGCCACGTCCTGGCCCTGCTCGCCGCTACGGCCGCCGCGCCCGCGCTCGCCGCCTGCGGCAGCGGCACGGCCGAGGCGAAGGCCTATCCGGTCGCCTATTCCGAGGCCGAGTGGCGCCGCCGCCTGACCCCGGCGCAGTTCCGCGTGCTGCGCCAGAAGGACACCGAGCCGCCGGGCTCCTCGCCCCTGCTGCGCGAGCACCGCCGGGGCACCTTCTGCTGCGCCGCCGACGGCAGCGCCCTGTTCTCGTCGGCCACCAAGTTCGAGAGCGGCACCGGCTGGCCGAGCTTCTGGCAGCCCCTGCCGGGCGCGGTCCAGACCGCGGTCGACTACGAGGTCGGCTACCCCCGCACCGAAGTCCACTGCGCCCGCTGCGGCGGCCACCTCGGCCACGTCTTCAACGACGGCCCCAGGCCGACCGGCAAGCGCTATTGCATGAACGGCGACGCGCTGACGTTCCGGGCGGGGTGAGCCTGGCCTATTTGACGCGGTAGAGCCGCAGTGCCCGGTCGTTGGGATCGGGAATCCGTTCCAGCCAATCGGGGACGTTGCCGTCGAAGATGCGGTCGGCGAGGTTGTCCTTGCCCATGTTGGCATAGGCGGCAAGGTCGGCCGAACTGGTGCAAGTCACCAGATAGTCGGCGTGGTTGGCCCGGATGATGGCCCGCGCCTGGTCGATTGGCCCGCCGAAGGCGTGGAAGATTTCGAGCATTTTCGCCTGGTTGCGATGGTAGCCGCCCATGACCACGCTGTGCGGCGTGCGCGCGACGATCTCCGCGCCTAGGTCAAGCGAATTGAAGATCATCGCTCGCGGCAGGGTCTTGAGCTTGTCGAGCGTGCACATTCCGTCAAGGCCGAGCTTGGGATGCGAGACCAGGGTATAGCTGGTCTTGGCATCCAGGAGCTTCAGGGCGCCGCTCGCCAGGGCCGGCGTCGCGATGACGAAGCAGCCGGCGGTCGCCACGACGCGCACTATCATGTTTCGTATCGCCTGGGCGCGTGGCAGGATTTCCGAGAGGATCAGCGCCGAGAACGGCAGCGCGAGCAGTTGCACGGTGATCGCCGCGCGCATCACGATCAGCGAGATCAGCGCCGCGCCGAGCGAGGCGACGGAAAGATAGAGCCAGCTTTCCCACCGCTCCGTGCCGGCCCAGCGCCGGTTTGCCAGCCAGGCGCCGACCGCAATCTGGGCCAGGCTCGCGAGCAGCATGCCCACCACCGAGGGATATTCCCGCCAGATCGGCGCGGATTCGAGCAGGTTGTCGAACCAATAGGTTTTCAGCAGCGGATCGAGCTTGGCCATCGGCGACACCGCGCAGATGCCGAGCGGCACGATCATGGCCGGCGCTGCGACCAGCGGGATCGGCATCATCGCGAGCAGGCGGCCGCCGGGGCGATCCTGCCCCGGCACCAGGCGCGAGGCGAGGATGACGAGCGCGCTGGCGCCGAAGGCGAGGAAATGGGGCCAGCTCAGCATGTCGCAATAGGCGGTGCCGAAATCGCCGAGGGGGCGCAGGATCACGAACAGGACCGGCCCGCCGAGCGCGAGGCCCAGGAGATAGCCTTCATGCTCGCGGACGCCGTAGCGCCAGTAGCGCAAGGCATAGAGTCCGGCGATGATCGCGACCATCGGCATACCCTCGACCGAGATGAACAGCAGCACGGCGGCGACCGCTCCGCCCAGGAAGGCCTCGCGGTAGCCTTGCCGGATCAGCAGCCAGACCATGGTCAGCGCGGCGATGGCCTGCCAGCCGTGGTGATCGATCCGCATCGGCATGAAGTTGAAGATCAGCAACGGCATCAGCGGGATGACGATCATCGCCAGGCGAATCTCGCCGTTCGTCTGGCCGAGCCGGCGCATCAGCGCGCGCAGCACCACCATGCCGACGAAGAGTTGCGCCAGGGGCACGGCCACCATCGCGGCGGTCTCCGCCACCGGCGCGCTGAGGAAGAGGCGGAAGAACAGGATGAAGGCGGCGATGGGCAGGTCGACCAGCCGCACCCAATGGATGTCCGCGCCGAACGGCGGGTTCATGCGATACTGGCGCGAATCGAACCAGCTTTGGCCCGCGAGCCAATCCCGCACTTGGGATAGCCGCAGGTAGTCGTCGGGCTCCGGCGCGCGCGAAGCCAGCACGTCCTGCACGTTCACGAGCAGGAGGAAGATAGAGAGCGCCAGCCAGATCTGCCACAGCGTGGGGCGCCAGCCGGCCTTCGCGGCTGCCGGGTCCCCGAGCGGAACCGCTGCCTCGCTCACGACAGCCATTTGAGGACCCGGATCACGCCCATCTTGGCCGCCTGGCGATGGGCCGAGACGTTGGAGCGCGTTTCGATCTCGAAGCGGTTGGCGTGATAGTAGCGGTAGGCCTTCAGCAGCATCTCGCCGTTGGTCAGCGACGGCTTCCAGCCGAGCACGCGCTTGATCGCGCTGGTGTCGAAGACGAAGGACGAGGCGATCATCCGGTAGTGATAGGGGCCGAGCGGCGAGAGGCGCAGCAGGTGCGCGATCCGCATCGCCAGGATCATCGGCGCCTTGGGCAGGCGCAGCAGCCGCGACTTGCTGCCCGAGCCGTCGATCACGTGCTGGAACGCACCCGCCATGGTCGGGACCGCGTCGGAGCCGATGCCGAAGATATGGCTGCCCTCGCAGTGCGCGGCGCGGAGCATGGCGTCGAGGAGGTCGGCGGCATAGATGAACTGGTAGCGGTTGGCCCCGCTTCCCACCATCGGGATGCGGTTGCCGTCGGAGATGAACTCGAAGAGGATCGCGAGGAGGCCGAGCCGGCCCTCGTCGATGATCGTCGGACAGCGGATCGACACGCTCTCCAGGCGATCGGCGTGGCGCGCGAGGATGCGTTCGCCCTCCAGCTTGGAGACGCCGTAGGGCTCGCAGGGCGCGGGCGCGTCGTCCTCGCGGACGGGACGGTCGAAACCGTGGCCCCACAGGCAGTTGCTCGACAGGTAGACCAGCTTCCTCACGCCCGCCGCCTCGGCCGCTTCGGCCAGGACCTCGGTGCCGTGGGCGTTGTGGCTCATCAGCTCGGCCTCGGTGATCGAGCCGTGCGCAAGCAAGGCCGCGCAGTGGAATACCGCATCGGGCTTGAACCCGGCGAGCAGCGCGTCGAGGCAGGCCCGGTCGCGGATGTCGCCCTCGACCGCCATCAGGTTGCCGTGCCGGATCGTGCCGGGCAGGAGATCGATCGAGGCGACGCGGTGGCCCGCATCGAGCAGCTTCCGGACGAGCAGGGTGCCGACGAAGCCCGAGCCGCCGGTTACGAGATAGTCAGCCATGCGAGGACCCCTGGTCTGCGCCTCAGGCCGCGCTGCGCCGCGCGGTGAAGACGAAGTGCTTGCGCACGAAATAGTTGAGCACGAAGCTGATCACGACCGCGAGCACCTTCGAGGCGATGACGTTGGTCCCGGCCAGGGCGGCCAGGCTCACGATCCCGCTGGTGACGACGAGACCACCCCAGGTGGTGAGCAGGAAGACGACCTTCTGCTGGGTCCGCGCGCGTCCGGCCTCGGCCGTTCCCGTCTGGAACACCGAGCGGCTGAGCAGGATCCAGTGCGCGACGATGCCCAGCGTATAGGCGATCGAGGCGCTGACCCCGGCCGGCAGCGGCGTCTCGAGCAGGAGCAGGAAGCTGCCCATGTCCACGGCCAGCGCGCCGATGCTGGCGATGAAGTAGCGCACGAAGGGCGCTGCGAGGACCTGCCTGGCGAGCTTCATCGCGGGCGCTCCCGTCAGGCCGCCTTGCGGGCCGGATCGGCGGCGACCCGCCCCGGCACCTCGCGGACCGAGCCGAGCGCGGCGGCCTGGTCCTCGGTCAGGGGCTGGCGGGCGGCGGGCAGCGTCTGTTCAGCGCCCTCGTCGCCGGCCTCGTGGTATTCGGCGTCCTCGTTGACGCACCAGGTATCGTAGATCCGCTCCCCGGCGAGGATGTTCTCGGCCGTCAGCATGGCGGTCATCATCGCGGGGTCCTGGTTGTTGTAGCGGTGCATCCCGTTGCGGCCGACGAGGTGGAGCGGGGGGGACTTGCCCTCCAGCTCCGCGCGCATCGCCGCGACGTTGGCGGCATAATCCTCGTCATAGACCGGATAGGCCTTCTCCTGGCGCACCACCGCGCCGCCGATCACCTTGTCCGGGGTGACGAGGCCGAGCAGGTCCATCTCCCGCGTGGCGAGGGCGACGAGCTCGTCGTCGGCCATCGACCACAGGCCGTCGCCCTCGAAGCAGAAATATTCGAGGCCGACGCAGGCGACGCCCTCGTCCGGCACCATCTCGGGCGACCAGGAGCGGAAGTTCTGGATGCGGCCGACCTTCACCTTGCTGTCGTGGATGTAGATCCAGTTGTCGGGAAAGAGGTCGTCCGACCTGATCTTGAGCGCGACGGTCAGGAAGTCGCGGTACTTGAGCTCGTTGGCCTGGACGGTCGTCGCGGGAAGCGGGTGGAGCCGCGCGGCCAGCTCGCGCATCGGCGCCGAACTGATGACGTGACGCGCCGCGATCACGCGGTCGCCGTCCGGGCCGGTCGCGGTCATCCGCCAGCCGCCCTGGCCGTCGTCGGAAAGTTGCTTCAGCGCGTGGCCCATCAGGATCGTGCCGCCACGTTCGGCGATCCGGTCGCGCGCGGCGTCCCACATCATGCCGGGGCCGAGGCGGGGATAGCGGAAGGTCTCGAGCAGGGTCTTGACCGCCTGCCCGTCGTTGGGCCGCTTGTTGAGCCCGAGGCTGCGCTTGAGCCCGTCGACGACGGCGCCCCACAGCGACAGGCCCTTGATCCGCTGGGCGGCCCAGTCGGCGCTCATCTCGTCGCAGGGCATCCCCCAGACCTTCTCGGTATAGGTCTTGAAGAAGATCGAATAGAGCAGATGCCCGAACTGGTTGGTGGTCCAGTCCTCGAAGCTCCGCACCGTGCGGCGCGGGAACAGCTTGGCCTTGGCGAAGCTCGCCATGCACAGGGTCGAGCGCCAGATGCCGAGGTTCCACAGCGCCTCGAAAGCGCGCAGCGGGTAGGAGTAGAACTTGCCCTCGTAGTAGATGCGGCTCATCCGCGGGCGCTGGATGAAGTCGTCCGGCAGGATCTCGTTCCACAGGTCGACCACGGCGGCGCTCTTGGAGAAGAAGCGGTGGCCGCCGATGTCGAAGCGATAGCCCTCGTGCTCCACGGTGCGGCTGATCCCACCGACGTAGTGCGGGTCCTTCTCGACGATCGTGACCGAAAGGCCGGCCTTGGTCAGCAGGTAGGCGGCGGTGAGCCCGGCCGGGCCCGCGCCGACGATCGCGACGTCGACCGGCTTGCTTGCAACTTCACGAACCATCTGATCCCCCCGAAGGCTGTCGTCGGCGACAGTGAAAGGAACGTGGTTAAGTTAGGGTAAACGCCCCGAACTATTTGAGGCCCTGACGGTCAGGCGCGGCTCCGCGCGCCCTTGGCCGGTTCCGCATGCTGGAGGTCGAAGGCGAAGCTCGCCAGCTCGTCGAGGCGGAAGGTCTGTTCCAGCACCAGGCCATAGCCGTTCTGCCCGCGCCAGCGCACCTTGGCCGGGATCGCCCCGACGCCGGCGATGTCGAGCATGACCTGCTGCGAGACCGCGAGGTGGCAGTCCGCCGCGATCCGCGCGCCCTTCTGCGAGAGGTCGACCAGGGTCGCCGGATGGCGCACCCCGGCCACGGTCAGCACCGCGGGGCGCTGGAGCCGCAGGCGGATCGGCCGCTTGGGATAGGGGCTCGGCTCGACCAGGAAGGCGTTGACGTCGATCGGCTGGGCGATGCGGAAGCCGGCGTGGCCGTCGGCCGCCCAGACCATCTCCATC
>ERZ778022.5514-NODE-5514-length-10237-cov-4.233157_pt1 | contig 10237 bp, 13 predicted proteins | sample MGYA00375752_ERZ778022 | MGnify/ENA primary metagenome ERZ778022 (study PRJEB29350, sample SAMN05389826) | bioreactor metagenome | isolation source: Thiocyanate bioreactor | place: South Africa: University of Cape Town | collected 2014-04-04 ...
GGCGGGCATAGAGCCAGACCTGCGTTTCGCCTTCGCCCAGTTCGAGGCAGTCGATCGGCCGCCCGTCGAGCGAATGGCCGAGGCAGCGACAGGACACGCCGTCGCTCACCGCCGCTTCGGAGACGAGATCGTGATGCCGTTCCAGCGAATAAGGCGCGAAATAGGCGAACCAGGCGATGTCGCTCGCCGGCGTGTAGCGGATGGTCAGCGTGCCTTCGCCCTCATCCCTGGCGAAGGCGCTTTCCGCGCGCGCCCAATAGCTGCGATCTTCCGAGACCGCGACGCGATAGCCGGGCCACCCGGCGGGATAGGCCGAAGCGTTGAGCCCCGTGATCTTCAGCTCCAGCTCGCGCCCCGCCGCGCCGCTGACGCGGAAGTGAAACCATTGCTTGAAATCGGAAAGGTGGTCCTTGCGGATCGCCAGCCTGGCCTTTGCACCGGCCAGTTCCAGCACTTCGATATTGCCGCTGTCGAAAGCGGCGTCGACCCGGATCGGGGAGTCGCTCATCTGTTCCCGTTACCGCACTTCGACCGTTTCGCCATTATTGCCGGGAAAGTCGCGGAACAGCGCCTCGGCCATCTTCGCGGCGCCCAGCTGACTCTGGGCCAGCGGCGCATCGGCCCGCACGGTGAAGGCGGCGCGGCCTTCCCACAGCGTTTCGCCGCTCGCACGATCCTTGATCATCACGCCCAGCCGGGTGGTGACCTGCTCGGCCGGCTTGCCCGACAAGTCGAGCCCGATGCCGAGGCCCACGCCCGAGCCCCAGCTGCCGGTCGATCCACCCACACCCACGCTCACCGGGCCGCCGTTGCGCTCGGGCTGGAACGCCGTGCGCTCCACCCTGACCAGCGCGACCTGCCCGCCCCCGCCCTGAGGCGCGGCGCGATAGCCGATCCGCGCAAGCTCGCGCGAGACCGCCGTGCGGTAAGTCCCGATCTCCAGCGAGGCCGCGTCCATGCCCGGCGCGGCCTCGACCGCGATCGTCCCCTGGCCGAGCGCGGACAGCGCGGACGGCTGGTGAAAGCGCGTCACCTCCACCGGCCCGATCGGCGTCGTGCATGCGGAAAGGCCCAGAAGGCCCGCAAAGGCGATGGCGGCGGCGCGAATGGTCTGCATGGTTCCGGCTCCCTGGAAGAGGGTGTAGTCCCCGTTCTCGACGCCCGCTATAGGCTTTGCAACCGTTGCGCTGCGCTTAACCGTTTCGTGGACCATTCTTGCTAGCACCCCCAATCATGACCACCAGACCTTCAGTTCTCGTCACCGGCGGCGCCGGCTATATCGGCAGCCACGCGGTTCTCGCACTGCAGGACCGGGGCTGGGACGTGGCGGTGATAGACAACCTGTCCACCGGCTTCCGCTTCGCCGTGCCCGATGGCGTGCCGCTCTACGAAGGCGATATCGAGGATGGCGCCCTGCTCGCGGCGATCTTCGCCGAGCGCGGCACTGGCGCGGTGATGCATTTCGCAGGCTCCATCATCGTGCCCGAATCGGTGGAGAACCCGCTCAAATATTATCACAACAACACTGCCAAGAGCCGCGCGCTGATCGCCGCGGCAGTGAACGCGGGGGTGAAGCACTTCATCTTCAGCTCGACCGCGGCGACCTACGGCATTCCCGAAGTGTCGCCCGTGAGCGAGGAAGCGCCGAAGCTGCCGATCAATCCCTACGGCATGTCCAAGCTGATGACCGAGATCATGCTGGCGGACACGGCGAAGGCGCATCCGCTGAACTATTGCGCGCTGCGCTATTTCAACGTCGCCGGCGCCGATCCGCAGGCGCGCAGCGGCCAGTCGACCGAAGGGGCGACGCATCTGATCAAGGTCGCGGTGGAAGCCGCGCTGGGCAAGCGCGGGAGCGTGTCCGTCTTCGGCACCGATTACGACACGCCCGACGGAACCGGGGTCCGCGACTACATCCACGTCTCCGACCTTGCCGCCGCCCACGTGCTCGCTCTCGAGGCGCTGATCGAGCGGCCGGGCGAATCGCTCACCATGAACTGCGGCTACGGGCGGGGCTTTTCCGTGCTCGAAGTGCTCGACGCGGTAGACCGCGTGACCAACCGCAAGGTCGAGCGGATCCTGGCCCCGCGCCGCGCGGGCGATCCCGATTCGCTGATTTCGGACAACCGGCGGATCAGGGAGACGCTGCCCTGGGTGCCGGAGCACGCCGATCTCGACCGGATCATCGGCCATGCGCTGGCATGGGAACGAAAGTTGACCGAAATTCGCGGTGAAGGTTGACTTGGGCGGCCTTCATCCGTAACGGCGCGGCTTCGAATTTCGCGGGAATAGCCCGCCAGACGAGACAGATCATGAAGATTCGCAACAGCCTCAAGTCCTTGAAGGTCCGCCACCGGGACAATCGCGTTATCCGCCGCCGGGGCCGGACCTATGTGATCAACAAGACCAACCGCCGCTTCAAGGCGCGCCAGGGTTGAATCATCGGCGTGCCTCCGCCCCGGCGGAGGCCTGCACCTGAAGGGCCCCTGCGCAAGCGGGGGCTTTTGTTATGTTCGACGAAGCAGCTGACATCCCGGTTCGCGCGGTCGTGTTCGACGTGGGCGAAGTGCTGTTCCACTGGGACATGCGCGCGCTGTTCTCCCGGGTGATCGCCGATCCGGCCGAGTTGGACCGCTTCCTGTCCGAAGTGCTGACGCTGGGCTTCCACTTCCGCCACGACGCGGGGGAGGAGCTGGGCGAGCTGGTGGCCGAGCTGAACGGCCGCCACCCCGAATTCGCCGATGCGATCCACGCCTACACCACCCGCTTCAACGAAACGATCACCGGACCGGTCGCAGGATCGCGCGAGCTGGTCGAAAGGCTGGCCGCGCAAGGCGTGCCGCTGTTCGGCCTGACCAATTTCGGCAAGGCCTTCTGGGCGATGTTCCGCCCCACCGAGCCGGTGTTCGATCACTTCACCGACATCCTCGTCTCGGGCGAAGAGCGGCTCGCCAAGCCCGATCCGGCGATCTACCGGCTGGCCGAGCGGCGCTTCGGCTTCGCCCCGCCGGAGCTGATCTTCGCCGACGACCGGGAGGAGAACGTGGCGGCCGCGCGGGCCTGCGGCTGGCGCGCGCATCTCTTCACCGGAGCCGGGGATTTCGAGGCCGAGCTCGTCCGGCTGGGCCTGCTTTCCTGAACCCGCGCTCTTCCCAAAGAAAAGGGGCCCTCGCGCTGTTCGGACAAGGGCCCCAGGGGGAACCCCGGCAGGGTGAGGGGGGAGAAGGCCGGGGCAGGGATGGATGGATCGGGCGCCGGGCGGTCAGCCTCCGTTGCAGCGGGCGAGCGCTTCGGCATCGAGCTCGCCCTTGGGGTGGGCGAAGCTGGCCACCGGGCCGAATTTCTGGACGAAGCGGCCGCATACGATGACCGGGCGCGAGCCGTTCTTGCCGCCGGTGCATTGCGTGCCTTCGCACCGCCACAGAACACCGTCGACGATCTCCTGCCGCGGCTGCGCGACCGGCGAGACCAGCACGGCGCGAAAGGCGGGCGCAGGCGCGGCCGCCGCGGCGGGCATGGCGAACAGCGCAGCCGCCGCAACGGCGCCGGCGGCGATAGCGGGCGCGAAGGCGCGAAGCTGGAGGCGGTTCATCTCATCGTCCTTTGCAAATGGGCGACGCATCGCGGTGACCGGGCAATGAGTAGCCGAATTACGTTGCGAATCGCTACTTATCCATCTAGGTTTCTTATTGCAACCAAAAAACTGTTGCGCATTTGCGCGCCTGCGTGGTGATTACTGCCGGGCCTGGAAGGACGTGGATGGGAAAGCTTCGCGAACCGCTGGAAAACGTGGCCGCCTGCGGATTGCCGCAGGCGCTGGAGGTGATGGGCGAGCGCTGGTCGTTCATGATCCTGCGCGCCGCGTTCAACGGCTTCTGCCACTTCGAGGAATTCCTGAGCGCGCTGGGCATCGCCCGCAACATTCTTTCCAACCGCCTGGCCAAGCTGGTGGAGCACGGCATCCTCAAGCGCGAGCTGTGCCCGGAGGACCGGCGCAAGGTGGAATACCGGCTGACCGACAAGGGGCTGGACCTGCTGCCCGCGATGCTGGCGCTGAAGCAATGGGGCGAGAAATACACCCTGACGGAACCTTCGAATCCCGTCCTTGTCGATTCGACCGACTGGCTGCCGATTCGCCGGATAACTATCCACGCGCATGACGGGCGCGAGCTTTCCTATCCCGAGCTGCGCTGGCAGCATCGCTCGCAGATCGGAGTGAACGGCGACGAAGAGGCTTGCGGCGACAAGGCCGCCTCCGCCCGCTGATGACGAAGGGTGGGCTGGGCGCCTACAGTATCTTGTACATCACCAGCGCATCGACATAGCCCAGCCGCTTGTGGCGGAACGCTTCCGGCAGCCGGCCGACGACATGCAGGCCGATCTTCTGCCACAGATGCAGCGCCTGTTCGTTGGTGGCGATCACGAGGTTGAACTGCATCGCGCGGAAGCCGGCCGCCTTGGCGCGATCGAAGGAATCGCGCGCCATCGCCATGGCCACTCCGCGCCCGCGCGCCTCAGGGTGAGTCATGAAGCCGGCATTGGCGACATGGTCGGCCAGGCCCGTGCTGTTGGCCTTGAGATAATAGGTCCCCACCACGCGCCCATCCAGCTCGGCCACCAGCACCTGCTTGCCGGGCGCGAACCAGTAGGCGAACCCTCCCTCGCGCGGGAGGGCAGGATCGAGCGGGTAGGTCGCGCCTTCGCGGATCACCGGCTCCATGATCTCCCAGATCGCATCATGGTCCGCTTCGGCGGCGGCGCGGATCGTAAGGCCCTTCATTGCTGCTCCCTGTTCGAGGCTCCCTTCCATGGCCCCGTCCCTATCCAAGGTTAGTATCGCGCGCAGGCCGCTTGCGCGAACCCCCTGCATGTACCCCCTGCCATATACCGAGGAGGAATGCATGTCCGATTGGAAACCCTGCGCGCCCGAGCACCTGCTCGACCGGATCCAGATCGAGGATCTGCTGATCATGTATTACACCGCGCTGGTCGATTTCGACCGGACCAGCATGGCCTATCACTTCACCGAGGATGCCATCCTCGACATCAACGGCAAGATCATGCAGGGCCATGCCGAGATCGATCATCTCTATTCCCAGTCCGAAGCCCTGCTGGCCGAGAACGAGCTGACCGGCACCTATCACATGCTGATGAGCAACCCGCGCATCCAGGTGAAGGGCGAAACGGCCACCGCGCACCTGCTTTACACCGGCCTGATGTGCGACGACCTGCGCGGCCCCCCGCGCCTCGTCGAAATGGGCCGCGAATATGACGAGCTGGTCAAGCGCGACGGCCACTGGCTGATCAGCAAGCGCGTGCTGACCAGCGACGCCGGGATGCAGGATTACTACGCCGAGAATTACGTGGAGCGGTAAGCGCTCCGCCCCGCGCCGACGAATGTGATCCCCGGCGAAAGCCGGGGTCCAGAGGGAACGCTCCACTCCCGGGCTCTGGGTCCCTGCTTTCGCAGGGACTCACGGGTTCCATCTAGGCCCTTGGCGGCTGCCGTCGATAGCTCAGCGCCTCGGCCACATGGATGCGGCCGACCTGTTCCGCGCCCGCGAGGTCCGCGATAGTGCGCGCGACGCGCAGCATCCTGGTGTAGCCGCGGGCGGAGAGCCGCATCGCCTCGGCCGCCTGGAGCAGCAGCTTGCGCCCGGCCTCGTCCGGCGTGGCGTGGGTTTCGAGCGCCGCGCCGTCAAGCTCGGCATTGCTGCGCATCGCCGTGCCTTCGAGGCGCCGGGTCTGCACCGTCCGCGCGGCCGCCACCCGCGCGGCGACCTCGGCCGAGCCTTCCGCGGGCGGCGGCAAGGCGAGATCGGCCGCGCTGACCGGATCGACATCCACATGCAGGTCTATCCGGTCGAGCAAGGGGCCGCTGACCCTGGACTGATAATCCGCCGCGCAGCGCGGCGCGCGCGAGCAGGCCAGCGCCGGATCGCCAAGATGGCCGCAGCGGCACGGGTTCATCGCCGCGACGAGCTGGACCCGCGCCGGAAAGGTGACATGGGCATTGGCCCGCGCGACGCTGACTTCGCCCGTCTCCAGCGGCTGGCGCAGCGAATCGAGCGCGGCGCGCTGGAATTCCGGCAGCTCGTCGAGGAACAGCACCCCCAGATGCGCCATCGAAACCTCCCCCGGCCGCACGCGCAGGCCCCCGCCGGTGAGCGCGGCCATCGAGGCGGAATGATGGGGCTTGCGAAACGGGCGGGCGCGGCTGATCCTGCCCCCTTCCAGCTCGCCCGCGACCGAGGCGACCATGGAGACTTCCAGCGACTCGGCCGGGGTCAGTTCGGGCAGGATGCCGGGCAGGCAGGCGGCCAGCAGGCTCTTGCCCGCGCCGGGCGGGCCGATCATCAGGAGGTTGTGCCCGCCAGCGGCCGCGATCTCCAGCGCGCGACGGGCGGTTTCCTGCCCCTTCACCTGCCGGAGGTCCGGCCCGGGCGGCGCGGCTTCCACTTCGCCGGGTTGCGGCTCGGGCAGGGTCTGCACGCCCTTCAGATGGTTCAGCAGGCCGACGAGGCCGGGCGCGGCGCAGACCGGCACGCCGGACGCCCAGCGCGCTTCCGCCCCCTGCGCCGCCGGGCAGATCAGCCCCTTGCCTTCGCCGCTGGCATGGAGCGCGGCGAGCAGCACGCCCGGCGAGGCGACGATCCGCCCGTCCAGCGACAGCTCGCCCACGGCGATCCAGTCGGCCAGCTGTTCCGCATCGGTCACCCCCATCGCGCCGAGCAGCGCCAGCGCGATCGGCAGGTCGTAATGCGATCCTTCCTTGGGCAGGTCGGCCGGGGAAAGGTTGATCGTGATCCGCCTGGGCGGCAGCGACAGGCCCATGGCGGCAAGCGCGGCGCGCACCCTTTCGCGGCTTTCGCCCACCGCCTTGTCCGGCAGGCCGACGATCGAGAAGCGCGGCAGGCCCGGCGCGATCTGGCACTGCGCCTCCACCGCGCGCGCCTCCAGCCCGAGATAGGCCACTGTCGATACCAGCGCGACCAAACCTGCCCCCACACCCCTTTGTTCCGTATTCGTTCTTAATGAGGGAGGGGAGCGAGTCGAGCGAAAAACGCATCGGCACCCACCGGATAGGGGATTTCCCTTAGTAGCCCCCTCCCCTTCGTCATTCCCGCCCTTCGGCTGGCCGGCAGGCCGGCCGCTCAGGATAAACTGCCCGCAAAGCGGGCAGGCGGGAATCCGGCAGCAATCCTTGTGAGCCCCAGCGAAGGCTGGGGCCTCGTTCGACTGAGCGTTGCATCTGGACGACTGAGGTCCCAGCCTTCGCTGGGACTCACGGGGCTGGACTGGATTCCCACCTGCGCGGAAATGACGAAGGGAGTGAAAAACACCGTTAGGCCGGTGGTAATCCTTTTTCTTGGCAAAGCGGGAAGGCGCGGCACGGCAGATGGGCGGAATGCGCCGCATCTGCGCCTCGATCGCCTGTTGCCTTGCCGCCTTCGCCGCGACGCCTGCCCTTGCGGGCACGGTGACCGTGGTGGAATGGGAAGAGTGGGTGGAGGAAGCCCCCGCTGTGGGCGGCGGCTATCTCGTTTCCGGCATCCCGCTGGAGGATGTGGCGGGAATCGCCACTTACGGCCCCTTCCGCGTGATCGACCAGAGCCACGCCGCGCTGGTGGGCATCACCGATCACCGCAGCCCGGCCCAGTTCGCCGCGTTGCTGCGCGATTATCCGCACATCGCCACGCTGGAGATGGTCGAATGCCCCGGCACTTTCGACGATCTGGCCAATCTGAAGCTGGGCCGGATGATTCGCGGCGCGGGGATCGCAACGCATGTGCCCGGCAACGGATCGGTGCGCTCGGGTGCGGTCGAGCTGTTCCTTGCCGGGGCCGCCCGCCGGATCGACGACGGCGCGCGCTTCGCCGTGCATGCCTGGGAAGACGATTCGGGGCTGGAGGCGACCGATTATGCCGCCGCCGCGCCCGAAAACCGCAAATATCTCGACTATTACCGCGAGATGGGCATGAGCGCGCAGCGGGCCCAGGCGTTCTACGCCATGACCAATTCGGTGCCGTTCGAGCAGGCGCGCTGGCTGTCGGCAGAGGAGATGCGCGGCTGGGTCGCCCCCGATGCGCCCGCCACGGCGCAGCTTGCCTATCTTGACTTGGGCGTTCCGCTCAACTAACCGCGCGCTCCATATCAAAGGTCGCCCCCACAGGAGGCGGGCGGCTTTTTTGTTGGCGCCGGACCGGCATGTCCGGGAGCGGCGCGGATGACGAATTCGAGGGTTTGACAATGAAGCGCACTTTCCAGCCGAGCAACCTCGTGCGCAAGCGCCGCCACGGCTTCCGCGCCCGCATGGCCACCGTGGGCGGCCGCAAGGTCCTGCGCGCCCGCCGCTCGCGCGGCCGCAAGAGCCTGAGCGCTTAATTTTCTTCGCCTCAGGCGCCGGCGCGGGCATCCGCCCGCTTGGCTATCCTCCGCAGCTTCGCTGCTCCGGGCGCGCGTTCGCGCTTGCGGGCTGCTGGTCGCAGCCCGGGGCTCTCACGACGTTGATGTAGCGCGCTGATCCGGTCCGCGACCAGCGGACCGCAAGGCCGAACGGCCGCCCGCAGCGCCGAAGGCGCGAGGATAGCCAAGCGGGCCGGATGGCCCGCGCCCGGCGCTTGAGGGACTAAACAAAAAACCCGGCGCTTGAGGCCGAACAAAAAACTCCAAACAAAACTCCAAAACAAAAAAATATCCCCCCTCCGGCCTATCCCTTATGACCTGCCCATGACCACCGACCGCCTCGCCACCTTGCGCAAGCGCGCCGATTTCCTGGCCGCCAATCGCGGGCTGCGCGTGGCTCGGCCGGGTTTCGTGCTGCTGGCGCGGCCCAATGCGGGGTTGGGCAAGCGCTTCGGCGTGACCGTCACCAAGAAGATCGGCAATGCGGTGGTGAGGAACCGCATGAAGCGGCGCTTTCGCGAATTGCTGCGCGCCGCGCTCCCCGCCGAGGGCCTGCCCGATCACGACCATGTGCTGATCGGCCGCGAAGGCGGGATCGAGCGCGATTTCGCCACCCTGCGCGGCGAGCTGTCGGCCGCGCTCGCCCGCGCCGCGCAAGGCAAGGGCGATCCGCCGCGCCGCAAGCCCGGGCCGCGGCGGTGAAGCGCCTCTTCATCCTCGTCGCCCGCTTCTGGCAGGTGGGCCCTTCGCGCCTTTTGCCCCCCACCTGCCGCTTCGCCCCGTCCTGCTCGCAATATGCGATCGAGGCGCTCGAAAAATATGGTGCGATCAAGGGTGGATGGCTGGCGATCAAGCGTCTATTGCGCTGCCACCCCTGGGGGGGGCACGGATACGACCCGGTGCCCTGAAGCGCGGATTTGCGCGAAGGGGCGGTGGACATAAGGACGGATTGGGATCGCAGTGGACAACCAGCGCAACCTCATACTTGCCGTGGTGCTCAGCGCCCTGCTCCTGTTCGGGTGGGACGCCTTCGCGCGCTGGTATTTCCCCCAGCCCGAGCCGCAGGCGGCGGCAAGCGCGCCCGCCGGCGCGAGCGATGAATCCCTGCGCCATTCGCGCACCAACCGCGAAGGCGGCCTGCACGATGCGGGGGACATCGCGCTGGAGGCGAAGGAGCTGGACACCGAGCTGGCGGCTGCGAGCCGCATCCCGATCCAGGCGCCCGACATCTCCGGATCGATCAATCCGGTCGGCGCGCGGATCGACGACCTGACGCTCAACAAGCACCGCACCACGATCGAGAAGGACAGCCCGCCCGTTCGCCTGTTCTCGCCCGCCGGCACCCCGGCGCAGCATTTCGCGCAGTTCGGCTTCGTGGGCGAAGGGGTGAAGCTGCCCGATGCGAACACCGTGTGGCAGGCCGAAGGCGGCCCGCTCGCCCCCGGCAAGCCGGTGACGCTGAGCTGGGCCAACGGCGAAGGCCAGACCTTCCGCATCCGCTTCGAGACCGACGAGCGCTACATGATCACCGCCACCCAGACGGTGAGCAACGCCGGCACGGGCGCGGTGGTGGTGCGGCCCTTCGCCTTCATCAACCGCACCAGCAAGACCGCGAGCGGGGACACCTGGAACGTCCATTCCGGCCCGATCGGCGCCTTCGACGGCGCGGTGGATTTCGGCGTGGACTATGACGACCTGGCCGAGGACGGGCAGGCGAAACCGGCGGGCCGGGCGGACTGGCTGGGCTTTACCGACATCTACTGGCTTTCCGCCCTGGTGCCGCAGAAGGGGCAGAGCCCCGATGCGAGCTTCCGTTCGCTGGGCAAGGACG
>ERZ778022.5519-NODE-5519-length-10232-cov-6.558220_pt1 | contig 10232 bp, 5 predicted proteins | sample MGYA00375752_ERZ778022 | MGnify/ENA primary metagenome ERZ778022 (study PRJEB29350, sample SAMN05389826) | bioreactor metagenome | isolation source: Thiocyanate bioreactor | place: South Africa: University of Cape Town | collected 2014-04-04 ...
GTGGCGGCCAACCCGCAGTTTGCGTTTTGGATGGACCTGCTGCGTGCCAACGCCACGCCGGCGTCCATGACCATCCGGGCGGAGCCGGTGGCGGTGCGCGCGTTCATGAAGGTGCTGGGCACCAACACGTCGCTGGCGTCGCTGGACCTGTGCAACTGCCGGCTGCAGGACGACGTGGGCGCCGAGATCGGCAACATGCTGGCCACCAACACCGGCCTGGTGCGGCTGGACCTAGACTACAACGCGCTGGGCGCCAAGTCGCTGGATGCCATCGCGACGGGCCTGCGGTCAAACCGCACGCTCCAGTCGCTGTCGCTGGAGCACAACCCGCTGACGGGCGACGACGGCATGGATGTGAGCGGCGTGCTGGCGTTTGCTGCCGCCCTGCCCGCCTGCCGCACCCTCACCTCCCTCAACCTGTACGGCACGCGGCTGGGCAGGCGCGGCGGCCGCGCGCTGGCGGAGGCGCTGCCAGAGTGCCCCGGCCTGATGTGCATGCAGCTGTCCACCACGGACGAGATGGACGTCGCAGACCTGGCGGCCATCACCGACACGCTGCGCGACAACGCGCGCGCCGCGGCAGAGGCGGCGGCGGCGGGCAAGGCCATGCGCGCGGCGGCGCGGCGCGTGGCGGCGGAGAAGAAGAAGGTGGAGGACGAGCTGGCAATGCGGGCGGCGGAGGAGGCGTGGCTGGTGGCGCAGAAGGCGGGGCGGGAGAAGGCGCGCATCGACGCAGTGACGAAGGCGCTCAGCGACGAGCGGCGGGCAGAGATGGAGCGTGAGGTGGAGTACCGCGAGATGCGGCGGCAGTGGAAGGAGGAGGCGGCAGCAAAGGAGGCTAAGAAGGCCGACGCAGGTGCCAAGAAGGCCAAGAAGAAGTAGGGCCCGGTTTATTTCGCTGCCGTGGTCCGTGGCTGCCTGGCCACCTCCCCCTGTTGTCTGCCCTTGTGGCTGTGTGGCTGCTTGTGCCCCGTTGTTTTGCCTCCCGCGCAACAACATGTATTGCTGTGCCCTGTGCCCCCTTGCACCGATTAAATTGTACGGGGCGGGAAGTTGATACCAATCAGTTTAGCGCCACCGCAGCGTGGCGGCCACGGGGTAGTGGTCGCTGGGCAGCACGCCGGCCACGTCGTCGCGGATCACCTGAACGCGGCGTACCATCACGCCGCTGGACGCGTAGATGTAGTCAATGCGAGCGGCCTCACCAGGGTCGCCGCCCGCAAAGCCGTGGAAGGTACCGCGCGTTGCTTCATGCGCCGACGCAGCGGCAACGGTGTCCACCAGTTCGGAGCGCAGGGCGATGCACGACGGCTCCGTCGGTGGCGCATTGAAGTCGCCGGTCACAATCACGGGGTCGCACTTCCCGCCGGCTGGCAGCTTTTCCAGCAGCAGCTCCGTGGAGCGAGCGCGCGCGCGCGGCGACGTGTGGTCCAGGTGCGCGTTCAGCATCCAAAACGCGCGGCGCGAGGGCAAGTGGATGAAGTGCAGCTGCAGGCAGGCGCGCGGCAGGCTGGTGCCATCCGCCATGGTGCCAGGCACCTCTGGCGTGGGCGAGAACCAGAACACGTACGGCGCGGCGGTACTGTACAGCACGTCCTTCTTCCACACGATGGCGGGCGCCTCACCCGACGCCTCGCCCTCTCCGCCGTCATTGCGGCCACGGAACACGCCCACCCACGCGTCACCCAGCAGGCGCAGCAGGTCTAGGTACTGCGACCACAGCACCTCTTGCAGCCCCACCACCACCACGCCTGATGCCTGGATGACCGACGCCACCGCGGCAGCGCGGTACCGCCACGCGTGCGCACCGTCGCCGCCGCTGTCGTACCGCACGTTGAACGTCATCACCGCCACCTCCAGCCCGCCGGGCGGCGGCACAATGGGTGCGGGCGCAATGCGTACGTGACTGGGTGGGGCAATGATGGGTTCCATCTTGAGGGCGGGTCCTGCACTTTGGGGCGGTGGGAAAACCGTATGGTTGCGCCAACCTTGTCGCTCGCGGGTGCAGGAGGTGCCCCTCTCAATAAATGTGTAATGATTGTGCGTCAGTGTTGCGCTGCGCCACCTAGTGTCATTTTTCTGCTGCTTGATGGCAGATGGCAGTGTGACGTGGTGGAGTGAGGGCACTGAGAGGATCGGTGAAGTCAGCAAGCACAAAATACTAATTGAACGCACTTGCGCGGCAAATCCTTCAACAGCACGCACCTACGTGTATCATAAATTGATTTTCCTGGCATAATTGACGCGTTACCGCGCCCATGCGCATTTTCTGATGTGGTGCTTCTGCCGCGGCTGCCGCACAGCCTGGCCTGACAACGTGAGAACAGAATATGAACCTCCATTCCACAGCCGCCGTAATTGCGCCTGGGACACGCCCAACGGCGACAGCCGCGTCATTCCAATATCGTATTCAATACGCAGTACGTGCTGGTGACAGGCGATGGCAGCGCAGTCGCATCACGGTACTGCTGCTCCAAGCCAAAGTTGCCATGAACCGTTCATGGTGTGAGGTTGACTGTTGCCCAGGACTAAGGGCCAATACGCCACATACAAGAGATCACAACAAAAATACCGATAATGAGGAAACAAAAGGGTAACGGCGACAATGGTTATGATGCACATGGCCACACACCATGGGCGCCCGCCGTGACGAAGATGGACTTACGCAGCGATTCTACGTTGACAGCGCGGTGCCGGTACCAGGTGCGTGGACAGGTGGTAGCGCGGCGCGCACGTACCCTCTGCCGCGGCTGCTGGCAGCAGCAGCAGCTGGAGATACTGGTGGCGGGCGCCCACCGCCGCCGCCGCCGCCGCCGCCGCCGCGGAATGGCGCAGCTGCCGTGACCAGCGGGTTGACAAACGGCATGGAGAAGCGTCCACTACCCTTGCCTGCAGGCGGCGCCGGTGTCTGGCGGTTGCGGCTGCCAGCGCCCGCAGCGGCAGGCAAACACCGCTGCACCAAGACGGCGCCGCCAAGCACAACACCAAACCCGCCCACCACCAGCGTCACACCAACCAGTGCTACCACCCACGCCGGGTACTGATCCTCGTCACCTGCTCGAGTGTCCCCCGCACCACCATCATCAATGCTGTTGTCAGGCCCCCCACTGTCGGACGCATTGCCGCCGCCTGCTGGCGTTGCCGTCGGCGCCAAGGTGGCTGTACCGGTAGGCGTTTTCGTCAAAGCCAGTGTGACGGCTGCCGTCGCTGTTGGCGTTGTAGACGCCGTTGCGGTCGCCGTTGCAGACGCAGTTCCGGTTGGCGTAGCAGTTGACGACGCTGATGCCGTTCCGGTGGACGACGCTGATGATGATGCAGATGCAGTGGCAGACGTGGACGGCGTAGGGGTTGCAGTAGACGGCAGACACGCGGCGCGAGCAGCGACAAATGCAGTGATCACAGACGGCGTCCCTGGCGGCAGGACCGGAAGGGTGTGTACCATGTCAGGTGCGCCAGCGCGCACAACGCGGTGCCCCATCACGTCGAAGGTGGCGTTGTTCGTTGGATGTACCACAACGATGTAGGGGGAGATGCCATCAAACCGCACGCCGGAGCGAGGGGCCACAACCACGACGGAGGGGGCGGAAGTGCCGTCACCGACCACACGCAGCAGCGTGGGTGACGTGGGGCACGCCACCCACAGTGCCCCCATGCCATCCACAGCCACACTGCTGTACGAGCAGTTGGGCATACCGGGCACCGGCCCGCTCTGCCACGAGCCATAGCTGCCTGCCAGGTTCACGCGCCTCACGCCGCGGTTGCCGCTGTCAGCCACATAGATGGTGGATGCTGTCGCGTACCACGCCACGTCCATAGGCGCCGACAGCAAGGTTGCCGAGTACGGCCCGCTGTCATCGTGCCCCGCATACCCATTCAAACCCACGAGGTCGTAGGCGGTGCTATCGCCAATCTTGAAAACAACATGGCGCTGGCTGTCAGCAATCAGCAGGCTGGGCTCGCCCCACACCTCTGCATACGTCATGCCACTCATGTTGCCGGCCACATAATAAGTACTGATATATGTCGTGGTAATGTTGCCGGTTGCGGCGTGTATGACGTGGAACGCAGCTTGCCCGTCGTCATACATGCAGACGTCGCCAGCGGGTGTCACCGCCACCCCCGTGATGCGGTCCACAACGGCGCCCTGCGGTGGCCCGCCGCCGCCGCTACCACTGCCAGGGCTGCTGCCGGCACCGTCGCTGCCACCACTGCGCTGCGCTGTCTCCCAGAACACCGACCCGCCGCGCACCACATTTAAGCTGCCGACCGATCCCACCCACACGTCGTAGTTGGGCGTGACGGCCAGCGCGAGCGGCGGTGGCGTAAACGAGTATCGCAGTGCGGCGGCGCCGTTGCTGGTGGACAGCCCGCCACCAGCAATGATCTCATAGTCATAGGTGGCATTGTCTGCGCCGGTGGCCCCCGGCTGGCAGGACGGCGCCGGCGTGGGAGTGTACGCCAGGGTGTGGTAGCTGGAGGGCTGCACCGAGGGGGTCGCGGCGACTGACGTTGAAGGTGTCACGGACGCCGCGACGGACGGCGACACCGATTGCGTCTGCGTCTGTGTCACAGACGTTGTGACGGCTGGTGTCACGGACCCAGTACCGGTAGGTGTCACGGACGGCAGCACAGATGGCGTCCACGACATGGTCGCCGACGCCGATGGCGTTCTAGAACGCGTGATGGTGCCAGACGACGTTCGCGATGAAGTTGCTGTCGCACTTGGTGTTGCTGCCGGCGGCACTGCGCGGATGATGGTGGAGTAGGTGGCGTAGTAGAGCGTGTCGGCACGCGGCGCAGACACGGCAATGGGGTAACCGCTGAAGAGTAGTGACATTGTATCCCAGCCACCAGTTATGTTTACCGTGTTGATGATGTTGGTTGTCAAATTCACGACGCGGACCCGCTTGTCTTCTGCAATAAACAGCAGTTGGCCAAGGTTATCAACCGCCACGCTCCGAGGGGCTGATATCGTTGCTGCCGTTCCCGCACTGCCATCGCCACCGGTGCCTGAACCAACTATGGTGGTTACGCTGGTAGTGGCCATGTCCATGCGCCGGATCCTGTTGTTGTTGTAATCTGCAATGTAAAGGTAAGCCCCAGCCACTGCCACGCTGACGGGGTACTTGAACATGGCTACCGAGCCAGGGCCGTCAGCGTACGAAGGAAGTCCAGTCCCCGCAGGCGTTGTCACATTGTATGCAGTGGTCTTGCCATTGGTATCGTGTGTGTACGGTACAAGCTTGCGTATCTTATTGGCGCCGGCATCTGCCACGTACAAAGTAGACGGCGTTGCCAAGGCCACCCCCATAGGCCCCGTAAACCCCGCGGCAGACCCAACGCCGTCACTGCTCGACGCCATTGAGCCCCCCGCAACTGTAGTACTCTGGAACGCGGGTGAGTCCAGGTCGATGGAAACAATGATATTTCCGCTGGAGGCCACAACTGTCCCTTCTACTGGTACCGTCACCATGCCACGAATGTAATAGCTGCTGCTGGCCGAAGCAACAATGTAACTTGCGCCGTCCCGCAGCAGAGTTGCAGTGTTGTCTGAATCGCTGTAAAACACGTCGCCATTTAGGCTGGCAGCCATAGCCATGTACTCGCCGTTGCTCTGGTTTGCTACCACCGTCCATGTCCACAGTGCGCTGCTCGCTGGGGCAGCGCTGGTCATGGGTGTGGGAGCCGCAGACGGCGACGGTGGCGCAGAAGCGGCAGCAACACACCGCGCCGACAGGTGTAGCATGACACACCAGCAGGCGACTGTGCTCACCACCGCGGCGACCCTGCCACCCCGCAGCGCCATACTGCTACGACGTCTGTTGTTTGCGACCCGTGTGCAAGTTGCCCCGTCGCAACAGGCTGGTTAGGCAGCTGCGGAGCTGCTGCAGTAGCACGATGACTCTGCTGCCGTGACTGGTGCAGCATGCCACGCCGGAACGGTCGCGTAACACTGTCGAGTGTTGGCGCGTATGGCAAATAGGCGGGGTATGATGCACCGCCACACAGTTGCTGCTGCCGTCGATGTTGGTGCTGCTGCTAATTATGGCGCCCGCATTTGGTGATGCCAGCATTGTTGTCGGTTGCAAGGGTGTTCGCTGCCATTTCGTCAGGCTGAGGCCCAGTGCGACCACTGCAACGGGCCGACGGCGCGGCACAATGCAGCGGCGGCGCCATGCAGCGGGCGACAGAAAAATTATGCGCAATTAATAAATAGCAAGGAGTGCGACAACACCGATAAGGTCAAGATCCGAGGATCCGACGCTTGCGAGTGCCCAACACACCGAGAGCGCCGCTATGCCACACGCCACAGTATACTATCGCCGCTCCTACGCCGGCGGTATCGCGCTGCGGGCACGCGCAACACTAACAACAACATACAAACAACACAGTGAGGCAGTCACATCGATATACACACTATATTGCGGACGCCTGCTGTCATAGTACAGGAACAGCAACTCACAGTGTTAGCAAAATTGGCTTAGCGGCGGGTACCAGGTGCCGTGACAGGAGGCAGAGCAGCGCGCAAGGGCCGCGCTTGGCCGCGGTTACTGGCAGCAGCCCCGGGTGAGGGCAACGACGCCCCAAACGGCCGCCCACCGCCACTGCGGTACGGGGCAGCTGCCGCGACCAGCGGGTTAACATGAACGCCTTTGGCTGCGGCAGCAGCGGCACCAAGATCCTTGGCTCGCTTCCTACCGCTAATGCCGCCGCCGGCGTTCAGGCACCGCTGCACCAAGGCGGCGCCGCCAATAACAGTGCCAAACCCGCCTACCACCAGTGCCGCACCCACCAGCACCAGCACCCACAGCGGGTACTGCTCCTCCTCGCCACCTCCCTGCACGCCCCCCGCGCCGCTGGCGCTGTCGGCAGGCCCCAACGTCACAGACGGCGTTGCCGTCGGGGTGGCAGGAGGCGCCGGCATGCAGGCAGTGTTGGTTGCAATAAAGGCGGTGACAACGGGCGGCGTGCCTGGTGGCAGAATGGGGATGGTGTGTATGATGTCAGTTGCGCCGGCGCGCACAACACGGTGCCCCGTGACGTTGAAAGTGACGTGCGTCAATGGGTGTACCACAACAATGTACGGGTGGTTGCCGTTCCACAGCATGCCGGAGCGAGGGATCACGGAAACCACGGAGGGAGTTGACGTACCGTCATCAATCACACGCAGCAGCGCGGGAGACATGGGGCACGCCACCCACAGCGCCCCCATGCCGTCCACCGCCACGCTGCTGTACGCGCAGCTGTTCAACTGGGGCACTGGAGAGCTATTACTGTCCGCCATGTTAACGCGTCTCACGCCATAGTTGCCGCTGTCAGCCACGTACATTCTACCCGTCGGCGGAAACCATGCCACGTCTGCGGGCGCTGACAGCGTGGTGGCAGTCAACGGCCCACTGACACTACCACGTTCACCGTACACGCCAATCATGGGCTCGAGGCTGTAGCTTGACATGCGCAGCTGCCACACGACGTGGTTCGCGCTGTCTGCTATCAGTAGGCTGCTCTCGTTCCACATATTTGCGTACGTCATACCGCTCATGTTGCCGGTTGCATAAGTCGTCGTGACGATGTTGCCAGTAGCGGCGCGCATGACGCGGAATGCATCCAACCCGTCATCGTACATCCAGACGTCGCCGCCAGGCGTCACCGCCACCGCCGTGATGCGCTCCACCACACTCTGCGGCGTCGCCCAGAACACCGTACCGCCGCGTACCACATCCAAGCTGCCGACTGACCCCACCCACGCGTCGTAGTTGGGCGTGGTGGCAAGGGCAAGCGGCGGCGACGCAAACGCATATTCCAGTGCGGTGGCGCCGTCGCTAGTGTCGACCCCGCCACCAGCAATGATCGCGCTGTCATAGGTGATATTATACGTCCCGGCGGCCACGGCGGCGGGCGCGCAAGACGACACCGGGGTGGGGATGTACGCCACGGTGGGCAAGGGGGAGGGCGCCACCGACGGGCTGGGTGTGGGCGGCAGTGGCACTGCCCGAAAGACGCTGCAGGAAGTGGAAATGTAAAGGATGTCGGACAACGGCGCCGACACAGACCAGATGGTGCCATATCGCCAGCCACCGGCGATGTTCCCGGTGCTGGTATTGTTCGTGGCGAGGTTGACAATGCGAACATGGTCGGCGTCCGCAATGAACAGCAGGGTGCCGTCGTTGTCGACGGCCACGCTGATAGGGGCGGCCAGCGTTGCCAGCGTTGCCGGGCCGCCGTCGCCAGAGTATCCATTTTGGCCCGTCCCCACGATGGTGGACACCACGTTAGTGTTCATATCCATGCGCCGGATCACGTAGTTGTACCGGTCGACAATGTAGAGGTAAATGCCTGCCGCTGCCACACTGACCGGAGAATTGAACTTGGCCACCGAGCCAGGGCCGTCAGTGTACGCCGCATCCCCCGTCCCCGCAGGCGTTGTCACGTTGTAGGCAGTCGTTTTGCCATTTCCGTCATAATACGCTGGTACAAGCTTGCGTATGGTGTGGGCGTCGCAGTCTGCCACGTATAGCGTGGACGGCGGTGCCAAGGTCACTCCCATTAGCCCCGTAAACCTCGCGATGGTGCCAATGCCGTCCGACGTCCCGCTACCGGCCCCTGCCACCGGTCCAGACTTGTAACTCCCCAAGTCTAGGTCAAATGAATAAATGACATTGTTGACCGTGACGGAATACACCAATGTGCCCTCAGCTGGCACCATCACCATGCCACCGGCGGGGTAGCTAGAGAAACTGGTGCTTGTGTTGCCCCGCAGCAGCAGAGTCCTGTAGTCGCCCAGCTCGTTGCAGAATACATCGCCATTTGCGCTTGCGGCGATGGCGTTGGAGTCGCAGCCGCCAATGTCATTTTGTGATGCTACCTCCGTCGGCACCCACACCGTGCCGTCCGCTGGGATGGGAATGGGTGCGTATGTGGGCACAGCAGACGGCGTCGGCGGCGGCCAGATCCAGCCAGCAGCAGCGCACCGCACCTGGTGCACGAATGCGCACCACGCAACCACCACTGCCACCGCGTAACCCGCTGCCCTCCTGCCGCCCCGCGGCGCCATGCTGCGTCTGGCTCCAGCGAGTAGAGCCACCGCCGCTGCTACTACTGCTACAATTCAGTTGCTGCTGCGCACTGCTATATTACAGATACCGGTAGGGGTGTTAACGAAGTGCGGGTGGTTCAACGGTGGTTCAACAGACGAAACACCAACGTCACCAACCACTTAATCATGAATGAATAACATAAAGGGATGTCCCATAACCGCTGCCACTGCCACTAATACTGCCAATCCTTCTCCTGCCACCTCTACTTTTGTGGCAACACCTGTGGTCCCATTCATTTACCATGGTACCATGACATGGCGTTAGTGTCACGTGTTGTGTTGAACGGTTTTGGCTGCCTGCCTCGGTGGTGCTTGCTTTTGTCAGGCTGGCAGCTGCTGCTGTCCAATACCTGTAGCAGTGTAGTACACACACGGTGGTGCGCGCAAATTTGAAGCAGCGTTGCGTGGCGCGTATGAACGCGGATACCGCTACATGTGCCCATTGTGCGTTGATTTCTATTGCTGCTGAGGTGATTCATTGGCGAGTACTTTTATTTATTCAACCACTGCTGTCGACCGCCCTCCTTCACTCGTAACGCCGCAATCTGCCATTCACATTGCTGCTGCTACTGAACTACCATACTCGCTACAGACCAGACAAGTGACAAGCTGCCTACAAGCTGTGACTGCTGCTGCTGCTGCTGCTACTCGTTGCGCCTGTTGCAGCGGCAGCAAAGCTTGGGCGTTGCAGCTTGGACGGTTGCTCCTGCCTGGCCCATTGAGCTGCTGTGCCCGTGTGCCCATCTCTGTAACCTACACAGCTCGCCTGTCACCTGTAGCAGCCCCCACCTGTGTGCCCCCTACCCCCCCCCCTTCATATCCCGCCATGGCGGCGGCGCTGAACCCATCCAAGTTGCTGGCGGCGGTGCGGCGCATGAATGACGCCTCAGCGGCGGCAGCGGCGGCGGAGCGTGAGGAGGCAGCCGCTGCGGAGCATCGTCTGGTGGTGGACATTGCGCGGTGCACGGAGAGGCTGGAGCGGCTGGCGAGCGACCGCGGCGCGCCAGAGTACACGGAGGCGTCCCGGCGGCGCGCCGCGCTGCAGGCGGAGCTGGCCGATCTGCAGTGCCGCCACAGCCACGAGTACGGGGTGGCCACAATTGAGGATGCCATCACTCATGCCAAGTACGAGGTG
>ERZ778022.5520-NODE-5520-length-10232-cov-4.480593_pt1 | contig 10232 bp, 8 predicted proteins | sample MGYA00375752_ERZ778022 | MGnify/ENA primary metagenome ERZ778022 (study PRJEB29350, sample SAMN05389826) | bioreactor metagenome | isolation source: Thiocyanate bioreactor | place: South Africa: University of Cape Town | collected 2014-04-04 ...
GGGCGTCGCCCCGCCGAAACCGTCGCCATAGATCATGGTGCAGGTGGGAGAGGCATGGATGCCCAGCTTGTGCTCGAGGCCCGAGCAGAACACGTCGTTGCGGGCGCCGAGCGAGCCATCGTCATTGACCAGGAATTTCGGCACCAGGAACAGGGAGATGCCCCGCGTGCCGGCCGGCGCGTCGGGAAGCCTCGCCAACACCAGATGCACGATGTTGTCGGTGAAATCATGCTCGCCATAGGTGATGAATATCTTCTGGCCGAAGATGCGGTAGGTTCCATCGCCGGCTGGTTCGGCGCGGGCGCGCAGGGCGGCGAGATCGGAGCCGGCCTGCGGCTCGGTCAGGTTCATCGTCCCCATCCACTCGCCGGAGACGAGCCTGGCGAGATATTTCGCCTTCAGCGCCTCGGACGCATGCTTGCCCAGCGCCTCGACCGCGCCCATGGTCAGCGTCGGGCCGATGCCAAAAGCCATGGCGGCTGAATTCCACATTTCGAGCGCGGCCACGGCCAGCATGGTGGGCAACCCCTGCCCGCCGAACTCCTCCGGCGCCGAAAGGGCGTTCCAGCCGCCCTCGGTCCAGCGCCGGTAGAGTTCCTTCCAGCCGGGCGGCGTGGTGACAGCCGCGTCGCGGAGTACCGCGCCGTGCTCGTCGCCGATCTTGTAGAGCGGCGCGACCTCCTCGCTGGCGAAGCGCCCGGCCTCGGCCAGTATGGCATCGACCAGATCCTCGCTGAGGTCGCCGAAGACGCCGGCATCGAGGGCGGGCCTCAGGCCGGCCACCTGCTTCAGCGTGAAGGCTATGTCTCCGACAGGCGCCTGGTACATGCCGATATTCCTCCTCCGCCGACCGTGTTCCCGGTTGCGTGCCGGCAATCCGCCGGGCGAAACCCGATCCCTTCTTTTACGTAAACGTCAAATTTTGTCACGTGGATTTTGCTGCCGCTTGGCCTTCATCGTGATCCCGGCCGCAACGATCGGCGACGCGACGCCGAGCGGATGGCGCGAAGCAATTCCTTAACCATAGCGGTTCAGGATCGAGACTGGTCAGCAGGGAGCCCCTGATTGAAGACGCCGGCGCATCTGTTCCGCCGCGCGGCACCCATCGCCTTGGCCCTGGCGATGGCGTTGACGGCGGCAGCGAAGGCCTCGGATTTTTCCGAGCCGTGGAAGAAGGCCGACCGCGCGCTGGTCATCGACGCCTACGAATACAATTCCATCGATTGGGTCGCGCTCACCACCGACAAGCGAATCGCCGGCTTCATCAACAAGGCCTCGGACGGGCTGCCGCCGCCCTATTTCTGTTTCGGCAACGAGACGGAGGTGCAGCTCTGCAAGACGCTGTGGCGGCGCTACGCGGTGACGCGCGAGCTGTTCCAGACGCGCAAGGTCCTGGCCAAGGCACTCGGCCTGAAATGGGGCGCCTACCATCTCGCCCGGCCCGGCAATCCGGTGGAGCAGGCTAACAATTTCATCGACTTCGCGGAACCCGCGCCGGACGACCTGCTGGCGCTCGACATCGAAGACAACGACCCGACGCAGTGGATGTCGCTGGAGGACGCGGAAGTGTTCGCGCGCCAGGTGTACAGGCGCGTCGGCCGCTTCCCCGTGCTCTATGTCAACGGCAGGACGGCGCAGCACATCGCCGATAACAGCTACAGGTACCAGCTGCTGTCGCGGCTGCCGCTCTGGTACGCCCGCTACAAGCCCGACATCGATTCGCACTTCCCGATCGGCAACTGGCGGAGCTACGCGCTCTGGCAATTCTCGGCGCAGGCCAATTGCGACCGGCAGCGCTGTCCCTACCGGGCGCCCGGCACGCCCAACGACATCGACGTCAATGTCGTGGCGATGGATGTCGCTACGCTGCGCGCGAAGTGGCCATTCGGCGGGCTCGTCGACGTGCCCGAGGACTATATCGCCAGCATTCCCCTGCCGATCCCGCGCGAGACCGGGCTCGCCGGCAACGTTACCGTCACCTATGCCGACGTCGCGGCGCCGCCGACGCTGGCCGAACTCGAGGCCGCGCTTCGCGGCCACTGGGCGAGCTTCCGTGCAGGGCTTCGGCTGCCCACATTCGGGCGCCTGCCGCGCGGTATCGGCGAGTATGTCGCCTGGCTGAAAAAGGAAGTGCCCGTCCCGGCCGGCGTCGACCCCGTCACCACGGCTTCGACGACCGCTGATACCAAGCCTCGCTGAAGATAGTTCCCGAAGGCGCGGTCAGTTCGCCTGTTCGCGCGCCACGGCACGCCAGCCGATGTCGCGGCGGCAGAAACCATATGGCCAGTCGATCCGGTCGATCGCCGCGTAGGCCTTCTCACGCGCCTCGGCCAGGGTGGCTCCGGTCGCGGTGACGTTCAGCACACGACCGCCATTGGCGACAAGAGCGCCGCCATTGATGGCGGTGCCGGCATGGAATATCCGGACGCCATCGGCTTGAGCCTCTTCGACCCCGCGGATGACGGAGCCCTTTTCCGGCGTGCCGGGATAGCCCCTCGCCGCCATCACGACGGTCAGCGCCGTCTCGTCACGCCAGCGCGCCGACATGTGGGAAAGCTGGCCGTCGACCGACGCGTTGAGCAGAACCAGCAGGTCGTCCTTCAGCCGCATCATCAGCACCTGGCATTCCGGATCACCGAAACGGGTGTTGTATTCGATCAGCTTCGGCCCGTTGTCGGTGATCATGAGACCGGCAAAGAGCACGCCTGCGAAGGGCGAGCCGAGTTCGGCCATGCCACGCATGGTCGGCTCGACGATCTCGCGCATGACGCGTTCGACCATGTCGGGCGTCATGACCGGCGCCGGGGAATAGGCGCCCATGCCGCCCGTGTTAGGGCCGACATCGCCGTCGCCAACACGTTTGTGGTCCTGAGCCGTGCCCAGCGGCAGCGCCGTCGCACCGTCGCAAAGGCAAAAGAAGCTCGCTTCCTCGCCGGTCAGGAACTCTTCCACCACCACCTCGGCGCCGGCCTCGCCGAATGAGCCCTCGAAACAGGCGTCAAGGGCCGCGAATGCCTCTTCCTTCGTCATGGCGACGGTGACGCCCTTGCCGGCGGCGAGGCCATCGGCCTTGACCACGATCGGGGCGCCGACCTTCTCGACATAGGCCCTGGCGGAGGCCAGGTCACCAAAGCGCCCGTAGGCGGCGGTCGGTATGTTGTATCTGGCGCAGAGATCCTTGGTGAAGCCCTTGGAGCCCTCGAGCCTGGCAGCAGCCTTGGAGGGGCCGAAGACGCGGATGCCGGCGGCGCGCAGATCGTTGGCGATGCCGGCGACGAGCGGCCCCTCCGGCCCGACGACGACCAGGTCGATCGCCTTGTCCTTGCAGAACGCCGTCACGGCGGCATGGTCGGCGACGTCGAGCCGGACCAGCTCGGCGTCCTGGCCAATGCCCGGATTGCCGGGCGCGGCGTAGAGTTTGGTCAGCAGCGGCGATGCCGCAATCTTCCAGGCCAATGCATGTTCGCGGCCGCCGGAACCGATCAACAAAACGCGCATGTCACTGTCCCTTGCCATTCCACGACAGGACTGCGCTATTGCCCCGATCGCGACGGGTCAAGACTTTTGGCTGGCACGGCGACACTTGCACACGAGAACGTCATCGGCGCCGCCAGCAAATCGGCGGGCCGCGCGCGGGCGAAAGTCAGCTCCTGTAGATGACGGGGAACCAGTCCTCGCGCAGCTTCTGCCCCGCCATCATGCCGTGGCCGGGATAGGGTGGTGAGGTGCGGCCTGGCCGCTCGACATAGTGCGCGTCGTCGCCGACCCATCGCAGGGAAAGCGCCCGGCGCCGGGCCGACGTCAGGTTGCCGCGCGCGCCATGCGCCGTCCTGAAATCGAAGAGGATGGCGTCGCCCGGTTCCATCTCCCATTCGAGGACTTCGAAGGAAGGATCCTTGTCGGGATCGGGAACCGGCAGATAGTCTCCCTCGGCGGCATAGAAATTGCTGTCGTCCAGCCAGCGCACCGGCAGGATCATCTTGTCCCATTTGTGGGAACCGGCGATCAGCCGCAAAGTGGCTTCCTTCACCGGATCGATCGGAATCCAGAAGCTGACGGTCTGCCGGCCGTCGACGAAATAATAAGGGATGTCCTGGTGCCACGGCGTCGGCTTCTGGGTGCCAGGTTCCTTGACCAGCACGTGATCGTGGAAGAACTGCGCGCTGCGCGAGCGCATGACCGCGGCCGCGAGCTCGGCGGCCGGCGATTCCCGCACCACGCGCACGAATTCGGGAATGCGTTCCCAATTGCAATAATCGTCGAAGAAGCTGCCGCGCCCGTTGGCGATGTCCGAAGCGGTGGCGCTTCGATTCTGGATGTTGCGTTCGATACCGTCAGCGATGACGTCGACCCATTCCTTGAATGCACCGCGAATGCAGACGGCGCCGTCGCACTGATAGGCATCGACTGTCGCGGCATCGACGAGGGGTTGAGAAGCCATCATGTCCTCCTTGCTGATGCCGGGACTATGACAAGCGCGCTTCATCCGGTAAAATAATAACTTTCCATCTGGCTTATAGATCTTCCCTATGAAGCTGACCGTTGCCCAATTGCGTTACGTCGTTGCGGTGGCGCGCCATGGCAGCGTGACCGGCGCTGCCCGCGCGCTCAACGTCTCGCAGCCTTCGATCTCCGTCGCTATCGATGCCGTGGAGGCCGATCTCGGCCAGCGCCTGTTCGTGCGCCAGCGCGGCAGCGGCGTCTCGCCGACGTCTTTCGGGCGCACTGTGGTGGCGAAGGCGATGGACGTGCTGGCCGGGATGGACGAACTCGCCAGCCTCGGCACGCCCGGCAAACCCGTGGCCGGCGGTGAGCTGGTGCTTGGATGTTTCGAGGACCTGGCGCCCTATTTCGCGCCAGCCTTGATCCGCGCTTTCAGCGAACGGCATCCGGCCGTGGAGGTGGTGGTGCGCGAGGAGGGTTTCGAGACGCTCGGGCGGCGGTTGAGCGACGGCGCCGTCGATGTCGGCCTGACCTACGACCTGGGCCTGCCCCTGCATTTCGCCCGCATCCTGCTGCATGAATTGCGGCCGCACGCGCTGCTGCCAGCCGGACACGAACTGGCCAAACGTCCGTCAGTGAGTCTCGCCGACCTGGCCGCCTATCCGCTGATCACCACCGACCAGCCGCAGAGCTGGCAGCATATGCTCGATCTGTTTCGTGGCCGGGGCCTCTCCCCGGTCGCGGCAAACCGCACGAGCTCCTTCGAATTGCAACGCAGCATGGTGGCCAACGGCTTCGGCGTCGCGGTCAGCTACACCCGGCCGCGCGGCGACCGCAGCTATGACGGCATGCCGCTGGTCTGCAAGCCGCTATCGGACCCGCTGCCAATGCAGCGCATTATCCTGACCCACGACACCAGGCAGCGCGCCTCGGCCGCCGCGCTGGCCTTCATCGACCGCGCCAGGGCCTGGTTCGCCGCCCACGAGATTTTCGCCTCCTGACCAGACTTGCCGGTTGACGGCTCTCGCGGCTGCTGCCACTCCAGCGGCATGGAACCCGTTCAGTCGAGAGCAGCCCAGGGGCGCGTCGCGGACGCACCGAGCGGCCATTGGGTCTACCGCGTGCTGCCGCGCTGGTTGTGGCCTTACGCGCAGCTTGCCCGATGGGATCGGCCGATCGGCTGGCAGCTGCTTTTGTGGCCATGCCTGTGGTCGGCGGCGATGGCGGCCTCGGCGTTCCCGCGCCCCGGCGATCCGCTGCTGACGCTGTTGCCGACGCCTTGGACGCTGCTGCTGTTTCTGGTCGGCGCGATCGCCATGCGCGGCGCCGGCTGCACCTATAACGATCTGGTGGATGAGAACATCGACAACCAGGTGGAGCGCACCCGATCGCGCCCCCTGCCCTCCGGCAAGGTCACCCGCAAGCAGGCCTGGCTTTTCCTGTTGCTGCAGGCGCTGGTCGGCCTGGCGGTGCTTCTGCAATTCAACAGCTTCGCCATCCCGCTCGGCCTCTGCTCGCTGGCCGTCGTCGCCATCTACCCGTTCATGAAGCGATTCACCAACTGGCCGCAACTCGGCCTGGGACTTGCCTTTTCCTGGGGCGCACTGATGGGATGGGCAGTCGAATTCGGCGACCTGGATGGGCCCGCCATCATGCTCTACATCGGCTCGATCCTCTGGGTGATCGGCTACGACACGATCTATGCCCATCAGGACAAGGAGGACGACGCCCTCGTTGGCGTGCGCTCGACCGCGCGCCTCTTCGGCGAAAACACCAAGGCCTGGCTTGCGGGGCTTTATGGCGGCGCGCTCGCCTGCTTCGCCATCGCCTTTGCCTCGGCCCAGGTGCCCGTGCCGGCGCTTGCGGGCCTGATCGCCGCCGGCGCCCATATGGCGCGGCAGATCACGAGGCTGGACATCGACAATCCCGATCAGTGCCTGCGGCTGTTCAGATCGAACAACCAGGTCGGCTGGCTGATCTTCCTGGGCCTGATCGGCGGCGCTCTATGGGTGGCCTTGAAGCCGCTCGTCTAGCGAGAACGGCTTCAGTGTTGTCAGGGATGCCTGACGTCCTCCGGCGCCCGTCTGGCGGGCTCCCGTCCGAGAGCCGCTATTCGCGGGCGATGATCTCCTCGCCGTCGATCACCAGCCGCAGGCCGAGATCGCCGGCGCGGCGGCGCGCCAGGAAACGCGGGCGACGCATCGTCGAGACGCGCCCCTTGCGGCGATCCTTCGGCGGCAGCGTCTTGATGGCGGCGCCGAGCGATTCCTCCAGCGTGCGGGCAACGCCGTCTGCCTCGATCAGCAGCATCGGCAGGCGATAGGCATCGGCCCAGGCGCGCCAGTCGGCGGCGACGTCCTCGAGGTCGTCGGCCACCAGCAGCGGCACCGAAAGCATCGGGTCGTTGTGGAGAAGTTCCAGCGTCACCGTGACATTGCCGTCGGGGTCCTCCATGGCGCGGGCGGCGACGCCGCGAAACGCCTTGGCGGGCAAGGCTATGATCGCCGGCACGCCGCTCATCTCGAGTGTGCGGCGGATGATGGCGCCGCGCTGGTCGATGGTGAAGGTCACGTCGCCAAAATCGTCGCGTGTGGCGTAGCTAACCACCTGCGGCAGGCGAAATGGGTCGAGGCGCATGTTGCGCCCGGCCCAGACTGGCTTCAGTCCGGTGTTCATCGATTGCCTTCCTGTTTCTCCTGAGAGCCGGGGACCGGTTCTCAAAGGGCCAGTTTTTCCGGCCTCTTATGGGGAAACAGTAGCGCCGCCTCCTTACCACCGCGCTTAAGAAAGTCAGTTAAATTTTGCTGATCTTGGCGATGGTTATCGGAATGCGACCAGGCTCTCGCCCCGGCAAGGATCAGATAACCTTGCCGGGATTCATGATGCCGGCCGGATCGAAAGCGGCCTTCACTCGGCGCATCAGGTCGATGGCCATCGGCGGGGCGGTGGCGATGAGTTCGTCGCGCTTGAGCTGGCCGATGCCGTGCTCGGCCGAGATGGAGCCGTTGAGGCTGCGGACGACATCGTGCACGGCCTTGTTCATCGGGTGGTAGAGATCGAGGAACGCCGCGTCGGCGCCATCGACGGGACGCGAGATGTTGTAGTGAAGATTGCCGTCGCCCATATGGCCGAAACAGACGACGCGCGCGCCAGGGCTGACCGAGGCGACCGCGCCGGCCGCTTCCTCGATGAAGCGCGGGATCGAGGCGACTGGCACGGAGATGTCGTGCTTGATCGAGGCGCCTTCCGCCTTCTGCGCCTCGGGCAGCATCTCGCGGAAATTCCAGAAGGCATCGGCCTGGGCGATGCTGGACGCCATGACGGCGTCGCCCACCATCTCCTGCTCGAAGCCGAACGACAGGATGTCCTCGATCAGCGCCCGTGCATCCTCGGCCGAGCGACCCGACGAAATCTGCATCAGCACGTACCAGGGCCAGTCCTCGGCCAGCGGCCGCGTCACGCCGTGGGCATGCAGCAAGGTGAAGTCGTATGGGCGACTGCCGATCAGTTCGAAGGCGGTGAGCGCCGCGCCGGCACGGTCACTGGCAAGGCCGAACAGGGCGAGCGCCGCCTCGGGCGAATTCAGCCCGACAAACGCCACCTCCCTCCCCTTCGGCTTGGGGAACAGCTTGAGCACGGCGGCGGTGATGACGCCCAGCGTGCCCTCGGCGCCGACGAACAGGTTCTTGAGGTCGTAGCCGGTGTTGTCCTTCTTGAGTTTGCGCAGGTCATCGAACACCTCGCCGGTCGGCAGCACCACCTCGACGCCGAGGCAGAGTTCGCGGGCATTGCCATAGGCGAGCACGCCGGTGCCGCCGGCGTTGGAGGAAAGGTTGCCGCCGATCTGGCAGGATCCTTGCGCCGCGAGCGATAGCGGAAACAGCCGGTCCGCCGCGTCGGCCGCTTCCTGCAACGTCTGCAGGATGACGCCGGCCTCGGCCGTGATGGTGTTGGAAAGCACGTCGACCTCGCGAATGCGGTTGAGGCGTGACAGCGACAGCACGATCTCCCGGCCGGACTTGTCGGGCACCTGGCCGCCGACCAGGCCGGTATTGCCGCTCTGCGGCACGACAGGCGTTCCCGTCTCGCTGGCCAGGCGCATGATGCGGCTGACCTCGTCGACGCTTCCCGGGCGCAGCACCAGCGCCGTGCTACCGTGCCACAGGCCGCGCTGCTCCGTGAGATAGGGAACGATGTCGGCCTGGTCGCGCAACGCGTATTTGTCACCGACGATCGACGCGAAACGCTCGATGAGGGCGGGATCAAGATGCGGGAGATCGGTCATGGGCAAAAGCTACTTTGTCGGGAGGGAGATTTCACGGGGGGCGGCGGCCCTGGCGAGCCGGTCGTTGATGGCTTCGCCCAGACCTTCGAAGGGGATCGGCTCGACCGCGATCGTCGAGGCGCCGCTGCGGTCGAGGTCCTGCATATAGGCGAAGAGATTGCTCGCGGCTTCACGCAGATCGCCCGAGGCCGACAGGTTGAGCGTGGCGACCGCGTCGCGCCAGCCTTCGGCGCGCTTCGGACCGAAGGCCAGCAGCGCCTCCTCACCCGTGACCGAGCGGGCGTTCAGCCGCACGGCCGCGCCCGGCGCATAGTGCGAGGCGAGCATGCCGGGCGCCTCCACGCCCTTGGCGCCGCGCGACAACGGAACGCCGGCAACCGCCTCGGCTTCAATCGCGGCGACGCCGCCGGGTCGCAGCAGGCGTACCCTGCCCTCCTCGACCTTCAGGATGGTCGATTCGACACCGACCGGCGTCGCACCGCCATCGACCACCAGCCTGATCCTGGAGCCGAGATCCTTGGCCACTGCCGTGGCGGAGGTGGCGCTGATGCGACCCGATGAATTGGCGCTCGGCGCGGCGAGCGGCCGGCCGAGCCTCGCGATAAGCTCACCGCCGAATCCCCTGGGCATACGCAGCGCGATGGTGTCCAGCCCGGCCGTCACCAGCGGATGGATGCCGCCGTCGGCCCTTATCGGGAGCACGAGGGTCAGGGGACCCGGCCAGAAGGCCTTCGCAAGCCGCATAGAAAGCGGATCGAAGTGGGCGATGCGTTCGGCCATGGCAAAATCGGCGACATGGGCAATGAGCGGATTGAAGCGTGGACGGCCCTTGGCTTCGAAGATACGGGCAACGGCGACCCCGTTGGTGGCGTCGCCGGCGAGGCCGTAGACCGTCTCGGTCGGGATGGCGACCACGTCGCCGCCCCGGATCAGGGCAAGCGCCGGCTCCATCGCCTCGTCAACGCCGACTATCTCCGGGCCAACCATTTCGGGGCCAACTGTCTCTGCCACCAGCTTTCACCTCACGGATGCGGGCTGCGTAATACGTGCGGGCATGCGGGGCAAGTCATTCGACGCAAGTCGGGCGGAGCGGGCACGGGCCTTGGCGATTTATCAATGCCTAAAATGCTACGCTTCGGGGAAAGCCGACATCAAGGCCCGGCCACTACGCTGGGTGCGGTTGGGCAATGGGAGAATATCGTGGCGCCTTTGCGTATCGTGCTCGGGATGGTGCTTGCAGCAACGGCCGCTGAGGCACACGCCTCGTCGTTCGCCCATCCGACACCACCGACCAACGCGCCGTCCATCATCAAAACAGGCGCGGCGGAGGCCAGCGAGGCATCCGCCCTCGAAATCAGGCCGGCCGTGCTTGGTGCAAACTCGGCGTCAGTCGTCATGCTCGGCGAGCCCGCCGTCACCGACGAAAAGGTCGCGGCGATACCGGAACAACCGGAAGCTCCGCACGCTCCCGCGCAGAATCCGATGATCATCAGGGGTGGTGTCG
>ERZ778022.5521-NODE-5521-length-10230-cov-5.892580_pt1 | contig 10230 bp, 1 predicted proteins | sample MGYA00375752_ERZ778022 | MGnify/ENA primary metagenome ERZ778022 (study PRJEB29350, sample SAMN05389826) | bioreactor metagenome | isolation source: Thiocyanate bioreactor | place: South Africa: University of Cape Town | collected 2014-04-04 ...
CGCCGCGTCAGCGGCCGCGGAGGAAGCCAGCCGGCTGAGGGGGCAGGCAGACGCCAATGCGGGCGCGGTGGCAACCACCATGGCGAAGCTGGCGGAGGCGGTGGCAGGCGAGCGGGCGGCGGCGGCGGAGGCGGACAGCCTGCGTGCGCAGGCGGACCTGGCGGCGGCACAGGTGAGCCACCTGCAGGGCACGCTGCGGGAGCGGTCAGAAGAGGTGGCGCGTGTACGGGCAGAGCTGGCGGCAGCGCGCGCTGCGGGCGACGCTGCGGCAGCCGCCGCCTCCGATGCACTGGGCGCGTTGCGGGCAGACGCGGAGGCGGCACGGGCACGTGCAATGGACGAGCTGGCAGCGGCACGGGGCGCAGCGCGGGAGGCGGCGGAGGGACGCACCGCGGCGTTGGAGGAGGTGGGCCGGCTGCGGGAGGCGGTGGCAGAGTCAGAGGCACGTCGCGCAAAGGCGGCAAACGCCATGGTGGCGGAAGCCGAAATGCGTGCCGCTGCTGCCGCCGTGGCCACCCGCACGGCAAATGACTGCGCTGCGGCTGCAGCGTCAGAACGGGACGCCGCACTGGCGCGCGCGGCTGACGCAGAGTCTCGGGTGGGCGCGGCGCAGGCGGCAACGGCAGCGGCCGCGGCACGCGCGGCTGACGCAGAGGCGCGGGTGGCAGCGGCAGAGGCGGCAGCCACTGCATCAGCGGCACGCGCGGCTGACGCAGAGTCACGGGTGGCAGCAGCGGAGGCGGCCGCCACGGCGGCAGCGGCCCGGACGGCGGCCGCGGAGGCCGCTGCAGCTGCAGCAGCGACACGCAGCGTGGCGGCAAGCGACGAGGCGCTAGCTGCGTCTGCCATTGCGTCGGCGGCCAATGCGCGACTGAGCGACGCGCTGGCGGCGTGTGCGGCGGCGACGACGGAGGTGGAGGAGCTACGTGCCGCTGCCGCCGCCGCGCGTGCTGAGGCTGCCACCTCCGCATCTACCGCAGCCGCGGTGAGCGGCAATGCGGCGGCGCAGAACTCTGCGCTGACGGCCGCGCGCAGTGAGGCTGCCACGCTGCGGGCGGCGCTGGCAACCGCGGAGGCGGCGGCGGCGGGGGCGCAGAGCGCGCGTGATGCCGCTGCCGCCGCGAACGCAGAGGTTGCCACCCTGCGCGCCGCGCTGCGTGACGCCAAGGCGGCGGGGCATGCTGCTACCGTGGCAGCCGACGCTGCGCGGCAGGAGGCGGCGGATGCGAATGCGGCGGCGGCGTCAAACCGGGCGCTGCTGGAGGAGGGCGCCGCCAACCTGTCGGCACTGCGGGAGGCGCATGCGCGTACGGTGGCGGCGCTGACGGCGGAGCATGACAAGGCGGCTGCTGCAGCACGCCACACGGCGCAGCTGGAGGCAGCCACCGCTGCCCGCCGCGTGGCAGAGCTGTCAGATGCGCTGCACACCGCGGTGGCCCGCGCACACGCTGCAGAGGGCGCACTGGAGGAGGCGGCGGCTGTCGCTGCCGCTCGCGATGCCGCGGCAGCGGCAGCTGTCGAGGAGGCGGCCGCGGCCGCCGCGGCTGCAGCAGTCGCTGCTGCGCACACCGCCACGCCGCGGCGGCGGCTGTGGAGTGAAGTGGTTGCCGCCACGTGCGCCGACGCTGCAGCTGCGTCAGATGCCGCGTCGGCGGCTGCTGCCACCGCGGCGACAGACCTTGCGACGGCGCGTCAGCAGGCAGACGCATGGTGCACCGCTGCATCGGCGGCACGCGAGGAGGCGCACGGCTTGCGCGTGGCGGTGAGTGACGCGGTCAGCCGGTTGGCGACCGCATGCCAGCGTGATGAGGCGGCGGCGAGCAAGGGAGAGGGTGGCGACGCCGCCACCGCTGCGGTGCTTGTGCCAGCGCTGGCGCGTGCGGTGCAGGCGGCCGCGGAGGGCATACGTGACGCCCGCGGCGAGGCGGCGGCAGCTGCTGCCACGCTGGCGGCGGCGCGCACACGCCTGAGCGACGCGCTGGAAGCGGCGGCGGCGGCGGAGGGTGCGGCACGCTGCGCGGCGGCACGGCAGGCGGCAGCTGACACGACGGCAGCCGACGTCACGGCGCTGGTGGAGCGCCTGCGCACCGACCTGGCGGCAGAGCGCAGCGCTCGCGCCACTGCCGACAGCGCGGCAGCAGCCGCATTGGGTGCGGCCGGCGCGGCAAACACACGTGCCGCGGCGGCGGAAGCAGCTGCCGCTGCCGCGACGGCAAGCGCGGCAGCGGCAGCAGCGGATGCAGCAGCCGCGGCAGCACGCGCAGAAGGCGCCGAGGCGGACGCGGAGGCGGCGCGCAGCACCATGCGGGACAGCGTGGCGGCAGCAGCGGCGGCAGAGCGGACGGTGGACGAGCTGCAGTCGCGCGTGGCGGCGGTGTCCGACATTGTGACGCGGCATGCGGCAGCAGCGGCAGAGGCGGCGGCTGGCAGCCGGCGCAAGGGCATTGAGGCAGAGCAGTGGCTGGCGGCGGCGCGCGACGCCAATGCGCGGTTGGCGACTACGTCAGCCCAGCTGGCAGCCGCGACGGCGGAGGTGGCGCGCCTGACGGCGGCAAACGGCGAGCTGGGCAAGCGTGTTGCAGAGATGCAAGATGCCAAGGCCGCCATTGCCACCTTCCCGGCTGCCACCTCGCCCATGTCGCCATGCCGTCGCGATGGCGAGGAAGCGGTGGCACAGCCGGTGACACCACCTCACGCTGGCACGCCGCCGTCTGTCGCCGCTGCTGCTGCTGCCGCTGCCACCATCGCGGGCCTGCAGGCGGCGCTGGCAGCACGGCTGCTGGATGTGGAACGCCTTGCCACGGAGAATGCGGCGCTGCAGGCGCGCCTGGATGCTGCTACCGCTGCAGCGTCAACCCATGACGCCACCACCACCCTCAACGCGTCGCGTGCTTCGTCAGCACTCCGCCACACGACGGTGCGCGGTGCCGTATCAACGCCTGTTGCAGCCCAATGCTTGCCGCCAGCGAATGAGGATGCACCTGACACCGCCGCTGCCGGTGCGCCTACCGACATGGAGCTGCGGCTGGCGCGCCTGGAGGCGCTACTGGCCAGCCGCCCCGGTACCAGCACCGGCAATGGCGCCGGTGTTGCGGAGCTGGAAGCGACAACGCTGGTGGAGGGCGAGTTGGAAGTTAACGAGGAGGAGGCCGACGCTGGTGCCGCCGCGGCGACAGCGCAGCCTACTGCTGCGTTACCGCCACCAGCGCCACGAGAGGAGTACAGCGCGCCGCAGCTGGTGTCGCCTGGCTCACGCGCGCCGCGTGTGCTCCGTCGCATGGTTGTGCGGCCGTCTGGCGACATTGAGTTGCAGTACGGCACCCGCACGCCAGACAAGGCGCCCATGGGTGGCGACGGCGGTGCAGCAGGCGGCGACGATGATGTCGCAGGCGGCAGAGGTGCAGCACGGCAGCTGCGTGAGCGGTTGGAAGCGGCTCTTATGGCACCGCCTGTGGCAGCGAGTGCGCCTGTGGCAGCGAGTGCGCCTGTGGCAGCGAGTGCAGCCACCGCGATGGTTGCAGTGAATGCGGCGTCCTTGCCCGCGTCTACTGCCTCATCTTCGTCTGCTGCCGCGCCGCACGCGTGCATGAGCATGGTGGATGCAGTGCGGCGGGCGGCTCGTACCGCGCCCCCGCGTGCGCCACTTCCGCCGGCTGCCCTGCCGCAGCCTACATTGACAGCAGCCGTTGCATTGCCGCCGCCAGCGGCACCTGTTGTTCGTGGCAGTGTTGCTCACTTGACTACTCTGCTGCGCCGCGCCCGTGCCGAGCTGGCTGCCGCGACCGCGGACGGCCACCCGGCGCACTCTGCGCTAACCGAGTCGGTGGCGTGGCTGCAAGACGCGCTGCACACCGCTCATAGCGCCAATGTGCCGCCACCGGCTGCTCCAGTCACTAGTGCGGTGCGTACAGCTTCGTCATTTGCACCCGCCGCCGCCGCCGCCGCCAGTCATCGGTTGCCGCAGCCCACGCCACACTTCCTGTATGCGCCGCCGGCGCCAGCGCCTGGTGCCACGGGAGCGGCAGGTGCTGTACCTCCTCGCGTCAGTGGCGGCGGCGCTGACAAGCCGGCACGGGCACGCTCTACTGCACGCGGTGTTGGGACGGCAGGTGTTGGTAGCAATGGTGCCAGCGCCGATTCGGGCGTGGTGGCTGCCCCCGTGCCCCACCTGGCAGGTGCAGCGGCATCTGTTGGCGGAGGCAAGTATGCCCATGTGCTAGCCGCGCCATGCACACCGCACACCCGACCAGCAGCGCCTGCTGTCAAGCTGCTTGGCGTTGGCAGCGACACGGACTGGGCGGCCGTGCCACCTGCCTCCGCTGACACCGCTGCGCGCGCACGGTCGCGCTCGCGGGGCGCCGCCTTTAGCGTGCGTGACTAGGTTTGAGCAATTCATCGTCGATTTGAATGATAGAAAGAGGGCACACGACACGACACCAAACAAAATCACTGCAACGTTGCGCCAAAATAAGAGTCACATGGTCATTACCGCTCTACGACGTGAACCGACACAGACATGGAGCGCTGCGCACTGATGTGCACCTCACTGGCCACGCGCGTGGCAGCTGCCACTAGCGCCGCGAGGAGGGCGTCGCAGCTGGCAGCCGCCTCAGCAGGCCCGTCATCCAGCAGGGCGTCATGCGCGCCCAGCGTGCTCCATGCCCGCGTCGCCGGCGCAGGGGACGTTGGCGTGTCCACGCCCGTTGCATTGTCAGCAGCATCAGTGGTGGTGGTGGCGGCGGCAGCGACCGCCGTGGCGGCAGGGGCGGCAGCGGCGGTGGCGCCCATGGCGTCAGGACCGGGGGACGACAGGAAGGCGTCCAGCGCAATCTTGGAGACGCCAGGGGGCGTGCCGCCGTCGTCGGGGGTGGTGGGAGGCGAGGCTGCGGGTGGCGGCGGTGGTGCAGCCGCTGCCACAACGGCGGAGTACGACACGCCCTCCACTGTCTCACACCGCAGCAGCGCCCACAGCTGCATGGTACCTTCGTCAGGGTGCATCACCGCCGCTAGCGCGCCACCGCCGCTGGCGCCGCCGCCGTCGTCAGCTTGCAGCAGGCGGAAGGAGTTGACGGCGCGCAGCGTCACATGGCAGCCGGCGACAACGATCTCTGTGGGCGCCTGCGTCGTCGTCTCCGCTGCCAGCAGCACCTGCCCCCCGCCGCCCACCAGCATCAGCATGTGCGTGAAGGTGTCGCCGCCCGTGTGTGTGCGGCTTGCAGCCACCAGTAGGTCGCACGCCATCGCCGCCGCCACATCGCGCACCGCGTCACGCCGCCACGCCGCCCGACCGCCCGCACCTGCCGCCGCGCCTGCCGCCGCCACGTCAGCGGGTGGCTCACAAGCATCGAGAGCGGCCGCCAGGTCGGTGTCGGCGGCAGCGGCACGCCGGCAGGCGGCAAGCAGCGCGCGAATAAAGTCGCCAAGGCGGGCGGGCGACCCTAGGGGGTGGTACGCGCCATTCAGCGCCATCGCGTGCTCGCGCGCCAGGCCCTTGCCTGCCCGCTCCACATCGTCGCGCAGTCGGCTGCGGTTGCGCGTGGGCGGCACGTCCAGCCCCTGCAGCGCGCCGGCGTGCCGCCGCAGCACGCGCATCACCTCCTCCCGCCCCACCGCGGTGGCCAGCTCGCCTTGCAGTCGCGCCATACGGCTGCGCCGCGCCTCCCCCGCTGCCGCGTCCCCGCCCGCCGCCTGCACCGCCTCCCGCCGCGCGCGGGCCGCGTGTGCCACCTGCAGCGCGGACGCCACCGCCGGCCACTCAGACACTGGCACCACCGCCGCCTCACAGCCGTCCGGCGGGCTGGCCACGACGCGTCGCTGCACCTCGTCGCCCGCCGCAATGTACACCGCGCCGGCGCCCAGCGTGGCCTCCCGCCGCCAGCAGCTGGCTTCCGCCACCGACGCCGCGTCGTACACAAACACGGCGGCGCGGCCGCGCTGGATCACCGCCGCCGCCACGCCCCCTTCGCCGCCCCCACTACTACTGGCGGTGCCGTCCGTCGCCGTCTCCAGCACCACGGCGCCCACATCGAAGCTGCGGATGGCGGCGCGCGCCATCAGCAGCGTCATGTCGTCCTCCGCCACGACATCGGGGCCGGTGCTGCTGGTACTGTCGGCAGGTGCGTGTGGTTCGCCGTCGCCACCGCCCTCGCCGCCGTCCCCGCTGCCGCGGCGGGCTGCGCCGCCAGGTACCGGTGCCTTGCCGCGGGGTAGGTGCAGGCTGGTGGAGCGGCGCAGCCCCGTGGATGTCGCTGCTGCCGTGTCAGTTGCTGCCGGCGCAGGTGCTGGGCTTGGCGCTGCCGACGCCAAGCCACCACCACTGCCTGTCCAACTCCACAGCCACTTGCCCAAGCCGCTCGGCGTTGCCTCTTCCGACGCCCCCGCGGCAGCAGGCGGGGCGGGCTGCGTAGTGCTCGGCGGCGGTACCGTCGCAACTGCCGCCGCCTCGACAACTGGTGCGGCGCCCGTGGCGGTTGTTGTTGCTGCGCCAGCAGCGCTGCTATCACCCGTGGCAGGCTTGAAGCTAGACGGCTCGCTGGCATGTGGGGCGGACGCGGCACCTCCAAACACACGACCCAGCGACTGCCACGTCAGCGACGAGGAGGATGTGCCCCGCTCAATAGGCGCCGGGGCGGGTGCAGGTGCCGGGGCGGCCGACGTAGCAGCTGCTGCGGAGGCGGCCGCCGCGTCAGGCGGCGCAGGCGGCGCGGCAACGGCGGCGGCAGGCGTGGCCTCTGCAGGGGTCGGCGTGGCTGGCAGCAAGCTGCCCCACAGGCCGCCGCCAAACAGTGACGACCGCGTTTCCTTCTCCTTGCCCTCCTTGTCCTTCGCCTTCCCGTCCTTGTCTTTGTCTTTTTCCTTGTCCTTCAGCGGCCGCCCCGTAGTTGTGGTGGTCACGGGAGCAGGTGCATGCGCTGACTCCGCGCCGGCGTCGCCGCTGGAAGTTGGCGCAGGACTTGCAAGCGCGAAGGAGCTGCCAGCAGCGACTGAAATAACCGAACCGCCGCCACCGCCGCCGCCGCGCGTCGCCGGCGCCGCCCCCTCACCATCACTAGCGTCGCCGCCCTCGCCGCGGGCTGACGGCGGCGGCTTCGGTGGCTTGCTTGCGTTCGACGGAGGCACGGCAGCGGTGGCGGAAGCAGCAGCGGTAGTGGCGGCGGAATCGCCGCTGTCCAGTGAGCCCTCCAGCGGCTGCGGTGCCGTGGAGGCGCGCGTGCGCCGCGACCCCAGCCCCCAGAATCCAAGGTCTGCAACACGCAATGCGGCGGCAGCCGCACTGGGCGCCGGAGCAGGTGTGGGTGCAGCGGCAACCGGAAGCGGCTGCGTCGCACTGCCCTCTTTGCCACTACCGCCAGTGCCGGCGGTGCCCCCGGCGGTGGACGGTGCAGTCGCGCTGGTAGCAGCAGGTGTAGCGGGTGCTGGCGTCGTGCCGCCAGGCGTGGCGGACGTTGCAGGGGTGGCAGAGGGGTGAGAGGGTGGTTTGGACCACAGGCGCGCAACAAAGGTGGCAGCGGCGGCGGTGGCGGGCGGTGGTGCCGCTGCGGCGGCAGGTGCGGTGCCGACTGGTGGCGCTGGTGACGGCCCGCTCGTGGTGCTAGGCGTGGCAGCAGTGGTGCGGCCACCCTCCTCATGTGTGGGTACCGCGGGGCTGGCACGCGCGGCAGCAGGCGCACTGCTGGCGTCGCCGCCCGCCGAAGCCGCCGGGGTTGCACGCTGGTGTGACGACGCGGGACGCGCAGCTGGGGCGGGGCGGGCGGGTGGTGGTGGCGCAATCTCCACCACCGTGGTTGGCCCGCCCTCTGGCGTCATCAACCAGCTGCCAGCCCGCTTGCGGCTGCCGCCGGGTGCCGCCACGCTGGCCAGCGTGGCACTCGCTGTCGGTGGTGGGGCCACCTCCAGAGGCCCCTCCAGGCTGCCAGATGAGGAGGCCCGCCGCGTGCGGTATGCCACCGACTCGTACCGCAGGCGATGGTTCAGCTCACGCACGTGCTCCGCCTCCGCCTGCGCGGCATGCAGCTTCTGCGACACCTCTGCCACGCGGCCGCGTAGCGTGGATATCTCTGACCCCATGCGCAGCCGCTCATCTGCCGCGCGCCGCTCGCCGCTCGCCGCCGCTGCAACGGCGCGGTCGCGTTCACCCCGCAGCCCCGCTGCCTCTATGGCTGCCGCTGCGCCCGCGGCAACCGCCTCAATGCGTGCAGCGGCGATCGCTGCTTGCGCGCCTGCCAGCGCAACCTCCAGCGCCGTGATACGCTCTGCCGCGGCCGCCGCCGCTGCCGTGGCTGCAGTGGCAGCTGCCGCTTCTGCAGCCGCCACTGCTGCCGCCACCGCCGCGGCAGTGGCATCAGACGGTTCGCCGTCCCCCCCCGCCGGCTCGCCCGCCTCGCTGCCGCCGTCACCCTCGCTGTTTCCAGACACAGCCGCCGGCGGCGGAGGTGGTTCCTTTGGTGGTGACCCAGTCTCTGGCGTGGCACTGGTGGCCGGTGGTGGTACAGTGGCAGTGTCACTGCCGGCAGCGCCGTCGCCAGGTGGCACTGCTGTTGGTTGCGACAACCGGCGGCGCCGGCTGCCGTGTCCAATGCTGACTGTGGCACTTGCGCCGCGCGCCGCCAATGACTGCCACGCACCCTTTGCCGCTGCTGCCAACGCCGCCGCGCCACCGCCGCTACTGCTACCGCTACCACCTCCACCGCTGCCTCCACCGCCACCGCCGCCAAGCTTGGCTGCAAGTGCTTGTAAGCTGTCAGCCTCCCCCTTCAGCGCCGCCACCGCGGCCACGGCGGCATCGCGCTCTGCATGTGCGGTCTGCAGGGCGGCGGCAAGTGCTGGCGCGTCGCCCGGCTCGCGCAGCTCCGCCAGCGCTGCCGCCGCCTCGGAACGCTGCCGCATCAGCACCTGCAGCATCTCTATCAGTCCGTCGCGCCGCACCGACCGCAAGTCGTCAAACCGCAGCGGCTCTGCCAGCGCCGCTTGCAGCGCGTCGTATACCGGACCGGTGCTTGTGCGGTACTTCTTGTTCCCGCCCTCCCCCTTGGCGCCGGATGTGGCAGGCGCAGTGGCGGCCACGCCCGGCGCTGTGAGGCTGTGCCCACGACCCCACAGCCGCGACCCCAGCGTCGGCGCCACGGTGGTGTTTGTGCTAGCCGCGGCAGCAGTGGTGGGTGCTGTGGCAGCAGCGGCAGACGTGGCGGTGGCAGATGTGGTAGTGGAGGGCGCGACGGAGGATGGCACCGCCAACACAGGTGGGTGGGTGTCGGCAGATGACACGGAGGTGCGACGGCCAGGCCATACAATGCGGCTGCCCAGCAGGCCGGTAATCAAACTAACATCCGACCCTGCTGCAGACACGCTGCCGCCCTTACTCGCCTCCTTGTGTGGTGTTGTTGTCGTCGGCGAACCGCGGGTACCGACGGCAGTGGCAGCGGCAGCTGGTGCAGGTGCCAGCGGCACAGGTGACGCCGACACGGTACGCTGCTCTACCGCGACAGCGGCCTCAAAGCTGGCTTCGCTGGCCGCGCGTGGGATGGAAAGCGCGCTTATTGTTGCGTTGGCTGCTGCTGGGCCCGCTGCCGTCGGCGCTACTACCGAAGCCGCACCTGCCTCTGCGGCCGCAGCTGCAGGTGCTGCAGCCATCCTGACGACCTGCCTGGGAGGACAGGTAGGAGGGGTGGTTTACCCAATCAAAATAAATGCAATAGCAAGATTGATCGTGATAAATAAAGACGCCAATGCAAGGAATGCCCACGTATGTGTGGAATGCGCAAATGTGTGGTGTGATTTTGCGCCTGCCAACACTTTATCACCTGCATGCTATCTTGCTACCCACTTGGTCCTGGCCTGCCGTCAGCAACAGTTCGTCACACCTGACTCCTTGTACCCGACACATGACACTCGGCACGCGCGGTTCAACTCACAATGAGCTATAAAGGGGGGCCAGCGCGGGCGGACGGGGCAGACGCACACGCACACACGCACATGCCCGCATGACGGCGGCGGCGGCATGCGCGCGTGGCAACACAACACCGGGTGTGCAGCGAGGGAAGGAGGGCGGGCGGGCACGGAGATCTCAGTATGCCGGGCGCGGAGCCAACGTCGGCGACCCGGGCCGCACCCTCCTCCTCCCAGCAATGCTAGCACCCAGCACGGGCTGGCGGGCGCCCTTTACCGGCCGTACTTTTGGAACTCCCACTCGCGGTTGTCCATGGGGCACACCCCCCGCGTCTTGAGCCAGCG
>ERZ778022.5522-NODE-5522-length-10230-cov-4.530418_pt1 | contig 10230 bp, 9 predicted proteins | sample MGYA00375752_ERZ778022 | MGnify/ENA primary metagenome ERZ778022 (study PRJEB29350, sample SAMN05389826) | bioreactor metagenome | isolation source: Thiocyanate bioreactor | place: South Africa: University of Cape Town | collected 2014-04-04 ...
AGTGTCGGCACCATGGCAATGCTGTGGGTCAGCCAGGCCAACGGTACGCCGGTCAGGAAACCGGCCACCGCCGACAGCCCCGCGCAGATCCACAGCTCGTCGGCGGTGAGGCCGCGTACGACCACCGGCTGGCGGTTAAGCCGGTGCGGCAGGAAGGTCACGAGCCCATCACCGGGGTTTTCCTTGGCGTCAGCCATTGCTGCCCGCTTTCACAGTACGCCGGTGGCCTTGGTCAGCAGCCAGATGCCGACGACCAGCAGGATGGCACCCACCGCCACGGTCAGCCCGAACTGGCCCCAGGTTGCGCGGCCGGTGTGAATCTCCGCATACCGTGTATAGGCGTGGTAGCAGACGCCCACGAACATCGAAGCGACCACGAGCAGTGCAATCAGCAGCACGATGTCGTAACCATAATTCTGCAACGTCTGCATGATGCCGCTGCCGGCACCACGCGAAGGGTCTTCCATGGTCGGCAGACCGGCAGCCAGCGAAATCAGTGGGGTGAACGCGGCACCAGACGCAAGCAATGCGACGGCTGCACGCCGGGGGTTCAAAGGAAAATTCATGGATTCACCCTTTCGTGAAAGTCAGGACAGAAGGAAGAAGCTCAGCACCAGATATATCGCCAGAAAACGAACGGCGACACCGAGAAACTGGCGTTCGGACAGCCGTTGTTCCGCCCAGCCCACGTAAGCCGTACGGATGGCCCATACCCCCCACAACAGGAGGACAGCGAAGACGAAACCGAGCACAACAGCGGAAACCTCCCCGGGCGAAAAGCCGCCGTTGGCCTGAAAGGCAGCAACCTGATCGGCGGAAGGCGTCATGGAGAAATCTTCTCGAGTGCATCGCGACGCAGGTAATCGCCACTCAATGGAATCGGGTCGCGGGGCTGGGCACGCAGGGGGACGAGGTAATCCTGCAGACCGGCTCTTACACGCTGCAGGTCGCCGCGCAGCCGGTCATAGTCGAAGTGGTAGCGGGCGCGTTCCTGCGGTGCTGTGCTGGCCGCGTGTTCGGCAAGACGGTCGGCCAGTTCGATCTGCCGCACGAGGGCCGCGAGGCGCTCACGCTCGGGCGAGTCGTCGGCGGCATGGGCGGGTTGCAGAGTCGCGCAGGTCAGGACGAGCGCACAAGGTAGCGCGGCCAGCGTATGCGGCCATGCGAAGATGCTGCGGCAGGTCTGTCCCATCGTGCCATTCCCGGTTGAGGCGAATGATGTGATGCTGAGGCGGGCGCTCAGTGCTCGCAGCAGGGAAAGAGAATCAACGGATGACCGGATTGATGTCCTAGCGGAACACCGTCAAGATGAGCAACCAAAATAACACTCCGACACGAGTCGTTTTTGGTCATAAGCATTCTGTTTAGAATTGTTATTTCCAACTCACCCATGCTTGTATAGAATCGATCCTCTAGAGACTTCTACGAGTCATGATCGCTCTCATGGGAACACTTGCCATGTACTCCCCCATCCCGCTGCCCGTCGAACGGGCGATTCGGAAATTCGGTGCCGACATTTCACTGGCGCGCCGACGGCGACATATCTCCCAGGCCTCGCTGGCCGAGCGCATGGGCGCATCTCTGTCTACCGTGCGGCGAATGGAGAAAGGCGATGTGCGGATACCCATCCACTTCTTCGCTCGCGCCCTGCATGTCTTTGGTGAAATTCAGTCGCTGGAAAATCTCCTGGATACGGCCAAGGACGACATAGGCCTGACGCTGATGGATGAGCGCCTACCCAAGCGGGTGCGCAGCAAGCCTGCCACCTCGGGGGCGCTGTGAAGGCGCCTGTCACTTCGATCCGCCGGCAGGTTCAGCTCTGTGTCGGCAAAGCGGGCGTGCCGGTGGGGTCGCTCGTGTATGTCCGCCAGGGGCGGCGCGAGAATAGCGCTTTCGCCTACGACGAGAGCTGGTTGGCCAGTCCGGCGAGTTTCAATGTGTCGGCCGATCTGCAACTGCTGGCGGGACACCAATCGCACAAGGCGGCCTCGCCCCACGATTCGGTATTCCATGGCGCCATCGCGGACACCGCGCCGGATGCTTGGGGGCGGCGCGTCATCGCTCGGGACCATGCCAAGCGTCGCAAGGGTGATCCGGGACTGCCGGCCCTCACGGAGCTGGACTATCTGCTCGCGGTGGATGACTTCAGCCGGGTTGGCGCACTACGCCTACGTGACCCGGATGGCACCTGCTGGCACCGGACGACGACGGGTGGGCGGCGCAGCACACCACCTCTGATCGAACTGGAGCGGGTCTTTCTGGCCAGCCGGGCGGTCGAGCGCGGCGATGAAACCGCCGAGGATTTGCGTTATCTGCAGGGCAAGGGCACCTCGCTGGGCGGCATGCGGCCCAAGTGCACACTGGTGGACGAGGACGGCAGACTCGCCATCGGCAAGTTCCCGAGTGTGGGCGATGCGCGCAGCGTCACCCGTGGCGAGGTGCTGGCCTTGAAGCTGGCGGTGTTGGCAGGCATTGATGCGGCGCCGGCACGGATCGTTTTGCTGGGCGAGGTGCCGGTGGCTGTCATCGGACGCTTCGATCGCGATGAGGCGGATGGCCGCATCCCGTACCAATCCGCTGCGTCCCTGCTGCAGGCTTCACGCGAGGAAGATCGTAGCTACACCGAGATCGCCGATGCCATCCGCACCCACGGCCACGCCCCCGCTCAGGATGTGCGGCAACTCTGGCGGCGGCTGGTATTCAATCTGCTGATTACCAACGTGGACGACCACCTGCAGAACCACGGCTTCCTGCATGTGGCCCACGGTCAGTGGCGTCTGGCGCCGGCCTTCGACATTAATCCGTTCCCGGACAAGGAGAGGGAATCGAAGACTTGGCTGTCCGAGCGAGATGGGCCGATCACCGATGTGGGTATGCTGATGGCACGCGCCGCCTACTTCGGGCTAGACGAAGTGCGGGCTCGCGCCTTCCTTGCCGAAGTGCATGCCGTGGTGGCGAACTGGCGGCAGGTGGCACTCAGCGCAGATGTGGGCTTGCGGCAGTCGGAGCTGGATGACTACGCGCCGGCATTCGAGCATGAGCAGATGGTTCAGGCGGCCACCTTGCTCGGGTGAGCATGGACATGGCAAGAACATGTAAAGTGCAAATCAGTGTATGCCCTCATAGCTTATGCCCAGAGGATTTTTGCTGTGCGAGTCAGTCTTGCGGCAGGTTCGATTTTTGTGCTAAATCCGGCTTGAGTTTCCAACCTCGAAACATGGTCTGGATCACGATTGTTGAATGCATCAAAAGAGGATTCCAGAATCCATGATCAATAATGACAATAGAGAATATAAGGCATGCCAATTCCCATAATTGATCTCTTTGCTGGTCCCGGAGGTCTCGGTGAGGGATTTGCATCTCTGACGGGGCACAAGGAACGACCTTTTTTCGAGATCGGACTTTCCATAGAAAAAACTCCAGTCGCACATCGCACGCTTACGCTGAGAGCAGTGTTCAGGCGTTTGCGCGGCACCAATGATGTAAGGCATTATTACAGCTACATACGTGGCGAGATTGATGAAGCCTCATTCCGCAAGATTCCTGCTGTTGCCAATGCCTTCGCGCATGCGGAGAAAGAGGCGAGATGTCTTGAACTGGGCAAATCCGATGAAGAAAACATCGACTCTGAAATCAGAGCAGCATTGAGAGGGCAGGAAACCTGGATTCTGATCGGGGGACCTCCGTGTCAGGCGTATTCCGTCGCAGGCCGCTCCAGGCGTGCCAAGGACAAGGAGTTCCACAAGGACGAAAAGCACTTCCTCTACAGGGAGTACCTCAGAATCATCCAGGTTCACAAGCCGACTATCTTCGTGATGGAGAATGTCAAGGGCTTACTCTCGTCTACCCATTCCGGCAACCCAATGTTCGAGAAGATCATTGCTGATCTTTCAATGCCGGCGGATGGACTCGAGTATGAGATTCGATCCTTCATCAAGAAAGGGGCCGGTGATTCACTGGAGCCAACCGATTACATCATCCATTCGGAACAATTCGGGATACCGCAGTGCAGGCACCGAGTCATTTTGCTCGGAGTAAGGAAGGGGTTGGACATACCGCAACACGAATTGCTGACTCCTGTTTCCCGTCCGGCCACAGTCAGCGAGACCATTGGAGATCTTCCGAAGATCAGGAGCAGATTGTCACGGGGAGACTCATTGGAAGCTTGGCGTGGGGCTGTCCAAGCGGCTTCTTCGTATGTCAATGGATGGGGAACTGGAATGGAATCTTCCATGATCCAGACACTACAGGCCTTTGCTGTGGCCGCCATCCATTCCTCAAGCGGAAGTTCGTATATTCCAAGAAAGTACAGAAGGCCGAAACGACCAACCGAGCTCCAGAGGTGGCTGCATGACCGGAGTCTGGGAGGTGTCTGCCAGCACGAGTCCCGTTCGCATATGGCATCCGATCTTGCCCGATATCTCTTTTCGGCCGGTTATGCTGCAACAAGAGGCTATTCCCCAGGGCTGGATGTATTTCCCCCTCGGTTGCTGCCAAATCACGTCAATGTACGCGCTGACAGAGAATCCGAAAAAATCCCTTTCAAGGATCGGTTCCGGGTGCAGTGCGGGAACGAACCCGCCACCACTGTAGTGGCTCACATTGCCAAGGATGGTCACTACTACATCCACTATGACCCCTCGCAGTGCAGAAGCCTTTCTGTCCGAGAGGCTGCACGGCTCCAGACGTTTCCTGACAACTATTTCTTCGCAGGGAATCGTACGGAACAATACACTCAGGTCGGAAATGCCGTACCGCCGCTTCTGGCCTACAAGCTGGCAAAGGTCGTGCGAAGTCTCCTGAATGAAATGAGCAGGAAGAAGCGACGAAAGACAGGGGGCACGGAGCGGACACCAATCTCAGTGGATACGAACTGGCGAGGGCAGTCGGAAGGTAGCAGACCGCCTCTGTTTGCCGAGGCCGACTAGGGATCGATTTCGCCCACGATCAGAGCACTCTCCTTGCCATGAAGCCACTCCTCGACAATTCGCGCAGTTTCCTCGATCGAATGCTTCAATGCGCATTCCCAGACAATGCCGACACGCCAACCAAGAGCCTGGAGCATCTCAACATGGCGCCTGTCGCGTACGATATTCTCCTGGAATTTTTTCTGCCAGAATTCCACGTTGGTCTTGGGGGTGGTGCTATAGCGGCAGCCGTTGTGCCGATGCCAGAAGCAGCCGTGGACAAACACTGCCGCCCTGTGTTTCGGGAACACAAGATCAGGGGAGCCGGGCAGCTTTCTGACATGAAGTCGATAGCGGAATCCCCTGACGAAAAGAAGGGAGCGAAGGGTCCGTTCCGGCCAGGTGTCCTTGCCGCGAATGCTCGACATCATGCGGCTGCGCTGAGGGGTAGTCGGGACGCGCATGGCCTTGGAGGCATTTCATCTGGATGTCTGCGGAAAACGCCGCTTCGCACATCCGCCAGCCAATCCGACCGAGGGGAAGTGGCTGGCGAGACGATATCCGGAAGCTTAGCATGCAGCTGATTCGCAAGAAATCACGAGGGGGATATTGATGGCGCGGGAGCACAGACACCCACCAAGCGCGGCCTGCCTATCGGCCTCGATGAGGGATCTTGGGTACTCACTCGAAACGGCCATCGCTGACCTGGTCGACAACAGCATTTCCGCTGGCGCAGACATGATCGACATCATCTGCAACGTCTCCGGCGAGCATCCTCTTGTCGCCATTCTGGATAACGGCAGGGGAATGACGGAAGGTGAGTTGCTGGCTGCAATGCGCCATGGAACCGGTAACCCCAGACAGTTCCGTTCACCAAAGGATCTCGGGCGTTTTGGTCTTGGGCTGAAGACGGCATCGTTTTCTCAATGCCGCTCTCTAACGGTCGTGAGCAAGAGAGGTGGTGCTCTCCACGGGGCTGAATGGGATCTGGATCGAATCGATGCTGCGGACGATTGGCTATTGAGTATCTTGGATGGGGCAGACATCAAGGTGCTGCCCTATGTGAACCGACTTGTCAGTCACGGCACTGCCGTCATCTGGCAAAAACTCGACCGATTGATGGAAGACGAGGCTGGAGATCGTCGGGACGAGATCGTCAACGAGAAGCTCGCAGTGGTGGGCAGGCATCTCTCTCTTGTATTTCACCGGTTTCTTTCCGGCGAGATCAAGGGCTATCCCAGGATTTCAATTGCCATCAATGGCCACCAGATAACCGCATTCGATCCTTTCTGCAGGAAGAATCCGGCTACACAGGTGCTTCCAGAAGAAATAGTTCGGATTGGTGAAGCCGAAGTACGTCTGCAGCCCTATGTGTTGCCGCACCATAGCCGTCTGTCCGCATCCGAGTATGACTACTATCAGGATCGCAGTGACTTCATCTCCAACCAGGGGGGCTATGTCTATCGAAATGGGCGCCTGATGGCATGGGGTGACTGGTTCCGTCTGGTGCCCAAAGGTGAGGCCACCAAGTTGGCGCGGGTGCAGATCGATTTTCCCAATTGTCTCGACGAAGCCTGGACCATCGACATCAAGAAATCTCGAGCACGCCCACCGCATGCTGTACGGGAACGCCTGCGCCAGATCATTGCCAGGATTGTTGGCCGTAGCGTGACAGTGCATCGGGGGCGCGGGCAGAAGCTGTTCCAGGAAAACCGGGCTCCGTTCTGGGAACGCTACGTCGATCATGATGGCATTCGATTCGCGATCAACGAGCAGCACCCGCTCATCGCATCGCTAGGGAAAAGACTCTCCTCCGAGGATGCAGACCTGCTTCGCGTATTGCTTGATTCGATTGCTGCTTCCCTGCCGGTGGAAATGATCTATTCCGATTACTCGACCCATCCTCGCGAGATCAATCAGAAAACAGTGGATGAAAGCTTGACCATGGACCGCCTGAGGAGTTTGCGGCAGGTCCTGTACGGCGACGGACCGGGTGATGCGAATGCCTTTCTTCAGATAGTGCGTTCCACGCATCTTTTCGATGGTCAGATCGAACTGGCCGAAAAATTCACCAGCGAGGCATTTGCATGAGCGTCACAGCCATCACGGAAGAACGGAACATCGCCAACGCGCTCATCTCGGGCCTTGCCAACATGCCCGAGACGCCAACGCGTGAGCAGGTGGAGGAAAAGGCAAAGCAGCTTGCCGCAATATTCGGCTATGCGGGGGACCTTCGCAATATCGTCACCGAAGCGATGGAATCGGTGGTAACCCGTATGGGGTCAGGCGTCTCGCTGATCGATGTCAATGCGAAACACGATGATCAGTGGGTCCACAAGCGCGAAGACATCAGTTGGACCTACGCCAGGGCGTACGAGGAATTCCTTCGCAATGAAGGCTGGCCTCCACAGATGGTCCAGTCACTGAGCGATGTCACGACCCGCATTCTCGGGCACCTTCAGGATCCATTGAGTGAAGGCACGAGCTGGAACCGTCGTGGCCTTGTGATCGGGCATGTGCAGTCGGGAAAGACAGCCAATTACACTGGCCTGATAGCACGTGCAGCCGATGCTGGGTACAAGTTCATCATCGTCATTGCCGGCATTCACAACAATCTACGCAGGCAGACACAGCAACGGCTCGACGAGGCCTTCATTGGCCGGTCGAGCGATCCTGAAGATAAACGCAAGAAGATCGGTGTTGGTCTCAGCCAAGGGTATCCACATCCGGCAACACTGACGAATGTGAACAGCGACTTCAACAAGAAGACGGCAACCGAGAGTGGTTGGGAGCTCAACGACTTCAGCAAGCCGATCATCCTGATCATCAAGAAGAACGTCACGACGCTGACGGCACTGCACAGATGGCTGAAGGAACTGAACGCGGAAAAGGATGGCCGCATTTCGAATGTGCCCATGCTGTTGATCGATGACGAGGCAGACAACGCATCGATCAACACGAACAAGGAGGATCTGGATCCGACCCGGACGAATGCCATGATTCGACGCATTCTGGGGCTGTTCGCGAAGTCCTGTTATGTTGGCTATACGGCAACGCCCTTTGCCAATATTTTCATCAACCCGGACGCCTATGACGATGATGTGCAGGAAGAGTTGTTTCCTCGCGATTTCATCTATTGCCTCGATGCACCAACATCCTATTTCGGAGCCGAGAAGGTGTTTCTTGACGAGGCAAGCAGTCAATCGATCGTCATTCCTATCGATGACTGCGAAGATCTCATTCCCTATTCGCACAAGCGTGATGATCCAGTCATGGAGTTGCCGCCAAGTCTCTATCGTGCCCTTGACCAGTTCCTTGTCGCCCGTGCCATTCGAAATCTTCGTGGGCAGGTCGGAAAGCACTGTTCAATGATGGTCAATGTCTCCCGTTTCGTGCCTGTGCAGAAGGCTGTGCGCGATTTTCTGAGTCTCAGGGAGAAGAAGATCAGGGAGGCGGTCCGTGCCAACTACGCGATGCCGGAGGAGGTTTCGTCAAGAAACGCCTATATGCTGGGATTGAAGCAGGCCTTCGATGCCGAGTACGGCGATGCCGGCTTCGATTGGGCCGAAGTGAAGGCTGCACTCAACGGAGTCTTCGATCACCTTCAACTCTATGTCATCAACAGTAAGAGCGACGAGGTGCTCGACTACACCCGGTACGAAAAGGAAGGCGTCGGATTGACTGTCATTGCTGTCGGTGGTCTGAGCCTCTCGCGCGGTTTGACCATCGAAGGATTGACGGTCAGCTACATGTATCGCAACACCAAAATGTACGACACGCTCATGCAGATGGGGCGTTGGTTCGGGTACCGGCCTGGCTTCGAGGATCTCTGCCGCGTTCATCTCTCACGTGACTCGATCAACTGGTATGCCCACATTGCCGATGCCGCGGAGGAGCTTGTGCAACAGGTCAAACGGATGCGGCGTGATCGCCTCAGTCCGAAGGACTTCGGGCTCTATGTTCGCTCGCATCCGGACAGCCTTCTGATAACTGCAGCCAACAAGATGCGAGCCGGCCAGGAGGTCACAGTCGAACAGAGCTTCAGTGGGCGGTTGCGGGAAAGTTACAAGGTCTCCACCGATTCTGAAGTGAACGCCAGAAATTTTGCACTGATAGCCGATCACTGGCGGACTGGTTTCGGTGGGCGACCTGCAGAGCTCACCGAAAAGGGTTTCATATTCAGGGATGTGCCGATCGATGTGGTTGAGGACTTCCTGACAAGGTTCGAGTGTCATTCGACCTTTTCCGGAGAGAGGTCGAATGTGGTGAGCTATCTTGAACGGATTGCGATGAAGCGTCCGCTGGCTGACGTTCTGCTGATTTCGCCTTCTGGCGGTTCAGGCGGTGAAAGTCCGTTTACCCTGAGAAATCAGGAGCGCGTCGTTGGAAAGGACCAGCCAAATGGTACTGCGTGGCGGCTGAACAAGGATAGAGTTGCCTCGCGTGGTGATGAGAAGCTTGGCCTCAGTGAAGCGCAGCGCAGTGAGGCCGAGACACTGGCCGGTGGCGAGAACGGCTTGGGTGCGGTATCCGATACACATTACCGGATGGCCAGAAACAAACCGCTCCTCATGATTCACAGCTTGGAACCCAAGGGCGTGTCGATAGTGGGACCGATTGCCGCATTCGGTGTCAGCTTTCCCTGTGGGGACTATTCAACGACTATCAACGTTGTTGTGAACAAAGTCTGGCTCCAGCAGATGCAGGGGTATGCCGACGATCCTGACGAAGAGGAGGACTATGATGCATGAGTCCTCGCCGTGGGATTGCATCACAGTTCCGGGAGCGGACTTCAATGTAAGACAGCTTGCCGGTGAAAGGGCTGTTCCGTGCTTCTGGGGACGAGACAGCAGTGGGGCCTGCCTTTTCATTGTGGAGCTTCAGGGCAATCATGCCGATCAGTATCGGAAAGCCGCAGTCGCGGTAAACGGGATTGATGTCGATCTGCGTGGCAGTGACAGAGGGATGCAGCGCCTTGTTCTTTCCCTTGAGAGGCAGATTGACCGTGACCTGTTCGAAGGGCTCTGCAACACGCTAGCAGCAGCATTGGAGCACGCTACTGACTCAGCCAGTTCGCTCGCGGTTTCCCTCGCACATATCCGCCGATGGAAGACATTCATGTCCGGGTGCAGCCAGCATCTGTCGGCTGAGGAGGTCCGGGGGCTCTTTGCCGAAATCATTTTCCTGATGGAACTGATTGACCGGATGACTTCGATCTCGTCCGCCGTTGAAGCCTGGCTTGGTCCAGAGAGGTCGCACCAAGACTTCATATTCGGCAACACGGCTGTCGAGGTCAAATCACTCTCCGGGGCAGAGCGCAGCA
>ERZ778022.5524-NODE-5524-length-10226-cov-5.860781_pt1 | contig 10226 bp, 3 predicted proteins | sample MGYA00375752_ERZ778022 | MGnify/ENA primary metagenome ERZ778022 (study PRJEB29350, sample SAMN05389826) | bioreactor metagenome | isolation source: Thiocyanate bioreactor | place: South Africa: University of Cape Town | collected 2014-04-04 ...
CGCGCATGCGGGAGCTGACGATGGAGGAGCGCGCCGACCTGGTGGGCGCGCTGAAGCGCAAGTGGGACGAGGTGAACCACAGCTACCAGCGCGTCACGTTCAAGAAGATCTCCACCTCCAACTCCACCATCGGCGAGATCCGGTTCAAGGAGAACTGCGAGCGCACGCTGGCGCAGCTGGAGAAGGACATTGCGCGCCTGTCGGTCAAGGCGCCCATCTTTGTGGCAGACGACCCTGCCACCGCCGCTGCTGCCGCTGCCGCCGCCTCCTCCTCATGAGACTGCCAGGAGTCTCGGCCCGTGTCCCTCCGTTCCCCCATTGGTGTCTGTCTGTATGCCCTTGTGCCCACGCTCTTTAACGCCGCTGCTGCGAACACTTGTGCTTGGTGACGAGCAGCAGGCAGACAGTCCAGTGAGCAGACCTGTGACAGGCAAGCAAGCAGACGTCACAGCAGCAGCTGCAGTAGCTCACCAGCCCTAGGTTCCTGTGCCAACAAAATGGACACGCGCACGTGGAGTCACTCAATTTTTAAGTGCGATAGGTTGATATGCATGTTTGAGTTGCGTTAGCGGCCTTGATTTATGCGACCATTGCGTCCTGATATTTATTTGTTGTGTGTGTTTCTCCTCCCCGCTGCCTCCTAGGTGGCGCCACCAACTGCTACTGCTACCTACCTACTGCTACTACCAACTGCTACTAAGCTCAGCTACCAATTGCTACTAAGTTACCTACTCCGCCTATCTACCGCGGCCACCAAACAGCTGCCGCTGTTTGTTAACTGACCTGGTTGCCGCGTTTGCCGGCAACGTGACGAAGGCGCCGCCGCTGCCGCCCCGGCATGGAGAGAGCGGTGCGGTGGGTGTGCAGGTAGCTGACGTATCCCCCCCCCCCCCCCCCCCTCTCTGCAAGGATGCCGGCCACGGCGTCCCCGCGGGTAGCGGCGGCGGTGGAGGCAGCGGGGGCGGGGCGGTGTGGACGGCTGGCGGCGGTGGCGTGGCAGGTGGCGGTGGTGACGGTGTGGACGGCGGTGTACTTTGCCACGTCGGCATGGAGCGGCATCTGGAACAAGGAGCTGGTGGACCGCGGCGGCGTGTCGCCCGTCACGCTCACGCTGCTGCACCTGCTCGTGTCGCTGGCGTCCGACTACGCGCTGATGCACAACAGCGCGGAGGGGGCGCCGCGCTTCCCGCCGCGGCACGGCCGGCACACGGCGTGGGACGTGGTGCGTGACTTCACGCCCATCTCCGTGTTTGTCATCCTGTCCAAGCTCACCACCTACCTGTCGTACCAGTCGGTGTCCATCGCGCTGTCGCATACCGCCAAGGCGTCGGAGCCGCTGTTCAATGCCGCCATCGCCGCCGCCCTCTTCCATGAGCGCTACTCCTCCGCCGTGTACGCCTCCCTGCTGCCCATCGCGGTGGGCGTCACGCTGGCGTCCACCACCGACTACAGCTACAACCACGCGGGGTTCGGGTGGGCCGTCATGTCCGCCGCCACCAAGGTGCTGCAAAACATCTACCACAAGCGGCTGATGCAGACCGGCCGCTTCTCCTTCCAGGAGCTGCACATGTACTGCGGCGGCGCGTCGCTCGTCATCCTCACACCCGTCCTGCTGGTGCAGGCGCTCACCGGCACCTCGCACCCGTTTGCCGCCTTCCCCATCGTCTCCCTCGCCGCCTGCTCCGTCCTGCAGTACCTCTCCTCCATCTCCTCCTACATGGTGCTGCACCTGGTGGCGCACCTCACCTTCACCGTCATCAACGTCCTCAAGCGCCTCGTCATCATCGTGGCGGGCATGGTGTTCTACCACCAGGCCATGCGCCCCATCAACCTGGTGGGCGTCATCCTCGCCCTCACCGGCATCTTTGCATACAACATTGTGAAGGACCTGGGCCCGCTGGCGGGGCCCGCCAACCCCTGGAGCGCCGCCTCCTGGCTTGCGTGGCTGCAAACCGTGTCGTGGAAGTACAACCACCTGGACGACGCTTCGGCGGCGGCAGGTAGCAAGGGCAATGGGGGTAGTGGCAGCGGCAGCAGCAGCAACGGGAGCAGCAGCAACGGGAGCAGCGCTGCCGCGACGGCGGCGGCAAGCCATGAGGGTGGCGCATCAGCTCTGCGTGTGTATGCTGGCGGCGGCAGCAGCAGTAGCAGCAGCAGTGCCGCTCCAAATGGCGCCGTACCGGTAGCAGGCGACGCGGAGGCGGGCGGCAGCGCCGTGGTGGTAGCTGGCAAGGTGGGGGTGGGACGGCCGCCGCACCACCGGGCGCACAATGGTGGCCACGGCCGCGCCGGCATGCCGTACTCGTGGCTGTTTTCGCCGGAGCGCGAGTCGTTCGGCTCGCGGGCCACCCTCCTCACCGCCGCCGCCACACGCATCACGAGTGACGGCAGCGCCAGCAGCGGCGGCAGTGGGGGCGGTAGTGAAGGCGGGTTGGGGCTAGTACTGACGCCGGGTGGTGGCGGTGGCGGCGGCGGGGACTTGCCGGTGCCAGCCACCACTGCGCTGCCGCGCAGCACCTCGCCGCGAGTGCGGTTACAGTTTGGCGGCGGCGGTGCCTCCGTTGCCACGGGCATGGGCCCGGAGGCGGGTGCACCAGCCGTTTCTACCGCCACCGCCGCCGCCGCCACCACCGACGACGGCAGCAGCAGCGGCAGCGGTGGCAGTGGCGGCAGTGGCGGCACGGGCGGGCTTCGTGCCCGCTTGCGGTCACACGGCCACCCTACCTCGCCGTCACACCATGCCGCCCTTTCGCCGCCGTCATCCAGCTGCACGAGCGGCGGTGGCCTAGCCGGTGGTAGCCTGGCTGGTGGACCGGTTGGCGGCGGCGGCGGCGGCGGGTTTGGGTCCCGGACGTCGCATAGTCACTGCGGCAGCGCGCGCGGCGGCGGTGACGGTAGCAGTAGCAACAGTGGCGACTGGCGTGATGCGTGCGCGGCGCCAAACATTGTAGCCAGCGGCAGCGGCGCATGGGAGGAGGTGAGTGGAAGGAGCCGCAGCAGCCGTAGCGGCAGCAGTCGACATCAGCGACTCACTCCTCCACTACCACCACCACCAACCTCCGCGCTCTGATGCGCGCGAGCCAGCTGGCCATGCATGATTATTCTGGCCGTCGCCGTGACGACAGCGCGTCACGACTCGCGACGGCGGCGCCACAGTTTTCTTTCTTGGGTTTGTGACAACAATGATTTCAATCGCCCCTATCGTATCAATGCACTGAGCGCGCTGGCCCGCGGGCGACGCAGTCTGTGCCATGTGCCGGTGTGGCAATTGCGCAAGCAGCCACGCCGCTGTCGTACAGGGTGTGTGCTGCTGCAGCCTGCGCAGCGTCTTTTTCGCTCCTCGCGCTGCGGCGGCTCGCCGCGTGCAGCAGTTGTTCGTGTGTTTGTGGTGGCGGCGTATCGTGACGGCGGCTGCCTGCCATCACACGGCGGCGCGGCGGCAAGGCAGCAACCCGCCGGCGCACACGCACCAATTTATCCCGGGGCGGCGCCTGTGCCACCTGCGCGGTTAGTTACACCGCCGCCGTTGATTACTGCAGACCTGGCAGCAGGCGCGGTGGTACCCTGCCGCGCGCACCCGTCTGGCCCCACTTGCGACGCCCACACACGCACGCACGCAGCCACGCACGCAGGCTGAAACAGCAGCAGCGGCGCGTGTGACAGCGTCAGCGGCGGCACCCAACCCCACAAGATTGCAAGCAGCTGCGACTGCGCTAGTGGCGTGCGCGTGTGTGCCGCGGCGGCGGCAGCCACTGAGCCAGCGAGCGAGTGGTTGTGTCGCTGCCGACCACCCACCACGACCAACCAGGCTGCGGGTGTGGCAGCAGCAGCGGCTGCAGTTGTGGTTGCACCGTTGTGGCACTGCCGTGGCAGCAACCTGAGCAGTTGTAGCAGCAGCAGCAAGCTGGGCGGCAGCAGCAACCCAGACAGCAGCAACCCAGGCGGCAGCGGCGGCGGTTGCTGAAGCGGAGGCGGTAGCGGTTGAGGGGGGTGGCGGTGGTGCGACGTCACCAACATACCGCCACCCCCCTCATTGGCACCACCACCAGTCCCCCATTGGCACCACAACCACAACCACATCCACTGCCATCACCACGCCGTGTGGTACCAACTGCGGCGCGGGGAGGTGCAGCCAGCCGGTCAGCGGCACGTGTGACGTGACGCCGCTTTGATTGACGACTCTACCGACCGACGCGACGGCAGCGGTTGCTGCAGGTTGGCGTGACCACCCTAGGCTGCGGCTGCGACGGCTCCGCCTGCCTGCCCGCTCGACTGACGTGTCTCGCCATGGACCTACACAACGACGGCAAGGTGGTGTCGCTGGCGGCGTCGGTCGCCATGCTGGCGCTGGCGGCGGTGAATGCGTTTGCCATCCGGGTACACTTCCTGGCGCGGCCGCCGCTCATCATCCGGGGCGCGGCGCGGCCACCGGCTGCTGCTGACGGTGCCACCCTCCTCCCAACGGGCGCCGCTGGCGCTGCCGCCGGCGCCGGCGGTGGCACGGGTGTCGGCTCCCCTGTCGCCACCGCCCCTGTCACTGCCGCCGCGGCCGCCACCGCTGCCACACCAACCGGTGGTGGCGGGCTGGCATGTTGCAGCACGACACGCGCACGAGCGCGCGTGGCGTGCCGGCGGGAGTGCAGCACGCTGTCGGCAGCCGTCGTGGTGCACGGCCTGGTGGCGTTTGGATGCGCTACGTACGGTGTGGCGTCGCTGGTGCCGTCAGCGCGGTCAGCCATGGTGGCGGACTCATGGCCCATGCTGGCGGGCACGTGGGCGCTGGGGCTGGCGCCCTTCATCCTGGCGCTGCATGTGGTGGCGCAGCACTGGCAGGGGACGGCGGGGTACATGGCGGGCGGGCACCGCACCGCCGCGCCCGACCCGGTGGCATACCGGCCGGTGCTGTGGGGCGTTGCCGCGCTTATCGCCTCCCTCACGATGGCATGCATTAGCACGGTGTACGATGCGCACCCCGCCATTTTCTTTGGCGTTGGCACCCTGCTGCTGTACATGGCCACCATTTTGGTGTCCCTAACGCGCTCCGGCGCGCGCTTGCTGGCTGTCACGCGCGACATCCACCGCAGCCTGACAGCGGCAAGCGCCTCCATGGCGGCAGCGGCAGCGCTGCCGCCGCCGTCGTGCAGCAGTGTTGTCATACCCCCGCTGCCGCTGGCGGGTCAACCGGCATTCACGTCACCTACCGCCGGCGCCATCGTAGTCACGCCACACGGTTGCGAGCCGCCCGTCACTGCCGGCGCCACCGCCGTTGCCGCTGGCAGCGGCGCACCCACCTCCGGCCGCCGTGCTGACCTGTCAGCACCTCCTGCCACTACCAACGGCGGCGCCACCGTGGCGGCATTGTCAGGCAGCACCGTCCTCCACCTGCGCGTCCCCATTACACCACGCGTTAGCCCGCCTGGCGGCGGTGGTGGCGGCGGCGGCGACCAGTTGGCTGCCATGCCGCCACCCACCTCGCCCTCCAACTTGCAAAACCCCTCAGCACATTCTGCCGTGCCATCCATGCCCTCTGGCGAGGCACCGCCGCCGCGAGCGCACGGCAGCGGGCGCCCTGCCGGCCCGCCTGGCCCCCTTGCCGCGTTGCCCAGCGTTGTCACCTCGCCGCCGTACGGCAGCATGATGGGCAGCGGGCCCGCCGCTGCGTCTGCGCCACATCCCGGCAGCACGCCGCTGGCATCGGTGGGCGAGCCGGCCGCACACCCGCCAGGAGCGACAGGTGGCGGCGGTGGTAGCGGCGGCAGCGGCGGCAGTGACGCTTGGGCGGTGCCACTGCACTCACCAGCTGGCGGCGCTGGCGGCGTTGGTGGTGGTGGTGGCGGCGGCGGGTATGAGGGCGGTAAACGTGTTCTGCCGCCCCTGCCGTCGCACCGGTACGCTGGCACGCTGCAAGCGGCGGACGGCAGCGCTGCGCTGCTGGCAAGCGTGCCCCTGGCCACCGCGCCGGGCATCACGCTGGCAGGCCCCTGCTCCCCCTTGCCTCTGGCAACCGCGCTGCCGCTGCCGCTGCCGCTGCCGCTGTCTGACCAGCTGCTGGTCACCGGCCGGTCACCTTTTGCGCCGCTGCTAGAGCTGTCGCCTCTGGTGTCCACCGCGTCACCCCGCCTGGCAACGCGCAGCGGCACCGGCAGCGCGCGTGTGCCGCCACTAGGGTCGTACGGCATGCAGCCCGCTGACTCGCCGTCCGACAGCGCACACATGCGCCTTACCCGCCGCGCCGCTGTGCCGCTGTCCCCTGGCCGGCCGCCCTCCGCCACCGCCACCACGTGTGCACCGTCTTCCGGGCCCACACTGCTGCTGCAGCCGCTGCCTCTCCCGCCGTCTTCCGTTGGCATGGCACTCACGTCGGCGCGCACCGCAGTGGTCACCGCCGCCAGCGCCATCCCCGCCGGCACGTCGCAATCTGCCGCCATTGGCAGTGTGCTGCCTGTCAGCACGCTGCTGTCCACCGTGCACAGCGACGCCACCGGCCGCATGCGCACGCCAGCAACCGGTGGTGGCGGCGTCGTCGGTGGCGCCGGCGGCAGCGATGCCGCGGTGCGGTTGGCAACGCGCGCCCGGGAGCGCACGACGGCGCAACTGAAGCTGGTGCGTGAGCACACCGCCACCATCGCCACCAAGGCACGCCGCACCACCGCGTTCCTGACGGTGGCGTGGGTGGGCTGCGTGTCGCTGGCGGTGTGCCTGGTGCAGTACTCGCTCATTGTGACGCCCGGCACCGATGAGCGCAGCCTGTGGAGCGCCGGCGTGCGCCTCGCTGTCCTGGCGCTGGGCGCCGCGCTCACCATGCTGGTGTGGCCGGACAAGGCGCGGTGGGACCGCTCCAAGATCATGCCCGCCGTGCGCCAGTACGTGGAGGCGCACCGGGGCTAACCTAAGTAGTACCTATTATTATGGAACCCCCTACACAGGTTGATTAGCCTTCCTGGACAGCCGCACCTTACTTGCTGCCTTCCCCTTTTTTGCGGAGCCCCGCCGTGCTCCTTCGCTACCCTGGTGTGCTGGTGTTGTCCGTGCTCACTTTAGATATCGATACTACTTACTTGAATGTCGCCTGGCTGGCGTCTACGATGTACTAGGCGGCGGCGCTGCAGCGGCAGCCGGCAGCGGTGCAGCCCACTTGAGGGTAGGATACAGGCGGTCCGTGTCCCAGCACAGCAACCCGGCCGGCGGCTCCTCGACGCGCGGCGGCGACGCGGCCGCAGCGGTGGTGGCAGGCGATGCCGCGGCGGTGGCGGCGGCAACGAGGGCGTCCTCCGCGGCGGCAAGGAAGACGTCGTTAGTGCGCGCCACACGCAGCCAGCGCAGCGCGTTCGCCAGGTCATCTGCCGCCGACCGCACGTCCGCCGCGGTGGCGGGCACCGGCTCCTGCAGCTTCATGATCTCCGCCTGCGCCACCTGCATGCCGCTCGCCACCGCGCGCTCCACCATCGCTACTGACGCCTCCCGCCCGCGGTCCGGCGGCGGTGGCACAATGCGGACGGCGGCGGCGTCGCCCGCCAGGCACGCGCGCGCGTGCGTCACGGCGCGGCGCGCGAACTCCGCCAGGACGGCGTGCTGGCGGCGTGCGTCGGCCAGCACGCGTGCCACCGCCACGCCGCCGTTGCCGTCGTCGTTGCTAAACGACGCCTGGAAGTCGTCGTAGGTGAGCGGCTTGGGCACGGCAAAGGGCGCAAAGGCGACGAAGCGGCGCGCAAAGGCGTGCGCCGAGTCGCGGAAGAAGGGGCCCGCCCGTGCCGACGCGCCGCCGTCGCGCGCCGGCATGCCGTGCGTCAGGCGCGCCAGCACAAGCGCAAAGTGCAGGCGCAGCTGCGCCTTGCACTGGTGCGTCTGCAGCGCCAGCATGTCCAGGCGGCGGGTGTACACGGGGACGGCGCCAAATAGGCGGGCGCCGGGAGGCGGCGTCGCTAGCGCCGACTCCCACTCCGCCGTCAACTCCCGCAGCTGCCCCTCCACCACGCCGGCTTCCGTCTCCCGCCGCCGCTCGCTCTTGGCAGGGTCTTTCCGTCCCCGCCGCCCACCGCCGCCACCACCACCACCGCCTGCCCCCGCCCCCGTGCCGGCAGCGTCGCCGCCGCCGCCCTCCAGGCCGCGCTCCAGCACCGGCTTCAGCAGCGGCGAGGAGCGCGCCAGCAGGGTGCAGGTGCCGGCACTGAGCGCGGCTGCCGTCTCCGCCGTCACGCGGCACAGCTCGGGAAGGGAGGCGCGGACGGCGGCGCCGGCGATCAGCGCGCGCGTCTGGCGCAGCAGCAGGGCGAGCAGGTAGTCGCTGTACCAGTACACGGACGCCAGCTCGTCGGCGGCGTACAGGCCGTCCTCCGCGCCAATGTCCAGGAACAGCAGCATGGCGCGCAGCGCCAGGTCCAGCGCCCACGGCAGCATGGCACCCGTGCCCAAGCTCGCGCGCAGCAGGTGCAGGTGGCGGTGGTCAGGCGCCGGCAAGGCTGGCAGCGCCGCGATGGCGGCGCGTGTGGCAGCGTCGCGCTCCTTGGCGCCGTGGGCCGCGCGCCACGCCGCCGCCGCCTCGTCACACCGCATGTCCAGGTACCAGCTGTAGTAGCTGTCCACGCCCTCCGCGTCCGCCACCATGGCCGCCAGGTCGCGCAGGTGAGTGTCCAGGCGGCGGCGCAGGCGCAGGCGCGACAGCAGCAGCTGGCGCAGCAGCGGCACCAGCACGCGCTCCACCAGCAGCGCGTGCCGCCGGCCCTCCGCCGACGCCAGCAGCTCGGTGTGCGCGCCGGCGTCCGCCATGCTGGTCACCACCACCTCCAGCGCGCTGTGGCTGCCGCACAGCACCGTGGAGCCCAGGTGCCCGTACGCCGCCTCGTCCGCGCCCGCCAGCGCCGCCGCGACCGCATCCGGCGCCGGCGCCTCAAACAGGAGGGCGGAGGCCCACGCGCGCACCACCACGTCAGCGTTGCGCTTGGAGAAGGCGGTCAACGCATCCCACAGCGCATGCAAGCTGACGTGTGGCCGCGCGCCGCCGCCGCCGCCAACCACCACGTGCGCCGCCGCCGCTGGTGCTGCCGCGCCGTCACCACCCGCCGCTGCTGGCGGCGGCGGCACCGGCCACACCAGTGGCGGGTCTAGCAAGCCGGAGGGCGGCAGCGGCGCGCCGTCCACACTGCTGCTGCCGCCGCTGCCAAAGGTAGCCATGGGCACGGTGGCGGCGCCAATACGGCGCAGTGGCGCGTCTAGTGCCGCCTCTGGCCGCCAGGCCGCCGCCACGTCGTAGCCACACGCGGCAAGCAGGCCGGCGGCCACCGGCGGCAGAGCGCAGGTGCCAGGTGGTGGGGCGGGCGGAGCGCTAGGTGCCGCCGCCGCCGCTGCCGCTGCTGCTGCCTTCCCGCCCTTGCGGCTACTACCCTTCTCGCCGCCACCGCCCGCCTTGCCACCCGCTGGCGCGGCTGGCGCCGGTGCCGGCGCCACCTTGTCGGTGGGAGCGTACGGCCGCCACGGGCTGTATGTGGCGGCGGGCAGCAGGTTGCATGCCGCCACGGCATCCGCCAAGTGCGCCAGCCAGGTGGCGTGGGCAGCGGCGGGGGAGGGCAGCGGTGCAAAGCGCGGCGGCGTGCAGGACAGGTGCAGGCGCTGGAAGCCGGGCAGGATACTAGCATCTAGTTGGCTGCCGCCGATGGGTGGGCACAGGCGGGATTGCGCCGCGGCGACGCCCAGCGCCGCCGCCGCTGCCGCCGTGTCGTACACGCCGCCAGCCAGCAGGGGCGGCGGGGCGGGCACGCGGCCAGCCGGCGACAGCGCGGCAGCGGCGGTGAGGTATGCATGTTGTGCACGCAGGCGGGCCAGGAGGCGCAGGATGACGGCGGGGGCGGCGTCGGTGGGTGTACATGCCGCCAACGCCGCCTCGGCGGCCGTCAGCAGCGCCAGCGCGTCAGGTACAGACACGCAGAAGGCGAGGTCGTAGGTGGCGGCGGCGGTGGCAAAAAAGTCGTCTTCCGTATACCCGTCGGCGCGCATGACGGCGCGGTGGCGCAGCTCCGTCGCCTTCAGCACCGCCGTCACCACCGCCACCACGGCCAGCAGCGCGCTGGCGGCGGGGCTGCCGGAAGGCAGGGGCGGGGGCAGGGCAGCGACGCCGGTGCCGGCGGCCACATCCAGCACGGCGCCGCTGCCGGGCAGCACCGACGTGGGTGACGGCCGCCCTGCGCGCGCATTCGCCGCCGCCAGCGCTGCCGAGTCGTTCAACCCCTCCA
>ERZ778022.5537-NODE-5537-length-10208-cov-65.967990_pt1 | contig 10208 bp, 9 predicted proteins | sample MGYA00375752_ERZ778022 | MGnify/ENA primary metagenome ERZ778022 (study PRJEB29350, sample SAMN05389826) | bioreactor metagenome | isolation source: Thiocyanate bioreactor | place: South Africa: University of Cape Town | collected 2014-04-04 ...
TCGTTGAAAAACAACCAGCAGCTTAATGTGTCATTGGCAGGCACGAGGCATCTGCACATGATTGCCCAACACGCGAAAATTTGAAATGCGTCCTGTACCAGTGTTTTCCATCCGCTATATTCGTTTAATAGTTTGGTGTAATATTGCGGGCATGAAAGCATTGGTATGTTTAAAACCTGGTGAATTTGAGTATACACAAATTGAAGAGCCCCGGTTACAACCGGGATACAGTATGCTAAAAATTAAACGCATTGGCATTTGTGGTACTGATCTGCATGCCTACCGCGGCACACAACCTTATTTTAATTACCCAAGAATTTTAGGCCATGAGCTTGCTGCTGAATTTGTAACCTCCAATGATGACACAGGCTTTTCTCCCGGAGAATCACTCACTTTTATTCCTTACCTGAGTTGCAAAAAATGTATCGCCTGCCGCAGCGGTAAAACAAATTGCTGTTCTTCAATACAGGTTATTGGTGTGCATACTGATGGCGGAATGACCGATTATATATCTATCCCCAACGACCTGCTATTAAAAAGTAAAGGATTAAGCTATGATGAGCTTGCACTGGTTGAGCCACTGGCGATTGGCGCACATGGTGTACGGCGTGCAGATATAAAAGCCGGAGAATTTGTTTTGGTATCAGGCGCCGGACCAATAGGATTGGGTACGATTGCATTTGCAAAAATTGCCGGGGCTAAGGTAATCGTTACTGATATGAATGAAGGCCGGCTGAAATTCTGCAGGGAACAATTGAATGTTGAATATATTATCAACGCTTCAACCGAAAATGTAACGCAGCGTTTACAGGATATCACTTCAGGCGACATGCCAACGGTAATTTTTGATGCCACCGGCAGCCAGGCAGCTATTAATAATGCTTTGCAATACCTTGCGCACGGCGGCAGGTATATATTGATCGGGTTACAAAAAAATGAGCTCATTTTCAGTCATCCTGAATTTCATAAAAGGGAAACCACATTAATGAGCAGCCGTAATGCTGCAAGGCGGGATTTTGAGTATGTGATTCAATGCATCAGTAATAAAGCAATTGATCCGCTTGCATTGATTACGCACAGGGTGAAATTTGAGGAAGTAAGAAATGTATTTGAGCAATGGCTTGATCCGGCATCAGGAGTAATAAAAGCTATTGTTGAAAATGATTAAGCGCTTTTAAACCTATAAGGTTTTTGGCACCGCGATGCAGCCCGGTACCTTATAGATTTTGAATACGTAAAGCCCGCATTATTTTTACCTCGTCAGTTGCAGTAAAGCATCGTTATTAAGAATAGCGATGCGTTTGCCATCCGTTTTTATATAACCTGATTCTGTAAATTCGGTAAGCAGTTTATATACTGTTTCATAAGCAGCGCCTGTATATGCCGCTATATCCTGCCGCGTAATCGCAAAACCTATAAACCCTTCCTGGTCTTTCCCGAACTTATCCTCTATTACCAGCAAAGCCCTGGCAACCCTTCCTTTAACCTGCATATGAGCCAGGTTCCGCATTCTTTGTTCCGACAACAGCAGCTCGTCTGCAAAAAACATCATGAAATCATACATGAAGCCGGTATTTACGGTAAGGGTTACCCGAAAAAAATCAAGCGTTAAAAAAAGTATCGTAACATCCGATAACGAGGTTGCTGTAATAGGGTAGGTGGTTGAATGTGTAGAGAGTCCCCTGTGCCCTAAAATATCATCTTCCGCAGCAAATCGTACAATCAGTTCTTTATCATCTGTCCAGTGCTTATGCACTTTCACTACTCCGTTCAGCATAAAAAAAACACCTTCCACAGTATCACCTTCTTTAAAAAGTGTTTCTCCCTTTTTATAATGTATGATCCTGCGGTTGGAATCAAGCGCCGGCCACCATTCTATTAAACATTTTCTGTAAATAAAAGACTGCGTGGCATCGTAGTGTCTTTTCTCTTTTTTCATTGGGATAAAGATAAAGACTCGGAAACAATTTTGGGTAAAAGGGAGTTGATAGGCAGAGATTTCGCTTTTAAAATGATGTTTTAATCTCATAAGAAAAATACCTAATTATGGCAAGTGATAAAAGAAACCGGCAGCCGTCATTCCGAACCCGCCTCATGAACTTTGAATTGAAGGCCTCTTGCGGCGGGAGAGGAATCCGTTGGGCCATAGTACAAATGTTGAGCATTAGCACCCAAGTTTGGCAGATTTCTCCTTCGCGTAAAAGTGTTTATACTCAAATCCCCGTGTTGCTCAGTCGAAATGACGTAAACACGCCTGCCGTTTGCGAGCCTGCCCGTATGAAGATTTGAGTTGAGTGTATTTTGCGGCGGGCGAAGTTTTTATGTTTGAAATAAGGAATTATAAGGTTAGTAAATTTAACCAAAACCTTAAGTTATGAAACCTATTTCAGATAGACTGCGAGATTTTACAGGTCAAAACATATATGTAGGAATGGATGTGCATCATAAGAGTTGGAAAGTACATATTTATAGCGACGAGTTTGAACTAAAATCTTTTAGTCAGGCCCCTGATGTGGAGCAATTATATAACTATCTCAACAAGAACTATAAAAATGGAAACTATCAAATTGCGTATGAAGCAGGTTTTTGCGGCTTCTGGATACAGCGATCATTTGCTTCGAAAGGAGTAAATTGTATGGTAGTTAATCCGGCAGATGTGCCAACCAGTAATAAAGAGCACCTGCGCAAAACAGATAACGTGGATAGTAAAAAGATTGCCAAAGGCTTAAAAAACGGGGAATTGAATTGTATTCATATTCCTGAAATAGAGTTGGAGCTTGACAGGCAATTATTGCGAAACCGTGAACGATTAATAAAAAACAGCACCCGCTGTAAGAACCGTATAAAAGCCTTTTTAAAATTACATGGTATAGAAATACCTGGTACCTATAGTAAAGGTGTGTGGAGTAAAAAATTTATAGCGTGGCTACAGCAACTAAAATTCCAGGCAGATAGTGGTAATAAGGCGATGCAAATTTATGTAACCGAGCTTATGTTTCTGGAGAAGCAAAAGAAGCTTGTAGATAAAGAAGTGCTTATTCTATCGAAATCACCCCGCTATAATGGCAATGTTACGCTATTACTGACGATTCCATCAATAGGCTTACTTACAGCAATGATCTTGTTAACAGAGTTGGGGGATATAACCAGGTTTAAAGGGTTGGATGAATTATGCAGTTATTGTGGTATAGTTCCTAATTGCCACAATAGCGGAGAAACGGAACGCACAGGAGGTTTAAGTAGAAGGGGAAACTCAACATTGAAACGAATGTTGATTGAATGTGCGTGGGTAGCAGTGAGAAAAGATCCCGCATTATTACTGTACTATAAACAACAGATAAGCCATATGAAAGGTCAGAAAGCAATTATAAAAGTGACCAGGAAACTATTAAGCAGGATAAGATATGTGTTGATTAACCAGCAGCCTTATGTAAATGGTATAATTTCTTAATGGATATAATATATCTGCATATAAAACTTAAAGCTGGCATACAAGCGCATTGAGATTGCTGCAGCCGAAAGGACTGCTTGGCGAAGTTTGCGTATGCCACTTATTATACTAACAAAAAATTGCAGTAATGATCATAATACATTATCTGCTTAGAGAAGGATGTTTTATAATGTCAGGTAAATAGTCCACGATAGAAATAAATAATTGTACATCGGAAATAGAATAATATTCAGCTGTAGAATATACAATTATTCATTTCCATCGTGTGCAAAAAAATAAATTTGCATTTCAACATAGAAGCAATCTCTAAGACTGCAATTGAATGAACTAAGAAATCTGATGGATGCTGTAAAGATGAATTAGACTGATGCTACTGAATATTGTTGTACATATTGCTTTACGGCAAGCGTATGCAAATGCACCACATCACCTATAATAATAATAGCAGGGTTTTCCAGTTCCGCGTGCTGTGCCCTGAAATAAATATCTTTTACCTTGCCGGTTACCATTTTCTCATTCGGCAATGTACCATTCTGAATAATTGCAGCGGCGGTCTCCGCTTTGCCGTATTGGGCAAATATTTCGGCAATGGTTTCGAGCTTACTCATGGCCATTAATATTATTACCGTAGCAGATGATTGGGCAGCCAGGTAAATATCTTTGGAAATATCGCCTGTTTGGGTAGTGCCGGTTACAACCCAAAAGCTTTCATTAATTCCCCTGCAGGTTACGGGTATCATTTTAGATGCAGGAACAGCAATGGCGCTGGTAATTCCCGGAACAATTGCTATATCCATACCTGCCTCAGTAGCGGCAACAATTTCCTCATGCGCTCTTCCAAACACAAAAGGATCTCCTCCTTTTAAGCGCACTATATTATGGTAGCGTTTTCCAAAATCAATAATAAGATGGTTGATTTCAGATTGACTTAATGCGTGGCAGCCAAATCTTTTGCCTACAAATTGTTTTACAGCAGCCTTATCTGCATATTGAAGCAGAGCTTCATTTGCCAGCGCATCATATAATACCACATCGGCTTTTTGCAGTGCTTTTATGGCTTTTAATGTTATTAAATCCGGATCTCCGGGACCTGCGCCAACCAAGATTAGTTTTGACATCTTAATATTATTAAAATATATATATAATATTATTTAGGTAAATATAATAAAATTTATGGCAAAATACTTTATATTTACAATATATTTTTATTTTATAATTCATTTTGAGTTAAATGAAGAAATAAAATAAACATATATTATATTTTAATATGATTGCTTGCCATTTTTCCTGACACTTAAAATCATTATATGAAAGTAGTTGTTGTTGGAAATGGCATGGTAGGCTATAAGTTTTGCGAAAAGCTTATAGCAAAGAAATTACCTGATCTTGAAATTATCGTTTTTGGTGAGGAACAGTATCCTGCTTACGACCGCGTTCACCTCAGCGATTTTTTTAATGGTAAGAATGCAGATGACCTGGCACTTGCTCCTGCATCCTGGTATAAGGAAAACGGGATACAACTGCACCTGGGTGACCCGGTTCAATATATCAGAAACTCCATAAAGCTACTCCAAACCTTTAAGGGTTATGTATTGCATTACGATATACTGGTAATGGCAACAGGTTCGTCGCCCTTTGTTCCCCGCATAGATGGCATTGAAAAAGACGGTGTGTTCCTGTACCGTACCGTTGAAGATCTGCACCTCATTAAATCTTATGCAAAAAAAGCAAAACGCGGCGCAGTGATCGGTGGCGGATTGCTTGGACTTGAGGCTGCCAAAGCACTGCTCGATCTTGGCATTGAAAATCCTGATGTAATTGAATTTGCGCCGCGGCTGATGCCCAGGCAACTCGATGAAGCCGGCGCGGAAATGCTGGCGTCTACATTGACCAGTATCGGTTTAGATATTCATACCAATAAAAATACCGCTAAAATAACCGGTGATGAGTGTATAACAGGCATGCAGTTTACAGATGGAACATCTTTGCAAACAGATATACTCGTGGTTTCTGCAGGTATTAAACCCCGTGGCGAACTGGCTGCTGAATGTGGTTTGGAAACAGGGATGAATGGTGGTATTGTGGTAAATGATTATATGCAAACCAGCGATGAGTTTATTTATGCCATAGGCGAATGTGCTTTATATAATGAAATGATTTACGGTTTGATAGCGCCGGGTTATGAAATGGCGGATGTAGCAGTTCATGAAATCTGTCGCATTCATTCAGCGTCCCCGGTAAAAACAAAAGCTTTCACCGGCTTTGATATGAGCACAAAATTAAAATTGGTGGGCACAGATGTGGCAAGCTTTGGCGATCCCTTTGCCAATGGAGATAATGTGCGCAATATTATTTTAAGAGATACCGCTAAAGGTGTTTACAAAAGAATAAATGTATCTGCCGATGGTAAATACCTGCTCGGTGGTGTTTTGGTGGGAGATGCGACGCAATACAATATTTTATTGCAAACCTGCAAAAACAAACTCATCCTTCCTCCCAATCCTGAAGATCTGATCTTGCCTGCCCGTGAGAGTAAAAAAGAAGAAGGCGCAGGTATAGTAGCACTGCCTGATGATGCGTTGATATGCAGTTGCGAAAGTGTTGATAAGGCGGCCATTTGTAAAGCTGTAAGTGAACAGGGTTGCGAAACCGTGGATGCTATAAAAAAATGTACAAAGGCTGGTACAGGTTGCGGTGGTTGTTTGCCAATGGTTAAAGACCTGATGGTATATACCATGAAGCAGCAGGGTAAATACATCAGGAATGTATTATGCGAACATTTTGGCTACAGCCGCCAGGAATTGTTTGACCTGGTAAAGCTGCATGAATTAAAAACCTACGATGATGTGCTTGATCAACTGGGCAAGGGTGATGGATGTGAAGTATGCAAACCTGCCATATCATCTATACTCGCAAGTTTGTGGAATGAGATGGTGCTTAAAAAGGGGAATGATACTTCGCAGGATAGTAACGACCGCTTTCTTGGCAATATCCAGAGAGGGGGCACTTACTCCGTTGTGCCACGTATACCCGGTGGAGAAATTACGCCTGAAAAACTGATTGTTATTGGACAGGTGGCGCAGAAATATGGATTATATACCAAAATAACCGGCGGGCAGCGTATTGACCTGTTTGGTGCGCATGTAGGTGATTTACCACTGATATGGAGTGAACTGATTGCGGCTGGTTTTGAAAGTGGTCATGCTTATGGTAAAGCGTTGCGTACGGTAAAAAGTTGCGTGGGCAGCACCTGGTGCAGGTTTGGTTTGCAGGATAGTGTAAGCTTTGCCATACAGGTGGAAGAAAGGTATCGTGGATTGAGAGCTCCGCATAAAATCAAATCTGCCGTATCTGGTTGTATAAGAGAATGCGCTGAAGCGCAGAGTAAAGACTTTGGTATTATCGCTACAGAAAAAGGATGGAACTTATATGTATGCGGAAACGGGGGAAGCAAACCACAGCATGCATTGCTGCTGGCAACAGATGTTGACAGTGAAACCTGTATTAAATATATTGACCGGTTCCTTATGTTTTATATACGCACTGCAGATTCGCTTACCCGCACCGCTACCTGGCTTAATAAAATGGAAGGTGGTATCAATTACCTGCGTAATGTAGTGGTGAATGATAGTCTTGGAATGGCCGCGCAATGGGAACTGGAAATGCAGGGGTTGGTAGATGTTTATGCGTGTGAATGGAAAGTAGCGATAGAAACACCTGAAATAAGAAAAAGGTTTAACCACTTTATCAATGCCCCGGGAGAAAAAGATCCTACTGTAAAATTTGATGTTCTGAGAGATCAGAAAAAAGCTGCCAACTGGAAGTAAGCAGCTATACGATTGCCTGCCATTTTTCTACAATTACAATTCTGCAAGTATGATAAAACAAAACGACACTGCTGTACAAAACGCTCATTGGTTTACCGCCTGCCGTGTAGAGGATGTGGTGGAAAATGGAGGTGTATGTGTAAAATATGGAGATGAGCAAATTGCGCTTTTCTATTTTACACGCCGCAATGAATGGTATGCTACACAAAATGAGTGCCCGCATAAAAAACAGATGGCGCTGAGCCGCGGCATGATAGGAACAAAAAATGATGAGCCCAAAATTGCCTGCCCGTTTCATAAAAAAACATTTTCATTAACTACAGGTGAATGCCTGAGCGGAGATGAATGCAGTATAAAAACCTATCCCGTAAAAGTAGAAAACGGGAATGTGTATATCTATATTGAATAGCGCTATGTTAATCGTGAGAAGTGAGAAGGTAAACGTGAGCTTTCACGTCTCACGTTTCACATTTCACTTCTCACATTGTAATGCGTCCTGATAATCTTTTTTATAATAACCAACACTTAAAATCAACTGTATGGACTACGTAACTCCAAAAGAAGTAGCAGGCAATATGCTGAATGCTGCTGTAACAAAAGCTTCATTAGGTACAAAAGACCTTTTAATACGCGGAATACTTTCCGGCGCGTTGCTTGCCATTTCTGTAACACTGGCATATGCGGCAGTTACGCAAACCAAAATTGCATTAACAGGCGCAATTGTTTTTCCTGTTGGATTTGTGATTATTGTTATCCTGGGCCTGGAACTGGTAACCGGAAGTTTTGCATTAATACCCCTGGCTTATTTTGAAAAGAAAATAAGCAGGGCAACCATGCTTAAAAACCTGTCATTAGTGTTCTTAGGTAATCTCATCGGAAGTTTACTTTACGCGGTATTGTATTGGGCGGCAGCTTCAGAAGTTGGAACAATTGCATCAGTTGGCGCTATAGATCAGATGCTGGTTACTGTTGCAGAAAAGAAAACGATCGGCTATGCGCAACACGGGGCTCCCGGTTTGTTTGCGGCATTCGTAAAAGCTATTCTTTGTAACTGGATGGTTTGTATGGGCGTGGTAATGGCAATGACATCTAAATCAACGCTCGGGAAAATCCTTGCTGCCGGAATCCCCATTTTTATATTTTTTGCTTTGGGATACGAGCACGCTGTTGTGAATATGTTTGTTATCCCTGCCGGAATGCTGTTTGGCGCTAAAGTATCTATCACAGACTGGTGGTTGTATAACCAGCTTATTGTTACTGCCGGAAATATAGTAGGCGGGCTGCTCTTTACAGGCATGGCTATATATTATACTTACGGCCGCCAGGCAAAAACCGAATTAAATGCTTTGCAGAAAGTAGCATAGTCTCACAAAAACTTATCTCTTATTTTATCGAAAAAACATGGTGCGCTTTTTCTAAAAAATGCGCATAGGGGAATCTTTATTCAATACAATTTATATGAAACTAACATTAAGCGGCATATACTGCATAATATTATTGCTGGTATGTCATATCAAAACAACTGCACAGGTTAGCCTGTCTGCTCAATTGCGTACACGGACTGAATTGCGGGACGGACAGGGTGCTCCACTTTCCAAAAGCTCAGATCCTGCTTTTTTTACTTCACAACGTACAAGGCTAAGTGCAGGGTTTACTACCTATCGCTTAAAATTTGGATTAACCGTGCAGGATGTGCGTATTTGGGGGCAGGACGCATCTACCATAAATAAAACAACCACCCAGGACAACAATGGCATGATGCTACACGAAGCATGGGCTGAAATAGGGTTAACAGATACGACCAACAAGCGGTATAACCTTGCATTAAAACTTGGCCGGCAGGAACTGATGTACGATGATCAGCGGCTTATTGGCAATCTCGACTGGCTGCAGCAGGCACGCCGCCATGATGCCGCGGTAATTCAATTTAGTTCGCCTGGTTTAGTGGTGCATGGCGGATTTGCCTATAATCAAAATAAAGAAAATGCCAGCGGCACAAAATATAATCAAACACCCCCGGGCAATTATACAGGCAATACCAATGCCGGCAGCATGTATAAAAGCTTTGAATACCTGTATGCCGGCCGGAAATATAAAAACGGAAATGTTTCATTCCTGTTTTTCAGCGACCAGTTTAATAAATATCATATCAATATAGAAAACAATGTTCCGGTTAAAACCTGGGACAACGGTGCGTGGAGCAGGTTTACAACCGGCTTGTATACTATGAATAATTTCGGTAAAACAGATATTACTGCTTCAGTGTATTACCAAACCGGGCATACATCAGCCGGACAAAAACTTTCCGCAGCATTATTATCAGCCAGCCTGTTGTATAATGTAAATAATAAGTGGAGTATTGGTCCCGGCATTGATTACACAACAGGAGGGGCGTCAGGAAATATCAGCCACGCATTTGATCCTTTGTATGGAACAGCGCATAAGTTTTGGGGATTTATGGATTACTTCTATGCCGCAAGTGCTTTTGGTAATAAAGGTCTTGTGGATTATTTTATAAAAGTAAAATACAAACCCTCACCCGTATTGTCGGTAGCGGCAGATATTCACCGGTTTGCCAGCGCCAGCGCGGTGTATGATAATGCAGGTAATAAAATGAAGAGAAATTTTGGAACGGAAACAGATATTGTTGCTAATTACAGCTTAACAAAAGTAATTGGGTTTGAGGCCGGGTATAGTCATTTTTTTAGTACAGGCTCTTTGTCATCAACAGGCGTAAAAAATATTACGGATGCTCAAAAAAATAATAACTGGGCATATATAATGGTGAATATTAAACCTGCATTTATATTCAATGCGCGGTAATGAAGTTTTCAGGGATGGCATCAATAATGAGTATACCCCCACCGCAGTTTGCCATGCTGAGTAAACAATTAGCGCAACTAAAGCTCTTTGAAAATGACAGGTAGAAC
>ERZ778022.5538-NODE-5538-length-10208-cov-3.877179_pt1 | contig 10208 bp, 8 predicted proteins | sample MGYA00375752_ERZ778022 | MGnify/ENA primary metagenome ERZ778022 (study PRJEB29350, sample SAMN05389826) | bioreactor metagenome | isolation source: Thiocyanate bioreactor | place: South Africa: University of Cape Town | collected 2014-04-04 ...
GATACGGGCCCCAATCCCGAGCTGATCGACATGACGCGGCGGTTCTGGATCGGCCTCGCGCTGACGCTGCCCGTGTTCGTGCTGGAGATGGGCGGCCACCTCATCGATCTGCATCAGTGGATCGGGCAGCAGACATCGAACTGGATCCAGCTCGCGTTGGCGACGCCGGTCGTCCTCTGGGCGGGCTGGCCGTTCTTCGAGCGCGGCTGGGCGTCCATCAGGACGCGCAACCTCAACATGTTCACGCTGATCGCCATCGGCACGGGTGTCGCGTGGCTCTACAGCATTGTCGGCACGCTCTGGCCGAGCCTGTTCCCGGCCTCCATGCGCGGACACGACGGCGCCGTCGCCGTCTACTTCGAGGCATCGGCTGTCATCACGGTGCTGGTGCTGCTCGGGCAGGTGCTGGAATTGCGCGCTCGCGAGCAGACGAGTGGTGCCATTCGCGCGCTGCTCGACCTCTCGCCCAAGATGGCGCGCCGCATCCGTTCGGATGACACTGACGAGGATGTGAGCCTCGACCATGTAGCGGCCGGCGATCGGCTGCGCGTGCGTCCTGGCGAGCGCGTGACCCTCGACGGTGAGATCCTCGAAGGGCGAAGAGCGCTCGATGAATCCATGGCGACGGGCGAATCCATGCCGGTCACCAAGAGCACCGGCGACAAGGTCATCGGCGGCACGATGAACCAGTCGGGCGGTTTCGTCATGCGCGCCGACAAGGTTGGGCGCGATACCGTTCTCGCGCGTATTGTGCAGATGGTGGCGGAGGCTCAGCGCAGCCGCGCGCCCATCCAGCGGCTGGCTGATCAGGTCTCCGCGTGGTTCGTGCCGGCGGTGATCACGGTCGCGGTCCTGGCGTTCGTCGCATGGTCGCTCTGGGGGCCGGAGCCGCGGCTGACGTTCGGTCTCATCGCGGCAGTCTCCGTGCTCATCATTGCGTGCCCGTGTGCGCTGGGGCTTGCGACGCCCATGTCCATCATGGTCGGCGTCGGGCGGGGCGCGCAGTCGGGCGTGCTCATCAAGAATGCCGAGGCGCTCGAGCGCATGGAGAAGGTCGACACGCTCGTCGTGGACAAGACCGGGACGCTGACCGAGGGCCGGCCGAGCGTCGTCGCACTTCACACTGTCTCCGGCATCGATGAGAACGAGATGTTGCGTCTCGCCGCCAGCCTGGAGCGGAGCAGCGAGCATCCGCTCGCCGATGCGATCGTGCGCGCCGCGACGGAACGCAATCTCGCACTCGCCAATCCAGAGAACTTCGATACGCCGATCGGAAAAGGCGTCGTCGGATCTGTCGAAGGCCGTGCGCTGGTCATCGGCAATCGCCGGATCATGGCCGATTCTCATATCGGCACGACGGGCCTCGATGCCCGCGCCGACGACCTACGCCGCGATGGCGCGACGGCCATCTACGTCGCCATTGATGGCAAGGCCGCCGGTCTCATCGCGATCGCGGATCCGGTGAAGGCCACGACACCCGGCGCGATCGCGGCCCTCAAGGAGGCCGGCATCCGCGTCGTCATGCTGACCGGTGATAACAGGACCACGGCCGAGGCGGTCGCGCGCCAGCTCGGCATCCCGGAGGTCGAAGCTGAGGTCCTGCCCGAGGACAAGAGCAAGGTCGTCACGCGCCTGCGCCGCGAGGGCCGGGTGGTCGCCATGGCCGGCGACGGTATCAACGATGCACCCGCACTTGCGGCGGCTGATGTCGGCATCGCCATGGGCACGGGCACGGATGTCGCCATGGAGAGCGCAGGCGTCACGCTCCTCAAGGGCGATCTCGGCGGCATTGTGCGCGCACGGCACCTCTCAGCGGCGACCATGAGCAACATCCGCCAGAACCTCTTCTTCGCCTTCATCTACAATGCTGCTGGCGTGCCGGTCGCCGCGGGCGTGCTCTATCCGCTGTTCGGCCTGCTGCTCTCGCCGGTCATTGCGGCGGCTGCCATGGCGCTTTCGTCTGCGAGCGTCATTACGAACGCCCTGCGGCTGCGCCACGCGAAGCTCTGAGCTAGAGCGCAATTGCCAGCGCGAAGCAGATCGTCGCGAGCAGTGCTGCGATCGTGCGCACGTGGTTCCACCACATCCAGGCGGCAAAGTAGTCCGTCCATGTCTGAGCGAGATCGGGATCGCTCAGCTTGGTTCTGGCGAGCTTCTCGTTCAGGGGCACGTTGAACACGATGGTGATCCCGAGCGTGCCGAACAAATAGAGCGCGGCGCCGATGCGGCTCAGCATGGCGCCCGGAGAGCTCCACGGATCGGGTGTCGTGATGCCGGCGATCAGCGCAATGAAGCCTGTGCCGAAGAAGAGCGCGAAAAACAGCGGGTTCAGCACCGTCACATTGATACGCTGCATGGCGTCGGCACCCTGGGCGGCATCGAGCTCGCCAAGCGCTTTCATCACGAAATTCGAGAAGGCAAAGAAAATACCGCCGACGAGGCCGGCACCCGTCGTGGCCGTGACCAGTGTGAATATCTCGAACCAGGCGGGCATTGGCCTCCCCCTCCGATGCGCCGATGGTGCAGCGCTCCCTCAGGGTGCCGCTCCCGCTGAACCTGCCTTCGAACGGCTGTAGCGGTCAAGCGCTCCACGCCCACGATGGCCAGGCCCGGCACAGCTTGGCAGGGCGGCATATCCTTCCTATCCTCGGGGTTCAGCTATTCCCCGATGATCGAGGTTCCGAATGCCCATTTCCCCGACCTCTGAACTGCACCTGCGCCGCGAGCTTGCCGCCGCCCTCCGCCTTGCAGAAAAGTTCGGTTACTCCGAGGGCATCTGCAATCATTTCTCCGTGGTCGTGCCGGGGCCTCAGGAACGCTACTTGATCAATCCGTACGGCGTGCACTGGTCGGAGATGCGGCCCGAGCACCTGCTGCTCATCGACGGGCATGGCCACGTCATCGAGGGCGATGGCGAAGTCGAGGCCACGGCGCGCCATATCCACGTGCAAGGGCATCGTGCCAATCCGCGTCACCAGTGCATTCTGCACGTGCACATGCCCTGGGCGACATCGCTCACCATGGTGCAGGGCGGCCGCCTCGAAATGGCGCACCAGACGGCAGCCCGCTATTACGGCCGCATTGCTTATCAGTCGTTCGGCGGCATTGCCCTCGATGAGAGCGAAGGCAAGCGCATTGCCGAGGCGCAGAAGGGCAACCCGACGGCCGACATCTTCTTCCTCGCCCATCACGGCATATCGATCGGCGGCCCATCGATCGCCTTTGCCTTCGATGACCTCTATTATCTGGAGCGCGCGGCGAAGCAGCAGGTGCTCGCAATGTCCACGGGACGGCCTCTGCAGATCATGCCCGAGGATCAGGTCAAGGAGACGGCGCGCCAGTATATGCAGTTCATTGATTTCCAGGCTCAGAAGCACTTCGATGCACTGATGCGGATCAACGGATTGTGAGCTGTCTTGACTACGGGCCTCTTTAGGGTCCGGCTCCACCACGAGCGCGCGGCTTCACAAAAAATGCGCGCCGGTAAGAAGGTTCCGGGAGGAAAGCGCCATGGCACAAACACTGTTTCCGACGACGATCGCAGGCAGCCTACCGAAGCCCGCCTGGCTTGCCGAGCCGGAGAAGCTCTGGGCGGCTTGGCGCTACGAGGGCGAGGCGCTCCGCCGCGCGCAGGAGGACGCCGTTCTCGTGTGGCTCAAGCTGCAGGAGGATGCCGGCATCGACATCGTCTCGGATGGCGAGCAGTTCCGCATTCACTTCGTGCACGGCTTTCTCGAGCACGTGAGCGGCATCGACTGGCAGAAGAAGACCCAGATGGGCATTCGCGACAACCGCTATGTCGTCGAGGTGCCGACGGTGACGGGTCCAATCACGCGCAAGAGGGCCGTGCACAGCGAGGACGTGCGCTTCGTGCGCGCCAATACCAAGCGACAGATGAAGTTCACGCTGCCGGGCCCGATGACCATCTGCGACACGATCGCGGATGCGCACTACGGCCGCCGCGCCGACATGGCCATGGCCTTTGCCAAGGCGCTCAATGCAGAGGCACGCGAGCTCGAGGCGTTGGGCGCCGACGTCATCCAGTTCGACGAGCCGGCCTTCAATGTCTTCATGAATGACGTCAAGGATTGGGGCATTGCGGCGCTGGAGGCCGCTGCAGAAGGCCTCAAGTGCACGACGGCCGTCCACATCTGCTATGGCTACGGCATCGAGGCCAATGTCAAATGGAAGGAGACCCTCGGCGGCGAGTGGCGCCAGTACGAGGAGATTTTCCCAGCGCTGAACCGCTCCAAGATTCAGCAGGTCTCGCTCGAATGTGCGGGCTCCAAGGTGCCTATTTCGCTCATCTCGCATCTCTCCGACAAGACGATCCTGGTCGGCGCCATCGACGTGGCAACGAGCAAGATCGAGACGCCGGAGGAGGTCGCGGGCACGCTCCGGCAGGCGCTGAAGCACGCCGATGCCGAGCGCATCCAGGGCTGTACGAATTGCGGCATGGCGCCCCTGCCGCGCGCGGTCGCAGCCGGCAAGCTGCGTGCGCTGGGTGCTGGCGCGGCGCTGCTCAGGAAGTGAGGCGGCGCGGGTTGCTCAGTTGCTCTTGATGAACTGGGCGATGCGCGCGACGGCCTGATCCTCGATGCCGTAGAACCCGTGTTGAGCCAGGGCTTGGCAGGGCTCCGACTTCGGCGCGTTGCCGCCGTCGAGCAGCACGACATCGACTTTGCGGGACTTGGTGAGCGCCCTGGTCAGCTTCGGCGTATCCGATGCCGGGGTGATGGCGCAGCCGTCATTACGATGCGAAAGGATCAGCGTCGGCACGGTGAGGGCGGAAAGCCGCATGCTCGCCACGCCGTGAGGATGGCTCTGGCGGATGCTCCAATTCGGATCCGCGCGCGTGATCGTCGATGTCAGAACGATCCCATCGATATTCTTGAGGCCGATGCCGCCGTTCGCGGCGGAGAAGGTGCCCATGCTCGTGCCCACCAGCCAGACCGGCACGTTGGCCTGCTTCTTGAGATAGCTGACGATCGCCCCGATGTCGTTCGTGTGTCCGCTGCTCATGCGGAAGATGGCGTTCATGCCGCGCGCACTCTGATAGTCGGAAGGGGCATCGGCAACGGCAACCATGAAATCCTGGCGCGCGAACTTGTCGCGTGTCCGCACCACGAAGTTCTGCGCGCCCCAGCCCATGGACGAGGCGCTCGTCAGGCGCAGCGCGCCGTGACCACCCGCGAACAGGATCACCGCGGCCACCGGCTTCTGCGGTTTGATCAGGATGAATGCCTGCTTGGCGCCGCGAGGCGTCTGGAGTGAGACGAGGCTCGCCTCCTGGGCCCTCGCAGAGGCGAGGGGAAGCAGCAGAAGAAGCACTGCGATCGCGCAGCGCCTAATGCAGCAAAGCATGGTCGTCGATCCGCAGGAAAGAGCAGTGCCGGGAACCCCGGCTCATTGGCAGGCCGAAAGGGCCCGCGGTCAATCCCCCAGAACGTCGGTCCAGGGGGGCGGGACGCCGGGCTTTGAATGGGCAGGCTCAGCAATTTTGATTTGAAAGCAAGGATCGGAGTGCAGGGAGGGGCCGCGGCGCCTATCTTCCCAAGTATGGAAGCGAGAAAGCACACGAAAATGGCCACGAGGCACACGCCGTCCAAGACCGGCCGTCCGGCCGACCGCGATCAAGACCGCTACTACGCGGCAGTGGCGGCGCGGGACAAGGCTGCGGACGGAACGTTCGTCTACTCCGTGGCGACGACCGGCATCTACTGCCGGCCCTCGTGCCCCTCGCGTCTCGCGCGGCGCGAGAACATGGCGTTCCATACGTCGTGTGCGGCGGCGGAGGCGGAAGGCTTCCGTCCCTGCAAGCGCTGCAAGCCCAATGCGCTGTCGCTCGATGCCGAGCACGCGCGCATGGTGGCCGAGGCGTGCCGCCTGATCGAGGTTGCGGAAGAGCCGCCGACGCTTGACGCGCTCGCTGCCTCGATGGGCCTCAGCCCCTATCACTTCCATCGCGTGTTCAAGACTGTGACGGGCCTGACGCCGAAGGCCTATGCGATCGCCCACCGCCAGAAGCGCGTGCGCGACAATCTCAAAAGGAGAACGAGCGTGACCGAAGCCATTCACGAGGCCGGGTTCAATTCCAGCGGCCGTTTCTATGCCAATGCCGATGAGGTTCTGGGCATGACACCGACGACGTTCCGTACGGGCGGCAAGGACATGCAACTGCGCTTTGCCATCGGCAAAACCTCCCTCGGCGCGATCCTTGTGGCGGCGAGTGCCAAGGGCATCGCGGCAATCCTGCTCGGCGATGATCCCGAGGCCCTGGTCCGCGATCTCGAAGAGCGCTTTCCGAAGGCCGAGCTGATCGGCGGCGATCGCCAATTCGAGGATGTGGTCGCCAAGGCGATCGCGCTCATCGAGGCGCCGGGAGCCACATTCGACCTGCCGCTCGACGTGCGCGGCACGGCCTTTCAGCATCGCGTGTGGCAGGCGCTGCGCGAGATCCCCGCGGGCACCACCGTCAGCTATTCCGAGCTCGCCGAGCGGATTGGTCTGCCCAAGGCCGTGCGCGCGGTGGCGGCGGCCTGTGCGGCCAACCGCATTGCGGTGGCGATCCCTTGCCACCGTGTCGTGCGCAATGACGGTGGGCTCTCGGGCTATCGCTGGGGCGTTGAGCGCAAGCAGAAGCTGCTGGCGCGGGAGAGCCGGTCGTGAGCAAGGTTCTTGCTGCCGAGCGGCGCCCTGCGTCTGCGCCGGCAATCGACTGGGCAGCCGTCGGCGAAAGCCTCGATGCACGAGGCTTCGCCGTCCTCCCACACCTGCTGGCGCCAGAGCAGTGCCGCACGGTCGCGGCCATGTATCCCGACGACAGCCGCTTTCGCAGTCACATTCACATGGCGCGGCACGGCTTCGGGCGCGGCGAGTACAAGTACTTTGCCTATCCGCTGCCCGATCCCATCGCGGAGCTGCGGGCGTCGCTTTATCCGCATCTCGCTAAGATCGCCAATCGCTGGAATGCGGATATGGGGATCGAGGAGAGCTTCCCGGTAGAGCACGCGGCTTTCCTGAAGCGCTGCCACGCCGCCGGGCAGACACGTCCAACGCCATTGCTCCTGCAGTACGTCGTGGGCGACTACAACTGCCTGCACCAGGATCTCTACGGAGCGCACGTCTTCCCGCTGCAGGTGGCGATCCTGCTCTCGGCACCGGGGCGCGACTTCGCAGGCGGCGAATTCGTGATCACCGAGCAGCGCCCGCGCACGCAGTCACGCGCGTCCGTCGCGCCATTCGGGCAGGGCGACGCGGTCGTGTTCGCTGTCCACCATCGCCCGGTGCGGGGCACACGCGGCACGTACCGCGTGAACCTCCGTCATGGTGTGAGCGAAGTGTTGAGCGGGCGCCGTCACACGCTCGGCGTCATCTTTCACGATGCGGCATGAGGCGGCGCCTCACTTCTTCTGAGTGCCGTAGTTGAGCAACCCGGCATTGTTCTTGGGCGGATGGGCTGCGAGGCCAGCCTCGTCCGGCTCCGTGCCCCAGCCGGGGCGATCCGGCAGGATGAGGTGCCCGTCCTTGAACTCGGGGACATGCGTGAAGAGCTCGTGGTCCCAGGCCAGGCGGTCGATGTCCGTCTCCATGATGCGCAGGTTCGGCACGCAGGCCGAGAAGTGCGCATTCATCATCGTGCAGAGATGACCATAGAAGTTGTGGGGCGCGACGTTCACCTCGTGCGCCTCGGCGAGATTGGCGATCTTCATGGACTGCCACACACCATTCCAGGGCGTGTCGATGATGGCGACGTCCATGGCCTGCTCGCGGAAATAGGGCAGGAACTCGCGCACGCCGACCAGCGTCTCGCAGGACGAGATCGGGTGCGGGCTCTGGCGGCGGATATAGCCGAGCGCTTCCGGGCTATAGCTGTCGATTTCGATCCAGAACATGTCGAGATCGGCGATCTCGCGCAGGATCTTGAGATAGCCCTCGGTCTTGGCGTTGAAGTTGAGGTCGAGAAGAATGTCGACATCGGGACCGACGCCGTCGCGGAGCGCTTCCAGATGCATGCGCAGATTGCGCAGCACATTCCGTTCGACATTGAGGTCGGGCTGGTTCGGTGATCCGAAGCCCGGGCGGTAGCCCTTCGGGTTCTTCTGGCCATCATAGAGGAAGATATTCGTCTTGCAGGCCGTGAAGCCCTGCTCGCGAACCTCGCGTCCGATGCTCTTCACGCCGTCGAGGTCGGTGATCGCGGGCTTGTAGTAGCTCGGATGATTGATCCGCCACGTGGCGCAGTGCGACCAGTACACGCGAATGCGGTCGCGAACTTTCCCTCCGAGCAGCTCGTAGCAGGGAATGCCGAGGCTCTTGGCTTTGGCATCGAGCAGGGCATTCTCGATCGCGCCGAGCGCGAGGGCCACGACACCACCGGCAGCGGGGCGCGCGATCGCGTAGAGCTCCTGGTAGATGCGCTCCTGGTCATGAGCATCCTGGCCGCCGACGCGCGGTGCCATGCGCTGGATGGCGGCACTGAGGCCCGGCGCGCCGAAGCCTTCATCGAACTCGCTCCAGCCGACGATGCCCGTATCCGTCGTGATCTTGACGAAGTGGTAGTTGCGCCAGCCGGCGTCGCAGGAAAGCGTTTCGAGCTTGGCAACTTTCGTGGCGGCCATTGGCGTCCTCCAAAATCTCGTTATGTCGTTGGCGCGAGCTTAGACCAGAAAGCGCACCCTGAGCCATGCAGGCTCAGTCGAAGGCTTTGACGGGCGTGGTGTTGCCGACCGTGCCGGCCATGGAACCCGCGTCGATCGAGAGGATGATGCCGGACACCCAGCGCGCCTGCTCGGAGGCGAGATACACGACGCCATTGCCGATGTCCCAGCCCGTGCCTTCCGTCTGCAGCAGCGTGTTCTTGCGGCGTGCATCGCGCAGCTCCGGCGTCATGCCGCCGGAAAAGACCATGGGCGTGTAGACGTACCCTGGTGCGATGCAGTTCACGCGGATGCCTTCGGGGCCGTGATGGGCGGCCATCGAGCGCGTCATATTCACGACAGCGCCTTTCGAGGCTGAGTAAAAGAGGCTCGGGTTGCCGCCCTTCAGGCCATCGATCGACGAGATGTTGATGATCGAGCCGCCGCCCTGCTTACGCATCTCGGGAATGGCGTACTTGGCCATGAGCATCATCGAGGTGACGTTGATGCGCATGGCCATGTCCCAGGCCTCGGCATTGGTGTCGACCGCATTGCCCATGGGCCCGCCGATGCCGACGTTGTTGACGAGAACGTCGACGCGCCCCCAGGCATCGACGACGGACTTCACTGCCGCCGCGCACGAGGCCTGATCGGCGACATTGCCGACCACGACCATGCACGTGCCGCCCTCGGCATCGATCATCTCTTTGGTGGCGTCGCCGAGCTCCTTGGTCGCGTCCAGCACCGCGACCTTGCAGCCTTCGCGGGCGAGCAGGATGGCCGCCGCGCGGCCGTTGCCGATGCCCGGCGCGCGCGAGCCCGCGCCCGTCACGATGGCGACTTTGTCCTTGAGGCCCATTTCTGGCATGTGCGCGTCCTCCGCTGATTGTTTGTTCGGACCAGACTGCACGGCCGCACACGTCCCAACAAGCCGCCTGCCTTCATCCCTGGATTTCGTCTCATTCCAGCTCGACGTGCCTTATGTAATAGTATAACGTTACATACATCAGGTTGGTTGGGAGCCAAGAGACTTATGGATCAACAGCTTATGCAGCACTTGTCGCGAGGCGGAGCGCGCCCGGATCGCCGGTTGCCGGTCACTGTGCTGTCCGGATTTCTGGGGGCCGGCAAGACGACGCTGCTCAATCATGTGCTGAACAATCGCGAGGGCCGGAAGGTCGCGGTAATCGTCAACGACATGAGCGAGGTGAACATCGACGCCGATCTGGTGCGCGATGGCGGCGCCAATCTCTCGCGAACCGACGAGGCGCTCGTCGAGATGTCCAACGGCTGCATCTGCTGCACGCTGCGCGACGATCTGCTCGATGAAGTGCGCCGCCTGGCCGAGCAGGGGAAGTTCGACTACCTGCTGATCGAATCGACGGGCATCGCCGAGCCGCTGCCGGTCGCGGCAACCTTCGATTTTCGTGACGAGAGTGGCGTGAGCCTCGGCGACGTCGCGCGCCTCGACACCATGGTGACAGTCGTCGATGCGGCCAACATCCTGCAAGACTATGCCTCGACGGATTTTCTCGCGGATCGTGGCCAGTCCCTCGGTGAGGGAGATCA